>Ga0210400_10001126_pt1 | contig 27152 bp, 23 predicted proteins | sample IncBWH26MmetaG_FD_155456 | JGI IMG/M metagenome (GOLD analysis project Ga0210400, IMG submission 155456) | Forest soil microbial communities from Barre Woods Harvard Forest LTER site, Petersham, Massachusetts, United States - Inc-BW-H-26-M | ecosystem: Environmental > Terrestrial > Soil >... | reverse complement strand
CGTATCGCCGTATGTTGATGGGATCGATGAAGTTTGGGAGGTCGGTAGAATGAAAACCGGAGTAGGTTTTGTGGCGGGACTTTTCCTGTGCGCGCTGGGGCCCTTGCTCTGTGCTCAGCAGGCGAGTGTGCAGCCGGTGGCTACGAGTTTGGTGAGCTCCGCCCCCGCCTCAAATGCGCCGACCCCGGATACTACGTCCCAGCCCACCACTCCGCAATTGCAACAGCGCGATTCGCGCTATCACCTGGCCGCCGGCGATTCCTTCGATGTGTCCTTCGAGTTGAGTCCTGAGTTCAATCAGACCGTTGTTATCCAGCCCGATGGCTACGTAACGCTCAAGGCTGTGGGAGATGTGAAAGTTGTGAGCCAGACGATTCCGGAGTTGACGCAGACGCTGCGCACAGCCTACAGCAAAATGCTAAACGATCCCTTGATTGTGGTGGTCTTAAAGGATTTCGAGAAGCCTTATTTCATCGCTGACGGGCAAGTTGGCCATCCCGGACGGTATGACATGCGGGGCACGGTTACGCTGACCGAAGCGGTGGCGATTGCAGGTGGCTTCACAGAGAGCGCCAAGCACTCGCAGGTTCTGTTGTTCCGCCGCGTTAACGACCAGTGGCTCTCGGCCAAAATCTTTAACATCAAAGACATGCAAAAGAAGGGCGACCTGCACGAAGATCCGACGCTCAAGCCGGGGGATATGCTGGTCGTTCCCAAAAACATGCTTTCTAAGCTCAAGCCGTTCATTCCCAACTCCGGCATGGGCGCATACACGCAGATTCACTAGAGCTTGGCCCGAACCCGGCAAAGGACGTTCCCCTGGTCCGAAGCAGACTACAGGAGATTGAGATGAGAGAACACGAATTTACGACGACGAGCGCCAGCGGATTCAGTTTCACGCTGCGCGATTTGCTCGCCGTCGGGTTCCGGCATAAGCGGTCTTTCGTGCTGTGTTTCTGCGGGATTTTCGCGGGCAGCATCGCTGCCATGTTCCTGGTGCCGCCGACCTACGAATCGCAGAGTCAAATCCTCGTCAAGCGCGAACGTGTCGACCCGGTGGTGAGCGCCGAAAAAGACAGCCCGGTGCAAGCCAAGGAAGGCGTAACGGAAGAAGAGATCAACTCGGAAGCGGAGTTGATCACCAGCGAAGATGTGCTACGCAAGGCGGTCATCGATTCAGGCCTGGATCAGAGGCAAGGTACGCTGTCATTCCTGGCGTTTGGGCAGAGTCCCGATACGAAGATCTCCAAAGCGATTGATAAGCTGCGCTCGCATCTATCAGTGGAGGCGCTGAAGAAAACCAACGTCATTCAGTTAACTTACTCGGCGCATGACCCTAAGCTCGCCGCGAAGGTGTTGAACGCCGTGGTGAGTGCTTACGTCGAAAAACATGTTTCGATTCACCGTCCCGCCGGACAGTTGGCCTTCTTTGACGAAGAAACCAGCCGCTATAAACACGAACTGGATCAGGCTGAAGGACAACTCAAGACCTTCTCGCAATCGCAGGGCGGAGTAGCTCCGCAGGTGTCTCGCGACATCACGCTGCAAAAGCTAAATGAATTTGCCGCGTCGCTCGAGAGTACACGCGCGGAAATGTCGGCGACCGAAAAGAAGATTGCGAATCTCGAGCAACAGGCGGGAGCGACCCCGGATCGTCTGACGACCTCGGTTCGCGAGGCCGATGACGGCGCCGTTCAGCAGCAGTTGAAAAGTACGTTGATGACCTTGGAGCTGAAGCGCACTGAATTGCTGACCAAGTATCAGCCCGGATATCGGCTGGTACAGGAAGTGGATAAGCAGATTGCCGATACTAAGGCATCGATTGCGGCGGAAGAATCAAAGCCCCTCCACGAGCAGACCACCGATCGCAATCCGACCTATGCATGGATCAACGAGGAGTTGGCGAAGGCCAAATCCGACTACAGCGCGCTGCAGGCTCGGGCCGCCGCGACGCAGGCAATCGTCGCGGTTTACCAGACCAAGGCACAGAAACTCGAAGAGAACGGCCTGATTCAACAAGATCTGCTTCGCGAGGCAAAAGCCAACGAAGACAATTATCTTTTGTACTTGCATAAGCGCGAAGAGGCCCGCATTGAAGAGGCTTTGGATCGCACCGGAATTCTGAACGTCGGCATGGTCGAACAGCCGACCGTACCAACTTCTCCTGTGCGTTCCGCCATGATTTTCATTCTGGTTGGGTTGCTGTTGGCCATGGCAGTAAGCACTGGACTGGTCTTCACCCAGGAGTATCTCGATTCTTCATTCCGCACCCCTGCGGAAGTGTTGTCGGAGCTTAAGATTCCGGTGCTGGCTTCGGTTCCGCTGTATGCAAGCGGTAACGGAAATGGCAACGGTGCGGGAAAGATTGCGGTTCCAGTGACAAGTGAAGCTGGGGCTGGCTTTGAAGCGGAAAACGTCGATTATCAGCGGTAAGATTCGGGCCCTAGGGGAAAGAGGATGCAGCGATGTTCTTAAGCTATTACGGACTGCGGGAACAACCATTTGGGGTCACTCCGGACCCGCGCTTTCTCTACCTCAGCCCTGCTCACCGTGAGGCGCTCGCCTCGATGGTATACGGCATTGAAGCCGGACGCGGATTTATCAGTCTGATCGCGCCTCCGGGAATGGGCAAGACCACTCTGTTGTTTCATCTTCTCGAAAAATTCCGCTCCTCTGCGAGAACTGCGTTCCTGTTTCAGACGCAATGCAATTCGCGCGAGTTCATGCGGTTCCTGCTGGCGGAACTGGGTTACGAGTGCGACGATCGCGATTTTGTCCACATGCACGAAGAGTTCAACAAGCGCCTGCTGCAGGAGGCGCGCGCCGGAAATCGTTTTATCGTTGTGATCGACGAAGCCCAGAACCTGGAGCCTTCGGTCCTCGAAACCGTGCGCCTGCTTTCTGATTTTGAAACGCCGCGCGCCAAGTTGATGCAGATTATTCTTGCCGGTCAGCCTGAATTGGCCGACAAATTGGCCCGGCCCGGCATGATCCAACTTCGCCAGCGGGTTTCGCTGATGACTGGGTTGAAGCCCCTTTCGTTTGAAGAGATCCACAAATATATAGAGCACCGTCTGCGAGCGGTTGGCTACCAGGGCGGTCCGATGTTCACGCCGGATGCGCTGCTACGCGTCGCCGACTTCACCTCCGGGATTCCGCGTAACATCAACAATCTTTGCTTTAACTGCTTATCGCTGGGCTGCGCCTTACAGAAAAAAGTGATCGACAGCGAAATCGTAGACGAGGTCACCAGCGACCTCGACATCACACAACACACTTCTCAGGCCGCTCCCACTTCGCTGGGGTACGGGCCGGGAGCCGCTCAGGTTTTTGCTGACGACCCTGTGGCCGTCGCCGCGCCACTGGACGACGCTCTGGAAACCGCCATCGGATCCAATAGCCGTGCGAGTTTTCGAGGAAATGGTCACAAGAACCAGACCCTGAGCCCGGTTGAGGCCAAGGCGTACATGCAGCAGATTGCCGCGCAGTTGCAGGGGTTCAGTCGAGTTGTAGGCGACGTCGCCGCCGGCCGCAAACGGCCGAGTAGCGAATTGGAAAGTTAGCCCCAGTCAGCTTTTCGCGAATCACTTTTCCTTAAGCTTTACGCTCCCCCCTACATTCCCACATACCCATCTAATCAGACGCAATTTCCAGGAGAGTCGCACGTGGGTCATTTTCGGCGGCAAGTTTTGTTGAATTCGATGAAGCTGTTCGACCTTGTAGCCGTGATATTTGCCTTCGGCGTGGCGTCGATAGTGGTATCGCAGCAAGCGACCGTATCGCTGACGGAATTTTTCGCCATGCGCGTGAAGGTCCAGAATTTCCTCGTATTCACTGTGTTGCTGCTGGTATGGCATCAGATCTTTGCTCTATTCGGAATGTACGCTTCGCGGCGGCTTGCTGGCCGATGGGATGAGACTGTTGACGTTCTCAAAGCCACTACGGTGGGAACGCTGGTAATTCTTTCGGCACGGCTTCTGATGCGCGTCGACCTGGTGACGCCGAGTTTCCTGGCCGTGTTTTGGTTTGCATCCACGGCCATCACGGTTGCGGGAAGGTTGCTCATGAGGGCAGTCCTTCGTAGCGCGCGCCTTCGGGGACGTAACCTGCGCGATATGCTCATCGTGGGCACGAATCCGCGGGCGGTGCAGTTTGCCCGCAAAGTCCGGGACAACCAGTTGCTCGGTTATCGCGTAATCGGGTTCGTCGATCAGGAGTGGGCGGGCCTGGGCGAGTTTTCTGAGTCCGGCTTCAAGTTGGCGTGCAACTTCGACGGATTACTTTCGTACCTGCGTTCCAGCGTGGTGGATGAGGTGGTTGTAGCGCTCCCCATGCGGTCGCTGCACTCGCGCGCCTCGGAAGTCGCTGCAATCTGCGAGGAGCAGGGGATTCTGGTTCGATTCATTTCCAATCTCTTCGACGGCAAGATATCGCGTCCGCAGGTCGAGGTGATGGAAGGCGACTCGCTGATCAGCCACCACTCAGTGCGGCTCGAGGGATGGTCGGTGGTTGCGAAGCGGGCGGTCGACATATTGGTGTCAGCGGCCATGAGCCTTCTACTTTTGCCGGTGTTAGTGCTAACGGCCTTGCTGATTAAGTTGACGTCGCCGGGTCCGGTATTTTTTGTGCAGAAGCGGCTCGGCTTGAACAAGCGGCACTTCGGCATTTACAAGTTCCGCACAATGGTTGTCGATGCCGAAAAGCGGATGAAGGATATCGAGCATTTGAACGAAGTGAGCGGCCCGGTATTCAAAATTAAGAACGATCCGCGCATTACCCCGATCGGGAAATTCCTGCGTAAGACCAGCATCGATGAGCTGCCGCAGTTGTTCAACGTGCTGAAAGGCGATATGAGCCTGGTAGGGCCGCGACCGTTGCCCTTGCGCGACTACGAAGGTTTCAGCGAAGACTGGCAACGCCGCCGCTTCAGTGTTCGCCCAGGTGTCACATGCCTGTGGCAGATCGGCGGCCGAAGTTCGATTTCGTTCGAGCAGTGGATGGAACTCGACCTTCAGTACATCGACAAATGGTCGCTGCTGCTGGATTTTAAAATTCTGCTGAAGACAATTCCCGCCGTGCTGAGAGGGTCGGGAGCTGCCTAAGAACTCTGATCAGACGTACTCTGCCGCAGAAGAAACGCGGCAAGTCGCAACCAATTATTTTCTATAAATTCTGAGGAGAACACCATGAAGTGGGTTCGCACGACGACGAGAAATTTGCAGACCGCCGGGGAACTGCTCGGCTTCTTCGGGAAGCAGAAGCGATGGTGGCTGCTGCCGATTATTTTGACCATGTTTCTTTTGGGCGCGCTGATTGTGGTGGCACAGAGCTCGTCTTTGGCGCCGTTCATCTATACGATGTTCTAGGTACGGCCCGATCACAATTCACGCGAGGAAAGAACGTTCATGGCAAGTGGGGATGTTAAGGGAAAGGGTAGTTTCTGGAGGAAACTGGGATGGTTTCTCGGTTTCTGCCTGGCCTTTGAGTTGGTGCTGCGGCTTTTCGGCTACGGAAACTACACCATCTATCGTCCAGATGAGAGGCTGCTTTGGGTTCCGGAGCCGGGCCGTACGGTGACGGTCGATAACCACTTGCCGATCACCATCAATCATCAGGGAATGCGCTACGCGACCGACCTCACGCTCAAGCAAAAAGGCGAATTCCGCGTGATGGCGTTCGGCGACTCGGCGACGCAGGGCTGGGGCGTTGATGACAACTCGCATTACGCGGCTTTTCTCGAAAAGGACCTTAACCAGGTGCATTGCCCCGGCGAGCACTTTCAGGTGGTCTCCGCGGGCGTGAACGCCTATCCGAACGCGCTCGTAGGAGAAAAGCTGAAGCAGGTTGAGGAAGACAGCACCTTCCAGCCTGATGTTGTAGTACGAGCCTACAGCTTCAACAGCAACTTTGAAAAGTTGCCGAAGCTGCAAGGTGCGGCGCGGGAGAAATTTCTGCGGCAGGTTGAGCTGAAGTCGATCATCCGGCGCAGCGCCATTTACAATTTCGTGATCGAGGACCTGCTTCGGCGCGTGGCCTACTACAAAATGCGTCATTTACTGATGGCTGGTACCCTGGACGCGCTGGGCGGCATGGACACACTCGACGTGAACGCGCTCAACGCCAGCCTGCAGGAAAGCCTGGATGTAAGCCGCGCTCACCGTGCCGATCTGGTATTGCTGGTGCTTGCCAGCCAGGGCCAGTCGGAAAAAGATCTGCATCCCTTTCAGAAGGCGATGCTTGAGTTCGCGCAGGCGAATCATGTACCGGTCATCAACATGGTTGACTTCCTGGCCGAACATCCCACGGCGAATTTCTACATGGATCCGGTTCACCCCACAGCCGCTGGCCATCAGGTGATCGCCAGTCAGCTGTACGGACTGATTCAGGGACTCCCCGCATATCAACAAGCCTGCGTTCCGCCGGCTAACGTGGTGAGCACGCAGCCCGCGCCGACGAACGCGCAGGCACGGTAGACCTTCGAGCCATGGCCACTTTCGTGAATCCAGCAAGAAATTCGAGCCTGCAGGCGCCGAGCGGCCGCATGCGCTCTGTCATCTGGATCATCGGTCTCGCGCTGTTTACCGTCGGGTCGCTTTTCGTTTTTTACGAACTGGCATCGGACCAGGCCATTTCGATCATGGTTGTGGGCGTCATCTTTTTTCTCCTGATGTGGTTCGTGATGTCGTCTGCCTCAAGCGTTGAGTTGCGCAGTAGAAATCTGGTTTTTGCGCTGTGGTGGGTGTTGCTGGGATCGGAAGAAGTCTTTTCGTATGTAACCGAAGACGCCGAAGCCGGGCAGGTGTCCACCGGCGCCTACTCGGAAGCGATGATGTGGGTATTCGTTATTTTCATTTTCCTGCTGTATACCTACCGCAACAGCGAGTACCTTCGCACACTTTTCGCGGGACCTTATAAGTGGGTTTCGTGGTTCGGAGTGATGTGCTTTCTTTCGTGCGCCTACGCGGAGAAGCCCGGTTTTTCGCTGGCCTGGATCATCAAGCTGTTTCTCGCGATCCTGCTCCTGGCGGCCTGCAATTACGAGATCAAGAACCGCGAGGATCTGAGAGTATTTCTCACGGTCAGCCAGTGGGGATTTGCGTTTCTGGTGTTTTTGCCGATTGTGCGACTGCTGGGCAATCCAGAAGCGATCGCGACGGGAAGACTCTTTGACGTGGGCACCGCGCCAACGATGCTCTCCGTCGACGCTGGACTTCTGGTCTTATTTTCTTTAACCCTGGCACAGCCAGGGAAAAATGTCTCCCGTAACATCTTCATGTTTTTCGGACTGATCGTGATGCTTCTGGCAGCCGGCAAAACCGGAATCCTGGGCTGCATTTTCGGGTCGGTCGTGTTTTTCATGTTGCAAGGCAAGTTCAAAGCAGCGGCACGCTTTCTTCTGATTTTGCTGGTCGTCGGCGGCGCCACGCTGGCATTTACGCCTCTTGGTTCCTACCTGAAGTATTACATTGGCAGCGGACAAGCGGGCACGGTAACCGGGCGCGCTGATGTATGGGTGGCAGGCTGGCAACTGATCAAGGCCAAGATATTGCTGGGACGCGGTTTCATGTCATCCCGCTTTCTAGCCTACAAGATCAATGTTTCCTGGCAGCCCGGCCACTTGCACAATGGATTTCTCGAGGTCATGTACAACAACGGATTGATCGGCCTGGGTGTCATGCTGATGCTGCAAGGCTGGATCGTTCGTAATCTGGTAAGTGTGATGCGGGCAGTAGATCATGATCATCCGCTGCATCAGTTGGCGGTGGGATGCTTTGCGGTCTATCTCGATATTTTGATCAACGGCCTGGTAAGCCGGACGTTTGGCAGCAGGCCGGACGCAACCTTTATGGTGCTGTTCTCGCTGGTATTTGTCAGCGATCGCTTGCTGGCCGCGGCAACGAAGAAGGCCGAGGTAAAGGAGATGCCGGCGTGGCGCCTCTCCACCGTGCCTGTGCATTGACAGCCGCGCTGCTCATTCGCGGTACAAATCGGACTATGAGTCAGGAGCAAATAGGGGAAAAATGTCGCATTTGATCAATTTTTGGAGGCACCTGCTGCCGGTATTGGCCGTTGCTGCGGCGATCGCGGCGGTGGTCTTCGTAGTCCTTGCTTTATTCCAGGGTGTCGGCGGCGCGTGGAGCACGTATAAACGCGCCTGGGAAGCCTGGAAGAAATTTGGGCACAAGATTGGAAACTTTCAGGCGCGAATCATCCTCTCGATCGTTTACGCGATCCTGGTGCTGCCCTTCGGTTTGGCGGCCCGCTGGTTCAGCGATCCCCTGCGCATCAAGAAAAAGCCGGAGCAGTGGCTGGATCATCCCGATGAGGCCTACGACCTGGAATGGGCGAGGAAACAATAGGAGATTATGTACATACTGGGAATCAGTTGTTATTACCACGACGCAGCCGCGGTGCTGCTCAACGACGGCGCCCTGGTGGCGGCCGCCGAGGAAGAGCGCTTTACCCGCAAGAAGCACGACTTCGATTTTCCCAAGCAGGCCATTCAGTTCTGCCTTGACCAGGCCGGCATCACCGGCCAGGACCTCGATTACGTCGTTTTCTTCGAGAAGCCGTTCCGCAAGCTCGACCGCATTCTGATGATGACGCTGCAGACCTATCCGCAGTCCTACAAGGTTTTCCGCGAGTCGATGATTACCTGGATGGTCGACAAACTGTGGGTTGGTACGACCATTGAAAACGAGATTGGCGTCAGCAAGGACAAGATTCTGTTTAGCGAGCATCACCTGTCGCACGCCGCCAGCGCTTATTTCTGCTCGCCCTTTGAAGAGTCCGCCATCCTCACCGTCGATGGCGTCGGCGAGTGGGTCACATCGACCTACGGCGTGGGCAAAGGCAACGACATCAAGATCAACAAGGAGATTCATTTTCCGCACTCGCTCGGCCTGCTCTACAGCGCCTTCACCGCGTTCCTCGGCTTCGAAGTGAACGAAGGCGAATACAAAGTCATGGGCATGGCGCCCTACGGCGAGCCCAAGTATGTGGACAAGGTCTGGAAGACTGTCAACCAGAACAGCGACGGATCGTTCTCGTTGAACATGGAGTACTTCAGCTTCCATCACTCGACGGAGCGGACTTACAGCGACAAGTTCGCAGCGCTATTTGGCGAGCCCCGGCAGGAAAAGGCTTTGTTCTTCACCGAGGAAACCGGATTTCCAAAATACTTTGGCGCTCCGCCCTCGAACTTGAGAGAGCTGTCGAACCTGAACAAACATTACGCCGATATCGCAGCCAGCATTCAGAAAGTTACGGAAGACATTCTGGTTGGGATGGCGAAGCATCTCCACAAAACCACGGGACTCTCGAATCTGTGCATGGCGGGCGGCGTTGCCCTTAACTGCGTGGCCAACACCCGTATCCTGCATGAATCGGGCTTCGAGAAGTTATATGTGCAGCCTGCTGCCGGAGACGGGGGAGGTGCGCTTGGCGCTGCGCTATGGGCTTACAACACGTTGCTCGGCAAGCCCCGTAACTTCCAGATGGAGCATGCTTTCTGGGGACGCGCCAATTCGGATGCCGAGATCGGCGACTTCCTCGTACAGAACAACATCAAGCACACCCGCTACGACGATGAAGACAAGATGCTCGACGCCGTGGTGAATCACTTGACCAACGCCAGCGTCATCGGCTGGGCGCAGGGACGCTTCGAGTGGGGGCCGCGCGCTCTCGGTAGCCGCTCCATTCTGGCCGATCCGCGCAACCCGAACATGAAGGACATCGTCAACACCAAGATCAAATTCCGCGAGCCGTATCGTCCGTTTGCGCCGTCAGTACTGGCCGAGAGCGCGGAGAAGTATTTCGATCTGCCGAATGCTGCCAAGCACGCGCCCGCCCGTTATATGCAATATGTAGTTCCGGTGAAGCCGGAGGCGCAGGCGATCCTGCCGGCGATCACACACGTCGACGGCACGGGGCGCATGCAGACGGTATTCAAGGACCAGAGCCCGCGCTATTACAAGATGATCGAGAAATTCGGTCAGGCGACCGGAGTGCCCGTAGTGATGAACACTTCGTTCAATCTGAAAGGCGAGCCGATCGTCAACACTCCGGCGAATGCGTTCAACACCTTTTCCAAGAGCGAAATGGATGCGCTGGTGCTGGAAAACTTCATCATTGAAAAGAACTAACTGCAAAAGCTGAGTTTCATTCTGAGGGGAACCCAACTTGTCGACCGTCGCTATCGCAGATCAGCAGTTGACGATCCCGAATTATCGGGTGCTCGGAGTTCGAGTCGATGCCGTCCAGATTCCCGACGCAATCAAGGTGCTGGAATCCTGGATTGACGAACGCGGCCCGGCCCGCTACGTCGCGGTTACCGGCATGCATGGAGTTTCGGTTTCGCGCGAAGACGCGGAGTTCGCAGGCATTCTCGGCGACGCCGGACTCGTGGTCGCTGACGGTATGCCGCTGGTTTGGCTGGGCCGATGGCAGGGACACAAGCACATGCAGCGGCGGGTATATGGCCCTGAATTGATGGAAACATTTTGCCGCGAAACCGGTTCCCGCTATCGGCATTTTTTTTACGGCGGCGCGCCGGGAGTTGCCGATCATTTGGCACAGGCCGAACGCGAGCGTTATGGCATCCAGATCGCCGGCACATACTGTCCGCCGTTCCGATCTCTCACCGAAAAAGAAGAAAACGATGTGCAGGCCCTGATTGAGCAGACGCGGCCCGATGTCCTCTGGGTCGGACTGAGCACTCCCAAGCAGGAACGTTGGATGCACCAGCATCGCCATACGCTGCGCGTGCCGGTGATGTTGGGCGTAGGCGCCGCGTTCGATCTGAATACCGGCCGGCTGAAGCAAGCTCCGGCGTGGATGCGTGAAAACGGGCTGGAATGGCTGTTCCGATTGTGCGCCGAGCCCAAGCGCCTGTGGCAACGTTACATCGTAAATGGTTCACAGTTTGCGTGGGCGGTTTGCGTGGAGCATTTGCTTCCCCGGATTTTTTGATTTGCATCGGAGACCCCCGGAACCACAATCGGCCCTCCCTTAAATTTGCTCAATCGCAACTGCAGGTTGCGGAACTTGTTCATAATTCAGGAGACTAAGTTACTATGACGAAACAAAAGCGGATTCTCGTAACCGGCGCGGGAGGTTTTATCGGCCACCACCTGGTTAAACGTCTGAAGAAGGACGGCCACTGGGTGCGCGGCGCTGACCTCAAACTGCCCGAATACGAAACCAGCGCCGCCGATGAGATGGAAGTTCTCGACCTGCGCAGGATTGAAGACTGCCTCCTCGCCACTCGCGGCGGAATCGACGAAGTTTACAACCTTGCTGCTGACATGGGCGGCATCGGCTACATCACGGCCAATCATGCCGACATCAGCCGCAACAATATTTTGATTAACGCGCACATGCTCGATGCCAGCTACAAAAATGGCGTGAAGCGTTTCCTGTTTTCCTCTTCAGCTTGCGTCTACAACCAAGCCAAGCAGAAGGATCCCAACGTGACCGCGCTGACGGAAGAAGATGCTTTCCCAGCCGATCCCGAGCCGGGCTATGGATGGGAGAAGCTTTTCGCCGAAGAGTTGTGCCGCTACTATTACAAGGATTTCGGCTTCGAGACGCGCATAGTTCGTTTCCACAACGTCTACGGGCCGCTCGGCACATATGACGGCGGAAAGGAAAAGGCTCCCGCGGCGATCTCGCGCAAAGTCGCACTGTGCGAAGACGGCGGCGAGATTGAAATCTGGGGCGACGGCGAGCAGACTCGGTCCTTCATGTACGTGGACGATTGCGTGGAAGGGTTGATCCGCCTGATGGCTTCTGATTGCCGCGATGCTCTGAATCTCGGCACCGACGAACTGACCACGATCAATAACCTGGTCGATGTGATCTCGCGCATCGGCGGCAAAAAACTGGTGAAGCGCCACAACCTCACCGGGCCGCAGGGCGTTCGTGGCCGCAACAGCGACAACACACGCCTCCGCAAAGAACTCGGCTGGGAGCCTTCAATCTCACTTGCCGAAGGGCTGAAGAGGACTTATCCGTGGATTCGGTCGCAGGTCACTTCCGACGCGATGGAACTCGCTGGCGTCGACGGAGACTAGGATCGGGAAGGGGCATTCGCTGCTCTTCATTTCCAATAAACCGCAGCACCTAACGACGAAGCGAAGGGAAGTAATGACGAACGATCGAGTTCCGGGGCCCATTTTTGTTGTTGGTATGTGGCGTTCCGGAACCTCGCTGCTCTACACACTCCTGAATCAGCATCCGCAGATCGCTCTCACCTACGAGAGCGATCTGTTTTTGTTGCGCTCGCTGTTCCGTGCAGGAGGCAGTAGAGCGGACTGGCTCGAACGCTGGGAGTTCTGGAACAACGGGTTGAGCCGGCACAACATCGATGCCACCAAGCTAACCGTTCGGTTTCCCAATTATCCAAGTGCCGCTACTGAAGTATGGAAGCAGTATGCGGGCGATGCTCTCTTTGGCGATAAGTCGCCGAACTACTTCGATTGCATGCAGGCGCTAGCCAAAGATTTTCCGACGGCGCGTTTCATAGTGATTTGGCGCGATCTCTCCGACACCTGCCGGAGCATCGTCAGCGCCAGCAAGGGATCATCGTTTTTTGCCAAACGGGGCATCACCCACCGCGCGCTGATCGGCTATCGCAAAATGAAGCGCGAGTGCGATGCTCTGGTTGGCCGGGGAGTTTCCCTGCACCAAATACAGTATGAAGAGATGGTGCAGTCGCCGGAGACGGTGATGCAGGGAGTCTGCTGGTTCCTGGGAATACGCTTCGACCCGCGCATGGCGTCACTCGAGGGTGCGGACCGGTCCGCGATCTATGAGGCTCCGCAGCACGCTGGAGTGAAGAGTGAAAAGATTGCCGTGAAGGCGAAGCGCGACGTCGCGCTTCCCGACGGGCTTGGAGAGAAGATCGCGCGGTACGTCGCTTACTGGAAAAAAGAATCCGGTGATTCCTGGCCGATGTATCCACGCGGCGCAGCGAGCGCGCTGCCGGCAACGTTTGTGGAGCGGGCGCAGGATGAAGTCTACTTTCAGGCGCTGCGCGCGCTCGATCGTTTTACGGCATTCGTTTATTGCTGCGCCCCTATCGCTCTCCTTCGGACATACCGCGGGCGCAAGACCGAGCGGCCCGCCGAGTCCGCCCCGCCTGTGGAGGCAGCGGCTTTATCGCAAGCCCCGAATCAGAATTAATTCCCCAGAAATCAGGATCATGACTACACTGCGCAAAGTTCGCCATACTCTTTCAAAAACTTCGGTACGCGTTCCGCTGGTCTGGATGCGCCATCGCAGCTTTCGTCCAACCGATGTGTTCGTAGGATCGTATCCGCGTTCGGGCAGTACGTGGCTGCGTTTCATGCTGCTCGAGATTCTGGCCGGGCAAGCCTCCGGATTTGTTAATACCAACGAGATGCTTCCGGATGTTGGGAAGCACGAAGCGGGTGCGCCGGTTCTGCCTGGCAGCGGACGTCTGATTAAAACGCATGAGCCTTTTCGCGCGGAGTACGGCAAGGCTATCTATTTGGTGCGCGACCCGCGGGATGTGGCGCTTTCTGAATTTGCTTACCAGACCGCTCTCGGCATTGAAAAAGACGATTTTGATAGCTACATCGAACGGTTCCTGATCGGGGGAGTCAATCCTTTCGGTTCGTGGATCGATCATGCCAATTCCTGGATCAACGCCGCAGATGCAGGACGCAGCGAGATTCTGCACGTGAACTTCGAGGAACTGAAGCAGAAGCCGCACGAGCAACTTGGCCGCATCGTGGACTTTCTCCAAATGCCGGAAGTCAAGGTCCGAATTTCGGGCGCGATCGAGAATAATTCTTTGGCGCGCATGAAAGAAAAAGAAAAAGCGAATCCGCAACGGGCTTCCGCAAAAGGACGCTTCATACGCAGCGGCTCTGCTGGAGGGTGGCGGGCCACCTTCACCGACCGGCAGGCTCAACTTGTGCAACACCACGCTGGAACCTTGATGGCCAGGCTGGGCTATTCTGCGGTAGAGTCTCTGGAAGGGCAGTTTGCGTGAGTAACAAAATAATGAGCGAAGAAAAGACCAGCCGACCAAGTTTACCCCCAGCGGAGAAGAAGCCTGTGGCCCGCGCCGCCAGCGGTGTGCAGTGCTTGCGCTGCAAGCACGAAATTGACAGCTACGTATTTACCAAGCTGACCTTTCTACCCTACGGCACGCAGAGCGGGAATGTCATGCTCGAGTGCCCGAAGTGCGGGCACCTCGAATTTCTGTCGCAGAATAGCCCGCTGCTGCAAAGGCTGAAGGCGAATCCCGTGGCAGTCGGCGACGGAGATTAGATCGTATTCGAAGCCTGAAGCGTTAACAGTTCGAGCGAATTCCCGCGCGGACTAACATTCAAGATTTTCCCCGAAACCTCAGATTTTCGTGATCCCCACAAGCGGTACTCAATCAAAGCTATGCGTATTTTAGGACTTTCATCGTTCGGTCATGACACCTCGGCCGCCCTGCTCGAAGATGGCGTAATTCGTGCCGTTATCGAGGAGAGCAAGCTTTCGCGCCAGAAAGACGCTCGCGGCCTGCCCGCCGCCGCGATGAAGTTTTGTTTGTCGAAAGCGGGAGCGGGATGGGAGGGTGTGGACTGCGTCGCGCTCACGGCGACTCCGATGCGGGGATGGATGCGCCGTTCGGCGGCTGGCGCGAGGATTTCTCCGCTCGATCCAGTCGCGGCCGGCCATGCGCAAGTTCGCGAGGTTGGGCGCCTGGCACGGGAGCTGGGCTACCTGCGCATGTTGCGGCACCAGACCGGCGCCAAAAAGAGAATCACGAACATTGAGCACCACATGAGCCATGCGGCCAGTGCTTTCTTCCTTTCGCCGTTTGAACGCGCCCTGGTCATTACCATGGACGAAGATGGAGACGGGCGATCCGGCATGATCGCGATCGGCGATGGGTCGGGGCTCCGCAAGCTGCGCGACATCCGCTACCCGCACTCGCTGGCGTGGCTGTACTCCAGAATCACCGAGCTCCTCGGTTTCGTTCCTCATGCGGAGGAGCACAAGACGCAATGGTTGAGCCTTGGAGGTGAACCCGCATATCGCGAAGTGTTCCGCGACATGCTGAGCCAGTCCGGCAATGGATCCGTGCGTTTGGACTACAGCTATCTGGATCACGGGGTGGGTGACCGCTTCGTTTTGTCGTCGAAGTTCTGGCAGAAGTCTGGGCTTCCGAAAAATTCGAACGAATTCACTGACGAGCAGCGCCGGGCGCTTGCGGCCAGCGTGCAACAGGCTTGCGCGGAGAAGGTCGGCGAAGTGATTGATTCGCTCCGGCGAGAGCACAATATCCATGACGTGTGCCTCGGCGGCGGATTGTTCAATAACAGCTTACTGGTTGCTTCTCTCGAACAAATTGTCGGGCTCGATCATGTGTTCGTGCCGCCCGCGCCCGGGAATTCCGGAACAGCCCTCGGGGCTGCGCTCTACGTACAGCATCACGAGCAGCACATGCCGCGAAAACAATACCGGTCGACATCGTATTGGGGACCAAGCTACTCTCGCCACGAAATCAAAGACGTTCTCGACAACTGCAAAGCGCGGTTTTCTTTCCAGGTGATGCGCGACCGGCAGATGGATCAGGCAGTGCAACTCCTTCTCGGCGGCAAGATCATTGGATGGTTTCAGGGGCCAGCGGAGTTCGGCCCGCGTGCTTTGGGAAATCGAAGCGTGCTGGCCTCCCCATGGGCTCCTTATGTCAAAGAGAATCTCAATGACTTCATCAAGCACCGCGAATGGTTCCGTCCATTTGCCGTGTCGGTACCGATCGAAGATGCATCGCGTTACTTCGAATGCTCGGGACTGTGCGAGAGCATGAATTCGCTGGCGCGCGTTCGTCCCGGCCTCGAAGGCCTGCCGGAAGGCTTCGTGCTTCCCGGCGGCCTGGTGCGTCTGCACACCGTGAGCAAGGAAGCGAATCCGGCGCTCTGGGATCTTCTGAAGCGATTCGGGCTGCAATCTCCGGCGCCGATGCTGATCAACACGTCGTTCAATCTTTTTGGAGAGCCGTTGGTTGTGAGTCCGCTGGATGCGATCCGCAGCTATGCATGCTCCGGCATCGACGCGTTACTGATGGATAATTTTCTGCTGACCAAGGCTCCGATCGCGTCGGCGTCGGCTCCAGTGCGAGAGACTGTATCCAGTTCGGCTGTGCTTTCGAGAATCAGCGCGTAAGCGACTCCGCGAACGAATCAAAATCACCGGGCGTGGCCACCTTCACGGTTGCCGCGCCTTTTGTGTTTTCCGAGCGGTTGTCGGACCCGTCATGCGCGCTTCCTTCCGCCGTGGGCTACTTTGTGGTTTACCCTCCCCCTACCCCCCTTCCGCCTGATCTACCAGAATCACCACGTTAGGGAAAAACTCCCGCCAGATGACTTGGAGTCGGGCTGGTTTTTGATCATTTGCTTCGCCTCTTGCATGATTTCGGAGTGAAGTTGTGGAAGACAAGGTTGGATGTCACAAGTGGTGAACGATAATGCCTAATCCTTGTGTTTTTTGCCAAGAGCCTGCCCTGAGCTCGTCGAAGGGCTGGGCGGGCGATGTTCCCTGAGCTGTAGGCGTCTTGGGGTGCCCACTCGTCGAAACCGCGATGAGTGGGGCATCCGATTTCGTGATGTTACATGCAGCCAGAAATGCAAAGATGTGGGGGCCAGCCCCCTACTGGAGGAGTACAGCCAACGCCGCAAAGACGTTTCCGAGCTATAATCCGGCAGCTTTGTTGAGGAGGCCAGCATGCGTTCGAACAAGGCTCTCTCTGTATTCCACTCGACTCCACCGCTTGTCTTCCTCTCGCTCTCGCTGCTCTTGGTGTCTGTGTTGCTTTTTCCGGGCCGCCCGGCACAGGCGCAGAGCTACAAGGTCCTATATTCGTTTACCGGCCCAACCGGCGATGCTTCCTGGCCCAATGGGGTGCTTCGCGAGTCCGATGGCACTTTCTACGGCGTCACGTGTTACGGCGGGATGTCTTATAACGGAACAGCCTTCTCTTTTTCGCCGCAGGGCAAAGAGACAATCCTCTACAACTTTCTAGGAGGGTACGGTTCCTGTCCAGACTCACTGCTTTCGTGGAACGGCCAATTCTATGGAGCAACGGAAACCGGCGGGTCTGAAGGCGGTGGTGCAATATTCAGGCTGGGCAAGAACGGCAGTGAGTTTGTGCTCCATAGCTTTCCGCGCGCCGACGCCCCGCATCTCTACTTCGGGGATGGAAAGGGCAACTTCTACGGAACTAGCGGTGGCGGCGCATTCGGTTACGGAACTATATTCAAGATCGATAGCAGCGGTAACCTGATCGTGCTTTATAACTTCGGTTTCTATAACAGCGCTGGCTACAGCCCTGGCAATCTGTACGCAGACAAAAGAGGCAATCTTTACGGCGTCACTTTCGATGGTGCCGATCCAAACTGTAAATGCGGAGCCTTGTTCAGGCTCGACTCCGGCGGCGTCCTCAAGGTGCTCCATGTGTTCACAGGTGGTACCGACGGTGCCTATCCATCAGGACTTGTGGGAGACGAGGAGGGCAATGTTTATGGTGGCACGATCTTTGGCGGTAGCAGCAATGCTAACTGTCCGACTGGTTGTGGAACAATCTATGAGCTGACTGCGTCGGGCCAATATAAGATCTTGTACAACTTCACCGGGCTGCCGGATGGGGAGTCGCCAACTGAAATTGTTCGCGACGCGGCGGGCAATTTGTATGGAATAACCGATTACGGTGGCGACGCCAAGTGCTACTCCTACTTCAACAATGGCATCGGCTGCGGAGTCGTTTTCAAACTCGATACGGCCGGCAGGGAAGCAGTACTGCACGCCTTCGTCGCCGCTCCAGATGGTGCGTATCCTAATTCGTTGTTTTGGGATTCCGATGGCGTGTTGTATGGTGTGACGCTTACAGGCGGCGACGCCAACTGCTCGATGTTTGGGTCCTATACCGGCTGCGGAACAATCTTCGAGCTGACTCCATGAACTTGGAATCGTTAAACTCTGCACAAGGAGATCTGCCGTGAAAAAACGTGCTCATGTCGGCAAGGAGTTCGTTTTCAGCGAAGCATTTCATCGATGTTTGAATTCCTACGCACTCGCCGCCGGCGCGGCGGGTGTGAGTTTGCTTGCGCTCGTTAAGCCGTCCGCTGCTGAAATCATCTATACCAAAACGCATCATGTCATCGGGCTAAACAGCTCCTATAACCTGGATTTCACACACGACGGAATTACCGATCTGACGATTCGAAATAAGACCTCGCATTCTTGCGGTATCGAGGGATGCTATAGCCGTGGGAGCCTGGCCGCGGTTTTGCCCGGAACGAACGAGGTCGTCTTCAACGTGTACGGCGCGGTCGCCATGAAAACACGGATGAAAATCGGCCTCCGTGACGCCCTGAAGGGCGGTACCGAACGTATGCTCTATGGAAACCTGGAAATGTCGTTTCCCGTCGGAAGCTGGATCAACGTTAACGACCGTTATCTGGGCGTCAAGTTCACCATCAACGGCGAAACCCACTATGGCTGGGCTCGACTCAGTGTTCAGGCCGTGCCGCCCATTACTTTCACAGCCACGCTAACGGGCTACGCTTACGAGACGATTCGAAACAAGTCGATCAGTGCCGGCCAGACTAAGGAAACAGACGATAGTTCGGAGGCCGCGAATGCCACATCCGGCACGCTGGGCAGACTGGCGCTAGGGAGAAAATAGAAAAACATCGAAAGCATCGCGGGTCGTGGTGCGTGGGCGTCATTCCTTACGGGCCGCTGATTCTTGGCTCAGCGCAATCTGTACGGACTGATCGGCGCAGGCGACTCTAGCTCGGGCGCGATCGGTAAGTTGTCAGTGCGCGACCGACTACCAGGGAGAGTCTTCTCTTCAGTTCTTCTTCACCCTTCAGCGTAAGGCGTACCAGCCTTGGTATTCGCGATTTTCCGAGCCAACCCAGCCTGTACATTCCGTTTAGCAGTGCGGCGCCCAAAGCTCCTCCTATGTGGGATCTTCGCTCAGTCCAGTCCAAGCATTGTGTAGCGAAGTTGCGGCGTTCCGATCGCAGATGTGCGCAATCGATTCCCATTTTCTCGAACCATTCCTCGCCTTTCGGGGTGAGGAGATATCCGCTGGGGCCATTCGAGCGAACGCAGTCGCGTTGTTGGAAGGCAGCCGCAATATCAACACCGAGTCTACCGGCCAAGTGATCGAAGCATGTTCGGGCAAAGGCCCAGGGATTCACAACCTGAGCGAGTCCGCGCTCCCTTCGTGCCTCTTCGGGCAAAGGGAGATTCGCGGCGGTGGAAAGCGCCTCGATTGCCTGCGCCATTGTAGGGCTTGCAATCCTGTAGTACTTGTTTCTGCCGTCGCGAGTGGAAGTGAGGATTCCGGTGTTCACAAGTTTCGCCAGGTGCATGCTCGCGGAAGGCGGAGAGAGGTTGACCGCAAGAGCGAGTTCGCTTCCGGTACGTGAGCCCCCGTCCATCAGGTGAATAACGATTGCCGCACGTGAGCGGTCTGCGAGTTGAGCGGCGATTTCGACCAGGCTGGAGGTGTCGTGCATAGTTAAATCATGATTGAACTAATAGCGTATCCCCGACTGCTATGGTGTTGCAAGGGATATTGGAGGATTACGATGAAAAAACGTCGACTGCTCTTGCCTGCGACCGGCTTATTGCTGATTTGCGTTGCGACGCTCGCCATGAGGCCGCCTGACGACGCGAAAAATGATAAGCCAGTCGTAGTTCGCGGCCTTTTGCGCGACATAGCTTGTCCGATACAGAACAAGCAATCGACTTCACGAGCTTTCAACCGCAAGTGCGCGGAAGACTGCGCCAAACGTGGATCGCCGCTTGCGATCCTCACCGACAACGGCACTATGTACATGACCATTTCGGAGTCGATGCCCGACATGGATCAGCACGAGAAGCTGGTGCCATACGTCGGCAAGTACGTCGAGGCCTCCGGAATTGTCTACGAACGCAATGGTATGCACTCGATTGTCATCAAGCAGATCAAGGAAGACAAGAGCGTGGCACTCAAGGACGATTTGGAATAGGTACGTGACCATGGCAAGTGCAAGGACAATGACGCTTCCGGATATCACGTTATTCTGATTCGCTGGTCACAGAGGACTCTCGCAGCTCCGCGATAGACGTTGGCCATGCCGACGAGATTCAATCGCTACTACCGCATGAGGGCGAACCTCAGAGGCGCTAAAGCGTGGCTGATTGTCTCGACGGCTTAACGGCACGACTAAAGTCGTGCCCTTCCCAAATCGTCTCCTTCGCAAAATCGTCTCGTTACAAATCGTTTCCTTACAAATCGTAACTTCCGAAATCGTAGCCTTCCTGAATCTGCGAGCGCGGTAAGATACGGCAGGGAAAGTCTACGATGAAAAATTCCTGTGTACTTGTGTTTCTGCTCGTACTGTTTTCTTCTTCTGCCCGGACAGGCAGTCCCATCAACTCGGCCTCATCGAACGCTCCCGGCCCCATCCGGCCCACGTTTTTCGGAATGCATATCAACCGGCCGTCCACGCCCTGGCCGCAAGTTCCGTTCGGCAGCCTGCGGATGCTGGGCAATATGACGACATGGTTCCACATTGAGGGAGAAGCGCGCGGACGCTATGACTGGCGCATGCTTGACCGCTGGCTCGATGCCGCGCGCGCCCACAACGTCGATGTGCTGTACACCTTCAGTCGAACTCCCGCGTGGGCTGCGCGAAATGCTCACTCCACATGCGGTCCGAATCGAGACGAGGCTGACTGTTCTCCTCCGGCTGACCTGACGACTTCGGGGCCCTGCCAGGGACCGCTACAGGGTAACACCACCACCGATTGCTACTTCAAAGAGTTTGTCACGAGCATGCTCGACCACGTCTGCAGCGGCAAAGCGCCAAACAAGAGTTGCCGCATTGTCGCATTCACCTGCTGGAATGAGCCGAACCTTGACGGCTTCTGGATCGGCACCTACGCAGAGAGCGCAAGAATGTGTTCGGACATGGTTCGCATTGTGAAGGACCAATGCAAGGATTGTGTGACGCTCACACCCGATATTTCGGCCGCTACATCGGGCGACACAAAAGATAATGGCGATAGCCGTTCTTACGATGAATGGTTCAAGAATTTTCTTCTCGCTTACAAGCAGTATGGAAACTATCCCGATGCCGGAGCGTTTCATCCCTATGCGGCGCGAACTCACGGAATTAATCCCGCGCCTTTTCCCGAGACCTTTGCCGGCAGCGGGTGTGCGCGGGAGAGCCGTTCGCTGGTGTGTCCTGACACTTTGCTGGGCAAGATCGACACCTTGCGATCCATCATGGAGCGGAATGGGATGGCTGGAAAGCCGCTCTGGGCAACGGAAGGCGGTTGGGGGACAAATGGCGAGATGACCGACCCAGATGCGCAGGCGGCTTATGTGGCGCGCTGGCTCATTCTGCAGGCTTCCGCGGGCGTGCAGCGAGCGTACTGGTACATGTGGGACACGGGCACGAACCCTCAAGGCTGGGGCGGATTGTGGGATGAGTCGAGAGGCGCGTTCAAGGCTGGCGTGGCTTACGGCGAGGTCTACAAGTGGTTGGTGGGGGCAACGTTTACCAAACCGTGCTCCGGCGACCGGGATGTATGGACTTGCGATTTGGCGCTGCCTGGAGGGAAGCAAGGGCGAATCGTGTGGAATGCTGCGCATTCCTACGACGCGGGTTTCACTTCGAAATACCCTGTGGGCAAGGACTTCAGTCAAGTTCGCGAATTAAGCGGACATCAAGCGGCGATCAATGATGGGAGTGTTGCGATCGGATCGAAGCCAGTATTGCTGGAGAATTAAAAAACGGCGATTCCCGGAGGAATCGCCGCATTAGTTAGGAGGAATAGCTTAGACCTTAGAAGTCAGTGGCCGGATTAAACGGCGCGATCGGGAACGCTGACTCAACAATGGGCGAAGGGATTACAGGATTCGACCGCCCCGCCTGGTTCGGATCGAATACAACGAAGCCCACTCCCGGCGACTCCTTCAAGGAGTAATCGTCGTCCGGGTAAGCTGGGTTGGCAAAGCCTGGATTTTGAAGCACGCTACCCCTGTCTTCTCCGGTCGAGCTCTGCCATGCCTGGAACGTGGGGAACTCCGGTCCAGAGCCGTATTTTCCAGACGAATCGGTGGTGTAGAAAATGTTCGCTGGAGGAGCGCAACCGTTGCCGGGCACGTAGCAGTACATGTTCTCGGAATACATCTGCACCGGCGGACAGCTCGTTCCGTTGCAAACGACGTAACCGTTCTGTACCTTGCCGCGGTCGAAGTAGATCAGGTTGTTGGTGAAAGTAAACTGCTGCACGCCATTAGCCGGAGGCGCACAACCCTCCTGTTTAATTCCGAGGCGGCCAAAGGCGAAGATGTTGTTGATGAATTTATTGGTCGTCCCCGGAGTCTGCGGCCCGCAGGTTTCTGCGACCGTGGAGGAAGAGGTCCGATAGACCAGGTTGTTTTGCACCAGCATGTTAGCAGTGTCGTTGTCGACGTAGATGCCCTGGCCGGCATATCCGTCGCTATCCAGCGCCGAGGCATCACTCATGTCGTGAATCTTGTTGTTCAAGATCTGATTGCCCGTGGCCGCCGGATCGACGTTGTAATAAATTGCGCCAAAGTCGTCAAGGATGCCTTGTCCAAGGTTGTAGACGTGGTTGAATGACGAGACGTTGTTAAAGGCGCCGTGCGAATTATTGCTGCCCGGCGGGCAATTCAAATCGCACACATGGATGCCACCGTGATACCCGTCGTAGATATCGTTGTGAGTGACGAGGTTGTCGTGGCTGTCACCCAGCGCAATTCCGTCCGCGCTGGGAGTGATGCGCCCGTAGCCCGCAATCACATTGTTCTCAAAGGTGCCGAACTGAGCGACGTTGGCGTCGGTATCTTTATAGTTCGCGAGCAGGCCATACCGGATTCCGAATCCGCCCAAATCATAAAGAGCCGAGTTCTTAACCACGTCGTGTGAGGTGGTGGAGGAGGTATTGGACGTGTACATCTCAATGCCTCCGCCGGAGGCCTGCGTCACAGTGACTCCGTCGAAAGTCACATAGGAGCAGTTGTAGCAACCCACCGCGCCCGAGACTCCCGGATCATACGAAACTGCCGCATATCCCTGAGACGGGACCGTCCAGTTGTCGTGGGCAAAGGTGATGCCCTGGAACGTGACGTACTCCAGGCTGTTACCGATCAGCACTTGCGTGGTTTGCGGAACGATAACCGTGTCGGTAGGCGGATTCTCGCCGGCATTGGCGATGTAGTTCAGTGTCCACGGATTCTTGGAGCGATCCAGGAACCACTGTCCAGGCTGGGTAAAGGCATCCTTCAGATTCTCCACGATGTAGCGGTGGTTCTGCATGATGCCGTAGTAAAAGTCGATCTGGGTGGTAGGACCCGTCAGGTAGACGATGTGTGCGTTCGTGTCGATTGACTTGATACGCAGTTTTGAGGCAACCCATTTCTCGAAGACCTGGACTTCAATGTCTCCCGTAGGGTATGGCGAATTCAGATTCTGCCAGTTCGAACTGATCGGATCACCGGCAGTGTATTCGAAGCGATCGAAACACTCCCATCCTTTGCCCGGAACGTTGACACTGCAATTGGCAGACTGGCTGGATGTGTAGACGGTATTGGCAATGCGATAGTAAGTTCCCACGCCACCGCCGAGTCGTGGCCGCAGCCGTCGCTGGCCGTTATAGAAGAGCTGTTCGAAATACTGCATACCGGAGGGCAAGTTCGCGGTCCACTGGGTGCCGTTCTTGGTCCAGTTGGTGACGCGCATGCCGCCGCTGATGACGGGAGTTTCGCCCGGATAGTTCGACCAGTTCACTTGCAGGCTTGCAGTTCCAGAGTCCGCGGAAGTGAAGCTGAGAGGCTGCGTCAAATAGTATGTGCCCGCGCGCAGCATGACTTGGATCGGGCTGGTTCGCCCCTTGGGATTCTGAAGGATTGCCTGCACTGCGGTTTGGGCACGGCTGACAGTGGCAAATGGACCATCGGTATTGTTTGAGTTGGGCGCGGGTAGCGTGCCGCTCCACGAGTCCTTGCCGTCAGGCGCGATAAAGAAGTCAGCCGTCGCGCTTTGGCCGGATTGCGATTTCACTGTGTATTGCTGGCTCGCACTCTGTTGCGGCGAGGAGGAATCCGTGATCTTCACAGTGAGCGGGAAGCTGCCGGTCTGCTGGGTCGTGCCTGAGACTACTCCGGTTCCTGCGTTCAAGGAAATGCCGGATGGGAAGTTGCCGCTGGAGAGGCTCCAGTGATAGGGCGAGGTGCCTCCGATAACGGAAACCGAAGTGTCGTAACTTTCACCGGCAGTGATCTCCGGCAATAACGGAGTGGTGACCACAAGCGTGCTCGTTCCCAACAGATTGTAGGTCTGAGTGGTGACCAAGTTGGTCGGCCACGAGGAATCCTTTACCTGGATGGTGAAGGGGAATGTCCCCGTCTGTGAACTCATGCCTGCGATCACGCCAGTGGCTTCCGTCAACTTGAAGCCTACGGGAAGGGTTCCGCTCGGCATGGACCAATGGTAGGGCGTTTTTCCGCCAGTGACGTTGACATTCTGCGAGTAGGAACTGCCGGTCATGAATTCGGGAAGGGAAGTCGTGGTGATCGTGAGTGGCTGAATGTTGGGACTTACGAGCGTCAGGGTTCCACCCGACTTCGACGAATCCGCCGCGCTGGTCGCCCAGACGCGATACGACCACGTGCCGCCATTCACTGGAGGCGCGGTGTACAAACCGTTCGCGGTGATCGTTCCCGCCGAGCAGCTCCAGGTTACTTTTTGATTCGAGGTGTTGTAAACGGCGGCGGTGAATTGCTGCGTCTGCCCAGAGAGCATGGTCACCGTTTCCGGAGAGATGTTTACACTCACCGATCCAGACTTATACATCGTCATCGAAAACGTGAGGTAGGCGTGCGTCGAGGTGGCATCCGTAACTGTGCCGCTGACCTGGACGTTGCCTTCGCTTTCCGGCGTTCCGCTGATGATTCCCGTCGCTGCCTCGAGAGACAATCCCTTCGGCAATCCGGTGGCGGCGAACTTATAGGGAGCGGTCCCGCCCCAGACGGAGAGTGTTGTCTTGTAGGCCGTCCCGACTGTGCCTACAGGAGGATAAGCTTCGAGATGGGGAACAGTGTTTCCCGGCTCGGGAGGAGTCAGCGTGGTTCCAGCGAACGCGACTGAAGCGGCAAGGCACAGGAAAGTTAGGCTGGTTAAGGCTGCGCAAATGAGCGACTTCCTCTGGGGGGAGGACAGGGGAAACATATACACCTCTTAAAGATTTTCGGATCGAAACGGGACCGGACAGACGCGATGTCCCGCAGGACAAGGAAACTACAGCGAGGAGCCTTTGGACAGGTCACAGAAGTGCATGCCCAAAAATCCAATCTGCCGTGAATCCCAAGATGGGAGCGGCTTCTGACTCTGGCTCTCTTGACAACTGAAAGACACGATCCACGAGAGAATCGGAAGCTCAAAGAGGCGAATTACGGGCTTTTTGGCACGTCCGGAGGGGTTACGCTGTCGCGGAATTTGCCGCCCGTCAGCCGATCCCGACTTCAGAGCGAGGATCATCCTGTCCGGCCGCAGGTTTGCGCAGGGGATGGGACGAAAGTGTTCTTGGCCTGCTTGCTGGCGCCGAGGTGGATGCGGGAGAGGACATGGGACGTCCCACGTTGAACGCGTAGAGCACGACTTCCACCCGGCTGGAGACTCCGAGCTTGTCAAAAATGCGAAACAAGTAGTTCTTGACTGTGTGCTCGGTAAGGGTCAGGCGGCCGGCAATCTCCCGATTGGAGAGACCTTCGGCGACGCAGTTCACGACGTCCTGCTCGCGCTTGGAGAGCGACACGCCAGCCGCACCCACCATGCGCGTGGACATGGCTTGCGACAGAGCTTCGAGCAGGAAACGCAGCTCGTTACTGTTGGCCCATACTTGTCCGTCGTAGACGCAGCGGATGCATTTCGAGAGCGACTTCAAGGACTCGGTACGACAGAAAATGCCGCGGGCTCCAGTGCGAAAAGCTTCAACGACGGTGCCGCGTTCAGGAGCATCGAGGAGCATCACAATTCGGGTGTGAGGATGCGCCGCCAACAACTGCCGCGCGACCTGAAAACCGAGAGTTGGATTGTCATCGATTCTGGGGCTTAACAGGACGACGTCGGGCCTTTGCGCGGCGGTGACGGCAAGAATGGCAGCAGCCGTTGGCTCGCCCTCCAACAGAAGAAATCGCTTGTCGCGGATCAGAGCATTGGCCAGCAACTGGCTGTTCATGCGGGTACTGTCTGCGGCCAAGACACGTATCGCCTGTAAACTTTCGGGCAAAGTGATGGGATGGGCCATGTGTGTGTTTTTCGGGTCGGTAACGGGGATTACCTTGAAAAATCGAGTACTATTCCGCGATTTCGGGGGAGAGATCGGACTTCACCCGATCAAATACCTTACTAGGGATAATAGGCTCAAGGCTCAGATTGTCCAATGGCACTGGAGTGCCATCCGGCGGGGCCGGCGTCAAAGCGCTCCCAGTTGTGCGGGACATTAGAAGGTGGTGAGTTTTACGGCGCGACTGACACAAGAAGCAAAGTCTGGGGCAGCCTCAGTATGGTGGAGGCAAAGCTGGGCCAGCCCCATCGCCCGCAGGAACGGATTCAAAGCACTCATGGTCGGCGGAACCGAATCACGTACACCTCCCACTCTCCTCTAGCGGCGCAAGGGATTCTTGGTCAGCTCACTGAATTTTGAAGAGACTTGGCGGGCGGGTGATTAGGCTAAAAATCCACCCGCAGCGGTAAATGCCGAGGGTGGATTTTATACTTTCCAGTTTGCCTCAATCCAAACGATGCTTCTTACAATCGTTTTAAATCATGGCGTGATTTTGTACACCACTCCATTGTTCCCGCTGCCGCCGGACAAGGCGGTGCCATAGAGGTTGCCGGCGCTGTCTGCGGTCAAGCCCCCGGTCGGAAGGCCTCCGTCTGCCCCGCCAGTAAAGCGGTACAGGACAGAATATTTACCGCCTTCTATTCCGTAGACGGTGCCGCAACCCAAACTACAGTTTGAATTGTCGATTCCGCCATAGAAGGTTGCACCGTAGAGATTGCCCGCTACATTGAGGACGGCTCCTGACGGCGTTT
>Ga0210400_10001124_pt1 | contig 27164 bp, 29 predicted proteins | sample IncBWH26MmetaG_FD_155456 | JGI IMG/M metagenome (GOLD analysis project Ga0210400, IMG submission 155456) | Forest soil microbial communities from Barre Woods Harvard Forest LTER site, Petersham, Massachusetts, United States - Inc-BW-H-26-M | ecosystem: Environmental > Terrestrial > Soil >... | reverse complement strand
CAAGGTGACGGTCAGCCCGCCGGTCGTGTTGTAGCTCGACAGGACGTTGCCGTTGTCGCCGAGGGTCGCGGCATAGCCCGGGGTCGACGGGTAGAGCCAGTTGCCGGGCCAGTCGCGGCTCTGCAACCCGTTGGTCGCCAGCGTGTTGCGGGTGCCGGCGATGACCCGGAAATTGTTGCCGTCGGATTCGAGCTGCAGGTATTCGTAATTGCCGGGGCCCAAGGTCACCGAGGACAGCGACTTGCCGCCGGAGAGGATCGCGCCGGACGGGGTGGTGACGGTGAGCCCCTTGCCGTTGTCGGTCGCAAAGCCCATCGACCAGCCGGCGCCGACCGCGCCCGGCGACGGCAATGTCACCGCGAGCGAGGCGCCCGGCGCGTTGTACGAGGACAGCACTGTCTTGTCGTCGATGCCGGCCGCAATGTAGGTGCCGGCGGACGGGAACTGCCATACCTCACGGTTGCCGGTACCGACGATCTGGATGCCGGTCGATTGCGGGCCGCGGTTGACGACATTGCCGGCGAAGGTCGGGTTGATCAGGACGTTGCGCGTGCTGGCGGTCGCGTTGACCGCGGTGGTGCAGGCGAAATACGGCGAGACGAAGCTGTTCTGGCCGTCATGGGCCGTGGTGATGCCGAGACAGGTCGGCGAGGCCTCCATATCAAAGGCGAAGATCGTGTTGGCGAAGTCGAAACCGTTTTCGAGCAAGAGCGCGGTGCCGCCGGTGCCGTTGGCCGAGCCGGCGCCCGAGATGCGCGAGAACTGCGTCTGCTCGAGCGCCAGGCCCGCCGCGCCGCCGGCGCTGTCGGCGACCGCGAAGATGTCGCTGTCGAGGACGTAGTTGAGCTGGAGCGCACCGGCGGTGGAGGCGGTCGAGGCATTGTTGACGATCAGGTGGTCGAGCTTCAGCGAGTTGTGCGCGTCGGAGAAATCGGGCGAGCCGATCTTGACCGCGTAATCCGGAGTGCTGGCATTGACGAACAGCGTGCCTTCCTGACGGAAGTAGAAGCAATTGGCCGGGCTCGCCGGGGTGCCGCCGGAGCACTGCACCTTCAGGATTTCGCCCGAGGCGATCGTGCGGCCGTCGAGAGTGGCGCCGTGCGAGATTAGGCGGAACCCCTTGCCGCTCTGGCCGGCGTAATCGATCGTGATCCGGCTGGTGATTTTGTAGGTGCCGGACGGGATCAGCAGCGGCCAGTTGTTGGCGATGGCGGTGTCGATCGTCGTCTGGATCGCGCTAGTGTCATCGTGGCTGCCATCGCCGAGCGCGCCGTTACAGCGCACGTCGATCCAGGGATGCCCCGAGCACATCAGCACGTCGCCGTTCAAGGTGGCGGCGCCGGTCGTCGACAATGTCGAGAAATTGCCGGGCGATTGCGCGCTGGCGGGGATCAGGAACCAGGGGCCAGGGATCAGGATGGCAGTCAGGCTGACGGTCAATGCGAGGAGATTGGTGAACCTCATTCCTGTTTGCTCCTGATCCCTGGCCGCTGGTTTCTGCGCTACCAAAAACAACTCTTCACCACAAAGGCCACGAAGGATGCACGAAGGGCACGGGGTGGCCGTGCGCTGATCTGCCTTTGTGTCCTTTGTGAAGCCTTTGCGTCCTTCGTGGTAAATGTTCTTTTTTGCGCTATGCGCGCGGAAGATGCGGCTACCAGCGGCGGGCGGCGAAGGCTTGGCCGGTGGTGCCGCCGTACAGGCTGACCGGACCGGCCGGCTTGTAGCCGGAGGGGGTGGCGAAGATCCCGCCATTGGCGGCGAGCTGGATCGAGGCGCCGCCATTCGAGGCGGCGCCGGTGTCAGAGATCCATAACGCCGCCGTGGAATTGTTCTGCACCAGGAAGCCGTTGGTCGGGACGGCGCCGCCGAACAGGGTCTGCGCGTTGCCGCCGGATGCGACGGTGCCGCTGCCGTCGCTGGCCGTGCTGCCGGCGGTGTTGACGACCGGCAGCGGATTCTGCGGCCCGACCGGCGTGGCGACGCCTTGTGCGTTGGTCGCGGTGGGGGCGTGCACCGGCACCAGGTTGCCGTTGCCGTCGGTGACGGTTGATAGCGACTGCACGGTCGTGTTGGCGTCTTTGACGAGCAGCGTCATCGGGACTCCCATAAATTCACAATGAGACGGTGAGACAGTGAGAAATGAACGCTTTAACGCGGAGGACGCCGAGGACACGCAAACGACGCGATGGCAGCGAAGCGGCCGATACCAAACGGTTCAAATTGCCCCCGTGCCCGGACTTGTTCCGGGCACCCACGTCTTGTGTGCGCGGAAAACAAAGACGTGGATGCCCACGGATCAAGTCCGTGGGCTGAAGGCCCACGGGATGAACCCGGCCACGGGGTTCGGGGATTTGGTTTGGTGCGGCAGCGCCTTCGCGTCGTTCATGTCCTTCGTGGTGAAAGTGTTGTTGGCGGGTTACTCCCGGCTCGGCCGGGATCCACCCGCCCTACGGGATTCGGCATCCTTGGATTCGTTGGCGCGCTGGCGGTAGTCCTCGAAGATCGCGGCGCCGGGCATCGGGTTCAGGAACAATTCGGTCAGGGCCCAGACCAGCGCGTCGACGCGGTCCGGTGAGTAGCCAGCGATGTCGCGGTCGAAATCGGCACTGAACGCGCACATCTGGTCCTCGAGCGGCGCGAACGCGCCGAGATGATGCACCCTGCCCTGCTCGTAGAGCGCCGCGACCGGCTCGGCGCGCGCCACCTTGCCGTGTGCGGCATGCACCGCCGTGAACGGCACGTTCGGATCGGTCATGCGCAGCATCGCCTCGACCATCTCGCCGCCATTGTTCACTTCGGCGGCGATGCGGTCGGCGTGGTGCGTGCGATAGGCCGTGACCGCCGCCTTGGCCCATTCCGCCGGCGCGTAATGGCCCGAGGCGTCGCCCAGCACATAGCCGTGCCCCTCGGCATCGCGGCCAGCGACGATTATTCCCGTTTCGTCCGCGGTCTCGCTCGAACTCGCGGCAGGGTCGATCGCGACGACGATGCGCGTCAGTTTGGGACGCACCAGGTCCGGATGGACCGTCACGCGGGCGGCGTCGATCAGGCCGTGGCTCCACAAGGCGCCCGGCATGTCATCCAGGATCTCGCCGTCGAGCTCCTGGCGGCCGAGACGGGTGCCCTCGTATCGCCGGACGATCTGGTCGAGAAAGGCCGGCGCCAGATGCTTCGCGTTCTCGACCGTGCGGCCGCGGGTCACGACGACCTTGGGGTCGGCGAGCAGGTCGCGGATCAATCGGATCGGGCGCGGCGTCGTTGTGACGATGGCGCGCGGGTCGGCGCCCCCTGGACCAACCAATCGCAAGCCGAACATCAGCATGTCCCAGGCCTGCGGGTAGCGCCACGCCGCCAGCTCGTCGCACCAGGCGAGATCGTGCTGCGGGCCGCGCAGCCGGTTGGGCTCGTCGGCCGAAAACACCGTCGCGACCGCGCCGTTGTTCCAGGTCAGGCGATGCAGTGACGGTTCGTATTCGGGGCGCTCGTGGGGCGGGCCGACCGACAGGAGGCCGCTCTCGCCCTCGACCATCACGGCGCGGGCGTCGAGCGCGGTCGGCCCGACCAGCGCGATATGGCGCGCCTGGCCGGATTGGGCCATCGCGCGGACATATTCGGCGCCGGTGCGGGTCTTGCCGAAACCGCGCCCGGCGAGCAATAGCCAGACGCGCCAATCGCCCGGCGGCGGGATTTGCCCCTTATGTCGCGGCCAAAATTCCCACAGGTGCCGGAGATCCCGTGCCTTCGGCGTCGGCAGGCTTCGGATCAGCTCCTCCACCAGCTCTTCGGGCTCGGAGGCGAGCGAGTTCGCGGATAAGGAACTCGCGGGGATCCTCGCCATCATCGTCGACCTGCTCGCCCTCGTTCGCTCCGCGCTTGAGCTTCTCCAGCATCCAGAACCAGCGGATCAGCAGAGCAAGCGCCGGCGTCTTGTCGAACATCTTTATGCGATAGACTTTCTGGTCTTTGGCCGAGGCGACGATTTCGGCGACCGCAGCCTTGTCGGTTTCGCCGAGTTCGTCGGACGCTGTCATCACCAGCTTGTCGGTATCCCAACTGACAATGCGTGTGATCTTCGCGAAGGCGATCGATCCAAGCTCTTCGAGCACTCGTTCGATGGTAATGCCGAGACGCGCGGCGCGCTCGGCAACTTCCTCAACCGGCAACGGGCCGGCAAGCGCCGACCCGTCCGGCCGAGGCCTGTGCGGCTCAGCCATTTCTTCAATCCGGATTGTGCAGTGTGCCTATCTCGTACCATATCAATCCGGATTTGTCAAGTTAAAAATGCATCTTCCGCAAAGATTCTGGATGGCCGAGGTGCGATTCGAGCGCGCCGAGGGCGGCGATCAGGATGCCGGAGGCGGTTTCCTGGCTGATTCGGCGGCCGCTCCAGCCCTGCTGCAAGGCCCATTCCTTGACCGGCAATTCCCAACCGAGCACGTGCCACAGGCAGGAGCCGGCCGGCGAGGCCATGCCGCCGAGCGCCTGGATCGCGGTCCACACCGAGCGGCGAGCGGCCTCGATTCGCGGGCCCGGCGCGTCCTTGTCGGGGCGCGGCCCGGTTTCGGCGACGCGCAGGTGTGTCAAATTTAGGGCGCGCAGCGGGTCGAGCTGCGCCACCGCGAAGCGGGCGCGGAAATCCTCGCCGGCCTGGCGCATCGCCGCGGTGATCGAGCCGCGCCGCTCCATGACGGCCAGCGTGTCGACCGCGCGATAGGGGCGCGCCGGATGGCCGGCGGCATCGGCAATCGGCTGAGCGAGGCGCTCAACCGGGCCGTGGCGCTCGCGTTCCGGGGTAGGGCCGAGATCCGCGGCCGGATTGTCGAGTTTTGCCGTGATGCGCCTGGTCATGCTTCCTCCGTGAACAATACGTGAACGATCCGGATATGAAAAAAGCCGGCTGACCCGGTCGAGGCGGCGCAGCAACGGCTCAGGAGGCTCGCGGAGCTCGCGGCCGAGCCGCCCGCCCACCACCCGCGCCAACGCCTCCGCCTCGTCCAATGTGCGGCACTCCGCCCTGCTGCCGGCCGGGATATGACAGAGCACATGATGCTCGGGGCAGAAGCTCGAACCGGACCGGAGGGCGGCGCCGCACAGGATCGGCGGTCCGCTGCCGGCATTGTCGAGAGAGTACATGCATCCAAGATCCTCTTCATGATCGCGCCGCATCCCACCCCCTTGTTAATCAAGGCTTGTCAATCGCGCATTGCGAGCATATATTATTGTCATTGGTGAATGTCAACAAGCTAATTGCGATTGGGATTGCACAAATGGACACCGCCTGGTTTCTCGCCGCGCTCGAGCGCGCCGGCGTCTCGCAAGCCGATCTGGCGCGGCATCTGCGGCTCGCCCCCTCGGCGGTCTCGCGCATGCTGAAGGGCGACCGCCAGATGAAGTTATTGGAGGCGGCGCAGACCGCGAGCTTTCTCGGCGTGTCGCAGGACGAGGTGTTGCGCCGCGCCTCGGGCGAGGCTCCGGGGGGCCAGCAGCCGGAGGGGCCGCGCCGCCGCGGCCGCCCGCCGCTCGCCGCCACCGCGATGCGCAGCGCCACCGGCACCGAGCCGATCCCGATCCGCAGCGCGGCGCGCGGCGGCGGCGACCAGGAGATGTTCCTCGAGGACGGCCCGATCGGCTACACGCCGCGCCCGGCCAATCTCAACGGGGTGCGCGGCGCCTATGCGATCTACATGATCGGCGACTCGATGGAGCCGCGCTACGAGCAGGGGTGGCTGCTGCACGTCAACCCGTTCAAGCCGCCGACAAGGGGCCGCGACGTCGTCGTCTACAAGAAGGACCATGCCGCGCTGATCAAGCAATTCGTCGGCTGGGAGCGCGACGCCCTGGTGCTGCGCCAACTCAACCCGGCGCAGGAATTGCGCGTCCCGCGCGACGACGTCGCCGAATGCCACCTCGTCGTCGGCGTCGATCAGGAGGGGTGACGGCTTTCGCCGGGAGGACGATTGAGAACGCGGCGGGTTGCGCTGCGCTCCGCCCGCCTTAGTCGCTCGCCGCGCACTGCCTTAGCTGACTTCAGCATGAGCTGGAAGACTTGACTTGGTCAGCTTCACAGCTAGATATACAGCCAGATTTGTCTGGTCGGCTAAGTTGAAGGAATATGCAAGAGATCGGCGCCTTCGAGGCCAAGAACCGGCTGAGCGAGCTGCTGCGGCTGGCAGAGGCGGGCGAGGAGATCGCGATCACCAATCGCGGCCGGGTCGTTGCCCGGCTGGTGCCGCCGCTTCCGGCATTCGATCGCGAAGAGGCGCGGGCCGCGGCGGCGCGCATCCGCGAGCGGCGCAAAGGGATCAAGCTGGGCGGGCTCAGAATCAAGGAACTGATCGCAGAGGGTCGGCGGTGAGCCTCGTGCTCGACGCCTCGCAGACCCTAGGCTGGTATTTCGAGGACGAGCGCACCCAAGCGGGTGACGCGGCTCTCGACAGGGTCACGGAAGAGGGCGCCGTGGTCCCGGCGCTATGGCGATACGAGGTCGCCAACGGCTTGCAAACGGCGGTGCGCCGGAAACGCATCGATGCTGCTTATCGCGATGCCTCGCTCGCCGAACTCCGCCTGCTGCCGATAATGATCGATCGCGCCGGCGATGGGCTGGTCTGGACAGCGACGCTCGGTCTCGCAGACCGGTTCGGGTTGACCGTCTATGATGCCGCCTATCTCGAACTCGCACACCGCCGCGGCCTGCCGCTCGCTACCGCCGATCGTGCGCTGCGCGCCGCGGCGCGCGCGCTGAGGGTCGATTTGACCGGTACGTAATTCCCGCGCTGACGCGCCGACGGCTCGCGCGATGGAACCGGCGATGCTCCCGGCTGTAAACCAGCAGTAGTAGGGTCAAAACACAGGGGGCGAGGATGCTGACGCCGGAGGGTAGCGCGCTGGTCCGCGACACCGAGGATTGGCTGCGGGAGTTGCGCATACTGAAGCGCGGCGCCCTCAGCCGCCGCGATGTGGTGCAGGCCGAGGAATTGCAGGCCGAGATCGACGAGCTGACGGCGTTGCTGGACACGACCTACAACACGGTGCTGACGAAATAGCGCGCGCCTCCGCCACCCCGGCAGAGGCCGGTGTTCACGGATTCCGGGACCGGCCCTGCGGGCCGCCCGGAATGATGCGACGGCGCGCTACGCCGCCGATCGCGGATGCCGCCCCTGATGCTGCGCAAATCGGCGCAGCAAAATATACGGCCGCCCAAGCATAACCCCTTGCCCGGCTTTATGCCGGGCATCCACGTCTTTGTTTGCGGCGGGCATTGTGCTTTGAAGACGTGGGTGCCCGGAACAAGTCCGGGCACGGGGATTTGAGAGCGCCATCGGCGTTATCCGCGAGCTCAGCGGCTGCGATGTCTTCGCGTTCTTGCGCATCCTTTGTGTCCTTGGTGGTGGAGCGTTCTTTTTGCGTGCAACGCGCGCGGACTCTGTTTGGCTTGGAGGCGCTCGGACGGCGCTCTAGGATGAGGCGAGCCACAGCCTCACCGGGAGCTGCCCAGATGCGCACGAGCTTTGATGTCGGCGACATGACGATCCACCGCATCGTCGAGCAGGAGCAGGGCTTTACGCCGATGCTCGAATTCCTGCCGACCCTGTCCAAGGAAACCCTGGACGAGAATTTGTCGTGGCTGGCGCCGGGCGGCTACAACCGCGACACCGGCAATGTCGTCTTGTGCTTTCAGTCCTATGTCGTCCGGACGCCGCACCACAACATCCTGGTCGATGCCTGCATCGGCAACGACAAGACCTTCCCGCTGCGCCCGACCTGGAACCAGAAGAAGGACAGCAACTGGATGCAGGCGCTGAAGGCGGCGGGCCTTGGGGTCGAGGACATCGATTTCGTCATGTGCACGCATCTGCACGGCGATCATGTCGGGTGGAACACCAAGCTGGAAAACGGCCGCTGGGTCCCGACCTTCCCGAAGGCGCGCTACCTGTTCTCGAAAAAGGAATACGATTACTGGAGCGCGATTCACCAGAAGACGCCGCTCGACAACATCTCGGAAAGCGTGCTGCCGGTCCTCGAGGCCAACAAGGCCGAGCTGGTCACCAGCGACCACGAGCTCAACGACCACATCCGGCTGACGCCGACCCCGGGCCACACGCCGGATCATTTCGCGGTGTGCGCCGGGAAGGGCGGCGACCAGGCGGTGTTCACCGGCGATCTGATCCACTCGCCGATCCAGGCGCGCTATCCGGAGCTCGTCATGCGGGTCGACACCGACCGCGACCAGGGAGTGGCGACGCGGCGGCGGTTTTTCGAGCGCTACTGCGACACCGACACGCTGTGCTGCACGATGCACTTCCCGTCGCCCTCGGTCGGGCACATCAAGCGCTGGGACAACGGCTTCCGCCTGGAATATGTGAGGGATTAAGCGGCCGGATCATCCGCGCTTTCGCAGGGTGAGTTAGAGAAGCGTAACCCAACAGAAACGATTCACCACAAAGACACAGAGGCCACGGAGATTAGGGCTGTTCTTCTCTGTGTTCTCCGTGCCTCTGTGGTGAACTTTTAAATGCAAATGAATGGGCTTCGCTTACGCGGGAATGTTCCACAGTCTCAGGGCGCAGTGCCCGGCGATATGGCGAAAGTCTCGGTCGGTCGTCAGCATCGTCAGGTCGTGACGGATGCAAAGCTGCGCCAGCAATGCGTCGATCGTACCGATCTGAATGCCGCTCCGGCGACATCGGTTTCTCAACTCGGCGGCGTCGACGTGGTCTTGCCTGGCAGGCATCAGAAGCGGCAGCGCAGAGAAGCGATCGAGGATCCGCTCGGACGCTCTCGGCCCGGCAAAGCCCTGCAGAAGCTCCTGCAGAACCAAGCCGGTGGTGAGCAGCGTCTCACCGCCTTCAATCGCGCGCATCAATTCGCGTACTTCCGGCACCGGGGAGGGCGCATCGCGGCGAAATGCCAGCGACCAGACGCTGGTATCCACGAACAGGCTCAATTGCGCGAACGCCCGGCCTTGTAGTCGAAACCCTGATCCCACTCGAGCTTACCCATCAGCTCGAGCAGGCGTTTCTGCTGCCGACGCGCGATGAACTCTTCAAGCGCCTTAGTGACCGCGGCCTTTTTCGTGCGCTCCCCGCTCACCTCCAAGGCACGATCGAGCAACTCCGGGTCGATCGATAGGTTTGTCGCCATGTGTGAACCTCCACACATTAGGTGACACATCGCGGCGGAGCAGTCAATGCGGCGGCTGTGAATCAACGCGATTTTGATTGAACCCCGAAGCCGCCGCGGCGTTCGTTTTTCCGGCATGCGGAGGGAGTTTGAGCTTGCGGGCGGTGCTGATCGTTGGCTGCGTATTGGCGGCGCTGGTGCTGCTGGGCGTGGCGGGGACGGCGGTGGCGTTTCCGTTTGGCGTCGCTGCGGCGTGTCCGGCCTGCTACAGGTTCGAGCGGCTGCCCGCAAACATCTTCATCGAGCGCGCCGCGTCGCCCGAACAACGCGCGCAGGTGGCGGCGGTCCTCGAACAGGCACGCAGACGGGTGGCCGCCTTCTACGACAGCGCCGACACGCAACCGCGCGTCCTCGTTTGCGTGCGCGATGATTGCTACCGCCGGATTCGCAGCGCCGGGTCGCGCGGCAATGCGCTTCTCGATGTGGCGCTGCAGCTTTCGCCGCGCGGCATCGACCCGGTTATCGCCGCGCATGAGCTGTCGCACATCGAATTGCACCACCGGATCGGCCGCATCCACCACCTGATGGGCGCGATCCCGGCCTGGTTCGACGAGGGGGTCGCCGTTGTCGTCTCGGACGACAGGCGCTACCTGACGCGGCCCGATGCGGCGGACCGCTGCCTGGTCCGGTCCGACGAGACGCTGCCGAGCGGTATGTTCGAATGGCGAAGAGCAATGGGCCGGGACGACAACAGGCAGCTCTATGCGAAGGCGGCGTGCCGGGTCGCCGATTGGATGGCGGCCAAAGGCGGCGCGCCGGCGGTCGCGCGGCTGGTCGCGCGGGTTGCCGGCGGCGCAGCCTTTGCCGAGGCTTATGCCGCCGAGCGGTAGGGCTGCGCTTTGTCCCTTTGCTTTCCGAGCCGCGCCCTCCGCTCGGCTTCATCCACTCGGAAAGAATTGAAATCCCGGCGAGGGGCCGGGATCCATTCGCCAGCCGTTCGAGAAGCGGATCCATGGGTCCCGGCCTTCGCCGGGACCCGATATTTTGACAGCCATACTGTTAAACCTCCGGGTGGGCGCTCGTTTGATCGTAGCGGCGGCGCGGTGGAATGATCGGCGTTCGCTTGCAAGGCCGTTGCGTAGGGGTCCGGACCGGGGTAGCCAAGCCGCATTGCGGCCCCGATGAAGGAAACTTACGAATGAGGCGGCGCCGCCATGCATCCGGTCTGCTCTCGCTGGTCCTGTCGGCCCTCGTTGCGTGGCCGGTTTTCGCCCAGAATTCGGATCCTTTCCAATCGGCGCCGGGACCCGCACCCGCCGCGCCCGCGCCCGCCCCGCCTCAGCGCGCCAAGCCGCAGGCCACGACGGCCGCTCCCCGCCCGGCCCGGCCGCGGCCGCCGCCCACCCCGGAGCCGCCAGCCCGGCCCGTCGTCGCGGCGCCACTCCCAACCCCGCCGCCGCAACCGCAGCAGCAGCCGGTGCGCGACGGTAACTGGGAAGTTCGCGGCAGCCCCACTTCGATGCGGTGCGGCACCTGGTCGGTTCGCATCGGAGTTGCGCAAGGCCGCCTGAGCGGAAGCTACTTCGTCGGGGATGCCGGCGACAATGACGGCTCGCACCCGATAACCGATCTCGCCTGGCAACCCGACGGCTCGTTCAGCGGCAGGGCGCTGACCCGGTCTCAGGGGATGTTTGCCGTCTCGGGGCGATTTTCCGGCGATACGATCAGCATCGTCCTGAAGAGCGTCACCGCCCGCTGTTCCGAGACGCGCAGCGGTCAAGGCAACCGTATTCCGATCTGAGACCGAGCCACCGCAGCCGCGAAAACGCAGCCGGCGGCAACACGGCTCTGATAGGATCGCCGGCCGGCACCAATGCCCGATGCCGGAGGAAGCCAGCAACAGATCTGCTTGGCAATTATGGATGTGACCCCGCGCAGGATCGGCCCTTACGAAGTCGAAGAACTGCTCGGCGAAGGCGGCGTCGGCCAGGTCTATGCCGCACGCGACACGCTGCTGGGCCGCCGCGTCGCGATCAAGACATTGCGGCCGGAGATGAGCCGCGACCGCAATCTGATCGAGCGGTTTTATGTCGAGGCGAAGAGCCTCGCCAACCTCAACCATTCCAACATCGCGACGCTCTACGCGCTCCAGATGGAAAGCTCCATTGGGGGGGAAGAAGCGTGCATGATCATGGAGCTGATCAACGGCTGCACCCTCAACGATTTGTTGACGCGGGTGCACCGCCTGAGCCTGCGCGAGAGCCTGGCGGTCATCGCGCAGGCGGTCGCCGGCCTGCGCTACGCGCATCGCCGCGGCGTGGTCCACCGCGACATCAAGCCGTCCAACCTGATGGTGACGGATGAGGGCGTGCTGAAGATCATGGATTTCGGGGTCGCGCGGGTGCTCGGCGCGCAGCAGCTGACCCGCACCGGCGAATTCTACGGCACGATCGCCTATGCCTCGCCGGAGCAGATCCGGTCCGACCCGATCGACGAGCGCAGCGATATCTACAGCCTGGCGATCGTGCTGTACCGGTTGCTCGCCGGGACGCCGCCGTTCAAGGCGGACAGCGATTACGCGCTGATGACGGCGCATCTGCAGACGCCGCCGCCGCCCTTGGGCGAGCGGGTGCCGGAGCTCGATACCAACACCGAAGCCGCGCTGATGCGCGCGCTCGCCAAGCAGCCGGCCGACCGTTTCGCGACGATCGAGGAATTCGGGCGGGCGGTCGGCGCCAACGCCATTCGCGGCGAGTCCGTCGACATCCTGCAGCAGCTTTATGCCGAGGTTTTCGAGAATTCGGGATCCGATGCCACCCGCGTGGTCGGCCGCAGAGCCGCTGTTGCGCCGGACGCGATCGCGGCGCGGCCGCCTGCCGACAGCCCGTCGCCGCGACGCGAGCCCGCTTCGGCCGCCGCGCCGGCGCCGCTCTCCGGCCAACACCGGACGCACAAGCCCGAGCTCCTCGCGGCCGCGGGCGCGGCGATCGCCATCCTGGCGGCCGGGCTCGGCGCCCCCTTCCTATGGCCGAGCCCGCCGCCGACACGCGCGCCGGCCGAAGCCCCGCCCGCCGTCGCGTCGGCGCCGGTCGCGTCGGCGCCGGTTCCGTCTTCCGAACCGCCCACCCCGGCGGCGGCGCCCGCGCAATCATCGCCGGCGGCTTCGCCCGAACCGCCGGCCACGGCGAGTCGCGAGCCGCCGGCGCCCGCGCCGACGATCGCCGCCGTCGCGCCGCCGCAAGCCGCGCCGCCGGTAGCGGCCGAGGCGCCGGTCTCGCCGCCGCCGCCGGCTGCGGTCAGCCCGGCGGATGACGAAGCGAATTGGTCCGAGGAGGACAGGCGCGAGGTGCAACGCGCGCTGCGCGCGTTCGGGCATTTTAGCGGCGAACCCGACGGCAATTTCGGGCTGCGCACGCGCGCCGCGATCAAGCAGTTTCAGTCCTTCGCCGGCGACCCGGAGACCGGCATCCTGTCGGCCGAGCAGCGCACGGCTCTGCTCGGCATGGCGCAGCGCCTCGCGGCATTGCTGGAGGAGCCGCCGCTATCGCCCAAGCGGGTCGCGGCAGCGGCGATACGGGGCGGCCCACAGCGCTATGCCCGAGCCTGGAGCTTCGAAACCGGCAAGGGCAATATGCCCGACGCGGCGGAGGCGGCCTATTGGTACCGGCTCGCCGCGGCGGATGGCGAGACCAAGGCGCTGACCAATCTCGGCACGCTGCTGGCGCGCGGCCAGGGCACCGGGAAACCCGATCCCGAGGCGGCACGCCTGCTGTGGTGGGCCGCCGCGGCGCAGGGCGAAGCAATCGCGATGTTCAATCTCGGGGCGATGTACGAGCGCGGCATCGGTGTCCCCGCCGACGCCGCCAACGCGCGCCGATGGTACGAGCGCGCCGCCGCTCACGATCACCCGCAGGCGCGGGCGGCGCTGAAGCGGCTCGGGGCCGGGTAACGCCGCCGGCTCTGGTGCTCTCGACGCAAACAGCAAAAAGGATTCACCACAGAGGCACGGAGGACACCGAGATTGACGCTGTCGCTCGGCGTGTACTCCTGCTCTTCGTGGCGAAGATACGGCCGAGGCACAAAGCTCCCGTGAGCACGCGACGCAACAGTGAGCGCTCTTAGCTTAGGTCCCGGCGAAGGCCAGGATCTATTTTGAGGGATTGCAGCAGCGCGGCGCGGCATGAGTCCGACCGGGCTTAATGCGGCAGGCGCAGGACGGGTTTGATCGTCGCGCCGGAGGTGGCGTCGGCGGCGGCCTGGTTGATGGCGGCGAAATCGTAGCTTGTGATCAGCCGGTCGAGCGGGAACCGGCCTTCGATGAACAGGTCGACGAGACGCGGGATGAAGTCGCGCGGCCGGCTGTCGCCCTGCACGACGCCGCGCACGGTGCGGCCGCCCTGCAAGACCGGCATCTCGAAGCTGACTTCGGTGCCGGCACGGGCGCTGCCGACCAGGACGCAGGTGCCGAGGCCGCGCAACCCGTCGACCGCAAGGCGGAACACCGCCGGCATTGCCGAGGTCTCCAGCGCGAAATGGCTGCCGCCGCCGGTGATCCGGCGGATCTCGGCCAGGGTTTCGGAACCCTTGCTTTCGAGCGTGTGAGTGGCGCCGAGCTCGCGCGCCAGGGCGAGGCGGGCCGGCAGACGGTCGATCGCGATGATCGGGTCGCAGCCGGCGATCTTGGCCGCCATCAGCCCGGCGAGCCCGACCCCGCCGACGCCGTAGATCGCGATGGATTGGCCCGCGGACGGCCGCATCACGTTCAGCACCGCGCCGGCGCCGGTCTGCAAGCCGCAGCCGAGCGGACCGAGCATCTCGATGGGCGCGTCACGGCGCAATTTGACAACGTCTTTCGTCGGGCTCAGCGCGAAGGTCGCGAACGATGATTGCTGGAAGAAGCAGGAATAGACCGGGGCACCGTCGCGGCTCATCGGGATCGAGCCGTCGGCCCGCTTGCCTCCCGATTTGAGACCGCGCGCGTTTGTGCAGTACGAGATGCGGTCGGCCCGGCACGGCTCGCACTCGCCGCACCACGGGAACGAGATCACGACCGGATCGCCGGGGGCGAGATCGGCGACCGCCGAGCCGGCTTCCTCGACGATGCCGGCGCCCTCGTGGCCGCACACGACCGGGTAGGGCAGGTTCGGGAAATAGCCGTCGCGGGCATGCAGGTCGGTATGGCACATGCCCGACGCGACGATGCGCACCAGCACCTCGTCGGACTGGGGCGCGGCGAGGTCGAGGCTGTGGATCTCGAAGGGCTGCGAGCGCGCCGGAACGATGGCGGCGGTGATTTTCATCGGGTGCTCCCTGAGTGCTCATCCGCCTTGACCAGAGATCTCTCGCCGATGTTCTGCGCCACCATCAGCAGATAACCATCGGGGTCCTGGACAAAGATCTCCCGCTGACCGGATTCGCGGTCGCCGGTGGTGCGCCATACCTCGCGCGGACCGAGGTAGATCGGCCAATTCTGCGCGGCCAGATTGGTCAGAATGGCGCCGATGTCCCGGAGGTAAATCTGAAACATCGCGCCTTGCCCAAGCGGGTATTGCATGCTGCCGGTCTCGAAGCGGCCATGCCGCTGGCACAGCATGATCTGCTGACCCTCGGGATGCTCCAAATAGACGAATTTTTCCGCCTCGCGCTCGTAGGCGATTTCAAAGCCGATGATGTCCGCCCAGAAGGTGAGGCTGACATCCAGATCGGCGACGTGCAGCTCCGTCACGATGTTGGCCCAGCCGGTTTTTGGCGGCGCGTTCCGATTGACGCGCATATTACGATCTCAATCCGGCGGGGCGGGGAGGAAATCGGCGACGGCGCGGTTGAGGGCAGCGGTGATTTTCATTCCCTGTTCCTCGGGGCATGCGAGCCGATCCGGAGGCCAGGCTGCTAGTCTTCCCGATACGCTCTCCGTAAAAAGAAGTCTCGGTCCGCGATCACCAATGCGATGGCAAGAACCGACAGCAGGGCGGTCTGAATTATTTTGCTGTCCGGGTGGGTGGCGAACATCTCGTTGAAGCAGCCGGCGGTAATGTGAAATACGATTGCGACGATAATGTTTCGTCTGGTCTTGTAGTACAGCCAGTTCATCAAGATAACGAACGGAATAAGGCTAAACGCGAAATTAAGACTGTAAAGCAATCCCGCTTCCGCCAGGTTGCTATGATAGTAGTCCTTGATGAACGACAGCGGCATATGCCAAATCGCCCAGTAAACCGCGAACAGCAACGAAGCGATGAGCAGGTTCATGCGTTGCCGCAGACAGTCGGTACCGTAAGAGTGCCACGCCAGCTCCTCGACCAGCGGCGCGAGAAAGAGGAAGAACCAACCGGGCAAGATGCCGCCGGAGAATGAGGTTTTGCCTGAGAGGCTGAACTGGTGGGCGCTGTAGCCGAACAACAGCGAAATCGCTTGCGCGACGAGAATGCTCCCCGGCATCAGCAAACACGCCAGCAACAGGTAGATCGGCGGGATTCCCCGGAGGCGGAACATCCGATTTCCGATATCCCGCCGCAGGTCGGGATCCGGCCAGATCATCCAGAAAGCGATGAATGCCGGAGCGAGCAACCCGACAACGCCCAAAACGCTGACGGCCACAGCAAGGAATTGGCTCGTCGGCGTCAGGTGACTGAGGTATGCGGCGGCGAACCAAAACGCCCACGGGATCGCCGTCGACAAGCCGTAAAAGAGGACGGGGTGGCGATATTTCTCGATGATCATCGGGCTGTTCGGGGAAAGAAAGCTTGTCGCAGGGATAGCCGGCGCGCGCTCACGGACGATCGGCAGTGTGGCGGGTCAGGCTCCGCTCACTCGCCCTACGGCCGCTCGGGAAGGGCGGCGAGGAAGTCGGCGACGGCGCGGTTGAAGGCGGCGGGCTGGTCGAGATTGGCGGCGTGGCCGGCATCGGGGATGACGATTTTCTGCGCGCCGGGGATCTTCGCGGCCATGTAGTCGGCGGCGCCGAGAAAATGGCGGTCCTCGGCGCCGACCACTACCAGGGTTGGGACCGCGATCGCCGGCAACGAGTCGATCAGAGAGCCGTCGGGTTGCGCCAGCATGCCGCGGGCAGCGCCGGCGAGGCCGATGGCCGAACGATGACGGCCGAGCCGTGTCTCGGCGCCGCCGCCGGAGACCGCGAGCCCCTTGGTTTCGAGTTCGCGGGCGCGCGCCTCGGCCCGCTCGTTCCACTGGCGGCGCGCCTCGGGATTGCGGAAGCCGGGGCCGGCGTCGAACAGCATCAGGGCGCGCACCCGCTCCGGATGGCCGAGATGAAACGCCAATGACATGACGCCGCCCAATGACAAGCCGGCGATCACGGCGCGCTCGATTTGGCAGGCATCGAGCACCGCCGCCATGTCGCCGACCGTCAGGGCGTGCGAATAGAGGGCGGCGTCGCGCGGGTCGCCCGACTCGCCGTGGCCGCGCATGTCCCACAGCACGAGACGGTAATGGTCGGCGAAGGCGGCGACCTGCCCGTCCCACATCCGCATCGTCGCGCCGTAGCCGTGCGACAACAGGATCGGCGGCGCCTCGGCGGGCCCATGCACTTCGTATTGGATGCTGACCCCGTCGCGGTCGATGCTCGGCACGTCACTCCTCCGTTGCCGCGGTCGGCGGCTCCGCTATGATCGCCGACCACCCGAGGAAAAGGGAGAGGAAACCATGCGCTGGCTGCGATACCAGGCCGATGGCCATGACGCGTACGGCATCATCGAGGGCAATGAGGTCGTCGAGGTCACCGGCGATCCGTTCGCCGGTTACGAGATGACGCGGGTCCGGCGGAAGCTGAACGACGTCAAGTTTCTCGTCCCGGTCATCCCGAAGACCTTCTACGCCGCCGGGCTCAACTATGCCGAGCACGTCACCGAGATGGCGAAGAAGCGCGGCGAGGCGCCGCAATTGCCGCCGAACGCCGATATCGGCTATCGCGCCAACAATGCGCTGATCGCGCATGGCGAGAACATCGTCATCCCGAAGGATGCCGGCGAGCTGGTGCAATACGAGGCCGAGCTGGTCGCGGTGATCGGCACCAAGGCCAAGCACCTGTCCGAGCGGGACGCGTTCTCCTGCATTCTCGGCTGGACGATCGGCAACGACATGAGCGAGCGCACGTGGCAACGCGGCGACCGCACGCTGTGGCGCGCCAAAAACACCGACACGTTCAAGCCGATGGGGCCGTGGATCGAGACCGATTTCGATCTCGACAAGGCGCAGACGATCGTTCGCGTCAACGACGAGGTGACCGACCAATTCCACACCAACAACATGATCCACGGCGTCGCCAAGTTCATCAGCCGCATGTCGCAATACCTGACGCTCTATCCCGGCGACGTCGTGTGGATGGGCACCGAGGGCGCGCCGCGCAACCTGAAGCACGGCGATGTCTGCGAGATCGAGATCACCGGCATCGGCATCCTGCGCAACCCGCTGGTGCGCGAGGGGGCGTAGCGCCTGCTCCCAGCAAATCCCCGTGCCCGGCCTTGTGCCGGGCACCCACGTCTTTTTCTGCCTAACGGAATTCACCACGAAGACACGAAGAGCACGAAGGTGATGAAGCGTACCGTGGACTTCGCGTTCTTCGTGTCTTCGTGGTTGTTAAGACGTGGATGGCCGGGACAAGCCCGGCCACGGGGATCTTCGCGAGGCAATTGTCGAGACGATATCCGCGGGGCATCGGCGCGCGGCACCCCGGAATGACGAATGGGATGTGATGCAATGAAACTGTTCGATCTTTCGGGCAAGGTGGCGGTCGTTACCGGGTCGTCGCGCGGCATTGGCCGGGCGATCGCTGAAGGCTTCGCCGAGGCGGGGGCGAAGGTCACGATCTCGGGGCGCAACCAAGCGCCGTGCGACGAGGTCGCCGACGGCATCCGCAACAAGGGCGGCGAGGCGATCGCGGTGACGGCACGGATCTCCGATCACGCGCAGCTCGAAAACCTGGTCGCCAAGACGCATGAGCAATGGGGCCGGATCGACATCCTGGTGTGCAACGCCGCGATCAACCCGCATTACGGCTCGTTCGCCGATCTGTCGGACCAGGCGTTCGAGCGGATGATGACCAACAACGTCTTGAGCAATCTGTGGCTGTCGAAAATGGTCGCGCCGGAGATGCGGGAGCGGCGAGACGGCTCGATCATCTTCATCATCTCGATCGGCGCCTTGAAGGCCTCGACCGTGATCGGCATGTACGGCGTCACCAAGGCGGCCGATTTCGCGCTGTGCCGCAGCCTCGCCGCCGAATGGGGGCCGGATGGCGTCAGGGTCAATTGCATCGCGCCGGGGCTGATCGAGACCGATTTCGCGCGCGCCCTCTACGAGAACCCGGAGCGCCGCGCTAGGGTCGAGGCGGAGACGCCGTTGCGGCGCCTCGGACAGCCGGTCGACATCGCCGGTACGGCGCTGTTGCTGGCGTCGCCGGCCGGCGCCTTCATCACCGGCACGACGGTTGTCGTCGATGGCGGAAGGATGGCGGTGTAAGCGCCCCACGCGTCCAAAAAAACTCCCCTTGACCGGGCTTGGCCCGGTCATCCACGTCTAAAACCACGAAGGCACGAAGGGTTTCTCAGTCATTGCGAGCGGTCTCCTGCTGACGGTGCTCAAGCGGATGGCGATTGCTTCGTCGCTGCGCTCCTCGCAATGACGATTCATTCTTCGTGCCCTTCGTGGCTTCGTGGTGAATTCTGGTAAGCAGAAGACGTGGGTGCCCGGGACACGCCCGGGCACGGGGTACCTCGGGTAAGGATTCGGGATGGCGTTCAATCTGATCGAGGGTGATGCCGGGGCGGTGCCGATCACGGTGCTGAGCAAGTCGGGGCTCGAGGCGTGGCGCGAGACGGCGCCGGCGGGCGAGCGCGATTGGGCGGCAGCGACCGGGTTCACCGGCGAGGCCGGCAAGCTGGCGCTGGTGCCGGACAAGGCGGGCAAGCTCGGCGGGGTGCTAGTCGGGGTGGGCGAGGACGAGGCGGCGATGTGGGCGCTGGCCGGGCTGTCCGAAACCCTGCCGGAGGGCAGCTACCGGCTGGAGCGCGGGCCCGAGGCCGGCGACCCGACGCGCATCGCGCTAGGCTGGGCGCTCGGCACCTATGCGTTCACGCTGTACCGCGACAAGAAGAAGGAAAGTCGGGCGCGGCTGGTGTGGCCGGAGGGCGCCGACCGGGGTCTCGCCGAGCGGATGGCCGGCGGCATCTGTCTCGCGCGCGATTTGATCAACACGCCGGCCAACGATCTCGGGCCGGCCGAGCTGGCCGAGGCGGCGGTTGTGGTCGCCGAGAATGCGGGCGCGAAACACCGCATGATTACCGGCGACGCGCTGCTGGCGGAGAACTACCCGACGATCCACGCGGTCGGCCGCGCCAGCAGCCGGGCGCCGCGCCTCGTCGATTTCACCTGGGGCGAGGCGAATGCGCCGAAGGTGACGTTGGTCGGCAAGGGGGTGTGCTTCGATTCGGGCGGGCTCGACCTGAAGCCCGCCTCCGGCATGCGCATGATGAAGAAGGACATGGCCGGGGCGGCGATCATGCTGGGGCTGGCGCAGGCCATCATGGCCGGCAGATTGCCGGTGCGGCTGCGCGTGCTGCTGCCATTGGTCGAGAACGCGGTTTCCGGCAACGCGATGCGGCCGCTCGACATCGTCAAGACGCGCAAGGGGATCACGGTTGAGATCGGCAACACCGACGCCGAGGGCAGGCTGATCCTGTGCGACGCGCTGGCCGAGGCGGCGACCGAGAAGCCGGCGATGCTGGTCGACGCGGCGACGCTGACCGGCGCGGCGCGGGTCGCGCTCGGCCCGGAACTCGGAGCGCTGTTCTGCAATGACGATGCGCTGGCGACGGGGCTGATCGAGGCGGGCAGGAAAGAGGACGACCCGCTGTGGCGCATGCCGCTATGGCGCCCCTACCGCAAATTGCTCGACAGCAAGGCGGCCGACATCAACAACGTGTCGGACGGGCCGCAGGGCGGAGCGATCACCGCGGCCCTGTACCTGCAGGAATTCGTCGAGCCCGGCATCCCGTGGGCGCATCTCGACGTCATGGCGTGGAACACCCGCGCCCGGCCGGGCCGTCCCGAAGGCGCCGAGGCGCAGACCCTGCGCGCGCTCTACGCCTATATCGCCAGCCGGTTCGGGTGACGGCAGCGCATTCACCACAGGCGCGCCACCCCATAGGCGCTCAGGATTGCGTCGCCGGATACGATCGTCATGTCCGCGACAATTGCTTGCGCGACGAGCATGCGATCGAAGGGATCCTTGTGAATACCCGGCAGGCTACCGGCGAGTTGTCCCTGCCGAATTGAAACCGGCAACTCAATGAAACCGTGCTGCGCCACGATGCCGGCAATGTCGGCCGTGATAACAGCGGCTTTGGGCAATTTGCCAATCCTGAATTTGGTGGTGATCTCCCAAGCCGAAGCGGCACTCGCAAACACCTCGTTGCGAGGATCGGCGATGGCACCGCGAGCGACAAGCGATAGTGCCGGATCGCCGAGCAACCACCAGAGCAGCGCGTGGGTGTCCAGCAGCAGCCGCACCCGTTATGCCTTGTCCGAGTCGGGTGCCTGCTCCCATGGATCGAGCTCTTCCGGTGGTAGCGGCTCGAAAAATTCGGGTCCGATTTCGAACTGGCCGCGCATCGCCCCGAAGACGCGTTTTCCTTTGGGCGCGACTGCGGTCAGCTTGGCCACCGGCGTCCGCCCGCGCGCGATGATGATCTCCTCGCCCGCCTCGGCACGGGCAACGAGCTTGGACAGATTGGTTTTGGCGGCGTGGATCGATACGATCTCGGACATGGAGCACCTCGGTTAGCTACTGACTTAGCTAATAGCGCTCAGCAAATCAAGATCGGAGAGCGGAGGAATGCTGAAGATCGAGGCGCTGCTGCCGCTGGGGAAGCTCGATCCGGGGGTGCGCGCCGCGGCGACGCCGCTCGATGTCGCGCGCGTCGCCGAGGATGCCCGGCTTGCCGAAGCGCTCGGCTATGATGGCATCGTCACCGAGGAGACCAAGGACGATCCGTTCATCGTCCTGGCGTTGGCGGCGCAGGCGACCAGCCATGCGATGCTCGCCACCGGCGTGGCGGTGGCGTTCCCGCGCAGCCCGGCGATCACCGCCCTCAGCGCCTGGACGTTGGCGCGGCTGTCGCGCGGGCGCTTTACATTGGGGCTCGGCTCGCAGGTCAAGGGGCATATCGAGCGGCGCTACGGCATGCGCTGGTCGCCGCCGGGACCGTGGCTGCGCGACTATGTCGGCGCGTTGCGCGCGATCTGGGCCGCCTGGCAGAACGGCACGAAGCTCGATTTTCGCAGCGATCATTACACGCTGAGCCTGACGGTGCCGTTGTTCGCGCCAGCGCCGCTCGACCATCCCGACATCCGGGTCGAGCTGGCGGCGGTCAATCCATATATGTGCCAGGTGGCCGGCGAGGTGGCGGACGGCATCCGCGCCCATCCCGTCGCGACGCCCCGCTATATCGCCGAGATCATGCTGCCGGCGGCGCGGAAGGGCATGGCCAAGGCCGGTCGCGACGGCACCGATTTCACGATGTGCGTGACGCCACTGGTCGCGACGGCGCCGGACCATGCCGCGCTTGCCGAGCGAATCCAGGATTTGCGGGCGCGGGTCGCGTTCTATGCCTCGACGCCGGCCTATCTCGCCGCGTTCGAGACAGAGGGCCATGGCGAGGCCGCGCGGCAACTACAGACCTTGTCGCGGGCGCAGCGCTGGGAGGAGATGCCGGCGCTGGTCGATGACGAGATGCTCGACGCCTATGCCGTGACCGGGATTTACGACGAGATCGCGGCAAAGCTGACGGCGCGCTACGGCGGGCTCGCCACGAATCTGGAATTCACGATGCCGCTCGCCTCGCCCGGCGACGCCGACATCGTGCGCGGGCTCGTCGCCGAGCTTAAGCGGGCGTGAGGACGAAGCAACAAAGGAACGGCCGCCCGATGCCGGAAACGGGCGGCCATAAGTCGAGGTGCGTGTCAGAACTCCGCGCCTGCATCAGGCGCGAGCGCGGCGATCAGTAGCAGTACGGATAATAGCCGTACCAGCAGTAGCCCGGGTAGAAGCCGCCGCCGTAGCCGCCGTAAAAGCGGTGGCCAAACCCATGGTGAAAACCACCGCCGTGGAAGCCGCCGCCGTGGAAGCCGCCGCCGTGAAAACCGCCTCCATGGAAGCCGCCACCATGGAACCCACCGCCACCGTGAAACCCGCCGCCGCCATGGGCTTCGGCGGGCATGGGCTGGGTTAATACGAGGATTCCTGCCAGAGCGGCGGTAGCAATGCCCAGGCGGCTTGCGATACTGATGCTCTTCATGTGCCCTACTCCTGTTATGTGGCCACCGAAGCGGCGCCTACGCAAAAAGGTTGGCGTGCGCCGTGGCACCCCGGTGGCCGCGGGATGAAATCGCGTTTAATCGCCGCTCGCGCCACACCGAACGCTCTGCGCTCGGTCGATGAATCCGACGGCGGCTGGCGGGTCCGGGACAGGTGGAGCGAGAGCCCGTAGACCTGGCTAAGGTCCCTCCGGCTCGGGCATCGGCGTCTCGTCGATGCCGGCGCAGAGCTGCCAATCCTGACGCGGCGAGGCGGTGACCCGGTTGCCGCGCCAGACGTAATCGTTGCCGAGCCAGGCCGCGATCCACAACGCCGGCAACAGCAGATCACGGAGCAGCAGCGCCACAGCCGTGCGCGCCGTGAAGTGCCAGCCCACGGCACGCGCCAGCACCGCCTCGGCGCCGAGCCAAACGGCGAGCAACAGCAGCACCGCCGCCGTCGACATCGCGAGGCCGTGATCGGCCATAGCCAAAACGAGAGCGGCCGCCGGCGAGGCGCTGCCCATCAGCAGTTCGGGCAGAAACAGCAGTGGAAAACTGACCCGCCGCAGCCGCGCCCAGCGCAGCTGCCGGGACCAGATATCGCCAAGCCGGCGACGGCCGAGCGGCTGCTCGACAGGCCGATCGACGAGATGCACGCGGAGCCCGGAACCGCGCACCAGCTTGGTCGTGGCGGCGTCCTCGGCGGTGTCGGCCGCGAGCGCTCGGATGCCGCCAGCCGCGTCGACGATGTCGCGGCGGAGCAGCATGCTCTTGCCCTGGGCGAACCCCCAGCCGAGAGCCTCGCTGACATATTGGTAGCGCGCCTGCAGCGTGTTCAGGAAAGCGCATTCGACTTCGGCCGGGAAGGTCTTCGGCCGGACGCCGAGCGGCATCGAGCAGACGACGCCAGTGTCATCCCGCCAGGCCCGGAACAGGCGGTCCGCGAGATCGGGCGTCACGATCACGTTGCTGTCGACGATGGCGATCCATTCATGGCGGGCGGCATCCCAGCCTTTGACGAGGTTGCCGAGCTTTGGATTGCTGGCGATTCCATCATCGCCGATCAGCAAGCGGCCCGGCAGCTCGGGATTGGTCTCGATGATGCGGCGGACGATTGGTACGGCCGGATCGTCCTGCCGCGCCGCGCAGAAGATCACTTCATAATCGGGATGGCTCAGCCGAAAGCTCGATGCCAGCGTCTCCGTCAGGTAATTCTCAACGCCGCAGACCGGCCGCAGCACAGTGAGGGCGGGGATTGTGCCGGTAAAGGCAGGTTGCGCCGTGCGGCGCCGACAGCGAAACGCCGCGATCGCGACGGTCGCGAGATGGACCGCACTCGTCATGGCGCAGAAACCGGCCGCCAGGTTCGCCAGTATCATCAGGAGTCGTCCACGATAGCCGGGCCGATCGGCGGTGCTGTACCAGCCAACGATGACGGTTTTGCGACCGTTATTGTCTTGGGCACAACATTTAGCTGAAAAGAACCTGTAACATACTGCTGCTAGGGTACGTCTCGATCTACCCGGGAGACGAATCCCTTGTTGACGGATACGGCACTGTTCTTTGGATTGTGGTTGCGCAAGCCGTTGCAGATCGCGGCGGTGTGCCCCAGCGGCACAGCCAGCGCCGCCGCCATGGCCCGGCTCGCCGATCCCGGCCGGCCCGGACTCCTGCTGGAACTCGGCGCCGGCACCGGCAGCCTCACGCGCGGTCTGGTCGAAGCGGGGTGGCCGCCCGAGCGGATCATCGCCTACGAACGCGAAGCGCGCCTCGTCGAGATCCTGCGCCGCGAGGTCGGCGGCATCAGAGCCGTAATCGGCGATGCGACGGATTTGGAGACACAGCTCACCCGGCTTCGGGTCGAGCGGCTCTCCGCAGTGGTTTCGAGCCTCCCGATCAAATGGTTTCCGCGCGAGGCGCAGCGCGCCGTCTTGCGTCCCTGTTTCGCGCGATTGGGACCCGGCGGCCGCTTCCTGCAGCTGACCAATGCCTTTTCCTCGCCCTTGCCGATCGATGCGCTCGGTCTCGACGGCCGCGAAGCCGCCCGGGTCTGGCGCAACGTGCCGCCGGCTCAGATCTGGGCCTATACCGCGGGAAGCGGCGGTTCCCGGTGGAGGATACCGTGATGCGCAATCCCGATTCGCGACAGTACCGTGCGATCTGGATATCGGACGTGCACCTCGGAACCCGCGGGTGCAAGGCCGAGTTCCTGCTCGATTTCCTGCGCTACAACGATGCCCGGACGATTTACCTGGTCGGCGATATCGTCGACGGCTGGCGGCTGCGGAAATCGTGGTACTGGCCGCAAGCCCACAACGATGTCGTTCAGAAGCTGTTGCGCAAGGTGCGCCACGGCACCCGGGTGATCTATGTGCCGGGCAATCACGACGAATGGCTGCGCGATTACGTGAGCCTCAGATTCGGCGGCGTCGAGATGGCCGAGGAGGCGGTTCACGTCACCGCCGATGGCCGGCGCCTGCTGGTGATCCACGGCGATTCGTATGATCTGATCGTCAAGAACGCGCGCTGGCTGGCGCTGCTCGGCGACGGCGCCTATACGCTCGCCTTGTGGGTGAACAATTACTTCAACAAGATACGGCACCTGCTCGGCTACGAGTATTGGTCGCTCTCGGCCTTTCTGAAGCTGCGGGTCAAGAACGCCGTGCAATACATCGGATCGTTTGCCGATGCGCTGGCGAACGAGGCGCGCTCGCGCGATTTGGACGGCGTGGTTTGTGGCCATATCCATCACGCCGAGATCCGCGACCTCGGCGGCATCCTGTACTGCAACGACGGCGATTGGGTGGAAAGCTGCACCGCCCTGGTCGAGCATTTTGACGGCCGGCTGGCGATCGTCACCTGGGCCGAGAGTAGCCGCTCGCCCGAACTCGTCGAAATGCCGGCGGAAATCCCGGAGCCGGTGGGAGCCGATTTCTGACGCCGCCGCGGCGAAACCGGCTCACCACAGCGCCGACACATACCGGTACGGCAATCATCACGGAAGCGAGGGGAACGAGATGGGTGCAAGAACCGCTCTTGAGACGGTTGCGTCAAAGCCGAACACGCGGCGCATGCCGGCGCCCGGCCGGCGGCTCGGCAGAAGCCGCGAAAAACGTTTCACGCACGCCGCAACACGCGATCGGTCCCTGGCCGCCGCCATGCCTTCGGTCGAGCCGTCACCCGATCCGGTCGGCATCGCCGTGCTGGCGATCGAGAGTCTCGGGCGGGCATCGATGCGCGCGAGCTTTACCGGGACCGAGGTGCAGGTCGCGGTGCCGGATGCGAGGACAGCCGCGATATTCGAAGCCGCGATCGCCGAGACCGCTCAGAGACGCTCGACCGACCGGCTGATCCGGATCGTCATCGGTTGATCCGGCGTGAATTCGTTTAAAGGCGCCAGAATGGCTGCGCCTCCTCGAGGAGGCGCAGGCCGTCGCGAAGCTTCTTTTCCCCTTTCACAAGCCGGCGCTTGTGCCATTCGAGCACGTGCCGGCCCAACGTGACGATGCCGGCATCTTTTGCCGCGCCCTGCGACAACTCGTTCACCAAGGTCTCGCCAATGTGCACGTCATTGGCGCCGCCGAGGTCGTCCTGCAGATGCTTCAGGCGCTGGGTGAATTCCGCGACGGCCGGTGAAGGATAAAGACCCGCGAACAGCTCGGCGGTGTAGCGCAGCTTCTTCAGCGCAATGCGCAGCCGGTGCCGCTGTGGGGGCGACTGGCGGGCAAAATCCTTGCAGCGGCGCTCCACTGCCCGACGGCAGCGGTCGAGCATCGCCGGCGCGACCTCCCCGATCGGTCTCCGCAATTCTTCCGCGATCCCGCCTTCCTGCCACTCGCGACCATCGAACCAGCGGAACAGGCGCAATATCAGCGCGCTGTAGCGGGTCGATCGGATGGCTTCTCCGAGCGCGGAATAAGCCGCACGCCGGCGGTGGTGCACCGCATCAGCGAGACCGCGAAGTTGTCGCTTATCCGCGATGGTGCGGCGCGCGGGATCAACGAGGGCAGTCTTGAACACGTCGAGGTTGCGCGCCTCGCCGAGCGTGTCCGCCAGCCACCGCAGCTCTTTCGAGGCCCAGCGCCGCTGGTCGTCCGGCAGGATCTCGCGAAACGCCGAAAGGGCGGCGCGCAGCCGGCGAATTCCCACGCGCATCTGATGCACGCCATCCGGGCGGCCGGCAAGCGCCGCTGCCTCGTTCCGCAGAATCAGGTCCAGACAGTAACGGCCAATGCTTTCGAACGCCTCGCCGCCGCTGAACCCCGGATCGAGGCGAAGCGGTTGAGCGCGCGCGGCGGCGACCCTCTTGGGCCGGCCGGTCGCCAACTCGAAGCCGCGTTCGGCCTTGCTTCGCTGATCGACCCGCAGCGGGGCCGCCGCCATCAGCTGCTGCGCAACATCGTACAGCGCGCCGATCTCGCCGCTCTTCAATTCGAGCTCGATCTCGCTGATCGCGAGCGAGCGCTTCTGATCCGGCGCGCTGATCTCGCCGCGGTCGATCGCCGCCTCGATCCGCGTGCCAGGGGCGGGAGAAAGCTCTACCAGATCGCGCCTTACCTCGGTGCGGAACACCGGCTTCAGCCGTTCGATGACCCCTTCCTTGAGAAAGCGGCCGGTCTCGGGGCGATCGAGTTCCGGGCAGGCGCCCGCGATCACATCCTCCCACTCGCCCCGCGCGAGCGCACCGGCATCGCCGGCGCCGATCGATTTCACGGTCTGGACGAACC
>Ga0210400_10001123_pt1 | contig 27195 bp, 27 predicted proteins | sample IncBWH26MmetaG_FD_155456 | JGI IMG/M metagenome (GOLD analysis project Ga0210400, IMG submission 155456) | Forest soil microbial communities from Barre Woods Harvard Forest LTER site, Petersham, Massachusetts, United States - Inc-BW-H-26-M | ecosystem: Environmental > Terrestrial > Soil >... | reverse complement strand
CTAGTACAGAAGATTGAAATCGGAACTCAGCAATCACAGCCGATCTATGGGGACCATGAAAGGCACTGGGTCGAAGACTGGTCCCCGGACGGTGGCTTCCTGCTGACGCACGACACAAAAACATTTTCGATAATACCTGTCACAGGTAATAGCAAGCCTAAGGCACTCTATTCATCAAGCTCCGTGAAAGATGAATTTCACCTGTCTCCCGACGGGCAGCTAATCGCTTATGGGGAGAATCGCACCGGCACATGGGAAGTTTTTGTGGCCTCATTTCCGTCGTTTCACGATATCAAACAGGTTTCGATGGCAGGCGGCGTCCAGCCGCGTTGGCGCGGAGACGGCAAAGAACTCTTCTTCATCGATCCTCAAGGAAAAATGATGTCGGCCACAGTGGAGCGCGGCGCGGCTCCCAAAATAGGAATCCCAAGAAAGCTATTTGACACGGGACTTGTGCCAGACCCTACCGTCAATCAGTATGCGGTGACCGAGGATGGACTTAAGTTTCTGGTGTTAGAACCTCGCAAGGGTTTTCTCGAAACCTATTCTGTGGTCCTTAACTGGCGCGCGACCGTCAACTAGCGCGTTAGAAAAGCGGCGCGCCATATCCACACCAAAGTTAGCTTTCCACTCCCTGTTGGATCGATTGGATTCAGTTCCAACGACTGTTACGGAACGCTCTGCGAAATGTAAAAGGCATCCTTAATTATACGGTCTGGGGTGCGCGTTCTGGGATTGTTGACGAGCGGGGGAAAGGGAATTGGCCGTGACAGTGTAGGACTCTAACGAAAGACAGGGCAGCGTTCTAACCAACTGAACTACGTCCCTAGCCGTCGAATCAACAACTTACCGTAAAACCTTGCAAATAAGGCCTTTGGAGTTCTATTACGAAATTCAGGGCTGCTGTAATGAACTCATTAAGGAAGTTAAGCCGTTACTTGCGCGCAATCCCGGGGCAGCGGTGCCGCAAACAGTCTAGTTGCTTCGATGTCTTCCAAACGAGTGGACGAGGCTGACCGTGATTCGAAAATCATTCTGACCTGTGATGGCTGGGCTGGGGTTGAAGTAGCGCGTGTGCAGATAGTCTGCGCCAATCCGAACGCCAATTGATTCGTAGACGCGGAATTCAGCTCCGGTCCCAATCGCAAACGCAAATTGATTCACATATCCTTTGAAGAATCCACCGCCGCTGTCGGGGATTGCTGCCGTTTCCCTAGCGCCTCCCAAGAGTGCTTGGGCGAAAAGAGCCTGTCTTCCGCGTCGCACTGGATAGATGACTGGACCGACGAGATAGCTCAAAACGTCGATATGATTTCCCGAATTCAAAACGTTGGAGGCGCGAACGTAGGCGACGTCTATTCTTCCCCCAAGACGCGGACTGACATCGACCGTGAAGGCAGCATCAACTCCATTCAATCCAATCCGTCTGGATGAGACCTCTAGGTCCGTAAATGAGCATCCGAGACTAGCGCTTACAATAGGTGCGATTCCGCCCGCACGGGGCGACTGCGCCTTGAGTGTGGGATCGTAGAGCAATAGAAATAGAAGGAGTCTTATGTTTTTCATCCGCGCAATGTCCCGGATTGTGATTCGAAGGAGTTGCCCTTACACGACAGGCGATTCACTGCAATAGACAGGCCGCAGATGTACTAGGAGCCGACCATTGCAAATCTCTTAGAATGACTGAAGTAGCGCGACGGCGGATGCAGTAGGATTGAACCGCCCAAAACAATTTCGACCTTGAAGCAACAATTTGGGAATGTGTTCCATTTTGGGATGTCTCAAGGCGTGCCCAGCACGATTCCGGCTCGCACTCGTCAAAGGCATCGAAGCCGTCCAAGAGCAAGTCTTCAAAAAACAAGTCCGTGCACGTTCGCGGCTATACGCGAAAGGATGGCACGAATGTCGCGCCGTATGACCGGAGTGCCCCAGGAACGGCAGGCACATCAAGTTCCGGTGCCGTCGGCGCAACGGCCCACACCTTCTACCGGGAGGGCTATGACGCAAACGGCTATACTCCACACCCATCGGTTCAACGTGACAAGCACGGGAAAATAAGGCGGAGCAAGGCTGCCAGGTCGGCATTCAAGCGGCAAACACCTTGTCCGTCAGGCGAACATCCCTGAATGAGCCTCACTTACGACCTGCTCGGACATAACCCTCCATATCTCTTTGCCATTCGCGTAAGTGAGGATAAGGAAGCGCGGTATTTACCCGCCGAGATTTGCACCAGAGAGCAGAGTAATCCACCAAGCGTACATGGCGCGGGTGAATGCCTGCTTGGCGGAGAACGCAGTCAAGCCAGCCTTCCTTTTTCGCATGCGATAGAACGTGAACCTTGCCCCAGTCGAACAGGCGTTGCCAACTCCTCGATTTGTCTTCGTAAGCGCCTGAAGTCTCTCTACGCAGAAATTCAAGAAAGCTGGGAGATTCTTGACGCAATTCAAGGGCGACATGCGGCGGCAAAAGGACCTTCGCCCCTCTAAAGAGTGGGCGCAACCAGTAAACGAGTGCCTCAAAGTCGAGGTACTTCTCGACAGCCTTCACTACAGCGGCACAGCTGACATCACCACGGAGTTTCCAACTCAAGGCTGATCGCCTCCACCGCACAAGGGTGGGAAATGATGCTGGCCGTCGTTTCCTCCATTCACTTTCGCAATGTTCCCAATACGTCCAGTATCCTTGGGAGCGGGTGTCTCGGAATCCATAGAACACGAGCGCATCAAGCCACCCCTCCTGTTTTGCAAACCCGAAGACTTGGTTGTGAACCCATGGAAGCACTTGGAGACCCAGCAGTTCCGGCTTGCTTAAACGACTCGCTTCCTCCATAAAGCCCGGACAACGCTTTCGTAGAATTGTTTCGAGCCAGGAAGGAGCACTCCCTTCCAATTCCACGATGGCGCGGGCCCAAAGGACGAATGCCTGCCACCGGATGTATTCCTCGTACGCTTTGTGGAAGCGATGCCAGGGAACCTGCATCAGCTGTCGGCGGGCTCGGCGACTGGCAATTTGCCCGACTCTTCTTTCGAGCTTGGAAAACTTCGCTGTCTTCATTTGAGGGCTTGCACGTTACTCCAGCTGCCTTGGAAATCGAGCACCGATCGGCGTGAGCTTCCCGAGGCTACAGAGAATCCATTACAGGTTCAAGTGGGTCAAAGAGGGCGCGTCGCTGCGAAACTCACGCCTCGAGGATTCATCTGGACGAATTCGGGTCAGCTTCTGCCGTCTACAAAGCTTGGCACAAGAAGAAAGTCGCATTGTATATCGCGTGCATCAGAGCCGAAGCTGCGGTGGAGCCCGATTTGACTCGGATCCACCCAAACGCAGTCCCCGTCGTCAAGAAGCAAAGCCATTGCACGAGTGTGGTGATTGGGTGGAATGTGGCAAAAACTGCGGCCGTGGATATGACGGCGATAGTCGTATCGGTCGTGAAAGGCCAGCCGCCCTCGGGCAGTTGGCGGTGGATGAGCTCCTGAACGCAAGCGTGATTCAGCTGCTGAGTGTCGCGCACGCGTTGGGTTCTAGGGGAGAACCACCAGATTGTCAAATCTCCTGAAAAGGGGCGGAAAGGAAGGTCGAGAAGGTTAGTCATGAGGTATGACATTGCCAAGAAATTCCTCGCCGTGCACAGGGGGGTACCATCAGAGCCGAACTTTACGGTCAAACTTCAGGCAGAAGGACGACAGTTGAGTCTGAATCGGGAGTCCGCGACGGAGTTCGCCATGAAATATGCGATTGGTGAAATTCTCTTCCTCGAAGTGCGGTTGGGATGACCCTTCGCCCGCACACGTCTATGCCTCATACCACAGCAGAAAATCCCCGCGAAGTTAGCCATGAAGTATGCGATCGGCAAAAATTGTTTTCTCGTCCTTCGCTCAGGAGGGACCATGATCGAGGTTAGCCATGAAAGATTCGATTAGCCAAAAACCTCGTAACTAGCGAGAGCGCCTCGTCGGTGCATTCGTCTAGAGGTCTTCTCTAGCAGGCCCTATCGCCTTCTGATCCAACAGCGTTGAGTCTTCAGCCCAATAGATGGTCCCGGTCTTGGCCCAGCACACATCGAAGGAACCTTGTATTTCCAAACGGCCCGCGTAGATGGGTCATGCCGGTCAAGTGCGTGTCCGAAGGTTCTGCGGTATGTTGCGCCCCGGCAGCGGAGGCGAGAACTGTGTTTCGGTCGGCCGGAGAACTCGCGGAAGGGCTTCGTGACGCACGCTACGTGATCGATCCCGTCACGCTTCAGGTGGTGTACCTGGCCGCGAAGATGCAGAAACCGCTCTTGGTGGAAGGCCCTCCCGGGTGCGGAAAAACAGAACTGGCTTATGCGGTTGCGGCCGCCGCCGATACTACCGTGGAGCGCCTGCAGTGCTACGAAGGAATCACGGAAGAGAAGGCCATTGGTAGGTTTGATGAGTCCTTACAAAAATTGTTCCTAGAAACACAAAAGGACTTCCTGGGCCAGGACTGGGACAGCATACGAAACCGGCTGCACTCGCTCGATTTCTTCGCGGAAGGTCCGCTGTTGCGGGCGCTCCGCCATAAGGTGAAGCCCTGTGTATTGTTGATCGACGAGCTAGACAAAGTGGACCACGCCTTTGAGGCGCTGCTTCTGGAGATCTTGAGCGCATGGCAGATCACCGTTCCTAAACTAGGGACAATCAAGGGAGAGAACGTTCCTCTAGTCATATTGAGTTCGAACGAGGAGCGGCGCCTGGGCGACCCCTTGCGCCGGAGATGCTTTTATTTGCGGTTCGACTATCCCGCGGTCGAGCGCGAAGTCGAAATTCTGGCCGCGCGAAGCGCACACCAGGAAGGACCACTGCTCGGGCAGATGGCCGGTTTGGCACACGCGCTTCGCGGCTGGAACATGGAAAAACCGCCGTCGATCGCGGAAATGCTGGACTTGGCGCGGGCCCTGCAGATTCTCGGACTCCAAGAGATCCTGCCGGAACACAGAGATGTTCTCTTGCCATTAATAGCAAAGACGGAAGGAGATCGAGGCAGACTTCTGCTCCGCGAGGGCTTCCAGGGCCTCATTGTGGATTCGAAGATGTATAGGGACAAGCTCAAAGGAAGAGGTGCTGCCACTTGTGCCGTGATCTGAGAATTATACGATGAACACGATCGCGAAGACTTTCATTCTCCTAATCTGGTTCAGTCCACCAGCGGCTTGGGCTGCGGAGCCAACAAGCGTCCGCCAATTCTCCGAGCGATGTGCGGCATCCTACGCGTCGGCCTTCGAAGTCCCTGTTGAACTTGTGGAAGCAGTCATCCAGGTGGAGTCAGGCTGGAACCCCTATGCGGTTTCCAGGAAGGGCGCAGCGGGCCTTATGCAGCTTATGCCCGCAACGGCAAGCCGGTTCGGAGTCCCTGACCGACTGAACATCGAAGAGAACATTCGAGGTGGAGTTGCCTACCTGGCTTGGTTGATCCGTCTGTTCAATGGCGATTTTCGACTGGCCGTTGCCGCCTATCAAGTGGGTGAGTCTCAGATCCTTTCGCGGGGCCTAGCATACTCTTCTCGGGAGGTTTTTCTCTATGTGAGTCGTGTAGCGCAGTTGTACCGCGCTAAGCGGCGCGAGACTGCCCGGAGGCTCGCAGCACAGAACTCCCCGGCAGGGCCTGGAGGTGGAGGATGAAGATGCTTCGCGGACTTTGGCCTTTGTGTTTCTTTCTTGGGACTGGCGCGGCCTCTGCGCAGGTTCCCAAAGTTGAGCCAAGGATCGTCACGCAGACAGACCTCGAAGGGAAAGTCACGGTGGTCGAGGTGGCAGCCCGGTATGTCACCGCCATCCGCTTGCCCGAGGCCGTCAACTCGGTCGTCGTTGGAGATCCGTCCGCGTTTCAAGTCGAGCATTCGGAGCGCGAGCCGCGACTTGTCTTCGTGAAGGCTAGCTCAACCAAGCCATCCGAGACGAACCTTCTGATTTCCACAGCGCCCGGGCACGAAGTCAGCTTGCTGTTAGTCAGCCGGGGAGAAAGTAATTCTCCAGACCGGACACATGTGGATTTCCTGTTGAAATACGAGGTTTCTAGGGGCTTTTTCGTCGCGCCCTCAGCGTTCCCTTTCGCATTGGTTGGAGCGACGGTCCCGTTGACGGAGGCCCGTGGGACCGAAGGTCGAGAAATCAAAAAGCTCTCGAAGCCGGGAGACGGGGCGAGTTCGGCTTTTTCAGCTGTTGGAGATCCCCTGCCAAGTCGGAGTGATTCGTCAGCGGAGGACATCCAAAGTCGCGGCCTTGACCAGTTCCTCGCACAGCAAGAGCGCGCACCGTTGCCGGTGCTGTACGGGCAACGCGTAGGCGAAGAAATGGAGAGTGGCGACCGAGTCCGTGCCGGTGTCAGCCGGGTAATTGATGTAGGCCAGCGAGTGGTCGTCTTGTTCTCGGTCGTAAATCCGACCAAGCACGCGATCCTGTTGATGCCGCCACAAGTGCAACTCGGAGGAAGAACAACTTCGGGAAAGCTGATCCGGCACGAAAAATGGTCAACGGCCGATCAGTTACAGGTGCTGGATTTTCGGCTGAACAGACGCCGGTTGGGACCTTCCGAACGTGCCGACGGTGTCGTAGTGTTTGAGCGTCCGCCGTACAAGCAGTCGAGCGAGACGCTTCTGTTGCAGGTGGCGGAGTCGGGGGCTGTGGACCGCCCCGCCTTGGCGCCAATTGGGTTCGGGGTGAGCACCTCGCGGGAGGACCAAAATGGCAGAGGAAAATGAGAAAACGGCCACGGGGGCTCCGGAGTCCGGCGCTGCAGAAGAGCCGCTGATCGACGAAACAAAGGTCTCCTCTCGTCCGGGATGGCGTGAAATCTTTCGTCAAGCCTTCGACAAGGCGCGACGGGAACACCAAGTCACGAACCGGCGCGAACTCGGGCGCGACAGGAGTCGTTCGCTCTTTCTGCTCGCAGGAGCTGCTATTGCGGTACTCCTCGTGTTCCTTGGCATGTTTTCCTCTTCTAACACGGCGAGGAAATCGGCGGACGCGAGGCGAGCGGGAGCGCCGGACTTGGGACGTAGGGAAACTCCAGGCCAGCAGGCGACTAACCAAACGGGATCAGTGACGCCTCTGCTGAACGCACAGACCGGGCAGCCAGAGGCCCCGGGGAGCCAAGGCGTTACTCCCGAAGATGTGGGCAGGACGGCACGACCTACCCAACCGTCGACTGGAGCGCATCCAAAGACTTCAACCGCGCCAGTCACCAAAAATGTGGGGCCGTACGCCTTAGGGAAGATTGATTTTTCGGATCCAGCCACACGCACGGAAGTAGCGGGATCTGTCATCTCGTCATTGCAATCGGCGTCAGATGATCTTCATAAGCCGTCATTAGTATTCGTTCGGAGTGCGCAAAGCAATCCAGCAAGTGTCGGCGCTAGGGTGGCTACGACCGCGCTGGAGGAAAATCCGGTCACGCTGGATTTGCCAGCAGGGACGAGATTAGTTGCCCGCCTCCAGTCCGTTGTGAATAGTGCCATCAAAACGCCGGTTGTGGCGGCCATCGAGTACAACTATGAAAAGGATGGACAAATTGTGGTGCCCGCAGGGGCAAAAGCACTCGGAACCCTTCAACAAGCCGACCGCTCAGGATACGTGGCGATTCGGTTCGATACGGTCCAAATGCCAGACGGAACCACGGAAAAGATTGACGCTGCAGCAATGAGCCTTACTTACGGCCCCCTTAAAGGCAATATCAGCGGAAGAAGGGCGGGCACCCGTTTCCTTGTGCGAACCTTCACAGGCCTCGGGACCGTAGCGACATACCTGGTTGGGGCGGGAGGTAGCAACGGTTTCAACGGGCCGCTTTCCGAGAGCGCCCTTCTACGCGACCGCATCGCAACAAACATCGGAATTGCGGGAGACCAGGAACTGAACAGCTTGGCCTTCAACCAAAATATCGTTGTCACTGTGCCAGGAAACACGAGGTTTTACATCGTAGTTGAAAAAAGCACAACATCGGGTGGAGGACAGGGAGGACAGCTGCGACCAACGGCAATCCAGCAGGTAAATAATGCACCCCTCCCAACGTCGGACGAACTCCGCCAGCTCTTGCAGCTCAAGCGGGAGCTGAGCGAAATGGTTCAGCAAGCGGGTACGCAAAACACTGCGCCCCAGGCGCCGCAGGTGCCACAGCAGTAGCGAGGTTGATCGGGGAATGGAGCCCAATTGGAAACCGCTCGTAGATAAGCTCGGCGAGGAGCGTTGCGTCGGTTTCATGTTCATGGGGAGAGTGAACGGGATCAACTTGTACAAGCATGGCATCGCCCGGAAGTATTTGAACCTCGATGATTCGGGACAGTGTTACGTGTGCTATGAGAAATGGCGCTTCAAGAAAGCCGATTTTGACGCCCAACTCGGGAAGCTGGAAGCGGTTCTCGCGCAACTCGGGGCGACTTTGAAAACTGTCTACGATGAATCCTACATCGAGCAAAAGAAAAAGGCGTTGCAAAGGGTTGGCATTCCGTACGAGCGAATTGAGATTCAGCCAAAAGACCTCTCTCTAAACTAGGGCCTCCTCAATCCCAGCGCAGGATTCTCTCCCGGGAACTATCATTGTCTTGCGTCCGTGTGTGGTGTCGACAACGTTCGACACCAATTATGTTCTTTTTCGATGCTCCACGATGCCTCGTTGATCGGTCCTCACTTTTTTGACAAACGCGAGAACTGGTTTTAGTTTTCCCCGCGCTTCAGCGTTCCTCTTCGATCTGTTGAATTTTCTAGAGGTGGCGAAGCAGAAAGGGGATTGAAATCCATGAAGGCGAAAGCGGGCGAGACATGGAAGCGAGGACTGGCTGTGTCAGCGATCTGCTTCATTTTAGGAAGTCAGATCGTCTGGGCGCAGAATCTCGGCCCTCAGCCGCAGTTTAACGTTGCGGTACAGGGCCAAACGGGCGCGCAGCCGGAAGGCGCCTTCCTGAACTTCATCAACTGGGTTGGCAATGTCATCGCCCCTGTGGGGGCCGGAGGCGCAGTCGTCGGCGCGGTTGTCTCTTGGCTGCACGGGCGCGGTGTCGGCCGGTGGCTCGCAGCAGCTGCTGGATTGCTGGCAGTTTCAGGGATCACCCGGTTGATCGAGTTCTGGATCGCGAATGGAACCGGAGGCGTGACGTAAAACCGAGGCGGCACGCATCCACGGCGGGGCGGGCGGGCAGTTCTGGAAAGGAGAGAAAAGAACCCGGCTGCCTGCCCACCCCGCTTAGGTCTCATTTTGAACCGCTTGGCAGAAGAGAAAGGAAAGACGGAGCAATGGCTGTCCCACAACTCTTGAACGACATCATCCAAGTCCTCTTACAGCTCGCGCCAGGAGCTTCCCTGGTTGCGCTGGTCCTTGCGGGAATCAGCTTGAGGCGTGAGGGTGGAACTACGTTCCTAATTGGTGGTGGGTTCACGAAATGGATGTTTTGGGTCGTCGTGTTTGTGACACTCGTGCCGCTCGTCGGATGGTTCAGCTCGTTCGGTGTCGCAGCTCCGTTGCCCTCTGGAGGGATTGGAACTTCATGGCTGAGTTCATTTCAGTCGGATGTGTCCAGCTTTGTTACGAATTTTGTAGTCGGTCGGATGGCAACCACCCTCGCGGCATATTTCGTGCTGCGGGCTATTCTTGACACTGCCTCCGGCGGGCACCCTCTGCCATCCATCCTGGTTGCGATGTTCTTGCTAGGCACGCAAACAACATATTCCCTCATTCAGAGCTACAACACCGGGTCGCAGTTTGCCGCAGCGGACGTTCTGGACAGCCTGTGGAATTACGTGGCCGGAACCATCATGCCAATCGCAGCGGGACTCGCGATTGTCGGCGCGATCATCAATTTTGCCACGCGCCGTCCGGCGATGCGTCTCGTTGCCGTCGCCCTGGCGATGCTGTGTGTTTCAGGAATCTGGAAACTGGTGCTTTCGATGGAGGCGTAGGAACCGCGATGTCATTCACCAATGGGATTCTGAACCTGACGAATTGGGCGGGAAACGTGATTCTGCCCAGCCTGGCCGGTCTGTTCTTCGCGATCGCTGTGCTGAAATTCGCCCGGTCTGTGCACTCCCCTGCCGCGATGTATGGAGGATTTCTCTGCTTGATGGCCTCCGGCCTGTTGCGCGCCATGGAGACATTCGCTTCGCAACGGGCTTGGAACGATCCTGACGTTTACTGGATGTCTCTGGTGAGCCTCGTGGACTGGATTTGCAATGTGTTGATGCCGGTCTACGCAGGGTTGGAGGTGGCGGCAGGGGCGCTGCGCATGGGCATCGTCACGCGGTTCCATCCCACGGAGGGATGGATGAGGCACTTCGTAGCGGCCGGCCTCTGCCTGCTTCTATCCGGGCTGGTGAGGCTTGCGGAGTTTCTCGTAGTCCGGGGCACCGGTGGAGTTACCTGAGGAAAGGGAAGGGAGCAATGTCGTTAGAGGTGACACCTGCGTATCGGAATCTCCGAACGAGAGTCACGTTTTTCGGCCTCGAAGCCGAAGACCTGTTCGCCATTCTCGCCCTGGCGGTCGTCGCGAACATTCTCGGAAGGTTTCTTCACCGGGAGATGTTCGGCTTGCCGATGAACATGGTTCTGCAATACGTCGTGCCGGTGCTCAGTATCCCGGCACTGATGCTGTTCAAGTATGGCAAGCAGCGCGGTTACCTCCAGGACTGGGTCATGTTCCACGCAAAGCCGCACGTGTACTCCGCCCTGGAACGGGATCGGGAACTCACCCGGGAATACCTGCGGTTGGGAGATTAGGCATGCCACTGACGGTCGAACGATACGAACAATCGGTGAGCGCGCCCCCGTTGTGCGAGCAACTTCGCATCCGGGACTTACTTGAAGACGTTGCGGTGCAAATCGATGGGTCGCTGGTGGCTGGCTATGAGGTTGGAGGCATTCAATCGTATTACGCGAGCGATGAGGGAAGGAATCGCCTAAAGGGGTTGCTCGAAGCCCTCGTGAGATCGCTGCCCGAACGATCGATGCGGATGCAGGTGCGGTTTGAGATTTCGGAGGGCACGGGCGATTTGGTATCCCGGTACATCCGGGAGCGCCGGAACGAGAGTCAAGTGCTCCGCGAAATCGATCGCCTGCACGTCGAGCTGTGGCGGAACCGGGAGACTGCGGGTTTCTACCTCCAGCATTTTCTCCATCTGTACTTCATCTGGAACCCCCGGATTCACCATGAAGCGCCGGACTTTGAGTGGAAACGAAAGATGAAATCGAGCGGAGGCTTGAGTCTTTCGATCGCGAAGTGTATCGAACGTTCGCGAGGGGATCATGAGGAGCTTCTCTCCGAATTCAACAGCCTCCTGGCTGGCGTGGAAGCGACGCTGCAAGCAACGGGGATGTCAATTCGACGGATGACCCATCAGGACGTCTTTCTTGAGGTCAAGCGCTCTCTTCATCCTCTTGGCAATGACACCCTGGCGTACCGAGCGTCGAGCGAGTCACTCTGGTACGAGAGTGCGAGAAGCCAGGCTGCGAATGTGAATATCGAGGACGAACAGGATGACTACCTGAAGATCGCTGGACTGCTTTATTCGTGGATTAGTTTGAAGGACCTGCCGGATGCCACTTTCCCGGGGATCTTGCGGGAACTTGTCGTCATGGATTTCCCGCTCGTGATCAATGCCGAAGTCACCCTTCCGGACCAAAGCAAATCGATCAAGCAATATAAGGGGCGCTTGCGAAAGATGCTGGCCGCCCAGAAGGATTTTCATGGAGGTTTTCGCATCAACGTCGACGCGCAAGTGGCAGAGCACCAGCTCATTAAGGTACTGCAGGATTTGATTTCCAGTTCGCTGAAAGCCTGCCAAATGAGCTTGATTGTGACAACGCGCACTTCGAGGCCCAGTCGAAACCGCATGGAACGCGAAGAGGCCGAGCGCATCCTGGCGGACCGGCGCCAGCGCGTGTTGCACGCGGTTGCGAGGATGAACGGCGGCCGCGGAATTCCGGAGACACTTGCGCAGAAGCGTCTCTTCTTTACTGGCCTCCCCGCCATGGGCGGGGAGAATCGCCGGGAGCTCGATCTGCTCACGCTCAATGCCGCCGATCTACTGCCCGTGGAAATGCCCTGGAGGGGGACCCCGCATTCACCGCTCGTGCTTTTTGAAACACCCTACCGGCAACTCGTTCCTTTCTCGCCGTTCGACGCAAGTATCGGTGACGCGAACATGCTCATCATGGCGAAGAGCGGCGGCGGTAAGACCTTCATGGCGCAACTCTTCCTGCTCATGATGGCGCGCGCCAACCCGCAAATCTCCATTATCGAACGGGGTGATTCTTACCAGCCGCTTGTGGAACTGATGGGCGGGCGGGTCATCGACGTGAAGTTGGACGGCGCCGAGACGCTCAATCCTTGGGACCTACTACCGGGAGAAACAGCCCCGAGCAAGGAAAAGATTGCGTTTCTTAAGAATCTCACGCGTCACATGATCGGCGACAGTCCAGGCTCGGATAATTCGCTCGTCGACAACCTGCTCAGCGACGCAATCGGACGTACCTACAAGCGGTGCGCCATCCGTTACTCCAATCCAACTCCCACGTTCAACGATCTCCGGGAGGAATTGGCGCAATGGCGTGACGAAGAACGCATGCAGCGCACGATTGACGAGGCCCGCTTGGCGGCGATCAAGTTGCGCGGGTGGACAGGAGAAAAAGGGATCTACGCCAAGCTCTTCGACGCGCACACGACCATGCGGCTCGACAGCAACTGGCTTTTCTTCAACGTCGAAGGATTGAGTTCGGACCCGAAGCTTGAAACCGCCATGAGCATGCTGATCGCGAATGCCGTGGCATCTCGGTCGGGCGGAAAGACCGGGCAGCCCAGCATTACTGTTCTTGATGAGTGCTGGTTCCTCTTGGATTCCCCGACGCTCGCTCCCGAAGTGGTTCAACTCTTCCGGACAGCGCGGAAAAGGAATGCGAGCGTTTGGGGAATCAGCCAGACGGTAGAGGATTTTGTAGGAACTGAGTTCCAGCCCCGGGAGCATGGTCCGGGCATCCTCAAAAACGCGAGCACCAAGATCATCGGACAACAGCCGGGAGATATGAGCCCGCTCGTGAATCACCTATATCTGAATCCGGTGGCGCTGAACGAGGTGAAGCGCTTCAGCTCGCCGCGCAAAGGAGAGAGTGCCGATGCTCTCTTGGTCCTTGGGGAAAAAGCCGAGACGACGCAAACGATCCGGATCGTACCGACGACGGTGGACTACTGGGTCTGCACAACGTTTCCCCGGGAGAGAAGGTATAGGGCCTGGGTCCTCAAAAAGCTTGCCGACCGGCCACTGCTCGACGCCTATTCGGAATTGGCGCGAAAGTTTCCTCGCGGATTGGCGGAGGTTCCGCCACTTCCGGAAGAGATCTCAGGTGCGGTGACGGGAGAAATGCAGTCATGAAACCGCTCTTTGCCATGATTTCTCCCCGATGGCAGCGGCTTCTCGAATTCGCTACCTGGGGAGCGCTCATCGCCGTGATTTGTGCGAGTGCGCCGTTCCTGTTCGACCTGGTAGGTCGCGGCATCGGGTGGATTATCGGGTTGTCTCCGCGCCCGGAGGAGTTATGGAAGGAGTGTCCATGGTGTTTATGACAAACGTGCTGTCTGGCTTTTTCTTTGTCGCTTTTTCTTACTGGTTGGTGACCGCAAGAACACGGCGACAAGTGCTTGCCGCCGTCTTGGCGGGTGTCCTTGTCGTGGCGCTTGCCGGTCCACCGCAAGCACAGGCACAGGGGAGCCTCGTGGCGGCAATTCAGTCTGTACTGAACGTAATCAACGGCCTGATCAAAACGGCGTTGAACTCGATCAATTCGGTGCGAACGACAATCAGCAATTTCTACCAGCAGGCAACCTGGCCCGTCGCTTTAATCAATCAGGCGAAGGCTACGGTGACGCAGATGATCGGCCAATACAGAAGCGCGATGCAGAACATCTTCGCCATTAACCTGAAGAGCGCCACCCTGCCCAATCCGGTCGGCCTCGAGAACGCCATGCGAAACCACCAAACAAACGATTTCGGAAGCCTGACCTCTTCGTTTGGAAGCACCTACGGGGGTCTTCCAGCCACAACGGCGGCCAGCCAGGCAGACCGCACGATGATAGACATGGACGATGCCCTGGCGGTCGACAACTTGAAAACCTTGAAGGAGAGCGATGCCGCGGGCGACCTAACCCTACAGGCGGCTGACAACATCGAGAATGCTGCCAGCCAAGCAGCTCCAGGATCGGCACCCTTTCTGACCGCGACCGCAGTAGTAGCCAGTGTCGAGAGCCAGGCTCTTACACAGAAAATGCTTGCGGCGGAATTGCGCCAGGAAGCCGCCCGGCTGGCCCACGAGAACGCCCTGCGCAAACGCGGAGCCAACATGACCGGAGATGTGAACACACAGATTCTAAATTTGCTGCAGCGAAAGTAGGGAAGGAGAAAATCGATGAGGAATGCCATCCAGAATGTGATGCGAGGTTTGATGTGGGCTTGGGGTCACAAGATCCGTACTGTTCTTTTGTTGGTGGCCTTTACTCTCCTTGCGCCAAACCCTATTAGGAGTCAGTTTGTCGACCCGTGCTGCGCGATCCTTGCGACCGGTCTGACCACCATCAGCAGCACTCTGAGCAATATCATTGGAGACAGGCTTAACACCATTCTCTCCGTCGAGAAAAGCATCTCGAACTTTGAGCAATCCGTAGTCTGGCCGCAAGATCTCATCAATCAGGCGCGTTCGCTGGTAGGGAACGTCCAGGGAATCTTCAACCAGATCCAGGGAGTTATGCGCATTCCGGTGAACAGTGCAACTTTGCCGGCCACCCAACAGTTCGAGCAAAACTTGCTTTCCCATGATCCGAACCAGATCGGCCAGACCGGCGCACAATACACGGTCGTTTACGGCGGAGTGCCGAACGCGACTACAGCTTCACCGCAAACACGCGACATGATCGACATGACGGATGCTGCCGCTCAGGCTGCAATGAAGAGAGCCATTGAGATCGATTCTCTGGCGGATCTCGAACTACAGGCCGCAGACCAGATCAACCAAGGCATCCAGACGGCCGCTCCCGGTAGCGCACCCATCATTGAAGCGCAGGCCGACGCGTGGCTCGTTCGCGCCAATGCATACACGCAGTCCGCGACAGCGGACCTGATGCGCGTACGTGCCATCGATCTGGCCAACGCGAGCGCAAATGTGAAAAACGGCGCCGCCAATGCAGCCGCTGTGCAGCAGCAGATTTACAACTTCCTGAAGAGGCAGTGAACCGTGTTTTACTTTCAGCAACTCCTCCAAACAGCGCTGAATGGGATCGACACGGCGAACGTTACGGGCGCTGTGCTAGGTGTCGCCGGGACGATTCTTCTCCTGACTTTCCTTTACAGCGCGTACCAGGCGTTCGCTTCGGGTGGAGATGTCCGGATGCTGGCGATTTCGGGAGTAAAGTATCTGATTCTGGGACTGGTATTCGCCAACTATGGCACGGTCTTTCGCGACGTCAACGGAATGTTTAACTCGGTTGCCAACTTCATTTACAACTCGACGGGCGTTGGGGATCTCTTCGCGAATTGGATGAACCAGTTGGCCCAGTATTGGCAGACGAACGGGAATGCATCTCTATGGAATCTTGTGACCGGCCTGGCTTCCGGAGTTATCAGCCTGATCTTGATCCTCAGCGCGTTTGTCCTATTTCCAGTTTGCTATCTCATCTTCACCGTATTTTATGCGATGTATGGCTCGGTGCTCTACGTAACGGGTCCTTTCGTCTTGGCGCTGTTGCCCGCGCGTGGCCTCGGCCAATTGTCACGCACCTACCTCGTGAACCTCATGACGTTCCAGGCTTGGGGGCTCATTTACGCAATCCTTCAGGTCCTCATGTCCGCGGTGAATCTCTCAAGCATAAACGCCGTCCTTAATGCGAACGGAGTCCTGAACAGCTTCGTTGGTTCCAGTCAAATGATACTCCTGGCCCTGACAGCAAGTATTTTCTCGCTATCGATCGCTTTGATTCCGTTCATTGCCAGCCGCATCGTTCGCGGTGACGTGGGCAGCACGATGATGACGACCGTCAGCGCCATCACGACGACTGCCAGCACCGTCGCCGGTTTGGCAGCCGGGTCATTCAGCGGTATGGGAGAGGGTGCGCTCGCTTCTCAGGCAGCGGGAGGAGGAGCGGCGCCGCCTTCACCGCCCGTGGCGGGGCCCGGAACTGCGTCGTCCGCGCCGGTTGCGGCTGGCGCAAGTGCCTCTCCAGTTGGCGGTGCCGCAGCTGCGGCCATTGCGTCCACATCGATGTCGCCAACACCGCCATCGGGCAGCGCGACGAGTGGGGGGAGTGCTGCCGTACCTAGCGGCGGAGACGGCGATGCTTCCTCCCCGACAACGACAGCATCTCCTGCCCTTTCCTCCGTTTCGGCGGGGCGTTCCTTCTCGAGACCCGGCCAATATCGCGGGTTCAACATTCCACATGCCATGGCGTGGCACGTCGGCTATTCGCTCGGGTCGGCTTACAAGGGATTGAGAGGAGGGGAATAGCAGATGAGAAAGATAAATCGTATGTCGGAGCTTCCCGAGGTCACTCGGTACACGAAGTATTACGAGCACGACGGCATGCTCCGGGCATACGCGAACCGCGCCATGCTCCTGGCAATGATCTTCGGCGTGATGGCGATGGTCTCTCTGGGATTCGCGATGTATGTCCGCATACAGCCTCCAACAGTGATCCGTGTGGACAAGGATGGCAACGCTTTTGTAGTCGGCGGGCCCCGTGCCGGTAAGGTGGCAACGATCAGCCTATCCGCGGACGCCTCGTCTGCGGATGCTTCCCCTGGCGTTGCCCCTACGGACCTCGAAGGCCGGGCCGTGGTGCGCCAATTCCTCCGTCGATACCTTGGTTACACCCCGGACTCGGTGGACCGAAACCTTGCCGAGGCTTTGAACATGATGACCGCAAACCTGCGCGTCTATTCCATGAACAAACTTCGCGACGAGGATACCGTGGGAAAGATCAAGAACGATCACATGATTTCGGACTTTGAGATCCGCTCGATAGAACACGTCAAGGGGACACCTTGGACCTACACCGTCTTCGGCGTGAAGGAAGTTCACCGTGTGAAGAACCAGGCGGAGGCGACAGATCAAATCGTTGGTCGATACAACGTGCGCCTGGTCGAGACGGCCCGCTCGGAAACAAATCCGAGCGGACTTCTCGTGGCCGAGTACGGCGAACAACAGATGGTCGGCGAGCGAGAGGCCGGACTGTTGCAAAAGAGCGCGCTCGATAAGGACAGGCCGTAGATGATTTGCCGCCAGGAGACTTGTACCTGGAGGCGGCAGGAGTCGACAAAAGGAGGTCTCGATGGCGGCGGCAGGTGCGACAGAGGCAGTTGGACAAGGGAAAGGCCCGGAAGCGGTCACTTCCTTGCGTGGAACTCGCAAAATGCGAGCTGGGCAGACGAACGGAGTGGAAGTCCAGCGTTTCTTCCTTGCAAAAACAGGAGGAAGTAATGGCGTTCCTGAATTCAGCAAGGAGGTCCCGGGGGAGCCGGAGGCAATGGTGGAATCACTCAAGACCGGCCTGAGCTACTTCGTGCTTTCCGAGTGGCAAGGCGTCGCGGATTTCTCCGGTAAGAAGCCACAACTAGGGCGAGAAGCCGTTCGCGGTGCGCCCAAGACGGGATAGCAAGAGTTTCTTTACAGACTGAAGTTGGTCTGTCGAGAGCTGTCCACAAGCTCCAATGATTGTGGATCAGTGCTTGGCTTGCTTGACGTGTGCCCGGTCGGGCTCACAAGAGTGAGTCAGCAAACTCCTTGTTTGTTTTTGCCGAGCAACCAAAGGAGGAAGAAGGGCAGCAACGAAGACGTGACAGCGTTGAACTGCCCATAAACAACCGAACTGGTCCGGTTCTTCGCGAACCTGGCCGGAAACCTTACCTCGTTTTCGGCCCAGGACAGCGAAGAGACCGGCGGCAACGGCCTCCTTGTCTGTTCTTTGCCGGAAGGAAATAAGGAGGACAAAATGCCGATGGAAATAAGCAATGGGATGCCCGTGATTACGCTCGACATCAACGAGATGGGACAAATGAAGAAACGACTGCCGAGATTGGCCCGCGGGGAGCAGCTCGAAAACACACTCCTCCAGGGTCTCTATCCCGGCATTCGCGTCGCACGACTCAATGTTCCACCCGGAAAGCTCGAAGATCACCAGGAGAACGAAGTTCAGAAATCCATGAGGTGTTTCGATCTGGACGGCGTGCGGTTCCGGCTCATAGGAGCAAGTGCCTCGGCAAAGAGTGGCAAGTTCTACGCCGTGGACGAGCGCTACGAGCCGGCGATCGCGGAGCGTTTCCGTAAATGGCCCGAAGCAGCCATCACCTATTTCGGAATCCTGGTCTCGCCGTGCAAGCAGCGAATCCAGTTGCCCGACGCCAGAGTAATGGTTGTGAAGGACCGCACGTTAGGCACGAATGACTGCCGGGGTTGGATCTCGCGGTCGGTGTTCGAGCGTTTTCGTTTGCCCGGGCACCGTCTCTATCAGTTCCGGCTGGCATTCGAAAACACCCAGGCCAAGGGGGCATGCAAGGTGATGCCGGACGATGTCGCTCAGAAACTTGGGGCGGACATCATCTTGCCGGAGTCGTGTGTGAAACCCGAGTACAGACAAACCACGCGATTCTTGGACTTCCTCCATTGGCGACGGCCGATGATCGAGGTTAGGACCTACCGGGGACCGGCGGTATTCGGCATCCGGGAGGTTTCCAGGACGCTGGATCTCCACAGCAGTTACACGCTTATCGAACATGCGCCGTGGGAGTCCATCCAGCTCGAAATCGCACCGTTCGCCATGGAACAGGCTCGCAAATTGCGGACGGCTTGCGAGGACGGCAACTACGATGAAGTCATCGAACTCCTGGGCACGTCCCACGCACAAGCTCCATGGGAAGAGGCGAACGACTCGGAATACACCTCATTCGAGCACACCGTGGTTGAGGCTGTGCTCAAAGTGGATTCGAGTGGCTACCTCATCAAACACCCTTACATCAACAACGCATTGAACCGCCTGCTGGCGAAGTGGGCATTCAAGCTTTGCACCGCGGGCGGTTTCAAGATTCCAGGCTTTGCCCTTGCCGATGACGGCTTCCTAAGTCTCTATCAAGGGCAGGTCGTCGCCGCATCCGACTGGCTGCCACGGGACCGAGCCATCAGTTCGGTTCCGTGCTCGAAGGGTTTGGTCGTGCGCTACCCAATCCGCATGTTCGAAGACTTGCTTCCTTATACGCGGGTGTCCACCGATGAGGCGGTCGCCCTCGTGACGCAAGTCATCGAAGAGCAAAACGGCTGCTCGATGGACAGCGAGGCAGTCGTGGACTTGGTGGAGAAACAGATCGGACTCGACGGAGCATTCACCTTGCACAGTGAAACAGCTGCCAAGAATGGAGGAGACTTCGACTTCGACCTCGTAGCCGTGGTGGAAGGCGATCGTTTCCCTCGCTTTGTGGAAAGCCGTTTCGCGCACCAGGACAGGCATGAAAAAGCGAAATCCAAGCGGACCAAGAAGCAGAGTCCTTGGTGGAATCTCGCACTAGTGGCGAATCAGGCCAAAGGAAATCAGATTGGCTCGATTACCGACCTGAAGACCTCTTGTTACGCCGCTGGTTTTCGAGGAGAAGCCTACCAACTCGTGGATGAACTGCAGCACGCCTTGGACAGCCTGAAGTGGGGCACCGAGGTGAACCAGCAGCTCATCGCCGAGATCCGCCAGAAGGTGCCACTCGCGCCCTGGCTGCAATTAAAGGACAGGGAGCGGGTCAGCGACATGCCGGCGCATGTTGAAGTTCTGCCCACCGACAAGATCGGGCACCTCTACAACCTCGCGAGGAAGGAAGTCGAAGAGTTCTTTTCCGCGAAATCGCCCATCGCCGACTTCCACGGGCTGATTACCAACGAGCATTTCACGCGGGAGATGTCGCAGGAGTGCCGATTGGTTAACCGCATCTATGCTGAGGAGGTCGGAAAACTCATCAAGGAAAAACAGGTTTTGGATGAAGCTTTGGCGAAAGCCGAGGCTGAATATCAAGCCAACCGGAACGACCAATCAACTAGGAACGAAGCACGCACGCGGCGCAGTGCCGCCCGGAGTGCCGTTCACGCCTACAAAGAGCGGTCCCGCGAGGAATTCCAGGCCTTGCGGTCGATTATTCGAGCGTGGGGAGACGGAAAGAAGCAGAACCGGCGCGGCTGGTGCCAGTCCCTGCACGCAGCCATCTGTGGGGGGAAAGGAAATGGCTCGCTGCTGTTTCATGCCTTCCCACAGGAAATCATCGACAAGATTGCGGAGGAGACCGGCAGTACACCTGTACAAGTCTTCGTTCCCGATCTCGTGGATGGTGAAATTGAGTTTGACGAAGAAGGCCGCGTCTTTCTCGTTGAACAGTTTCCCAACGGTGACGGCAGCACCCACGAGCGCAAGATCTTCCTCCTCCAGATATTGAAGAAGGGAGAAGTGCTCGTGGACGGCAAGGTTGTCGATCGCGTGCAGCCATTCCCGATGCGATACGGGTCCGGCGCGATCCGCGATGGCAAGCTGGTGTTCAACGACATTCGCCAGCACGCCACCGTAAAACGCCCAACCAAGAACTTGAGCCAGTCGCCAGATGACAGGCGCACGACTTCGGCGCAAGGAGAAACTCCATCGTAAACCAACAGCTGTCCAGGAGGCTCAATCACAGGGCCTCCTGGGCACCCCGTACATATAAAGGATAGGAGAAACGCAAGTGAACAAGATTTGGCTTTCTTTTGTTGCAGTTGCGGCCCTCTCATGGCCTGCCCGGGGACAAAAAGCGGAAGTGCAGAAGCCGGATCGCGGACAGATCCTCCACGTTCAAACAGCGCTAAACCACCTGACAGTTCTCGAGATGAATGAGCCTGTCAGCACGGTTGCAGTGGGTAGCCCCGTGTTCAAAGTGGAGTGGCGCGAGAACAAAGTCTTTATCCAACCGATAGAGCCAAGTGTGGCGACGAATCTGTTTGTGTGGACGGCGTCCGGGCGCTTCAATTACGAGTTGGACCCTGCGGGTCCTGTGCCACAGATGGACTTCGCGATTGACCAGTCTGTTGCTGATCATCCGAAGATCAATGCTTCTGCGAATCGCGCCGTGGAGCCGGCTGCTCCCTCGCCAGCGGAAGTGTTGATCGAAGCCAAGCCAGTCCGTTTGTATGGGTCGATTTCTGAGAAGAATCGAGTTGCTGTTTACCTGACGGATTTGCTCGAGCACGATGGACAAGTGTTCATCCGGTTCACGATCCGGAACCAGACCCAGAATGCCTATGTGCCCGGAGCTCCGCAAGTAGTGGCGCTCAATGCGCCGCGTTATCACGAGTCGCTTTACGCTCTCTCAAACTCTCAGCTGAGCTCAGACGATGCGGCACGGTTGAAATATAACGGTGAGACAGCTGTTGAGGTCGCGAAGGACGAAATTCGCTCCCCGCGAATCGACCCGGGCCAGGAAACGACTGGAATTGTTGCGATCAAGCTGCCCCCGATACACGCGAAGCCGACGGTGCTTCGATTGACATTCCTTGGAAGTCCCAAGGGACCGATTAACGCAACGCTGGTGCTTTGAGATGCCGGTATCAGTTTCACCGCGCGAGATCCACGACTGGATCGAGGAATCGTTGGGACAACGGCCAAACATCGGTCTGAGGAAAGCCATCGTCAACATGCTCTTCGTCGCTCCCAACCCCTTCGACCCAAGAGCACGACGCAATCCTAAGACAGGATTCCTTGTTGGCACGATCCTCTTTGCCGCCTCCCTAGGCTGCTTCTGCTACTTCAATTTCGCACGTTAAAGCAGGTGGCTCGATGGCTTTCTTCGCCCAACTATTAGAACTGGTCGCGGTATTCTTACCAGATCCTCTCACACTAGGGTTGTTTACTCTTGCGCTCTTCAACCTCTTGTGCATAGCGAAAACACTTCATGTCGCAGGAACCTTAGACACGGACGCAGCGCTTCGCATCTCTCTCGCCATCGGATATTTGATCACAATTGCGATCAACATCTTGAGTTCTGGCCAAGCTCCAGCGCGACCGGCAATAACGGCCGTGGTTCAGTCGAAGTCGAATGTCCATCAAGCAGGACGCGAGTCATCGCCAAGTACGGTGGGGTCACAACCTGTTGGCCACAGGGACGCGGTCATCGAGTCATGAACTCTGCGTATTCAGCGCCGCGCGAGCATCTTCCTCTTGTGGAATCGTATGAGATTGTCATCGCAGCGTTCGTACTCGCTGGCGGCTGGTTCGCCTGGTACTTGGCGCGCGAGCGGTACCACATGACGGGCCGGCAAGTCGCCGAGTTGGCATGCTATTCCACAATTGTGCTGACTGCCATCTACTCGACTGCATACCTGTTGTTGACGAAACGTTCCCGCCGGGAAAGGCAGTGGCCTCATCCGCCCCTTGTTGTGCGTTCGAGCACAGACGAACGGGCAACCCAGAAGGCTTGGAACCAGAGTGCCGTTGTCCTTGGCTACGACGTGCACGGAAACCCGTGGCTCTGGCCCGACCGGGTTCGCGTGATGCAAGCGATTGTGCTGGGCATGACCGGGTCAGGAAAGACGACGCTGCTGCGCAACATCATTACGCAGGATTTGTTTCGCGTCGTCGGTCCTCCGGAGGATCAGCACCGCATTCCGATGATTATTCTCGATGGCAAAGCCGACATGGAGTTCTTCCACAGCCTTCTCCCGCACATCCACCGTGCCGGGCGCCTTGGCCAATTACGCGTCCTTAACCCCAGCCTTCCGAACCTGTCGGTGCGCTACAACCCGTTTCACTGCAGCGATGAGAATTACATGCCGGTGGTCAACATGGTATTCGGATCGTTCAACCTGCACGACGAATTCTTTGGCAAACACCAGTTAAATTACCTTGCGGACATCGTTCGTGTCCTCGCCTACACGGGACTGAAATTCAACTTCTACGACGTTCTGGTGATGGCGATCGACGAACGGGTGTTACGGGACCAAGTGACAAAGGCCTCCCACCGGTTGGAGCAGGATCGAGACATCAGCACGCAGCGCAAGCTCAACTTTGAGATGTCCGTAAAGAACCTATACCAGTCCTTTCAGGACCGGGAGCGCGTACCGAAGATTCAGGGACTGCTCAACGAGTGCATGACGTTTCTCGACGACGAACTGAGCATCATCACTGGCCCGTATGAAGACCTGCTTTCACTCGACGAAGTAATCGAGCAGGAACTCATCCTGTTTGTGACCTTGAACGTGAACAAGAACACGGAGCCGGTGCGCGCACTAGGAAAAATGCTGTTACAGAATTTACAGCTGGTTGTCGGCAAGAGGTATGAGAGTGACGAGCAGCGGCGCATGGCGAATCGTCCGCTCTTCAGCGTCGTGCTCGACGAATTCGCGCCATTTGGATACCGGAACTTTCCGCAGATCCTGCAGACCGCGCGAGGTACCAATACGGCGTTTCTCTTCTCCATGCAAAGCCTCCCCCAGCTCATGCACGTAGGCCGTGGGTTCAAAGAGGATGTTGCCTCCGCCCCAAACACAACCATGACGCTGCGAACTCGCGACGAGGAAACAGCGCGCTATTTTCTGCGAGCCTCGGCGGAACATCAGGTCACACGGCGGAATCTGTCGATGGAGCGGTGGAAGTTCTTCGGGCTCGAAAGATATGAGGAGACTGGCCGGGCGGTCGATGTCCAAGCCACGGAAACTCGCGCACTCGACGAGCACATCAAGAATCTCCCGAAAGGTCAAATGGAGATTCTGATGACCGATGATACACGCGGAACGCTACACACCCACCTGCATGTCCGTCCTCCGGCAGACGTTCAAGTGCCTCACTTTGAGCCTGTACTTTATCCGAGACTGAAGCAGTCCCGCGCTGCGTCTATCGGTGCGAATCTTCGTTTCAAGAGTGCGGAATTGACGGACACACGACATGCGAGGCGCATGCACTGAGCATAAGGAAAATGAAACCAGCAACCTGCAGCGGCCTGTTGATAATTGTCCTCTTCTTCGCCGCTCCTCGTGTCTCGGGAGAGAGCCCGCGGCAACCACGCAATGGCGCGGACACATGGTACGAATTCCTATTGAAGCAATTCAATCCGCACAATTTCGACTACGGAGCCTGGCTTGAGAAACGACGTGAGGCTTTCCTCGAAGCAACAGTGAAGGAACCTTACTTTTGGTATAGCGTGTCAGTGACGGCGGGGATGTTGCTCATGATGGCTGCGTACACCAAATTGTATGTGGACCACTGCCGCAGGATGCGAGTCACCGCGGAGATGATGGCCGACGTCTACAGCCACGATCTCTTATCCCGTCAGGCGGCAACCGAGGCCATCGAGAAATATAACCAGCACATCGAGCAGTGCAATCGCGCTATTGAGGCCTCGGAAGCAGGAGACGCGCGGCCCGGCTGGGGCGAGACGCAGACCGATAGTCTGAAAGCGGAACTCCAGCGCGTCGCAAGTCAGCTCGAAGCCACGACACAGGACCGCAACAAGCTTCAGGAAGAGCTCCGGCAGAAAGTGCTTATCGTTGCCGACCTTTCCATACGACTCGATGCTTTGTCAAAGAAGGTAAATGGGCCGCGAGACACAGGCAGTGGCGCCGCGGAACCGGTGTCAACCGGCCCCAATGGAGATGGCGTGAGGTTTGTCGGTCAGATCAACCGTCTGCAGGAAGAGTTGTATGCCGAGCGACAGAAGAACAAGCGCCTGAAGGGAGCATGACAGAAATGTTCGTTACCGTGACAGGCTTTGGGAGTGTTTGGCGCCGGCGCTTTGGAAAGGACCAGAACGATCCGAGGCGCTTTGCGCGCGCGGCATATTTCAATACAACAGGAGTTCCCGTCTGTGGGCGGATCCGGACCCGGCCCCGGATTGTCGGCCATGTGCGATTCAATGGCGTCGGAGGCTTCGACCCGAATCATCCGCTGGGAATGATCAATAGCGTCTTTGAGTGCGCGGAGCCATGCGTATGGCAGGGGCAGAATAAAATGCTCTTCAAGCGCATGCTCCCGACGCCGCAGCAACCTGACTACTTCCTGGTTGTTGTCAGGTCCGCCGAGGTCGGACACCTCGACGTTGGGTCGCCATCATGGAGATCCGAGGGCACGCTCCTGATTTCCTTCAGCGAATGCCGTGACGAACAGGAGGCCATGCTGTTGATGCCAGCTGACAGTTGGTTGCGCACGGATCTCGGCAAGTTCGTCCTCAAGCCCTTCATCTCTTGGCCCTGGAGTGCGCGGCTTCAGTTGGAGTCTGCATAAAGTACGGTGCGCAATGCGGTATCCGAAAGGCTCTATTCAACTCAACCAATCGCGCGACCTCCCGCTGTTACGCCAAATCTTGCGCTCGGAATTCGTGACCCAATCTCAATTGTTCGAGTTCATGCAACTTGGCCACTATGAGCGGAGTCGTAACTCGTTCCACTGGAGGATGAGAAGATTAGTCGGCCGCGGACTTGTGCTGCGGCAGACACTCGTCGCCGGAACCGGAGATGCTGTGTATTCAATCGCAAGCGACGCAGCAGCGTTACTACAAAGCCTGGGCGAGTACTGCCTGGTTGGGTGTAGCCGAGGCGGCGCAGAGAACGCGACCAGAAATGCTTTGCATGCCATCGGACTGAACGAGATCCAACTCAGCGCGCTGCGTGCCGGGTTGCTCGTGCGCTGGCTGGGACCGATGGAGATACGTTCTCAGAATGAGCTCACCGCGTTCGGCTATGCAAAGGACTACGACGCAATCGTGACGGTCCGCACAGATATCGGAGAGCGCAGATTTGCACTCGAGTACGAACGAACCCCCAAGTCGGCGAAACGCTACCGAGCAGTTGCCGCTTGCGTGAGCCATGAAGTTCATGTGAATCGACTGCTTTATTTGGCTGCGAACTACGACATTCTGCGATTCGTTTCAGGCTTCTTCACAAAGGTGGGGTACCCGGTCTTTTTCGGTCTGCTTACGGATTGGCATTCCCGCCTGCTTGAGATGCCAATCGTAGACGGTCATGGGAAACGTGCGTTTCCGTTGCAGCAAGCTTTGGATGGCGGCACACCGAAAGTGGACGCCATGCCTCCCACGACTAGCTACCGTTTGCCCTTTCATTGACCTCTCTATGGACGCTGATTGAATGGCCATTGGCTCTTCTGGTTGCCTGCAAGTCATAGAGCTTCCAAGGGTTATCTGTTTACTATAGCCGATGTGATTAGTGTTTGGGGTTCGGGAATGAAGTCTTCGAGTTATGCGCCGGCCCAGAGGAAGGCTGTGGACGCGAAGCGCGGAGATCACTGCCTACAAGCCGACTTATGAAGATTGATCAACGGGAGCGCAAGTGCAGGAAGAGAGCGGTGCGGTGCGAGTCTTTCACATGGTCAAGCGTCGGCTCTTAGGGTCGTGGGCACTTGCATAGGGACAATAAAGTTGCTGGCGAGAAGATAGGCGAACAGGTGTCCGAGAGGCGGCGCGTGGCGTAGCTGGCTGGCGGAAACCCATCCATTCGTCTCGCTCCATTCCCAGCCGGTAGCGGCGGAAGCACCCTTCAGCCATTCCTGCAGATCCGAGGCGGTCATCGGATAAGCGTAAATGCACACGTTCTGGGCAAAGAGGCGCCCGAGGGCCTCCAGACGGCTGCCTTTGAGATTGCCGTAAATTTCGTCAAACCCTCGAATAATCAGGGAAAGACCCGCGGCGAAGCGCAGGGGCGCTTTTGTGTAGCGATTCACGAGAGCGGTCATATGGTAGAGCTCTCGTTGGCGAAAAAGTAGCACGTCGCCGCCGGCGACGAGAAGGGCATCGATGCGATGAAGCAAGTCGGGGATCTCCGGAGGCGGTTCGTTCGGCGTGAGCGAATCAGCCGTCAGGCAAAAAAAGCCGGCGGGCGCCGCCTCTGTTTCGCCCTGCTCCTTCCGAAGCTCCTGAATCCCTGAAGCCAACAATCGCGCGTGAACTTGCGCGTGAGCTGCGTCCACATGGCCAAAGGTTCCCGGCGCAAGCACGACGGCTTTCTTGTAGAGAGTCTCGGTCGGGGGAACGCTTGGGCCCTTCGAGGGGAAAAATACAGCCTCGGCGAGTCCCGCATACACCAGGTGGGCGAGCAGGGTGCGGCGATCCCAGCTCTCGAACGCTGGCCCGCGAAGATCCACGTAGTCGATCTCGATTCGCTCCTTGACGACGTCTTGTGCCAGACCTTCCAGAAATGATTCCTTGGTTTGCAATT
>Ga0210400_10001122_pt1 | contig 27201 bp, 30 predicted proteins | sample IncBWH26MmetaG_FD_155456 | JGI IMG/M metagenome (GOLD analysis project Ga0210400, IMG submission 155456) | Forest soil microbial communities from Barre Woods Harvard Forest LTER site, Petersham, Massachusetts, United States - Inc-BW-H-26-M | ecosystem: Environmental > Terrestrial > Soil >... | reverse complement strand
TCGCTCTGAAATTATGACTTTTTGGCGAAACCGGCAGACGATTGAGGCAGCACATGGCGGAACCAGCGGCACCCAAGACTCCCGAAGATGATTTGCTGCGGATGACCGCCGACGTGGTGGCCGCGTATGTCAGCAACAACACACTGGCGACGGCACAACTGGCCGATGTCATCAACGCGGTCTACAAATCGCTTCGCGGCCTCGAAGGACAAGTCGCCGATGCCCCCGCCGAGCCGCTCAAGCCGGCCGTGGCGATCCGCAAATCGATCACGCCCGAGTTTCTGATCTGCCTCGAGGACGGCAAGAAGCTCAAGATGCTGAAGCGGCATCTGCGCTCGACCTACGGTCTGACGCCGGATGAGTATCGCGCCAAATGGGGTCTTTCGCCGGATTACCCGATGGTTGCGCCGAAATACGCCGAGCAGCGCTCGGAATTCGCCAAGAAGATCGGGCTGGGGCGCGGCACGGGCCGCCACTCGGCTCGGGCGTCCGCGAAAAAGTAACCGGCCGCCGCCGTAGCGGCGGCAAATCTCGCGAAAGGGCGCCTCGGGCGCCCTTTTTGCTGCGGAACCGCCGAAAGCCGTCGTCCACCCGGCGGCGACATTATATTTAGGCGACAACCACGAAGCCGAGGCTTTGATGAGCCGTACCGCCGCCAATCCGGTGTTCGCCAATCCGGAGTTTGATTGGGCCGATCCGCTGCTTGTCGAAGACATGCTGAGCGAGGAAGAGCGGCTGGTGCGCGACAGCGCCCGCGCCTATTGCCAGGAAAAGCTGTTCCCGCGGGTACTGACCGCCAACCGCGAAGAGCGCTTCGACCGCGAGATCATGAACGAGATGGGGGAGTTGGGCTTTCTCGGCTCGACGATCGAGGGATATGGCTGCGCCGGGGCGAGCTACACCTCCTATGGCTTGATCGCCCGCGAGGTCGAGCGGGTCGACAGCGGCTATCGCTCGGCGATGAGCGTACAGTCGAGCCTGGTGATGTACCCGATCTGGGATTTCGGCACCGAGGCGCAGCGCCAGAAATATTTGCCGAAGCTGGCGAGCGGCGAATGGGTCGGCTGCTTCGGCCTGACCGAGCCCGACCACGGCTCCGATCCCGGCAGCATGGTGACGCGCGCCAAATCGGTGCCCGGCGGCTATCGCCTCAACGGCGCCAAGATGTGGATCACCAACGCGCCGATCGCCGATGTCTTCGTCGTCTGGGCCAAGACCGAAGACGGCGTGATCCGCGGCTTCATCCTCGAAAAGGGTATGGAGGGGCTGCGCGCGCCGAAGATCGAAGGCAAGTTCAGCCTGCGCGCCTCGGCGACCGGCGAGATCGTCATGGACGAGGTATTCGTCCCGGAGGAGAACCTGCTGCCCGGCGTCTCAGGGCTGCGCGGCCCGTTCTCCTGCCTCAACAACGCGCGATACGGCATCGCCTGGGGGGTGCTCGGCGCCGCCGAATTCTGCTGGCACGCGGCGCGCAACTACACGCTAGATCGCAAGCAGTTCGGCCGCCCGCTCGCCGCCAACCAGCTGATCCAGAAAAAGCTCGTCGACATGCAGACCGAGATCACGCTCGGGCTCACCGCCTGCGTCCGGCTCGGCCGCTTAAAAGACGAGGACCGCTGCCCGCCCGAGGCGATCTCGATGCTGAAGCGCAACAATTGCGGCAAGGCGCTCGATGTCGCCCGGTTAGCGCGCGACATGCATGGCGGCAACGGCATCCATGACGAATTCCACGTGATCCGCCACGTGATGAATCTGGAAACCGTCAACACCTACGAGGGCACGCATGACATCCACGCGCTGATCCTCGGCCGCGCCCAAACCGGCATCCAGGCGTTCAGCTGAGGGCTGGTTGCTCGGCTACACCCGGGCGGCGATCGCCGGCAGGGCGGCGATGTCGATGCCGTGGCGGGCCGCCTCGGCGATCAGCAAGCCCGGGTCGGCGCCCTCGCGCAGACGGGTCAAGGCCCAGATCAGGGTCGAGCGGGTGCCGCTGCGGCAATGGACGACGACCGGCTGCGGCGCAGCGTGCAAGGCCGCGGCGAACGCATCGACATCGGCGCGCGTCAACGTCGCGGCGGTGAACGGAATGTGGTGATAGGCGATGCCGTGCGCCTCGGCGAGATGGCGGGCTTCATCGGCGGGAAGCTGGCCGGGGTCTTCGCCATCCGGGCGGTTGTTGATGATCGTCCGCACGCCCGCAGCGGCCAGCGCTTCGATGTCGGTACGGTCGAGCTTGCCGGCGGCGCTCAGCCCGGGGGCGAGCTCGGCGAGGGGCGGCAACGGCGAGGACATGGGGCGGCTCCGGAAAGATTCCCGGACAGACTCGCAGTCCGCCGCCGCCTAGTCATTCGAAAACTTAGGCGGCGAATTGTCCCGGCCGCTGCACCAGATCGCTGGCGCGGATCCAGAAACGCTCCAGCCGGCGCAATGTCGTGACGACGCCCTGCAGGTCGGAATCGGTGATCGTGGTCTGGCCGAGCATCTCGATGTGCCGGCGATGCATGCCGGAGAGCCGATCGCGCAAGGTGCGTCCCTTGTCGGTCAGCCGGACATGGATCGAACGGCGATCATGAACCGAGCGCTCCTGCACGAGATAGCCGTTCTCGACCATCTTCTTGACGTTGTAGGACACGTTCGACCCGAGATAGCAGCCGCGCAGCGTCAGCTCGCCGACCGTCATCTCGGCGTCCCCGATGTTGAACAACATCATGCCTTGCACGTTGTTGATATCGTGGATGCCGAGCCCGTCGAGCTCGAGCTTGACGACTTCGAGAAAATGCCGGTGGAGGCGCTCCACCAGCGAAATCGTCTCAAGGTAACCGTTTGTCATACCAAGCCTCGTTTGGCACCGCTCGAAAGAGAGGTTAACAGGAGTTTCGTTAAATTTTCGTTGTCATGCGAGGGATTGCCGGCGCAGGAACCGCATGATGCCGGAAAAATCGAGTTGGCCGTCGCCGCCGTCGACAAACATTTGGTAAAGGTTTGCCGCCGCCGCGCCGAGCGGGGTGGCCGCCGCGGTCGCGCCGGCCGCCTGCTGCGCCAGCCGCAGATCCTTGAGCATCATCGCGGCCGTGAAACCCGGCGCGTAGCCTCGGTTTGAGGGCGCCGCGGGCACCGGCCCCGGCACCGGACAATAGCTCGTCATGGCCCAGCACTGGCTGGTGGATTTGCTGGCGATGTCGAACAATGTCTGGGCCGGGAGGCCGAGCTTTTCGGCGAGCGCGAAGCCCTCGCACACCGCGATCATCGAGGCGCCAAGGATCATATTATTACAAATTTTAGCGGTCTGGCCGTTACCCGCGGGGCCGGCATGGACGATCGTTTTGCCCATCGCCTGCAGAATCGATTCGCCGCGCGAGAAGGCGCTCGCCTCGCCGCCGACCATGAAGGTCAAGGTGCCGGCCTCAGCGCCGATGACGCCGCCCGAGACCGGCGCGTCGAGCATCTCGAACCCCGAATCGGCCGCGCTGGCGGCCACCGCGCGCGCGGTCTCGACATCGATCGTCGAGCAATCGATCAGCAGCGCGCCGGGGCGCGCCCGTGCAATGATCCCGTCCGGCCCGAGATAGACCTGCCGTACCTGCGGGCCGGCCGGCAGCATCGTGATGACGATCTCGCCGGCGGCCGCGGCTTCCGGCGCGCCGGCAGCCACGCGCCCGCCTTTCTGCGAAAGGCGGCGCCGGCGCTCGCGACGACGTCATAGGCGATGACCTGATGCCCGGCCGTCAGCAAATTCGCCGCCATCGGCGCGCCCATGTTGCCGAGGCCGATAAAACCGATCGTTGCCATCGCTCCCCTTCCCCCAGCTGCTGATTTGCGTTCCAGGGATGTCTCGCGCAAGTGTCAATTTTTAGACAAATCTCAACTCGCCGGCGCCGAGCGGCGCGAAATAGGCCTCGACCATCGCCTCATCGACCGCGGCGAGGGTCGCCGGTTCCCAGCGCGGCTGCTGGTCCTTGTCGACCAGCACGGCCCGCACCCCTTCATAGAAATCGTGCCCGGCCATGACATGCTGGGTCAGCCGGTATTCCAGGGCGAGCGCCTCCTCGATGCCGAAGCCATGGCCGACAATCAGCTGGCGCAGCGTAATTTTGAGGCTGGTCGGCGACTTCGCCAGCAACCCTGTATGGGTGTCGGCGGCCCAATCGGCATCGGCCCCGCCACCGCTCGCCTCGCGCGCCAGCGCGTCGAGGACCGCCTCGACCGTGGTGCCGGCGAAGCAGCGGTCGATCGCAGCCTGGCGTGCGGCGATCGGGGCGCGTCCTGGGTCAGTGGAGAAACCGGCGAGCATCTGCTCGACGCTCCGTTCGCGATGCTCCATCCGGGCAAATGCCGCGACCAGCGCCGGCAGGCGGTCGCGCGGAACGAAATGGGTCGCGAAGCCGCAATAGAGCGCGTCCGCAGCGCCGGCTCGGGCGCCGGTCAGACCGAGATACCGGCCGATCTGCCCCGGGCACAAATTCAGGAAACGGGTCGCGCCGACATCGGGAAAGAGGCCAATTCCGGTCTCCGGCATCGCCAGCATCGTGCGCTCGGTCGCGATCCGAAAGGCGCCGTTGACCGAGACGCCGGCGCCGCCGCCCATCGTCATGCCGTCGATGATCGCAGCATACGGCTTCGGGTAGCGGTGGATATGGCGGATCAGCTCATATTCCTCGCGGAAGAACGCGGAGGTCAGCGCGCGGTCGCCGGAAATGCCGCGTCCGGCCTCGTAGATCGCGCGGACATCGCCGCCGGCGCAGAAGGCGCGCTCGCCGGCGCCGCGGATCAGGACGGCGCGGATTTCCGGATCACCGGCCCAGGCGCGCAGCATCGGGTCGAGGCGGCGATACATCGCCAGGGTGAAGGCGTTCAGCGCCTGCGGCCGGTTCAGCGTGACGGTCGCGACATGACCCTCGCGCCCGAACAGGATGTCGTCGTTATCAGGCATCGTGCCCTTATTCAGCCCAGTCCTCTAAGCGTTCATGGCCGGGCTTGGCCCGGCCATCCATGAGATCACATGAGTTGCTCGTATAAATCGTCCCATTTCGGATTACTCAGCAGGATGAGCCGCACCTTCCAGGCGCGCGTGTAGTGCTTCAGGTTCTGCTCGCGCTGCCGGGCATAGCGGATATCGTCGTATTGCTCGAAATACACGAGGCGCTTCAGGCCGTAGCGCTTGGTAAAACCCTCGACAACGCCCTCGCGATGCTCCCAGGCGCGACGCGGCAGATTGTCGGTGACGCCGACATACAGGATGCCGTTCGGCCGATTCGTCATGAAGTAAACCCATCCGGCGGCCATCTTCAGCAGCCTCATCGTGGAGCCGTCCACCAGCGTCTCGTCGATGGCCGGGCCAAGCCCGGCCATGAACGTCTTTAGGGAATCAGAGCGGGAGGACCAGGAGGGTGTCGATCTTCTGGCTGTCGAGGATCACGAGACGCTCGATGAACCGGAACGGGGTCTGCGCCACGGCGATGCGGTCGAGATAACGGCCGGTGGCGAAGAGCTGGCTGTCGCCATTGTGCATGATGCGCACGGCGATGAAGTTCGCGCGCGCCGTGGCGACCCCGTCCGCCACCCGGTCGATGCGGGCCGGGCCGACCAGGTGGCGGTAGCGGTGCGGCTCGAAGATGTTGGCGCCGCGCATCGCCATGACCCGGTCCAACAGCATGCCGCGCGAGGCGGCGTAGATGATGCCATGGCGCAGCCCGGCCTCGTGGCTGTTGCGGTCGGTGATCAGATAGCGGCAGTCCTCGACAAAGAAATCGGGCCACTCTTCGAGCCGGTCGTCGTCGATGCAATCGGCATAGGCGGCGTTGAGGTCGCCGATCGCCAGGCGCAGCGCTGCGTCGTCCATTGTATCGTTTGGTCCCTGGGCCTTGCCCGGCTCAGGCGTCGGTCAGCGCGCGGTATTTCTTCCAGAAGCCGCGGATCGCTGCCTCGCTGGCGCGGAAGGTCTGCGATTCGGCGTCGTGGCCGCCCATCATGACGATGCCGCTGTCGTCGTCATTGTATTGCAGCGCGCGCTGCACGAAGCCGCCGACGCAGCCATCCTCGAGCGCGATATAGCCGGCCGGCCCGACCAGATTGCCGTGGCGCAGGCGGCGCTCGGTCATCGCCTCGTCATCGTCGGCGAACCCCAGATGGACCCATTCGAGCTCGGAACGGTCAACGCCGCGCGGCCGCAGCACCCGCACCGCGATCGTGTTGCGGATCTGCTGCAGCACCATGTTCGGGAACACGGTCAGGATCTGCACCGAGACCTGGTCGCCGTATTCGTCGATCGGGTCGATGATCGAATTGTCGGCCAGCTTGAGGTCGGTGTCGGAGCGCAATTGCGCCGCCTTGTACTCGGCGTCCTCGGCGGCGTAGTCCATCTTGGCCTGGCTGAAATGGTTGCCGCCGCTGTCGTCGATATTGATGCTGCCGGGTTGGGAGAGGCGGTTGATGCGGAACGTCGTCAGGAAGGCGTGCAGGATCGAGGCGTGATAGGTGTCCTTGACGTTCTCGGCGTAGAGTTTCCAGTTGTTCGGCAGGATCTGGGTCGAGCGGCCGATGATCGTGGCCGGGCGATTCAAGACGCGGCGGATGCCGCCGACCACCAGCGGGCCGAGATAGGTTTCGAGATCCTCGACCTTGTCGCTGAAGGTGCCGAACACCAGCCCCGACAATTCCTCGACTCGCAGCCGCTGCAGATGATGGTCGTCCTTGCGGAATTCGGGGGGCATGCCGCCCTGGCGCTTGATGCCGCGCTCGAACGCGACCCCGGTCAGCTTGCCGGCGAGATCGTAGCTCCAGCCGTGATAGATGCAGGTGATCTCCTTGCCGTGGCCCTTCTCGGTCAGGCACAGCAGATTGCCGCGATGGGCGCAGCGGTTGACGAAGGCGTTGATTGCGCCGTCCGGCCCGCGCGCGACAATGACCGCGACCTCGCCGACCGTCGTCGCGACCCAATCGCCGGGCTCCGAGATCTCGGCCGCCAGGCACAGATAGCTCCAGGTCGGGCCCTTGAAGATCCGCTCCTGCTCGACCCGGTACTGCTCGGGATCGGTGTAGACGCGGAAGGGAACCTCGCTGAGCGCGTTGGACGGGAAGCTTAGACCGCGATCGACGCCGGCATCCTGGACGGACATGGAAGAGCCCTCTTTGGCTGAGGCGGGTTTGGTTAAGCCGGAATATGCGCTTCGCGGACCGCTCTCGTCCATATCGGGCGGAGCGTGGCATCGCCGCGATCGGATTGGCGGCAGCAACCGGGAGTAGCATTGCCGAATTCGGCTTCGCTGCATTTGCAGCGGATTTGCAGCCAGCATTCTCTCAGAGGTTCTCTCAGAGGTTGAGCTGTTTCGTCGCGGCCGCTGAGGAAGCAATCCGCTCGAAGTGCATTTTTAGTCACCGGCGGTCCATTGCAGGTCGATGAAGCAGGTCGCGCAGACCCATTCGTATCGAGCGCCTTTCGGATAATCACTGCAAGTGGCGTAACCCTCGTGGTGGATATCGGCTCCCTCGAATTCCGCGAACTTGGCCCAACATCCGGCGCAATGGTCATGATCCCAAGCCTCGCTCGGCTGTCTATAGGGCTGCAATTTCAGGCGCACGGCCCTGAGATGCTGGGCGTTATCAATTCGCCACTGCTTGTCCGGATTCATCGGTAAGCCCTTACCAAGCCCTCGGGAAAATTCCCTGCTAACAGGGAATTTTTGAAAAAGAGCTGGGAATCTGGACGAGGTTAATGTTCCTTGTTTGTTCTCAAAATGAGATAGGGGCCGCAGCCGAAGGGTCAAGGGCCGCCGGCCAAAATTCTTCGGGGGAGGCTACTGGCTCATGCTCCGACGTTCATGGCCGGGCTTGGCCCGGCCATCTACGAGACGCCGGCAAAGCTTTCACGGTTTCTCGTGGATGCCCGGCCCAAGGCCGGGCACGAACGGGTCGGGGCATCATGGGTGATTCATCCGCCCTAGAGCGTCTGGCCCTTGCATTTCTGGTCCCAGTAGGAGGTCTCGCGGGTGTTGCGGTACTTCGTGCCGGGAGCGTGGCTCTGGAAAAACCGGTTCCACGCGACGGTGATCTCGTAGGTGCTGTCGGGGTGCTTTTTCAGGACGTTGCACGGGATGTCGCCGGGCCAGTTCTCGATAGTCAGCGGTTCTTGCGCCCATGCGACCGGCGAAAAGCCGATCAGAAAGAAGATGATGGCAAGCCCCGCGGCCAACTGTTTCCCAGACATGAGGTCACCGCATGAAAATGCCGCGGCTGTGCACCCCGGCGTTCGCTGCGGAGAATTTCCGCCCGGATTATTACTTCTTCGGTAACGGCCCCGTGGTGAGCTGGGCTGCCGAGTCGTAGGGCGGGTGAAGCGGTATTATGGCGCAAAGGATCAAAAAAAACGCGCCGATCCCGGAAGTAGTCGGTAAGCGCTACTCCCTGTAACAGAACAGGCGAAGCGAGGCTAGTGGGCTGCGCCCACGCGCGGCTCTTTTTCCCACGCGGCCAACGCATCGAAAAAGGCAGCCAGTTCTAGCAGCTTCGCGCGAATTTCTAGGTACGCCGTATTGGCTGCCATAAGCCGTAGCGTTGCTGCGTGCCCTATGTACTCTTCCACTCGTGACGGTTCGTCTGACATCTGAACACCTCTGCGTCATCCGGGCGGCCCTGCCCGCTGCGCCAGAGGACATCTAGCGATGTCAGATTGAGCAGAGATGTCAGGCGCGTTAATTGCCTGTAACCTTAACCTGGGTGCCTACAGCGGCGTGGCGATCATCGCACCGGGGTGAAGCGGAGCGTAACCCGCCAGTGCCGCGGCCCGCCGAATGGCGGATTTCGCTTTGCTACACCCGCCCTACAAAGCCTTCTTCCCTTTACTGCCGCAGCAGATGGCGGGCGATGATGACGCGCATGATCTCGTTGGTTCCTTCGAGGATCTGGTGCACCCGCACATCGCGCAGATAGCGCTCGATCGGGAAATCCTTGAGATAGCCGTAGCCGCCATGCAATTGCAGCGCCTCGTTGGCGACATGGAAGCCGGCATCGGTGGCGAGGCGCTTGGCCATCGCGCATTGCATCGTCGCCTCCGACAGGCCGGCGTCGAGGCTTGACGCGGCGCGCCACAGCATCAGCCGCGCCGCATCGAGCTCGGTGGCCATGTCGGCGAGCTTGAACTGCAGGGCCTGGAAATCGGCGAGGCGTTGGCCGAACTGGCGGCGCTCCAGCATGTAATCGCGCGCCGCCTGCCAACAGGCGCGGGCGCCGCCCAGCGAGCAGGCGCCGATATTGAGCCGGCCGCCATCGAGCCCCATCATCGCGATCGCAAAGCCGTCGCCCTCGGCGCCGAGCCGGTTGGCGACCGGCACACGGCAATCCTCGAAGATCACCATCGCGGTCGGCTGGGTGTTCCAGCCGAGCTTCCGTTCCTTCTTGCCGAAGGAGAGGCCCTTGGCGCCCTTCTCGACGACGAGGCAGGAGATGCCTTTCGGCCCGGCCTCGCCGGTGCGCACCATCGCGACATAGAGGTCGCTGGTGCCGCCGCCGGAGATGAACGCCTTGGTGCCGTTCAGCACGTAATCGTCGCCGTCGCGGCGCGCGCTCGTCTGCAACGCCGCCGCGTCCGAGCCGCTGCCCGGCTCGGTCAGGCAGTAGCTGGCGAAATGCTCCATCGACATCAACTTCGGCAGGAAGCGGGCGCGCTGTGCCTCGTCGCCGAAGCGGTCGATCATCCAGGCCGCCATGTTGTGGATCGACAGATAGGCGGCGGTCGAGACGCAGGCGGTCGCCAATTCCTCGAAGATCAGCGTCGCGTCGAGGCGCGAAAGACCGCTGCCGCCGAACTGGTCCTTCACATAGATGCCGGCAAAGCCGAGCGCGGCGGCGCGGCGCAACGCCTCGACCGGGAACTCCTCGCGCTGGTCCCAGCCCGGGGCGTGCGGCAGCCATTCGTCATGGGCGAAGTCGCGCGCGGTCTCCTGGAACGCGCGCTGTTCGTCGGAGAGGGTGAAATCCATGCGGAAAGATTAGGGGGCGCAACGGCGCGGCGGCAATGGGCTGCTCGCTTCCGATCGCAGCAAGTCGATGTCATTACGAGCGAAGCGAAGCAATCTCCCCGCCGTAGAGCCTAGACCGATGGGGATTGCTTCGTCGCTGCGCTCCTCGCAATGACAATTAGCCTAATAGAACATCTCCGATTCAGCGAAAAATTTGGAAACCCTCCAGGTAAGGACACCGCACAAGGTACTCGTCCGCCAAACCAATGCGCGGCTCTCGCATATCTCGCGCTCGTGTTACGCTCGCCGCCCTGACAGGGAGACAAACGAATGCGGGGACGACAATTTTGGCCCGCCCTTGCGGGCATCGTCGCGCTAGGGCTGCTGGCCAGCCCGGCGGTGGCGCAGAAGAGCGGCGGGACGCTCAAATTCTTCCACCGCGACAGCCCGGCGAGCATGTCGATCCACGAGGAGGCGACGATCTCGACGGTGGCGCCGACGATGGCCGTGTTCAACAATCTGATCGTGTTCAACCAGCATGAAAAACAGAACCGGCCGGAGTTCATCGAGCCGGAATTGGCCGAGAGCTGGTCGTGGAACCCCGACTTCACCCGGCTCAGCTTTAAACTGCGCCAGGGCGTCAAATGGCATGACGGCAAGCCGTTCACCTCGGCCGATGTCAAATGCACCTGGGACATGCTGATCGGCAAAGGCAACGAAAAGCTGCGGCTCAATCCGCGCAAGGCGTGGTACCGCAACCTCGACGACATCGTGACCGAGGGCGATTATGGGGTGACCTTCATCATGAAGCGGCCGCAGCCGGCCTTTCCGATGATGCTGGCCTCGGCCTATGGTCCGGTCTACCCGTGCCATGTGCCGGCCGCGCAGATGCGGCAGCACCCGGTCGGCACCGGGCCGTTCAAATTCGTCGAGTTCAAGCCGAACGAGAACATCAAGCTGGTGAAGAACCCGGATTACTGGAAGAAGGGGCTGCCCTATCTCGACGCGATCGAGTGGACGATCATCCCGAACCGCTCGACGCAAACCCTCGCCTTTATTGCCGGCCAGTTCGACGTGACCTTCCCGTTCGAACAGACCGTGCAGACGATGAAGGACGTGCAGAGCCAGGCGCCAAGCGCGATCTGCGAACTCGACAACACGATGGTCGCGTTCAACCTGATGGTGAACCGCGACAAGCCGCCGTTCGACGATCCCGATGTCCGCAAGGCGATGATGCTGGCATTGGACCGCAAGAGCTTTCTCGACATCGTCTCGGAGGGCAAAGGCCAGATCGGCGGCGCGATGCAGAGCCCGCCCGCCGGCCTGTGGGGCCTCCCGCCGGAGATCCTGCAGACCCTGCCGGGCTACGGCCCGAACATCGAGGCGAACCGGGCCGAAGGCCGCAAGCTTATGGAAAAGCACGGCTACGGGCCGAACAATCGGCTCGCGGTCAAGGTCGCGACCCGCAACATCGCCCAGTATCGCGATCCGGCGGTGATCCTGATCGACCAGATGAAGCAGATCTACATCGATGGCGAGCTAGAGGTCGTCGAGACCGCCAACTGGTTCCCGAAGATCGCCCGCAAGGACTTCATGGTGGCCGGCAATCTGAGCGGCAGCGGGGTCGACGACCCCGATGCCTATTTCTATGAGCACTATGCCTGCGGCTCGGAGCGCAACTACACGAATTACTGCAATCCCGAGCTCGAGAAGATGTACGAGCAGCAATCGATCGAGCCCGACCAGCAGAAACGGAAGAAGATTGTCTGGGAGATCGACCGCCGCCTGTCCGAAGATGCCGCCCGCCCGATCCTCTACCGCTACGACCTCGGCACCTGCCGCTACCCGCGGGTCAAGAACGTGACGACGATGGTCAACAGCATCTTCAACAGCTGGCGCCTCGAGGACGCCTGGCTCGACCAGTAGCTGGGTCGTCCGGAGTAACCGGCAGGATAACAGTCGGCCTATTCGGCGGCCTGCGGCTCCGGGTCGCCCTGGGTCGCAATTCTTGGGCCGATCACCGGGATCTCGTCCTCCGCATCGGCCTCGATCAGCAGCGTCTCGTCGGATATCCCGAGCACCTGTTCCGCCCGATCGAAATCAAGCGCGTCGACGGTTCTCAGGGTTCTGCCGACGACGCGCGTTCGCCGCTGGGTATCCTTGATCCCGTTGCTCAGCGTCTCGGCCCGACGGGCGAGGACGTCGAGGGTCTTGCCGAGATTGGCCCACTCGGCCTTAACCGCCGAAAGCGTCTCGCCGATCTTGGCGGCGTTCTGTTCCAATGCGAGCGTCAAATGTCCGACCCGGATGCAATTGAGGAAGCCGGGCATCGAAGACGGCGCCAGCACCATGACGTCGTGTTGGCGGCGCACCGCCTCCAGCAGGCCCGGTATCCGGTAAATTTCGCTGTAGAGCCCCTCGCTGGGCAGATACATCACGGCAAATTCCACCGTCCGCTGACCGATGTACTTGCTTGAGATGCGCTTGGCCTCATCGCGAATCCGTCGTTCCAGCGCCTTCCGTGCGGCATTCTCCTGATCGCGGTCGCCCGCCTCCGCCGCCAAGAGCAGACGGTCATAATCCTCGGCCGGGAACTTGGCGTCGATGGCGAGCCACCGATCCCGGTGCGGCAGCCGCAGGGCGAACTCGACGACCTCGCCACTCTCATCATTGACGCGAACGTTGGTTTCGTATGATCCCGGCGGCAGCACATCATCCAGCAATGCCTGCAGATGGGCTTCGCCCCAGCCGCCACGCGCTTTGACATTCGAGAACAGCCGCTTCAGATCGCCGATCTGGCCGGTTACGTCCTTGACCTGGCCGATCGCCTGCTGGACTTGCGCAAACTGTTCCGTCACCCGTTTGAAGCTCTCCTCCAGCCGCTTCTCCAGCGCTGACTGAAGCTGTTCGTCGACGGCCTTCCGCATCTCCTCAAGCTTCGCCTCGTTGCTGGTGCGGATCTTCTCGAGGTTTGCGGCAACCGTTTCACGCAGCTGCTCCTGCTGTTCGCGCAGCCGATCGGAGAACTCGCCAAATCCGGTTCGGACACGGTCAGCCAAACCATCAAGCCGGGTTCCGAGCTCCGTTCCAAAAGTGCCGAGTTGTTCGGACTGTGCCCTGGTGCCTTCCTGCACCTTGTCGAAGGCTGCGGCGAGACCGTTGTGAGTGCCCTGGGCGATCTCCCCCCGCAAGGCTTGGTCCATCTCGGTAAGGGCGCGGCGCAGCGCTTCGGCATTGCGGTCGATCCCATCGAATCGGCCGCCCAGATTGATCGCGAGACCGTTGGAGGAGCCGGTTTGCGATTTGACGACGAGCAGCACCCAGCCGATCAGCAACGCGTTCGCTATTGCCAGCCCGATCAGAAGGTAGATCACCGATTCGGAAAGCATGCTCTCGACTCCTATCGGCCACGGACAAAGGAGGGCCGATCACGCCGTCGCGCGAAACGTGTTCAGGTTATGTTCGATTCTAGCGCGCAGGGCAGGCCAAGAGAAGCTGATTTCCCCCGATGCTTGCTGGCCGGACAGATCGGATCAGCCGCCGGGTGCGGTCGGCACCGCCGGCGGTCCGAATCGGGTATATGCCGTGCCGCCTTCGATCGGGCGGGTGATCGATTGCCTCACTCGTCCTGAGAAAGGATCAAGGCGGTATAGGGCCCGATGCTCACGTCGCCGCCAAAGGGCATCGCATCGTGATCGCCGCCGAGCATGGCCCAGAGATCGTAACTCGGCTGGTCGGTGAAAACGGTGCTGTAGCCGCGCCAGTCTCCGTTGAAACGCACCCGCCACAAGCCTGCTCGGGGCAGCCCGATGCGGTAGGCGGGGTAGGAGCGGTTCGCGAAGTTGAGGACCACCACCACATCGTCGCGCGGACCGCCCCGATCCCATCTGTGAAAGGCGACGAGCTTGTCGCTGTCGTTGACGTGATGAACGTTGATCTGATGCCCCTTGAGCCCACGCGTGTTGTCGTACCAGTTGCGACGCAGACGGATCAGGTCGCGATACAAATTACGGATGCCGGCGAAGCGGGTTGTTTTCGACCAATCGAGCTCGCGTGCGTCCGACCATGAGCCCCATTCCAGAAATTCCTGGCCCATGAAGATCATCGGAATGCCCGGCGCGGTAAAGACGAGTGCGGCGCCGAGCGTCGAGCGTTTCTGGGCGAAGAAGCTATCGGCGCTGCCCGGCCAAATCAGCTCCGGGACCCGAGCCTGACCGGCAGCCTGCGCCACCTCGTCATGCGATTCGGTGTAGAGCACGCGTTGAAATGCGTCGGTGTTGTAGCGCTGGGTAATCGCATCCCGCAGCGAGTACATGCTGCGCCAGGCATCGTCACCGGCGATGACGGCGCTGCGCGCCGCGTGCATGAAGCCTGCGCCCCATTGCGCCCCGAAACCGGCGCCGCCAGCACCAATGTCCTTGGTGATCCACTCGTTATCCTGCATGTCCTCGGCGACGGTGATTTTCCAGGGCTGGCGAGCACGGATCTCCGCGTTGATCCACTGCATCATTCCCCAACCGTCGGGGATGTTCGAGCCAGGGTCATTATTGGAACCCCAGACATTCCGGATCCAGCCGGTGGCGTCCCATCTCAGTCCGTCGCAATAGCGCTGCTCCAGCCAGCGAAGCGCATTGTCGCGGATGTATTGCCGCACCTCGCCGCGGCCGTAATCGGGCCGGGTGTCGCCCCACGGCGTTTTCTTGCACCAATCATTGTAGAAATAGACACCGCCCTCGTCGTCGCGGCCCGTCGGGCTCCAGCCGTCGAACTTCCATAAATCCAGATCGGCGGGTCCGAGATGGTTGTAGACCACATCGAAAATCACCGCGATGCCGCGGACATGCGCGGCATCCACGAGCCGGCGGAACCCGTTCGGCCCGCCATAGCTCTCCTCGATCGCGAAGATGAAGGAGGGGTTGTAGCCCCAGGAGATGTCGCCGGGAAATTCATCGGCCGCCATTACCTGAATGGCATTGACGCCGAGATCCTGGAGATAATCGAGCTTGCCGATGACAGTATCGAAATTGCCGCGCCGGTTGGGGCTCGCCGGGTCGAACTGAAAGCTGCCGACATGCAGCTCGTAGATGACCAGCTCGTTCCAGGGCGGGGTGGAATACCCGGTGCTTTGCCAAACGTAATCCGGGTCGGCGACGATGCCGTTGCCGACGGAATTCGTCATCGAGCGCGCGTATGGGTCGTTCTTCCAGAGCGGGTCTGGGAGGTTGGGATTCCTGATGACGAATTTGTATTGGTCGTTGACCTGCGCGCCGGGCACGTCGACCGACCAGTAACCGTTGCCCTCCGACGCCAGCGGCGCGCTTTGGGTGCTCCAGCCATTAAATGACCCGGCAACAGACACGGCCGAAGCAAAGGGCGCCCATACCCGAAACGCGACCCCGCCGGCATAGGGGAGCGCGCCCATCCCAGACCGGCTCGATGCTGCCATCGTTCGAGTCTCCTCCACCGTGGAGAGACATCGTCCCACGGCGGGACGCGAATGCGCTCCGCTAGGCGCTGCCGCCTTCGACCGGGTGGCCTTCGGCGCGCCAGCGCAGCATGCCGCCGGTCAGATTGGCGACATCCTTGAAGCCGGCCTGCTGCAGGATGTTGGTGGCCTGCGCCGAGCGGCCGCCGGCGCGGCACACCGCGACGATCGGCCGGTCATGGGAGAGCTCGGCGGCGCGCTTGGCCAGTTCGCCGAGCGGGATCAGGATCGCATCCTTGATATGGCCGAGCGGGCCGGTGAATTCCTCGGGCTCGCGCACATCGAGGATCTGCACCGCGACCGTGTGCTCCTCCAGGCCGTGCGGGTCGATCTCCCACACCCCGGCAAAGCTGTAGCGCAAGGTCGCCCAACCCGGGTCCAGACGGGCCGGATCGGCGGGAACACCGCCTTCGGCGGCTTCGTCAATCTGCGGCTGGCCGCAGCGCAGATTGGCCGGCACCGCGACATCCATCAGCTTGGGATGGGCGAGGCCGAGGTTTTTCATGTAGCCGGTGAAATCGCCGATGCCGATCTCGCCGCCGATGCGCGGATTGAAGCGCCGCTCCTCGCCGACGCTGGTGACGGTCAGGCCGCGGTAATCGTGCGACGGGTAGAGCAGGCATTCATCGGGCAGGGTGAAGATCTGCTCGTGGATCGAGCGGTACATCGCCGCCGCGTCGCCGCCCTGGAAATCGGTGCGGCCGGCGCCGCGGATCATCAGGCAATCGCCGGTGAACGCCATGCTGCGGTCGTCGAGCACATAGGTCAGGCAGCCATTCGTGTGGCCGGGGGTGGGGCGCACCATCAGCCGGCGGCCGCCGAACGCGACAACATCGTCCTGGCTCAGGTAGCGGTCGGCGCCGGCCGCGCCGCTCGCATTCGCCAGCATGATGCGGCTGCCGGTGCGCTGCTTCAGAAGCCAGGCGCCGGTCACATGGTCGGCATGAACATGCGTTTCGAGGGTTGCGACCAGCGTCAGACCCAGTTCGCCGACCAGAGCCACATCCCGCCTGACCTGCTCGAATACGGGATCGATCAGCACCGCCTGGCCACTCGGCCGATCGCCCAACAGGTAGGTGTAGGTCGAGGATTGCGGGTCGAACAGTTGACGGAATACCAGCATTACAGCCCTCCGGCCGCCCGACCGGCGCGGCGCGCCTCTCGGCGCCTCCCGGATCCCGACATGCTGCTATCGGCGGCCTCTGGAAGCAAGCGCCGACAGTCGATTTAGGGGATGGTCGGCTAGCACAAGTTGTCGCGCCCTGCACCGGGATCACGTATGGTGACGCGACGTGCAAAATCGAAGAATCGGGGCGTGAATTGGCCTCGTCGCTGGTCTAGGGGAGACGTTTTGCATGGCGGCCGACGACAACGGTTTGCGGCGATCGATAGCGCGCACGATCGCGTTCATGCGGATGGCCGCGATCGAATTGCGGCGCATCGCGGGACGCGATCCCGACCTCGCCGGCGAGCTTCGACGCATCGCCGACCAGCTCGACACCGACGCCGACGACCTGGAGCGGAGCGCCGGTCCGGGGCACCCGTGATCCTAGCCCTCCGGTCGCGGAGAAGAACCGCCATCATCGAGCTGAGCGGCCATTCGTTCGAAGCGCTCGGCAAGGCCCAACAATTCTCGGCGGGTGCTGGCGAACCGCGTCTGGCTTGCCAGCTGCCGCAGCTTCCCGGCGGTCTCGCGTAATTCCTCGGCGCTCCGTTGTACATCTTCGTCGACCATTCCCGTCCTCAAAGGTGGCGTAGCCGGATAATGCGCTGCCAATGAAAGGTTTTCTTTGGTCGAAAACCTGCCACGTCATCGCGCCTGCTACAATCGAAGCGAGACCTGTTCCATGAGCCAAATCGTCATAACCGAGTTGCGGGCCGAGGACTGGCCGCGATGGAACCAATCATGGGCAGGGCGATACGCTCCCGCCTTGAGTGCGGGTGAGATGACCCGCGCGTTGTAACGCAGCGCGCGCGGCCTTATTTTCGCCCCATCTGCGGCCTTGCCGCCGCCTTTTCGGGGTATTCCCGTGACCGCATCTTACCTGCCGCCTCTGGCGCCCTATCCGACGACGCGGCTGCGCCGCAATCGGCGCGATCCCTGGTCGCGCAAGCTGGTCGCCGAGAACATCTTGACCGCCGGCGATCTGATCTGGCCGGTCTTTGTGCATGACGAGGACGGCCGCGCGCCGGTGGATTCGATGCCCGACGCCTACCGGCTGTCGATCTCGGCGCTGGTCGACGCCGCCGGCGAGGCCGCCGCGCTCGGCATCCCGACGATCGCGGTGTTTCCCGCGGTCGCTCCGGCGTTGAAGGACCCCGACGGCCATGAGGCGGTCAATCCGAACAATCTGGTCTGCCGCGCCGTCGCCGCCTTGAAGCAGGCGGTCCCCGGGCTCGGGGTGCTGTGCGACGTGGCGCTCGACCCGTTCACCTCGCACGGCCATGACGGGGTGATCCGCGACGGCTATGTCGCGAACGACGAGACCGTCGCGATCCTGCAGCGCCAAGCGATCATCCAGGCGGAAGCGGGCTGCGACATCATCGCCCCGTCGGACATGATGGACGGGCGGGTCGGCGCGGTCCGGAAGGCGCTCGACGAGGCCGGCTTCGACCGGGTGCGGATCATGTCCTATGCGGCGAAATACGCTTCGTGCTTCTTCGCGCCGTTCCGCGACGCGATCGGCTCGGCCAGCTCGCTGGGCAGCGCCGACAAGCGCACCTATCAGATGGACCCGGCGAATGGCGACGAGGCCTTGCGCGAGATCGCGCTCGATCTGCAGGAAGGCGCCGACATGGTCATGGTCAAGCCCGGCATGCCCTATCTCGACGTGTTGCGCCGCGTGAAGGATGCGTTCCGGGTGCCGACTTTCGCCTATCAGGTCAGCGGCGAATACTCGATGATCCGCGCCGCCGCCGAACGCGGCTGGCTCGACGGCGAGCGGGCGATGATGGAAAGCCTCCTCTGCTTCAAGCGCGCCGGCGCCGACGGCATCCTGACCTATTTCGCGGTCGATGCCGCCAAACGGCTCAAGGCGGGGTGAGCCTTATCGGGGCTTTGGGCCGGCCGCATCGGGCCGGGCCGCTGATCCGGGCTCTCGGCCTTTGCATCGTTGCGGGCCTGCCGCCGCTGTCACCCGCCGTCGCCGCCGATCTTCAGGTGAGCGCTCCGACCGCCGCCGCCGATGCGCGAACCGGTTGTCTGCCGGCGCTCAACGCCGACGATGCCGGCGAGAGCTGCACGGTCAGCGAATTCGGCGAAATCGGCGCGGTCGACGACCATCCATTCGATTACGCCGTCTATCAGTACCGGAACGGAGCCAACCGCGCGCTCGATCGTACACGCGTCGTGGTGTTCGAAGTCGCGCCAGCCGGCATGATGCGCGCCGTCGCCGCTATGGAAAGCGACCCCGCGGTCAGTTACGACAAGCCTCGGCTGTTGCGCAGCAGCGGACGCGTGCTGCTGCACATTCCGGGATCGGAATCCGGCACCGGCAATTTCAACCGCGAGCGGTTGTTCGTCTGGCGCAATGGCCAATGGGGCGATGTCGACACGACCGGCTGGCTCGACGAGCTGGCGCGCCGCCTCCCCAAAGGGTACGGCGCCTGGAAGGGGATCTATCCCGATTACGTCACGATGAAAGCATCGACACCGTTGTGGCGTGAGGGAGATGGGAATGCATGCGGGTCCGGCGGCCGGGCCGATCTCGTCTTGGGCTGGCAGGCCGACCGGATTGTGCTTCGCGGCATTCAGCGCCGCAAAGCTGGAGAGTGCGGCGAAGAGCGGCCGCGCCGGCGCCGCAGCGACTGACTGCGGATCAGGCGGACGCGTTCAGCGGAACCACTGACGCAGCTCGATGTGGTAGCCGTTGGGGTCGCGGATCTCGGCGCGCGCATAGGTCCGGGCGACCCGCGGCCCCCAGACGATGTCGACCCCCTTCGTCTTCAGATAGGCGGCGGCACGCTCCATGTCCTCGACTTCGAGCGCGATCATGCGGTAGCCGAGATGCTCGTTCTGCGGCGCCGGATCGACCGCGGCGCCGTCATAGGTGATCAGCTCGACCGTAGTGCCGCCGAGCTCCAGATAGACCAGGTCGATCGGCACGCCGAGCCCGGAACGCTCGATGCGGTCCCGCTCCCGGACCGTGAAGCCGAGGATATCGGTGTAGAACGCAACGGTCTCGGCCGGCTGGTCGGTGACGATCTCGACATGGTCGATGCGCTTGAACATTTGTGAGTCCCGCGAATAAGTCATCCTTGCGAGCGCAGCGAAGCAATCTCCCGCCGATCGGGCTTAGCCCGATGGGGATTGCTTCGTCGCTGCACTCCTCGCAACGACAGTGATGATTAAAGGGCGGAGCGCCGGCTGCTGCCGCCGCCATCGATCGTGACGATCGAGCCGGTGGTATAGGCCGAGCGGTCGGAGGCGAGGAAGGCGACCATATAGGCGATCTCCTCGGGCTTGGCGGCGCGGCCGAAGGCCAACGGTTTCAGCTGCTCGGTCCATTTTTCCGGGTCGCCGAAGCGGGTCTGGGCGCGGTGCCGCATCAACGTCTCGAGCCGCTCGGTCAATACCGGGCCGGGATTGACCCCCATGACGCGCAGCCCGTCGCGCGGCGCGGTGCCGCCGATCGCCCGGGTGAAGGCCATCAGCGAGGCGTTGCCCGAACTGCCGGCGACATAGTCGAAATCCGGGTTTTCGCCGGCTGCGCCGAGGACGTTGACGATGACGCCCTTCTTGCGCGCGGCCATCAGCGCATAAAAGCGCCGCGTCATGTTGATGTAGCCGAACACTTTGAGGTCCCAGGCCCGGCGCCAGCGCGCCTCGTCGATCTCGGCGATGTTGCCGCCCGGTATGGCGCCGGCATTGTTGACCAAGAGGTCGGTGTCGGCGCATTCGGCGGCAAGCTTGTCGACATTGCGGCTGTCGCTCAGATCGACCGCGACATAGCGCACCGCGACATTGTGCTGCCCCTTGATCTTGTCGCAGGCGGCGGCGAGGTCGGCCTCGGTACGCGACACCAGCACGACGTCGCAACCTTCCTCGGCCAATACTTCGGCGCAGGCCCGCCCGATACCCTTCGTGGCGCCGGTCACCAGCGCCTTCCTGCCGCGCAATCCCAGATCCATCGCGTCCCTCCCCTAAACCGGTCAAAAGCATCTTAGCCCAGCTTGATCCAGGTCAGCTCGTGCTTGTTGTGGAACAGGTGGCGCAGCTGGGAGCCCGGGATCGCGGCAAAGCGCGCCGCGATGACGTGATCCGTCTCGCCCTGGAACTTGATCGTGCAGACGAAACGGCGGCAGGTGCCGGCGGCGAGCCAGCGCTCGACCAAGGCCAGGAGGCGCGCCGGATAGCAGACGATGTCGGAGCACAGCCAATCGACCGGCCCAACCTTCGTTGGGTCCAGCGCGAAGGCGCTCTCCGCGACGGCCTCGATGCCGGGCAGCCGCGCGATTTCGGGTGCGAGCGGCGCCTTGTCGACGCTGATGACGCGCGCACCCATCTGCGCCAAGGCCCAGCTCCAGCCGCCGGGGCTGCTGCCGAGATCGAGACAGGTCTCGCCGGGGGCGGGGCGCTCGCCGATCACGGTCAGCGCTTCCCACAGTTTCAGATAGGCGCGGCTCGGCGGGCCGGTGCGGTCTTCGACAAAGCGCATCTCGCCATTCGGAAACGGGCTCGTGCAATGCGGCGCGGCGAGCACGGTGTTGGGGTCGAGCAGGGTCCAGGAGCCGAGCGGCGCGGCCGGGGCCGGTGTCCCGAACGCCAGCGGCTTTGCCGAGACCACCGGCAGTTGCGCCTGGATCAGCGTGGCGCGGCGATGCAGGCGCGGTGCGTAGACCGCCCAATTGCGCTGGATCGCGCGCAGCTTCCTGGCCGCATCGCCGATCGAGGCAATGGCGATCTCGATCGGATCGAGCCAGATGTTCTGCGCCCAGGCGACCGGACGAGGCGGCCCGGCGGCGAGCAGTAGTCGCTCATGCACTAACTCGACGTCGCTCAGTTCGTGCGTCAGTTCGGCGGCGAACCCCTCGGCCGCGAGATAGGCCGTGCGGCCGGGAACGCTCACCCGATCACTTGGCCTCTCGCAAGTGGTCGGTCTGGTTGATTCCGAGGATCAGAAAGCCGGCGGCGGCGAAATCGAGCTCGTTGATGCAGCACGGGCTCTGCTTGAACCGCCAATAGCGCGACAATGGCAGTTCCAGCGCGTGCAGCAGCAGCACCCGGTTGACGCTGTCATGCGCGACCAGCACCACGGTGTCGTCGGGATGATTCCGCAGCACCTCGCGCAACGCCGCCACGACGCGGGCGAGAACCTGCTGCAAGGTTTCGCCATACGGGATCGCCGCCCAATCCGGATGCCGGTACCAGGTGTCGAGCTCGCCCGGCCAGCGGGCATGCACCTTTTCGGTGGTCAGCCCCTGCCAGTCGCCGTAATCGATATCGTTGAGGCCGGGCATCGCCGACGGCGAAAGGCCGAACGGCTTGCCGACCGCTGCGCCGGTGTCGACAGCCCGGCTCATCGGGCTGGTGTAGACCGCGGCGGGCCGCCAGGCCGCGGCGATGCGCTGGGCAGTCAGCTCGGCCTCGCGCCGGCCTAAATCGGTCAATGGCAATTCGGCGCGGCCGCGAAAACGCTCCGGCGATATCCCCTGGACGTGGCCGTGGCGGATGAGGATCAGCTTGGTCATGCACCGAACCTTAGCAGCTTCACGGCGCGCTTGGCGCGTCGCGCCGGTTTTGCCAAAGTAGGGTATGAGCGACAACCCCGGAATTGCCGAGCTCGCCCGCCTGATCGCCGAGGCCAAGCGCGCCGTTGTCTTTACCGGCGCCGGCATCAGCACCGAGTCGGGGATCCCCGATTTCCGCAGCCCGGGCGGCATCTGGACGCAGATGGCGCCGATCTATTTCGACGAATTCCTCGCCTCCGAGGCGGCCCGACGCGAAACCTGGCGGCGACGCTTCGCGATGGAGGATATCTTCAAGGCGGCCGAGCCCAATCGCGGTCACCGCGCGGTCGATGCGTTGGTGCGGCGCGGCAGGGTCGCGGCGGTCATCACCCAGAACATCGACGGGCTGCACGAGGCCTCCGGCATCCCCCGCGACAAGATCATCGAATTGCACGGCAACACGACCTACGCGACCTGCCTCGATTGCGGCCAGCGCTACGAGATCGCCGATCTGCGCGCCGGGTTCGAGCGGACGGGTGCGGTGCCGCCGTGCAGCGAATGCCTCGGCCACGTCAAGACCGCGACCGTGTCGTTCGGGCAGTCGATGCCCGTACTGGCGATGCAGCGCGCCGAGCAGGAGACGCTGATGGCCGATCTGTTCATTGTGCTCGGCTCCTCCCTGGTGGTCTATCCGGCAGCCGGGTTTCCGCAGCTCGCCAAGCAAAACGGCGCGGCGCTGGTCATCGTCAATCGCGAGCCGACCGGTCTCGACCCTATCGCCGACCTCGTGCTGCACACCCCGATCGGCGACACGATGGGTGGCGCGGTCGGCGTGAATTAACAAGGACCGCGGGCCTCCGGCCCGCATGCGGGCGGGACGCCCGCGTTCTGGGAGGATCGCATGAGGCTTGAGGGCAAGGTGGCGCTGATTACCGGCGCGGCATCGGGCATGGGCGCCAGCATGGCGCGCATCTTCGGCCGGGAAGGCGCCAAGGTGGTGGTCTCCGACATGCTCGACGAGGAGGGTCAGCGCGTCGCCGCCGAGATCACGCAAGCGAACGGCGCCGCGATGTTCCAGCATCTCGACGTGACCAGCGAGGCGGAATGGCAGGCAGCGCTCGACGCGACACTCGCCGCCTATGGCAAGCTCGACATTCTCGTCAACGATGCCGGGATCAGCGGCAGCGCGGTCGAGGATCTGTTCGAGACCGGCGCGTGGAACCGCATCATGGGGATCAACGCGACCGGCACGTTTCTCGGCATGAAGGTCGCGATCCCGGCGATGCGCAAGGCGGGCGGCGGGTCGATCGTCAACATCTCGTCGATCTCGGGAGTGACCGGCCAGCGCGGCATCCATGTCGCCTACAACGCCTCGAAAGGCGCGGTGCGCACCTTGACCAAGGCGGCCGCGGTACAGCAGGGGCGGCACAACATCCGGGTCAATTCGGTGCATCCCGGGCTGATGCCGCCGATGCGGACCTCCGGCCGCACCGCCGACCCGGCCGTGCGCGCCAAGATGCTCGAAGGGGTGCCGCTCGGCCGCGCCGGCCGGGTCGAGGAGGTGGCGAACGCGGTGTTGTTCCTGGCCTCGGACGATGCTTCCTACATCACCGGAGCCGAGCTCTATGTCGATGGCGGCTTTCTCGCCGTCTGAGGAAGGAGACGACAATGTCCTATTCACTCGATGCGTTCTGCGAGGATTGCCGGACGGCGCTGAAGGCCGACAACGGCCCGGGTGGGCGCGAGGCGGTGCGGCAAAATCTGGAGCGGCTGCTCGCCGAGCCGGCCTTTCTCGACCGGCATGTCCTGGCGGCGCCGCCGGGCCGGCACACGCTCTATGAAGACCCCGAGCTCGGCTTTGTCGTGCTCGCCCACATCAATCCGAAGGGCCACAAATCGCCACCGCACGACCACGGTGCGTCATGGGCGATCTACGGCCAGGCGACCCAGTACACCGACATGACCGAGTGGCGCCGGACCGACGGCAAAACCGATCCCGGTCCCGCCAGCATCGAAATCGCGCGGCGCTACCGGCTGGAGCCGGGTCACGCCGGCACCTACGACATCCGCGCGATCCACAATATCGAGTTTCCCGACGGCGCCCGCTTCGTGCGGGTGACCGGAACCGATCTCGAGCGCATCCCGCGACTCAAATTCGACCTCGTCAAGGGCCTCGCCGAGGTGATCGAAAGCGCCTCGGCCGGCGCCGCCTGAGAGGCTGACCGCGGCTCCTGACTGCAACCGGGCTGCGCTACTCGGCGGCGGCGCTCTCGCCTTCCTCGACGGCAAGGAGGTTCGCCTTCATGTGATCGAGCGCGCGCAGCATCGCCTCGCGCGCCGCCGGGCTTAACCCGGCGCAGGCTTCATCGCGGATCTGGGCGTTGATCGCCAGGATCCGGTCGACCATGGTCCAGCCGAGCGGCGTCAGCCACAAGGTGCGGACGCGCCGGTCGGTCGGATGCAGCCGGCGCTCGACGAGCCCCTCCTCATGCAGTCGGTCGAGCAGCCGCACCAGCGCGATCGGCTCGATGTCGAGAAAGGTGGCGACCGCCGCCTGGCTCAGCCCTTCGTTGCGGGCCACCGACAGCAAGGCGCGCGCCTGCTGACGGGTGATCGCCAGGCCGGTCTGCCGGGTACAGCGCTCGAACCGGCGCCGGATCAGCCGCGCCACATCGTGCAGCAACGCGCCGACATTGGGCTGCAAGGCCGCGGGATCGAGGCGGCCCGGCGCGCGCGGCTCGACCGCCGCACCGATCGCCGGCGTGAGCGGCAGCAGGTCATTCGGCGACATGCGGATCCTCCATCAGGCCCGGCCGGGGCCGAGCGGTCAGCGCCTCGGCTAGGCGCGACGGCTGCCGCCGCCTGCCACCGAGCCAATGGCTCAGCCGATCGAGATAGAGATAGATGACCGGGGTCGTGTAGAGCGTCAGCCATTGCGATACCAAGAGGCCGCCAACGATCGCGATGCCGAGAGGACGGCGCAATTCCGACCCCGCCCCGCCGCCGATCGCGATCGGCAAGCTGCCGAACAGCGCCGCGAAGGTCGTCATCATGATCGGGCGGAAGCGCAACAGGCACGCTTCGTGGATCGCTTCCTGCGGGCTCTTGCCCTCATGGCGCTCGGCCGTCAGGGCGAAGTCGATCATCATGATCGCGTTCTTCTTGACGATGCCGATCAGCAGGATCACGCCGATCAACGCGATCACGGTCAGATCGTAGTGAAGGATCATCAACGCGAGCAGCGCGCCGACGCCGGCCGAGGGCAGGGCGGATAGGATCGTGAGCGGGTGGATGTAGCTCTCGTAAAGCACGCCGAGCACGATGTAGACGACGAGGATCGCCGCGGCGACCAAGAGCGGCATCGAATTGAGCGAGTCCCGGAAGGCCTGCGCCGCACCCTGGAAGGATCCCCGAACTGTCGCCGGCAGGTGCAGCTGCCTTTCGACCTGCTCGATGCTGGCGACCGCCTCGCCGAGCGCCACGTTTGGCGGCAGGTTGAACGACAGCGTCACCGCCGGGAACTGGCCCTGGTGATTGATCGACAGCGGTTCGAGCTTGGAGACCTGCCGGACAAAGCTGCTGAGCGGTATCTGCACCCCATTCGGGCCGGGGACATAGATCTTGGACAGGGCGTTGGTGTCGTGCAGGTATTGCGGCGCGATTTCCTCGACCACCTTGTACTGATTTGTCGAGGTGTACAGCGTGGCGATCTGGCGCTGCCCGAACGCGTCATACAGCGTGTCGTCGATCACCTGCGTCGAGAGACCGAACCGCGCGGCGGCGTCACGGTTGATTTCGATCGCCAGATGCGGCGCCGCCGCGTTCTGGTCGGAGGTGACATCCTGCAATTGCGGCAGCTTGCGCATCTCCGCCTCGATGATCGGCGCCCAGTGATTAAGTTCCGCGCTGTTGGTATCGGTCAGGGTGTATTGGTACTGGGTCTTGGTGAGACGCCCGCCGACGCTGATGTCCTGCCCGGCCTGCATGAAGAACTTCGCACCCTGGACCGCGGCGACCTTGGGGCGCAGCCGCTGAATGACCTGATCGGCGGTGACCTCGCGCTGGCCGTGCGGCTTAAGCTGCATGAACATGCGGGCCGCGTCTTCGGTGGGGTTGTAGGCGTAAGTGCCGGCGAGATAGAACACCCCCTGCACCGCTGGATCCTCGGCAACGATCGCGGCGATCTGGTGCGCAATTCCGGCCATGTTTTCGAATGAGGAGTCCTCGCGCCCCTGCACCTGGCCGAAGATGAACCCGGTGTCCTGCTGCGGGAAGAAGCCTTTCGGGATCATCACATAGAGATAGCCGGTCAGGGCCATCAACCCTAAGGTCGCGACCAGCATGCTGGGCTGGTGGCGCAGCACAAGCCGGAGCCCGCGATCGTAGCCGCTGAGAAGCGCGGCGAAGCCCCGCTCGGCCAGACGATTGAGCCGACCGGGGTGATATTCGCCGTGCGGCTTCAGAAACAGCGAGCACATCACCGGGGTCAGGGTCAGCGAGACCACCGCCGAGGCAATCACCGCGACCGACACCGTAACGGCGAACTCGCGGAACAGCCGGCCGATGATGCCGCCCATCAGCAACAGCGGGATGAACACGGCGATCAGCGAGAAGGTGATCGAGATGATCGTGAAGCCGATCTGCCCAGCGCCCTTCAGCGCGGCCTCGAACGGGCGGTCGCCCTGCTCGAGATAGCGCACGATGTTTTCAATGACAACGATCGCGTCGTCGACGACGAAGCCGACCGAAATCGTCAGCGCCATCAGCGAGATGTTGTCGAGGCTGTAATTCAGCAGATACATGATCGAGAAGGTCGCGAGCAGCGACATCGGCACGGCAATGCTGGGGATCACCGTCGCCCATACGGTCCGCAGGAAGATGAAGATCACCAGCACGACGAGCATGATGGTCAGCATCATCGTGAACTGCACGTCGTGAACCGCGGCGCGGATCACCAGCGAGCGGTCGGAGATCAGGTCGACATGCACCGCCGGCGGGATCGACGCCAGCAATTCCGGCAGCATGCCCTTGACCGTGTCGACGATCTGGATCGTGTTGGCGCCGGCCGCACGCTGGATCGAAATTCCCTCCGCC
>Ga0210400_10001121_pt1 | contig 27229 bp, 31 predicted proteins | sample IncBWH26MmetaG_FD_155456 | JGI IMG/M metagenome (GOLD analysis project Ga0210400, IMG submission 155456) | Forest soil microbial communities from Barre Woods Harvard Forest LTER site, Petersham, Massachusetts, United States - Inc-BW-H-26-M | ecosystem: Environmental > Terrestrial > Soil >... | reverse complement strand
AAAGGTGCAGCCCGCCTATTATTGCCTCCACTGGCTCGTTGGGAAATTCCGCTCGGGCAAATGTCAGGATGTTGATGATTCCTGCGTGCCCGCAACCCGTGACCACAACCAATCCTTCCGGGGTGTTGAGCACCAGCGTTTGATCCTCGGGGATTGTGTCCTCGACGAAGCCCGCTGGTGTCTGCATTTTTCCGCTGACGCTCCAGTTTCGTTCTGGATATTTGCGGGGCACCGGGCCCGTCAGCCATGCGCCGGGGAAGATTTCAGCCGCCTCATCATGCTCGATGAACTTTCCGCCAGTCGCCTGATACTCTTTCTTCAATGCGATCATCGGGTTGCCTTCGCCTTCCGGCTCGGGTCTGCTGTAGAAAATGCCACGTGAGACATGAACAACCGACAGCGCCGATGGGTTCTTTTTCATCATCTCTTTGCGAAGAGTCATCAGCCCGCCGACATGATCCTCGTGATTGTGTGTAAGGATGACTTCCCTGACATCGGACAAATCGATCTTCAGGTCACGTGCGTTTTGCAGCACCGTATCCGGATGGGCACCCGTATCCAGCAGAATGCGATGACCATCCGCTTCGACCAGCGCCGAAAATCCCCACTCGCCCAGCCCAGTGGTGCTGCCCACCAGCATGGTCGACAACAGGGTGACCTTGAGCGCGTGAATCTGTGCATGGGATGCCTGAACGTTCGTGACGGGGCTGTTTTGACCTTGGGCGGGAGGCTGCCCGGTGACAATCGGCAGCGAAAGGGCGATCAAGGCTGTAAAGATATGCACCCAGCGAAAGCGCGAAACCTTGTGCATGTGTCGGTACCCCGTCATGGACGTTCGTTGCGCTCCGTAGAAGACCGCGAGCAAGGCAATGGTATTCCACCTCAAGGTGTAATCGAACATTATTATTCTACTTGGACGCACGGACCCGATTGGCTGTCGCTGAATCGAGCGGTCGTGCTCAGGCATCGAAAAACCTACCCGTGGGGCTTTCGGCCGAGTCAGTCCCAGCGTAGGTGCGGGCGAAGGAGCCGCCGAACCCAACCCGAACTGTGAATTGCCGAAGGGGAGATCATCTTGGCTGCAAGAATTCTGATGGTTCTTAGTGCGGGCATTATCTTTACGCTCGGAGTCGTACACCTCGTCTATACATTCTCGGGGCCAATGCTCACGCCCCGTGACCCCGCGCTCCAAATCAGCATGAGCCAGATTTCACCTGTCATTACGAAGGAAACAACAATGTGGCGGTGTTGGGTGGGCTTCAATGCCAGCCACAGCATGGGACTCATTTTGTTCGGGTTGATTTTCGGTTTTCTCGCATTGGCTCACAGCCAACTCCTCTTTCGGTCACCGTTCCTACTCGTTGTCGGGTTGGTAGTACTTGGTGGCTTTGTTGTGCTCAGCAAGGTCTATTGGTTTAGTGCCCCCTTCACAGGCACCAGCATTTCTCTGGCCTGCTATGTCGCCAGCATCGCGCTATCGCGAGCCTAACTCAGAACCCGGTGAATGAGTGTAACGGGGATTTATCGCCAGTTGACAGCGAGGACCATGGACGCCGCATAAGCCCAGATTGTCACGAACCGGAGGCAGTTCTAATAGAGCTTGGGAATGATGCCCGACTGTCGCAGGGTCGCAGCGTATTCGTCAACGGCTGCATTGTGTATCTTCACTGCGTCGTTCAGACTTGTCTCGAAACGGTCTTCCGACAACGCTTCTTGTAAACGTCCCAGTCGAGACCGTAGAACGGGCTCAAAAGTTTCCAAAGTGTAATTTCGGGGTTCCCGTTTGGACACATCCCACTGACCGATGCCGTCAGCGACCAACTGAAAGTCTTCCCAATCGTTCGGAGCGAAAGCAGAAGCGACTCTGACAGAGAAATCGCCGCGCCCTCGCACAAACCTTAAGCGCAGGTTCTCGACGGACACGGTGACGTAAGCCCCATCAAAGCTGGGTGGGAAAGGAACTCCTTCGTTCGGAATGACTTTTGCGCCGTGCTCCGAGAACAAAAACGCCAGATATGTATGGATATCTTCGGCAAAACGCCGTTCATTCTGTCTCGCCATACGCCTGTCGAGCCAGCCGAAACATAGCTTATAGAGATTCCCAAAGACAAAACCGAGCACCAGTAAAGGCGGGCGCAAAATGGCAATCACGATTCGAGCCCATAGGGTTGGCCGACGAGGATTGTTGAGCGGAATTAGAAGGTTCCTTTTCTCCTCAATAGGCATGGTCGCTACTGCCAGTATTGAATCATCTGGACGGTCAATGATCCCACGATGGATGATACCTGTCGAGAACAGGCCGTTACACTCAAAACCACCAGCGCAGGGGTCAATGAGCGCTATCGGGATTTTACGTCACTTGCGTGACGCAATCGCTTCGGATGGACGACTTGGATTGTACCTGACACGGAAATCGCAGGTCCCAGCCAGGGAGTCAACTTTGGCCTCCACGAACTGTTTATCCACGTCCGACCAACCGGAGTTTGCCCAGACGTAATACTCACGCCCGCCGACCACATAACGAAGTTGATATTCACCCCTGTACATGACAATCGCACGAGATGAGTCGGCAACGTCGTCCCGTACCACCCTACCGCCAGCCAAGGTACAACCTGCCTGTGGCCATGAGTCCGTGTTTCCGACGTGGACAAGATAGACCCCCGTTCCCAGCGCGACTATTAACAACGCGATGAGAATGCCCCACTTCCAATATTTTTTATGTCGCCTCAATGTAGTGTCGCACCGGGGAAACTTGCGGCTTGAATAGTAGCAGAGTAGGTCAAGTGACGAAATCAGGGCGATAGCGCTCAAAACCGCTCTATGAGCGCTATGGCGATTTTTCGCCAACCACCGGACACACTGCCTCGCAAACGCAAGAACTGCAACTATTTGCACGATTGACAAACCGTGGGGAGTCCGCCAACATTATCCGCGCGGTTCAAGTACGCCGGGCCCCCTACTTGCACATTGGACAAACGAGCCGGAGAGAGCTTTCGAGGTTGTCCGTACATTTCTTCTCCGGAAGCCAACCGTTTCCATGGCATACTTCGCTGGAGGATGGCCTGAACTCCCCTTTTCTTGTTCCCGGATATGCTCCCGAAGTGAGGTAACGACAATGCAGCGTAGGCCCTGTCCGAAAATGATTACTGTTCTTGCAATTCTGATGACGGCTCTCGCGTTAGCGCCCGGCGCTTGGGCTAGCCCCAAGTACAAGGTACTCTACAATTTCCAAGGAGGCAAAGATGGAGCTGGGCCGATGGGTGGCCTGATCTTGGATGCTGCAGGGAATCTCTATGGCGTGACCGGCGGGGGCGGCGTCGGAAGAAGCTGTAGTGGTGGATGCGGTACTGTCTTCGAGCTGAGTCGAACCAAAGGCAGGTGGGCAAAGAAAACGCTTTACCGCTTCCATGGCAACCCCACAGACGGCTTTGCCCCCGAGGCCAAATTGGCGTTTGATGCAAACGGTAACTTGTACGGCACAACCTATTCAGGGGGCGGTCAAGGAGACTGTTCCGGTCTGGCTTGCGGAATTGTCTTCGAGCTGACGCCCAGTGCTGGAGGCAGATGGAAGGAGACCGTCCTTCACCGCTTCGCCGGGGGAAGCGACGGGGCCATTCCTTATGCGGGCGTTCTTCTCGACGCGGTGGGTAACGCTTACGGGACAACAACCCATGGAGGAGGCGCGCCGTGTGACTGTGGCACAGTGTTCGAGTTATTGCCCGTCGCCGGGGGCAGTTGGAGCGAACAGATTCTCCATACCTTTTCGGGGCCGGACGGAGGCGCTCCGTTTTACATGACTTTCGATGCGGCGGGTAGCCTCTATGGCGTGACGGGATACGACGGCCAGAACGATGCGGGTGTTGCTTTTGAACTGACACCTGGCTCTGGAGGAACATGGAACGATACCACTTTATACAGCTTTCAGGGCGCTCCCGATGGGGCGCTTCCGGACTACGGTGTGGCCTTCGATGGCGAGAATCTATACGGTGTAACCGATGCGGGTGGTCGTGGGCACGGCACGGTATTTGAACTGAAGCCCGACGCGAAAGGCGGGTGGACCGAGAGTGTGATTCATACGTTCACTGGGGGGAAGGACGGACGCAATGCCGAGGGCTCGTTAGCCTTCGACGCGTCCGGCGACATCTATGGCAGCACTGGCGGCGACGTTTCCTGCCTTCATGACGATCGTTTGGGATGCGGAAATGTCTTCGAGTTGATCCCCGGCACCGGAGGAAAGTGGAAGCTCGTCGCACTTCACACGTTTACCGGGGGCAAGGATGGCGCATATCCAAGTGGCGTGGTTTCCGACGTTAACGGCAATCTTTATGGTGTGGCTGAAGCCTTCGGGACCCATCGTGCGGGATTGGTGTTTGAAATTACGCCATAGCCGACTCGTGGGATATTTACCTGGAAGAGGTGGCTCATTATTCGTGCGCTCAGGTCAAGAATCACCCCTAATTTCTCAAATGACGTTAACAGATGGGATGAGAATGCCGGTCTCCGGCGGGATGCGATACGCTCCCAAGTTATCGACGCGCTCGATGAATCAGCCATAGCGCTCAAACCCCTGCCAGGGGGAGTCAATGAATGGGACGGCGATTTTCACGAACAACGGAAGCATCGAAACTAAAACGAAGAGACCGAACACCTTTGCGTCAAGTCTTGCAGAATAGAGTCGCTCAGAGCTAATGACTAGTCGCTGCTGTCGGCTTCACGCGCCAAGCCGGAATTGCGGAGGCTCCGGTCGCTAGGTGTCCTAGGGTGGCTTCATTTCTGCCGTGTTCCTGACCTGCGATGATGGGCTTGTTCGGAATGGTTTCATAGGCATAGCCGTTAAGGAAAATGCCTGAGACGGTGCTCAATCGTGCCCAGCCATAATGCGTCTCTCCTGCAATCGTGAACCGCAGGCCGAGATTCGCCGAGGGTTGGCCCATCCACTGGCACTCCCTCTCGCCTCCGCCGAACGTTTCCACCATCAGGAGGTTGCGGTGTTGCAAAGGGCGCTCGGGGCCAACGCGAATGCCGGAACTCAGAGCCGCAGCGCACCAAGCGCTCCAACGGCTGCTCTCCCTGCCCCACACCGCGTTCGTCCCTTGCGTATTGCCTGGAGCCACTCTTAGCTTTCTAGAACCGCTCTGGCCCGAAAGATATATCTCGAAGTCTGTGACGCCGTCGTGGTTCAGATCGAGCAGGAGATGCTGACCGAGGCGAATCCGGTGATGTGTCCGGGTATACACAATCTTTGCCTCGGCAGGCGAGGCTAAGACCATTACCCCCGCTCCGGCCGCGCCTGCTGCCAGCAGATAACCATTCAGACGCCGCTCCAACGAATGAGAAAAACTGTTTACCTGGCGCTTCATTTCTGCCTCCCTGTGCTGAACCCAACTGCTCCTCCCGCCAAGGCTCCAAGGCTCCGCATTTCGTCCCCCTCCGTCTTGCCAGTGATGATGGGCTTGTTCGGGACGGTCTCGTAGGCATAGCCGGTGAGGGTAGTCCCGCCCTCGGTGTTAAGGCGCGCCCAGCCGTAGTGGGCTTTGCCGCTGATAAAGAACTTAAATCCGAGATATTCGCGGTCGGCACCGACCCAGGACCCGGAACAATTGCCGGTGGAACATAGGATCATAGCGGAGTTTCCACCCTGATAATGACGACGAAAGTGCCCATAGTTTGGTCCGACTTTGGCACCGGCGGCCAGAGCACTCGCCCAGGCGAAGCGACTTGGATTTGCCTTTCTGGTGTGGCCCCAAATCGCGTTTGCCTCCCGGCCCTTATAGCCATAATCACAAACCTTGCGCGAGTTCGCAGGGCAAACGAACAAACCGTATCCGGAGATTGAATTGGCGGTAATGATGAAATCCGGCGTACCGTCGTGGTTGAGGTCTAGGGCGTACGGGCTGCCGGGAGCGATCCTTTCATGCGCAGGCGTGTAAACGATTCTCGCCTCGGCGGGCTGCGCCAAGGCCAGCACTCCCACTCCCGCCGCACTCGCAGCAAGGGCGTAAGCATTGAGCCGCTTATGCATCGACTCAGGAAGTTGCGAGGGAACTCTGGCGGGCGGTTTCATGGCTTTCCCCCATTCAATACACCGGATGCTCCTTGAGCCAGCCGTCCTAGGGTCGCATCATCTCTGCCATGAGTTTTGCCTGCGATAATCTTGTCGATTGGGATGGTCTCGTACGCGTATCCCGTGAGCGTGGCAGTGATCTTAGCCGTTTTGCTGTCAATCTTGACGTTGAGGCGTGCCCAGCCGTAGTGTCTTTCATGACCGAGTGTGAATTTCAGTCCAAGGTAGCGGTTTGTGACATTTGCCCAAGCGCCGCCCGAAGTAAAAGTGAGGTTCTGGGAAGCGTAGCGGAGCGCCCAGGCCATATACGCACTTTGGCCGGACCACAGTCGGCTCGCACCGATTGTTGCTCCCCGTTTCAGTGCAAAAGGCCGGAAGTCGTATCGGTGCCCTTCAAAACTATTTCCGTTGTTTGCGCCAAGAGTTAGATTGTCCCGGCACCGGGTCATAGAGCAATTGAACGTATTCCGAATGAAAAAATCCGTTGTCCCGTCGTTATTCAAATCAAGGTTGTAGTTGCTGTTCGGTCCAATGACTTGGTGTGTCGGGGTGTAGATAATTTCCGCCGCCGCAGGCCGAGCCATTGCTAGGACTCCCACTCCCGTAGCAGTTGCGGCCAGCGCGTAAGCATTAAGGCGTTTGTGTAGCGATACAGGAAGTTGTGCGGGTATTCTGGCAGGCCGTTTCATGACTCCTCCAAACAAGCAAGCCATTATGATGCCGCGCCGGACGCCGGTCAACGACTAAGGGCGCGGGCCTTCAGGGGCCTGTTACCTGGCGCATCGGCTTTAACGCGCCAGACATTCATCTTCCCGATCCACTCAGGCTAATGTGTCGGTGCGGTTTTGACTGCCAGCCATACGCATAAGGCAGCCAACATCAAGATCAGCCCGAGTATTTTCAGTCCATCGCGCGCTGTGAATCGTGATTTCACAAATCAAACCTTCCGCCGCTCGATTGAAAAGGAGCCCGGTGTTACTTGGCACAGGCGCTTCGACGCGCAAATAGTCCGTAATTCCGTCCTCCCAATCATCGTTTTCGCATCCGCCCGTGGTGCCGCGAGCGTAGTAACGATATAGACGTACATCGATTTAACTTCTCCCCAGTTAGATAACGCTTTCGCGCAGGTCCAATTGTCGGTTTGTGGTTCTCAGTGGTGTGTCTGGGCCGACGTCGAATTGCCGCAGGGCGAGGTCCAAAAGCCCCCCTCTCGCAAAGAACGTGCGGGGCGCCCACGTTTGTGGGTGGTGAAAGCATGGGCGAGTCCGCCCGTGGAGGCTCGCGTCTACATGGGATATTTCCTTGGATTGTCCGGTTTTCCGTGTTATTATAACTATTGGTGAACGTAATGTGTAATTACATAGCTCATCAACTGGGAGACGGGTGCTTGTAAATCTTATGGGGACTGAATCGATTGTTTTGGCTGAGTTGCGCGGGGTGGTGGAGGATTTGGCTGGGGCGCGGCGGGCTAATCCGAAGCGGAGTGGGGAGCTTTCGGAGGCGGCGTTTCTTTTGAAGGCGACCAGCATGGGTTTTCGGGTGGCGAAGCCCTGGGGCGACAGCGAACGCTACGACTTTATTGTGAATGCTGGGGGGCGGTTGTGGCGGGTGCAGCTTAAGTCGACTGCGGTGGTACATGCGCGAGGGTATGAAGTGCAGCCGATTTATAGCGTGTACGAGGGCGTAAATGGGAGGTCGAAGACTGGGTATACGGAGGATGACATCGATGTTTTGGTGGTGCACATTGCGCCGCGCGATGTCTGGTATGTGCTTCCGGTGGAAGTGTTCGCGCTCTTCAAGAACCTGAGATTTTATCCGGATATTGAATGCAAGTGGGCGAGGTGGGAGAGTTATCGGGAGGCCTGGCGGTTGATGGGAGGGGAATGAGTCGGGGGTCCGTGCGGGGCGGGACAGTTGGTTCTATACGCCCTGCAGAAGATGGGAAACGAAACAGAAGACGGGCGAGCGCCGATATTTGTCAGGCGCCGATTTCTCCCCGTCTCCGATTTCCTTGCCGCGGGTGCTACCTGTCGCTACTGACAGTTAGCCCCTCCCTTGGTGCAACTGAAGATTGCCGTGTACCAGTTGCAACCGGCCCAACCGGCTCCGAGGGTACAGCCGATTTGGTCTTTTTGGTAATACCCGCCAGTACTCCAAAAGGTCAGGTTGTCAACAGGGTCGATGGTCGTGCTCACGTATTCACCCCAATACTGATTTTTGTCGGTTGGACTGCCGTTTTCTGAGCCGGTGAACAGCAGGCCGGGCACTACAGTAGCGGTCCCTGGTACGCCAGCGGCGCTGAGCGTATCGAGATAAAGCTCAGGGTAAGTTGTATTCAAGCTGCCGGTAAAGGTGTACCCGACAACGCCATTCTGGTCGATGGCGTTGCTCGGCATGAAGTCGAAAAGCGAGGGGTCAACGAACTGGCCCTGGTGTTGGACTTTTGGATGTGCACCTGCGAGCAGGGTGTAGTAGCGCACCTGGGTTTTCCCGAAGCGCTTACTGGTGCTGGCGGCGATGGTTTGCGTAACCGCCAGCGTCTCCCCGCCGGCGAGGTTCCTGTAGGCCAGCCTGCTCATCAGGCGGTCGCCCAGGCCATCAATGAATGTGGTTGAGTCGGGTTCAGGAACACAGAAAGTGTTTTCGAGCGCCGTCAGATCGAAACACCCGGGGGTAAAGGTTTTGACCAGAATATTGATCGGAGCCTTCTCATGAGCGATCATCCTCCAGGTCCAGAAGGCCAGGTGATCCGAGGTTTGTATGTTTGGGTTCTCGGTCGCGAGGAAGTATTCGCCCGCGGTGCCAGTTGCGAAGGAGTTCGATTCCGCATCCGCCGGCAGCAGCGTGTGAATCAGGCTGGGATGGTGGTTCAATTGAGCCGCGGGTATGACATAACGGTAGCAGGTCGCGGAAGCCGCAGTCCCTTGGAGCAACGGAGCCTGGGGAATCTGGCAGACAGCGAAACCCTCGAGCCCGTAAGTCTTCGCAGCATGCTGGGTGTTAATCAGATCAAAAGTGACGTAGTAATAGCCGTTGGCTCCGCTGCCGAAGGTTCCGAAACGGGGGTAGTCTGCAATATCGGGAGCCAGGCCGGTGTGGATGTTAACAATGGTGGAAAGATCGAAGGCATATTCGTTCCAGAGGCTCTGGTATCCCCCGCTCGCATTCAGGAGGTCTTCTCCCTGACTCACGGCAATGCATAAGAAGTCATCGGTGGCCGCATTGTTGGTGTTCGATAGAACCCAGCGAGAGTTAACCTGATCGTGTGCGACCACTGTGTCAATGCTGCCCGGCTGGCATTGTCCCGAACCAAGATTCCAGGCGTGGACGGCAGGCTGTGGCCCGGGAATCCCCTGTTGGGTCGTGGAGAAGATTGGGTAACCGGTGGCTTTGTCGTAGGCCTGCACATAATAGTCAGCATACTCAAGAAACTGGTTCATCCCGACTGCCCCGTTAGGGACGACGTCAGCATGAGCCGCGCCTGCCCCGTAAGTGGCGTTGATGTCGTTGGCCGTCATGCCCCAGGTGTTCTGACTGCTTGCGACGGGAGGGGTTGAATTAAACGCCGCAACCCCCACGTTCGAGGAGCTGGGCGGATTGTATGGCCCGCACCAATTAGTCGCGGTGTTGCAAGTTTGCCCCCGGCCGAAGCTGGTGAGCGCGAGGAGTAACCATCCAATTACATGAAGTCGGTTTTTCATAATATGTTCGTCAAGCTGGCGCAACAAATGATAAGCCTCGAATTCCAAGAAGCGAAGGTCTTATTCGGGTGGAGGCATCTTTCGCGCCATCTGTGCCTAGGAATTCCTCTTTCTTGCCCGTGACTTAAAGAACATCCCCAACCCCGATGTGAAAACGATTGCGCAAGTTGTGAACATTACCCTCCTCCGGCAGGTACGCCACTGGTCACGGGGTTGAGCGCTTCGACTAACCAGTAAACTCAGGACGTGGTTCCCTGCGAGGGGTGAACTTGTCTTCGGGCCTACCCAGAGCTTACGCCGTGGGCTGACTTTATATGACGGTTTTCTCTGACCCTTTTCGCAATGCGTAGTGAAGGCGGTTGCGGAGCTAGAATTTTTTGATCGCGACCAGGAGAGTTTCGTGAACAATTCGTTGGCGTGCAAAGCAATACTGATTTCGGTGTTGGCTTCGGTGATGGTTGGCATTGGGTGTGGGAAGAGTGCCGAAGGAAAGTATCGGGATCCCAGCGGTTCGATCAATGCAGAATTCAAGGACGGCAAGGCTTACATCGCCCTCGGCGCTTATGCCGTGGACGGGACCTACAAAATTGAGGACAACAAGATCATCGCCAGCGGCAACTTTGGGCTGATGCTCCCCAATCCGGTTGTATTCACGATCAACAAAGATGGAACCATTGATGGTCCCAGGGACACGATGATTCCGCGACTTGAGAAAGTGAAGTGATTGCGGTTTACGGCTGCCTTAATGCCCGCCGCTTTGCGAGATGAATGTTTCCGGGGGATCGAAGAAGCAGCGGCGCCAGAAAGCCTGGTCTGACAGTGTACCGGCCTTCCATTGTTGAAGAGTAGGCAAGGTCGCAGCTGCCATTCCACCGTCTTCGGAATCGAAGATCACTACCACGCCAGCGGCGCTGGTTGGAGACAGCGCAAGCTCGGCGTATTCCTTCTCGAACAGGGATTTCGCGAATTCCAACTTGGCTTGCGAACCGGTGTTGGATGCGCTCCCGCCGGCGTTTTGAACGGTTATGATTTTGACGGTTTGTCCGCGAAGCGGTTCCCAGGTCCCCGGGAAAGATGCGACTTGTTCGTCCTTCACCTGAAAGTGTTGAGGGTTGGCCGAGGCCGACGGATCTTCACCTTTCGCGTCGGCTGCGAAGGTCTGCGGCAACTCGAGGCCCGAGCGCCGAATCCATCCGCGAGAGAGTCCCGAGATGCGGACGTGAACCCAGCTGGCGTTGGTATCGAGAATTTCAAACTCATCTTCGGCGCTGGCGAGAAACAATACTTTGGCGCCTTCAATCGGACTTACCAGAACCGGCGTAGCGGCCTTTTTGACGGCAACCAGATTGTTGGGGTGAGCCTGGTGACGGAGAATTTCCTCCAGACCTTTGGCCTCTTTCGTCAGCTCTTCCATGTGTTTATCCGCCACTGCCCTCTGGGTTGCTAGTGACGCGACCAGGTCCGAGGTGCTGGCGTTCCCCACCCTAAACGGTGAATTGGCGGGTGTGCCCGCGGCTTTAGATGGTGGGATTGTGCCGCTTGGCGCGGACGCGGGAGTTTGGCCCGCGGACTTGTTCTTGGGCGATGAAGGTGCGGAAGTCACCGGAGGATTCGCAGCTGAGGATGACGCCTTGCCGCCGAGCGCATCTTCAAGGCGGTCCAGAAAATCAGTTTCCAGGCGACCGTTGGAGGGCAGCTCCTCGTACCCAGATTTCGACGATGCAGGATCGGCGTACCAGGCGGTAATCTTCGCGCTGACTCGCACCACGGCGCCACCGGCGTGCGTGGAGGTTACGCGTATGGCGCATTGATAGTAGCCACGCTGAAAGCGGTCTAAAGGATGATCGACGGGACGAGTGAAACCGTCCAGTACTGGCAACCGTCCCGAGGCCGACGGCTGCAGATCCTTGAGGGCTTTCTCTACCGCTGGTTTCGATTGTGTAAATGTGCGCTCGTAGGGAATGTTCTGGGCGGCGCCAGGGCGCGTCGAGACTGCGATGCAGAAGGCAAGAGACAAGACCAGGTTCGAAGCCGTCAGGTGCATTCGCTTCAAGGTAACGGCTCCAGTTGCTGGCGATGAATCCAGCCGTGTTGCCCATCTTCAGTTTCGACACCAAACCAGTAAGGCGTCGCAACCAGAATCACAACTTCGGTGCCGGCATCCAGAGATTTCAAATTCGAGGCGGTATGGAAGGGAGCGGATTTGAGTTGGGCGCCCGGCGCTTTGATGACGCGTTCAGCTTGCCGACGGAGATCGCGGACATGCTGTTCCAATCCCTGGACCGAGGTTTGCGCGGCAGCGAGCGCAGCAGTTTCGTCGTCTTCACTCTTGCGCTCGAGGGCGCGCCTGGCCAGCTCTTCCTGGCGTTGCTTTTCGCCTTGCTGATTTTGAGTCTTCTGCAGTTCGAGGGCGTCAACCTGGTCCTGGATATCTTTGTATTCGGCGCCTTCGATGCTGCCATCCGAGGGGTGCACGGTGCGCCGGAAGTCTTCGGCGAAGACGGCGTCGATACGCAAGATGGTTCTGCCGGCATCCCGGCTCTGCACGACGTAGCGCACTACGAGCGTGCCTTCGTCGGCGGTTTCCTTGAAATTCGCTGGGGCCAAAACCTTGGTGCGAACCTTGTAGAAGACTTTGCCGGGATCGGTCCACTTGGGAAACAAAGGCGAGGAGTCGGCCGAATTTGCCTTGTCGATGTACTTGTCTTTGTTGTATTCGAAGCTGCCTTTGATGATGCCGTCTTCGACAACCGCCTGGACCGCCTGCAGAACTTCGCTCTCCGGGGCCGCGATTTCCATGGAAAAAGTCTGGCCAAATACCTCTTTCCTTTTGTGTTCGCGCCCTTGGAGCGGAGCCGCCACGCATACCAGGCAGAAAACCAAAACCATCGTTAGCCGTATCCTGGGGGCGAGGAGTGCGCGGTAACCGGCGACGAGATCGCGAGTCTTTGTCCCTGGATCGATATTCTTCATGCACTCCAACTACTGCCGGCGCTTCGGTGTTTTGGTGTTCGACTAGCCCAATATTAGTTCTGATACTCTCGCCCGAGGGCGGCTGTCAACTTTTTCCGACTTCGTTTTCGGGCCAATTTCATCCTCTCGACAAATTGTTGACAATCTTTTTACAAGATATAGACGAAGTTATCACAATCAAGTTGTCCTGAAATGCTACCGTCGCTGGCGTTGCGTGCACTGGGGCTTTAGGTATGAAGACGACAATACGCGAGGAACAAGTAACGGCTAAGGCTAAGCTCGCCTTATTAGGAAGCGGAGGCGGGACCAAGGCTAAGCGGACGCGCAATCAGGTCGCCAAGAAACAGGCGCTCATTCAGGCCGCCTCGCGACTGTTTGCATCGCAAGGTTACGAGGTGACGACAACGCGCGAAATTGCGGCGAAGGCGGGCTGCGCGGAGGGACTTATCCACCGCTACTTCAAAGGCAAACGGGGACTGCTGGCGGCCATCATCGAACATCGAGTTTCGAACGAAGCCCTTCACTTAAACCACCAGTCCCGGCCCGCACGCAACTTGGAGGACGAATTCCTGCGGTTGGTCGATCGCGAAGTCGAGCGGGTTTGGGAAAACCGCGATTTTCTTCGGGTAATCATTCCGCAGGCTATCGTGGATCCTTCCGTGGGCAGGGTGATGGACAAGGCGCTGATTTCGACGCGCGCCAAGGAAATCTCGGAGCGCCTGAAACATTACGAATCTTGCGCCCTCCTGCCGCAAGGCGCAAGGGAAGCCTTGGCGCAAGCGGTCGGAATGCTCGGCTTCGTGTTTGGCTTCGTGCGGCCAGTGCTGCTCGGGCATGATCCGCTTCACGCCAAGAAAATGGCATCTACGGTGGCCCGATTTCTCGTGGGCAACCCGCCGCTTTCCATGGTTGTTTAATCTTTTTCCCCATCTCAGAACTCAACTCTTCCTGTTTTTTCTTGACACCACTCTAACGAACATGATAATTACTGCGTCCACGCGCACTTTACAGGTTGTTGTTGCAGGTTGATTTGCACTTCGATATCGGGAGGATTGGATGACTGCTCCTGTGGTGCGTCTGTCCAGCGTCGGCGTTTCCTGTCATGAAGCCAGGTTCACGATAGTCGTTTGCGGCAAAACCATTAAGAATCAGCACCATCATTAAATCTCGTGAGGATGCTCCTTGCTTTCGATTGTGGCGGCTACCGCATTTGCCGGTTGCCTTAACCTTTTTTGATTTCGTATTTAGGAGGAGTGGATGATTTCGTCCCGGAGAAATCTGGCGGGTAGTTTGTTGCTGATGGTGCTGGTTTTGGGCAGCTTCCGAGATGCTCATGCCCTGCCAGCCTTTGCCCGCAAGTATGGCTTGCGTTGCTCGGCCTGTCACGAATCGTGGCCAATGCTGAATTACTTTGGACAGAAGTTCAAAGACAACGGTTATCAGCTCATGAACGACCGGGATGCTCCGATCTGGCAAAACCCATCGTATTGGCCGGTCACCTTCCGCATTACACCGATCTGGCACCGGGTGAGCAACAGCAGAGTTGCCGAGGACGCGATAGCGGGGAGCCCAAACTCTGGCACCGTCGAAAGAAGGCTGGAATCCTCCGGCTTCGACCTCAGCGGGCTGGACTTTCACACCGGCGGCACGCTGGAGAAAAATATTTCCTTCTACGTGTTGCCTTCTTCCGACAACACCGCATCATTCCATTTTGAGACAGTGATGGGCCGTCTGGATAATCTATTCGGCAGCCCCTGGCTCAACGTAAAGTTCGGTAAGTTCGAACTTGATAATCTGCTCTCCGAAAAGCGCATTCTGACCTTGTCGAGTATCGGTGGTATTTATCACACCTATCACTTTACCCCGGTCGGCGACGGTAACTTCTTCGGTCAGATCGGAGATAACCAACTCGGCGTCGAAGTGATGGGTCACTCGGCAAATGATCGCACCCGTTACTCCGCAGCACTGCTGAGTTCGGTCGACGGGCAGGTCGGGCTTCCGTATGGATCCAATGCCTACAGCGGATTCTTTACCGCCAGTCAGGCCTTTGACACCGGGAGGCTAGGCGTGCAGCGCATTGGCGTGTACGCAATGGTCGGGGAAGCTCCAGTAACGTTCTTGACTGCGGGTGGGGTACCGATCCCGGGATCGGGCATTGGCAATAAGGGCTTTCACCGCGAGGGCTTCGTCGGGCAATTCTACTTCGGCCCGCACTTCGATCTTCAGGTAGTTACGCAGCACGGATGGGACAATGCCTGGTTTGGACAAGGCTATGGCGGCGGAGCGCCTCTCAACGACGTCCCGGGCACGACTCTTCCCGTGGGGGCGCAGGCGCCAAGCTGGAACGGGGCTTTGTTTGAGGCTCACTACGTGTACAGTCCGCAGCTCATCTTTATCGGCAGATTTGAGTTGGAGCGAGTCTCGACCCAGCCAAACGGGTCCACCTCGGCCGCTCCTTCTCCTTCGAATCTGGGCAACCTCACCACCTACACCATCGGCTATCGCTACAACCCATTCATGACCAGCCGAGCTGGTTTCGCCTGGCATAACGAGTACGCCTTCCTGCATCAGGACTTGACATCGAACTTTGGCAACAACGTGAACTCAAGCGAATTGTTGATCGGCTTTGACTTCGACTTCTAGAGAGGAACAGCAATGCGAGTAAGATTCTTCCGGTCATTGTTGATGAGTGCTGCAGTCGCGATCGTGTTTTCTTCCCTGTCCGTGGCGCAAAACACGGCGAACATGGAAAGCCAGTGGATGGGGGTAGAAAGTCATATCGGCAATTTGACCGGCCACGCTCCCGCCGCCAAGGAAGACTATCGCAGATATTGTGCGGGGTGCCATGGGGATTTGGGCGATGGACAGGGCGAAAACGCTGTGTGGCTTGATCCCAAGCCCAGGGATTTCACCATAGCCCAGTTCAAATGCCGCTCCACTCCAACCGGAACCTTGCCTACCGACGAGGATCTCTTCAACACCATCGCCCGCGGCCTCGACAACTCCAATATGCCGCAGTGGAATACATTTACCAAATTGCAGCGCGCGGACCTGGTTGCTTATGTGAAGCATTTTTCGGCCAAGTGGCAAACCGAGAAGCCGGGAACGCCTATTCAGATTCCATCGGAGCCGGAAGTTACGGCGGACCGAATCAAGGCTGGTCAGGCATTGTTTAAGCGGCTGGAGTGTTGGAAGTGCCACGGAGTGGAAGGACGGGGCAACGGCCCCTCCGCCGACACGCTCACGGACGACCAGAACCGGCCGATTAAGCCCTTTAACTTCCACGATGGAAACCGTTTCAAGTGTGGCACCAGCGATGCCGATCTGTACAAAATCTTCATGACCGGCCTGGATGGTACGCCTATGCCGTCGTTCGCCGACAACGTCAAGCCAGACGAAGCTTGGGACCTGGTTTTCTACCTGCGCACCCTGCAGCCCATGAAGACCAGGGAAAAGGAGATTGCGAAGCAACTGGGTTTGAAACCAATCGATCCCAATGCTCCGGCTCCACAACCCGAGAACAAATAGCCGAAACAGAAATATCCGCAATCACAGGAGAGTTTCGATGAAGTTTCAACATGCACGGAAGTTTGCAGCAGTACTAGCGGCGATCGTACTGGTTGCTATTGGAGCCTTGATGCTGGATCAGAAGGTCAATGCTGCGGCCGAAGGCAAGATCACCGGCACCATCAAGCTGGACGGCACGGCTCCGCGACAACGCCCGATTGACATGTCGAAGGAGCCGAGTTGCGCAAAGGAGCACGAGAGCAACCCGATTCACACGGAGAACGTAGTCGCCGGTTCAAATGGAGGCCTGCAGAACGTGGTGATCTACATTTCTGAAGGCTTGACCGGGAACGAAGCTAGCGCCGTGTCGTCCGCGACCCCTGATTTCAATCAGAAAGGCTGCCAGTACATTCCTCATGTGCTGGCGCTGAATCCGAATCAGCATTTCAAGGTCGTCAACAGCGACCAGACATCGCACAACATTCACCCGATGCCCAAGCAGGGCGGGCCAAATCATGAGTGGAACAAGTCGCAACCGCCGGGCGCGCCGCCGTTCGACGTGTCCTGGACCGGCGATGAAGTCGCGATTCCGGTCAAGTGCAACATCCATCCCTGGATGCACGGCTACCACGCGGTGCTGAAGGGCCCCAATGCAGTCAGCGACGCCAATGGTTCCTACTCACTCAACCTGCCGCCGGGAAGTTACACCGTGAGTGCATGGCAAGAGGAGTACGGAACCCAGACGCAGAAGGTGACCGTGGCTGCCGGCAAACCGGCGACGGTGGATTTCACGTTCAAGGCGAAATAACGAAGCTTTTGGCTCTTGGCAGGTAGCCAAAGCCGAGGCTAAAAAGTATGAGCTGTGAGGCCGCCGTAGCTACAACGGCGGCTTTATCGCTGGCTCATCAAGCCGGATGGAAATCCGGGCGGAGGCGCGAAGCATCATGGCGAAATTCTTTGCGGTCATCATTGTCGTAATCGCAATAGCGTCGGCGATTCCCATCCTCCGGCACACTTGGGTGGCGCCTGAAGACATCTCGACCCACGGGGCTTTGATTGACGAGCAGATGTCGGAGACCATGGCCGAGGCTGGAATTTCGTTTCTCGCCGCCCAGTTCATTTTGGCGCTTTTCATCTGGCAGTTCTCCAACCCGCGCCCGGACGCGAAGCTCAAGACTTTTCCCGGTGGCGCCAAAGGGTTGGTGATTGCCGCATTCCTTCTGGTGGGAGCGGAAGTTGTCGCCCTCGGAATCTTCGGAGTGAAGGCTTGGGCTGACGTTTATCTCACGCCACCGTCGCCCAGCGCCATGCCAATTCAAGTCCAGGCCGGACAGTTCGCGTTTTATTTCCGCTATCCCGGTCCCGACGGAACCTTCGGCCCCATTCATCCGGAACTGATCAATGAGGGCACGCAGAATTTCTATGGTCTCGATACCGATCACGATGCGGATTCCAAGGACGACATTGTGACCGCTGAAATGGCCATCCCGGTGAACAAGGAAATTCACCTGCTGATGCACTCCAAGGATGTCGGACATTCGTTTTATGTGCGGGAATTGCGGGTTCAACAGGACTTTGTTCCCGGCCTGGATGTCTCGCTTCATTTCACTGCCACCAAGATAGGGAAGTACGAGATCGTCTGCACCCAGCTTTGTGGCTTGGGACACTACAACATGAAGGCATACCTCGAAGTCATGTCCCAGGCAGATTACGACGATTGGCTGAAGAAGGAACAGGCAATGCAGTAGCTCGTGTTCACTTTTGATTTGAGCAGACATTTCCTTTGAGGTAAGGCCATGCACGATATGTCAGCACACGCGGCAGAACACCACGCGCCGACAACCTTCATTCGAAAACATGTCTTCAGCCTGGACCACAAGGTCATTGGCAAACAATATTACGCGCTGGCGCTGGTGGCTGCGCTGGTTGGAATGGTGCTCTCGTGGTTCATGCGCATCCACCTGGGATGGACCTCCGCGGCGATTCCCGGCCTGCAACTGCTGTCAAAGAACGGCGCCCCCGGCGGCGTGATGACCCCAGAGTACTATCTGCAACTGATGACCATGCATGGCACGATCATGGTCTTTTTCGTGCTTACCACCGCACCCTTTGCCGCCTTCGGAAATTACTTTCTACCTATCCAGGTGGGTGCGGAGGACATGCCCTTCCCGCACTTCAACATGATGTCGTTCTGGGTCACGTTCGTAGGTTTCCTGGTTCTGATTGCGGCCTTCTTCGTGGGCGATGGACCGTCTCTCGGTGGCTGGACCCAATATGCGCCGCTCAGTGCAGTGGGCTCAGTTGCGGGTCCTGGCGAAGGCATGGGTGTGATTCTGTGGGCGACTTCGATTGGAATCTTTTGTGTTGGCCAGTTGCTGGGCGCATTGAACTTCATTACGACCACGCTCGACCTCCGCGTCAAAGGCATGAGCATGATGCGACTGCCCCTGAGCGCATGGGGCTGGTTCATCACTTCTTGCATGGGCCTTACCGCATTTGCGGTTTTGATGCCTGCATGCATCCTGCTGATTCTCGATCACGTGGCCGGAACCAGTTTCTTCGTTCCATCCAACCTGGTCATTAACGACCAACTGCAGCCGCACTCCGGTGGATCGACTCTGCTGTGGCAGCATCTGTTCTGGTTCTTCGGGCATCCGGAGGTTTACATCGCGATCGTGCCGGGGATGGGCATCGTCTCTCATGTTTTGGTCACCAGCATGCGAAAGCCTATGCTGAGCCACCGAGTCATGATTTATTCCATGGGAGCGCTGGCGGTCCTCAGCTACATGGTCTATGGGCATCACATGTTTGTCAGCGGGATGAACCCGTTCTCCTCGCTGGCATTCTCTTTCCCAACTCTCGCCATCACCATCCCGTCCACCATCATTGTGCTGATGTGGATCGGAAGCCTGTACGGCTCCAAGTTGCGCATTACCTCGGCCTCGCTGTTTTCTTTGGGTTTTGTTTCGATGTTCGTCAGCGGCGGGGTGAGCGGTTTCTTCCTGGCGCAGCCTTCGATTGACATCATGCTACATGCGACTTATTTCGTGGTGGGCCACTTCCACATGGTAATGGGCGTGGCGGCGATGTTCGGCATCTTTGCAGGCACTTACTTCTGGTTCCCCAAGATGACCGGGCGAATGATGAACGAGACTTTGGGGAAGATCCATTTCGTCATCAGCTTCATCGGAGCGTATTGCATTTTCATGCCATTCCATTACCTGGGAATGGCGGGAAATGTGCGCCGCTACTCGGCGTTCGTGGCTGACTTCCTGCAGCCGCTGATCCCGGTACATCGCTTTATTACTATCGCCGCGCTCATCACGGGTGCCGGCCAGATAATTTTTGTCTACAACCTGATTCACAGCCGGTTCCGGGGCGAGCTCGCGACGGATAATCCGTGGGAGGCGACTTCGCTCGAGTGGAGCACCCCGACCACCCCTCCGCCGCACAACAATTTTGGCGATCATCTGCCAGTGGTGTACCACGATCCCTACCAATACGGAGTGAAGAGTTCGACTGGCGATTACGTAATGCAGGCTTCGCCCGAGCAGGTTGCAACCCTAAACGAAGAGAAATAATCAGGATCTGTAGAAGGGACATTATTGCGTCATGGCAACTACGGTTCATGAACCGCCACAAATCGATCGGCGCCGCTCGCCGGAGACAAGTCATTCGGGGAACGGCGGCTGGCGGAACCTGGCCCCCGCGAATGGCGACCTGAAGGCGGTGCAGCAGTACTCGCCGCCGGCGTCTTCAACGGCAATCTGGGTCGTGCTTTTCGCCATTACGATGATGTTCGCGGCTTTCACCAGCGCGCTGGTGGTTCGCAAAGGTGCGTCGCTGGACTGGCGGCACTTCACGTTGCCTTCAATCCTCTACTTCAACACACTTCTGCTCCTGGCCAGCAGCGTGACCCTGGAAGTCGCGCGCCGGCGCGTAGCAACTTTTATGGGAGGTTTGCGAAGTCAGGCGGAAAGCCCGGCGCGATGGCTCTACATTACATTATCTCTCGGCCTGCTTTTTGTGGCGGGGCAGTACATCGCGTGGCGGCAACTGAGTGCCCAAGGCCTCTTCCTGGCTACAAATCCCAGCAGTTCGTTTTTCTATGTGCTCACCGCTGCCCATGCGGTGCACATACTGGGAGGCTTGGGCGGGATCGTCAATGTCATAGGCAAGCTTAGCAAGTCGATCCTGCGGCGGAGCACTCTGGATGCGACCGCTCGCTACTGGCATTTTATGGATGTGCTTTGGGTGTACTTGCTGTTGCTCCTTTGGATGAAGCTGTAGAGAACTGAAGGATAAGGAGACGCCGTGAGCCAAGCCGATTTAACCATGCAAGGGCACTCCGCAAGCCTGCTGGCGGGAACCCCGTTTTCCATGCCGACGAAGAAGCTGGCGATGTGGCTGTTCATCATCGCCGACACCATGACCTTTGCCGCGTGCCTGGTGGCCTACGGATTCCTGCGCAATGGCACTCCCAACTGGCCAACACCTTTTCACAGCATCACCAACGTCGCGATAATGACTTTCATTCTTCTGACCAGCAGCTTGACCATGCTGCTCGGAGTGCAGGCGGCGAAGGCGGGGGATAAGGCCGGAGCATTTCGGTGGACGATGATCACCGCGGGAGCCGGCATTGTGTTCGCCCTCCTGCACGTGCGTGAATGGCTGGGGCTCATTAACGAAGGCATGACGCTGCTGAAGAATCCATGGGGAACCGGGCTGTTCGGCGCATCGTTTTTCAGCATCACGGGCTTGCACCTCACGCACGTTGTCACTGGCATAATTGCGCTGCTGGTTGTGGGTGTGCGGTACAAAGGGGGCCGTTACAAAGCCGATGATATCGAGATTCTGGGCTTGTATTGGCACTTCGTGGATCTGGTCTGGATGTTTGTGGTACCGCTGGTCTATCTCTTGAATCGTTCTCGCTAGGTCGGGAAAACACAGGGAGCTGAATACTATGGCAATCGCGGAACAGCATAAGGACGGCGGGATCGGTAAGTATGTAGGGGTTTATGTTTGCCTGTTGGCTCTCGCGGGATTGCAATTCGTCATCGCTCTTCAGAACATTGACGCATCACAGATGTTCACGCGCATGATGTTGGTTGCGGTTGTCGAGGCGGTGCTGGCAGTCATGTTCTTCATGCACCTTTGGGCGGAAAAACGGGGCTTTGTATGGTTCGTAGCTGTCTTCACGATTTTTGTTCTGCTGACGATGCAATATGGATGGACTGACAGTTTCCGGATGCGGGTCGGTGCCCCGTTTTCCAGTTCTTCAAAGTAGGTAGCGAAAGGGAGAGATGAAGATTGAGAAACGCCTGCTTCCTGGCATTGTGCTGGTCGGACTGATGATGCTCGCCGTTCCGGCGTTCGCCCAGAATTGTGCGCTTTGCTATACCCAGGCTGCTTCCGCGGGAGCTCGGATGATTCAGGCCTTGCGAAGCGGGATTCTAATCCTTATCATTCCTCCCACGTTCATGTCCGTGGGCATGATTTTCATCGTTCATCGCAAACGAAATCAATTTAAGCGGAGCCAAGAAGCAGACGAATCCGGTCAAGACTGGTAAAATGGCGACCACTAATCTAATGGCAAACTCCATCGCTCCGCAGACGCTCACCTCGAAGCTCCGGGACTTTTACACCTTGACCAAGCCCGAGGTGAACCTCCTCATCCTGATGACCACATCAGCGGGATATTACCTGGCCTCGCGCGGCCCTTTCAGGATCGCAGGCTTGATTAACACGCTGATCGGAACGCTGCTGGTCGCCAGCGGGACCGCAACTCTCAATCAATGGATGGAGCGCGTCTGGGACGGCCAAATGCGCCGCACCGCGAATCGCCCTCTGCCTTCGGGACGCCTGAGCACTCGCGAGGCGTTTCTGTTTGGTATGGGGTTGAGCATCGCTGGAGGCCTGTATCTGGCGGTTACTGTGAACCGGTTGTCGGCACTTCTGGCAGTCTCGACATTGCTGTCATATCTTCTTATCTACACCCCATTGAAGAGGAGAACGCCTCTATGCACGTTGCTGGGGGCATTCCCTGGGGCGATGCCGACTCTGATCGGATGGGCTGGCGCTTCCGCCGGCATCGACCGCCATGCGTGGTATCTTTTCGCGATTCTCTTTCTGTGGCAATTTCCACATTTCCTGGCGATTGCCTTGATGTACCGTGAGGATTACGCTCGCGCGGGCTACAAAATGCTGCCCGACTTCGATCTCGATTCGCGTTTCACACGCGCGGAGATTGTCGGCTTCACTCTCGTCTTGATCGCCACCACCACCTTACCGTTGGTGGGACGCGGCGGACCGATCTATTTGACGGGTATGCTGCTGGCCGGAGCCTTCATGCTCTATCACGTTGCCAAACTGGCGCAGTCAACATCGAGAGTTCTGGCCAGCCGCGTGGTTCATGCCTCAGTTATTTACCTGCCTGTGGTGCTCCTGATCATGATTGCGCGCAAGGGCTAAGGTCTTCCCGCCTCGGGCTCCTTAGGCTGAAGCGCGAAAACTTAGACCTGCTCCCATCGCAGGCGGACTTGGTAGATAATCCAGATGACCAATATAGTCATGTCTGGTATATTCAAGGCATGAAAACCGTCAATATCAGCGACCTGAAGGCGCGGCTCAGCGCCCATATCCAGTTCGTCCGGGATGGAGAAGAGGTGCTGGTATGCGACCGCAACCTGCCTGTGGCGCGGATCGTTCCGTGCCGTCTGGAAGGCCACTCTCAGCAGCAGAGGCGTTTAGTCGCTCGTGGAATTCTCACGCCTCCGTTGAACAAGCGGCCGACATCTGTCTCCTGGCCGGAACCTCCAGGTGATATCTCCGACAAGACCATGGAACAAATATGGCGCGAAGAACGGGGAAGCCGCTAACTCGGGTTTCGGCTTTCTGGGATGCGAGCGCTCTCGTTCCGCTCTGCGTGCGGCAGGTTGCCACACCCCGAGTCATTCTCCTGTACAAGACTTATGAGACGGTCATCTGGTGGGCGACACCGGTTGAAATTGCGAGTGCCTTAGCCCGACTCGTGCGCGTTAATCAACTAGACGCCCAGGAGTGGGCAAAGGCCGTCAACCTAGCCAAAAGGCTTGCCGAATGGTGGTCCGTGATCCAACCGTCGGACGCTTTGCGGGCAACCTCGATGCAACTGGTGGATCGCTATGACTTGCGGGCGGCTGACTCGTTTCAGCTGGCGGCGGCCCTGGAGTGGTGCGAATACGCCCCTGAGGGGCGCGTTTTTCTCACTACGGATCACAGGCTAAAGGAAGCAGCTCTACTCAGCGGCTTCGATGCCAAAAAGATGTGAACATGCAAAGGGCAGCAGACCACAATGGCATCGTAAATATGGGCGGGCAGTCACTGGAAAACCAGATCCGCAGCTTCATCGATAGTGTCCATTGAAGACGAACGGGCGGTCCGGTGTGGCGATTCCTGCTGCCCGTCAGAGTGCGGCCGATATGCCCCGCGTCGGATATTGCAGGCATCCAAGCAGCACGACTTGGCGAGTCATCTGCTCGTAGCTTTCCGCCACCCGAACTGGAGAGATGTGAACGCCGGGGAGAATCATGCCTAGATAAAGCCTGGGAATAGCCAGGGAGGCATGAAGCCGAAGGCGAATCGCATTATTCACTAACTTCCCGGCGGCTTCCGCCGTCGCGGGGTCCGAGCTATGACGCCCCGCATCGGCAAGACGCACCAGGATCGCCGCATTCTGAGCCGCGCAGGAGACGTAATCCACCGCCGCGCGCAACCGTTCTCGCTGAATTCTGCGGAACTCCGCCGGAGAAAGGTTGGTTCGCAGAAACTTCTCCTCTTCCGGATCAACCAGGTTGCGAAATGCCTCAACATCCACCGCCCGGATGTGCTCGGTTGGATTCTCCAGAGCCTGGGAACTGGCGGCTTGTCCCTTGGCCAGTTTAACCAAGAACCCCAGTGCCAAGAATGCCACGACGATGAGTAACAGTGTGATAATCATTGGTGTAGAAGACGCTCCAATTCCTGGTTCCAAGCCTCCAGATCGTGCTCCGGCAATTTCTTCTCGATACGATCTCTTGGTTCTGGAGGTTGACTAGGTTCCTGAGGTTCTTTCGCCACGAGGTAGAAGATCCAGATCAGGACAGAACAGTGATAAGTAGCCATCCCCAGATAGTCGAGCAGATAGGATCCAGCGACAATTTGGGAACGAATAGCGTAATCGACTAATTCCAAACTGGCAAGAATTCCGAAACCTAAGGCGATCCCGAAGGCATAATTGCGCCACGAGATTCCGAAGTAGCGGGAGAACAGAAACAGAAACAGCAGCAAACCGCACTGCATGAAGCGAACGGTTCGATCCAGGATTGGGACTATGAGGAGAAACCCGTCAGAGCCGCTGCCATGGGTGCTGGCTAACGCGACGCCGATGAGCAGTAATATGACGGTCGCACAGCGAAACAGAACCTTGCTTAAGTCTCTCAGTGCATCGTAATTGCGGAATACTTCGACAAAAATCTCATAAATAATGCCAAACCGCAAGGCTCCGCTAATCGCAGCCCCGACCAAAAACGCGCTGCGATAGCGCACATCCGCGAGCGATCCGGTGTGAAGATACAGCGCCAGCAACACCGTGAACTGGAGCAACTCAAAGGCCGTGTAAGAAAGAAAGAGAGGGAACTGCTGGTACAGTCTTCGGCGGATCATCAGCAGCAAAACAACCGCCAGCAGGCAGTGAGGTGCAACCCACAGGTAGTAGAAGAGCGGTGACAGCGGAGGCTGCATGGGCTACCGCCAAGCACTATATCGCTTTTCGCGATAGCCCACAACGATTTTCGTCGCTGCTTACGCCCTATGGCCGAATGCCATCTTTGCTACAACTTCGAATTACTGTCCGCCACCAACCACGTGAGGGAAAGGATTGCCGTCCGGAGGCATCGGCGAAGGGTGCACGATCGGCGGAGGGGCGTTGTCATGACTGCTGCAGGTCAGCGCCATGAGAGTTGCCGGCATAGAAAAAGCGGTCAGAAGAAGCGCAACAGCCAACGAGCGTAGGGTCATTTTCACGGTGTGAATTCCTTTCCAATGTGGGATTACACCGTGATAATGTATTGGCGGTTGTATTTTTGAACAGGTCCCCTAAGTAATTTCCTCGTTCCAAAAACGTAACAATGACCCTGTATTCAGCACTCGAGGACCTTCAGGAAACCACGCTAAGAGCCTTCGCCGGCTGTTTGAACAAACTGGAATATCTGGCTGGGTTGCGCGACAAAGGCGGAGGCTACGAGCATTGGGGTCTGGCCCGTGTTTACGGGGATTTAGCAGCCAAGAAAGCACTGGCGCGAGCGCACCGATCGCTGCTCTCTAAAGTCTTGGCGATGCCCATCCGCACGCTGGTGGAGGATGCGAAACAATCCAGCGAGGCGGCCGGAAGTCCGCCTGCTGCCTATATCGAACAACTGGCGAGTACAAGTCCGAATCTGTTGCCCCACGGACCCGGCGCCGGGTCGGCCCGTCACCTTAGTTCAGTACTTCACGCCCTTTCGAGTTTGTTGAAGAACCCAAAAGCGGACGCCAATCCCCCAACCGGATCGCAACCCCAACCACCTGACCGATGATTTCCGCTTCTTGCGGGTAGCGCAGGGCGCGAGCTGCAACCGGCGACAGAGGATGCGGTTGAAGAATAATCTCTTCCCGCGTCATCGTGCACCAGCAGCAGGTGTGGCCGTTCCGTGTTTCCACAAAATAAATGGGGCGCTCGTATTCCGATCTCCAGCCTCCATCAACCGCTTTGTTCTTGGTCTCATCAATCTGCACGAAACTGCCCGGGGGCAGAATCGGATACATGGTCAAATCCTCGCTGCCAATATAGCCATAGGTGTACTGGCAGGTGGCAAATTGCGCCAGGTAGGCGAGCGGCACCTGCCCCCACTGCTCCACCATTCGCCCGAAATTCACCGTGCGCCGGGGATCGAAGCTGGGATCAAGGCGGGTGGGCATTTGAATGCTGGAGAGGTTTGCCAGAGCCTTAGATACATGCGACTTCGGCGGGAACACAAAATCCAAGTCTGCAGCCATGGCATTCAAATCGACGCCGTACCATGAGAGGAGTTCCCGTATATCCCGCCGATAAATGACCGCTAACGAATACAAACGGTATATGCTTGGGACTACTCCTTTTGTCTCAACATCCGAAAGCCGGCTGGGTGCTATGGCAAATTCGTCATTCCCACGTTTTTGTGCAATCTGCACGCTGGCGTTTTCGACATCCCGCATGGTCAGCCCAAGTTGCTCGCGCAAGACGCGTAAATTCTGCCCCCCTGGAAACATTTGCCCCCCTGTAACATCCGTACAAGTAATGTAATAATAGCAACTTAGAAGCCTCTCCGGCACAAAGGATTTGCATTATCAGCACGCAAACTCGCTTTGAGTCGGAGCTATGAAAACCTAGCCGACGTTCGCCGATTCTGTTCCGAATTCGTAAATTATCCCAGACTGCTGTCAGCTAATTCCAGGAGCGCTTCCTATCTTGGACGCCGATTCCGATGAAGTCAAGAGATTTAGGGCCGGCAGACGGGGCAAGAAATAGGGCTGGCTAATGCCAGCCCGTATCGGCAATCCAGCAATCCTGTATCAGTCCGCGGCTGCCGAGCTATCCACGGCTTCTACGAGCGGCATACTTACGAGATGCTCGCTGAGGAACCATGCCTGCAGTTCGTTCAAACGCAACGCGTCGCTGACCGCCAGATCGTTTGTACCGTCGTCCCCAATCGTGGAGGCCCGTTTCGCCAGTTGTCGGCAGTCCCGGATAATGATCTGATGTGCGTCCAGCAAGCGGGAGATCTGCACCGGAACCTCTTCCCTTCCCTTGGGTGGCCGTTCGATTTGCGTCGTCTCCGCTACGTCGTGGGCCATGGCAATGCTGAGCCCGCCGAGCAACTGGATCCGCTCGGCGATGGTATCGACAAGTTCCGCCTGCTCACCGAAATGCTTGTCAAAAAGTAAATGC
>Ga0210400_10001120_pt1 | contig 27237 bp, 18 predicted proteins | sample IncBWH26MmetaG_FD_155456 | JGI IMG/M metagenome (GOLD analysis project Ga0210400, IMG submission 155456) | Forest soil microbial communities from Barre Woods Harvard Forest LTER site, Petersham, Massachusetts, United States - Inc-BW-H-26-M | ecosystem: Environmental > Terrestrial > Soil >... | reverse complement strand
GGGCAATTCTTGAGCGATTTCATCGCGTTTTTTTCGCGGTGCCAGGATGAGCTGGTCTCGAGCGAGGACTACCAGCATTACGCTGACGAGCTTGCCGCGCAGCTTGAGTCCGAGCGCGGGGCGCTGGACGAAGACACCTACAAAGAACGCGCCGAACAGGTCGCGCAGGAACGGGAAATCGCTCGGGCATATCGGGCCAGCGAGGAGTTGTTGCGCGAGAAAAACGCAGTGGCACTGAATGGATTGATCGCGGAAGCGGTCGCGCTTCTGCAAAAGAATGAAAAATTGCGCGAAGGCCTGCGGCAGCGCTACCGACACATCCTGGTGGACGAATTTCAGGACACCAACATCGCCCAACTCGAGCTGCTGCTCTTGCTGACGTCCGCGCCGCGGAACGTTGTGGTGGTGGGCGACAACGACCAGGCGATCTATCGCTTTCGCGGCGCGTCGTTCGGGAGCTTCAAGCTTTTTCTAGAGCGCTTCGCGGGCTGGAAGGCCGGGAAGGACTCCACCCCTTATCGCGTGGCCCTGACGGAAAACTACCGCTCGACGCCAAACATCCTTCGCGTTGCAACCCAGGTGATTGCGCAAAACGAGGTGAGCGCGGATTTCCCCAAAAAAGTTCTGCAGCCTACAAAGAAAGAGGGCGAACGCATTCGCATCGCGGAACTGGCGGACGCGGATCAGGAAGCCCGCTGGGTAGCTAGCGAGCTGGAGCGCCTCCACGAGGCCGGACATCCCTGGCGCGATTTCGCCGTGCTCTACCGGCAGCACGCGCACCGCAACGAACTTGTGGAAGAATTGTCGCGAAGAAAAATTCCATTTGTCATTGCCAAACTTTCCATTCTTGAGCATCCCCTGGTGCGGGACGTTCTCGCGTACTTGAAACTGATTGCCAGGCCGTTCGACAGCATTGCCTGCGCCCGGGTGCTCTCAGCACCGGCGTGGCATCTGGAAGCCACCGATCTTGTGCGGCTCGCCGAACGGGCCGCCAAGAAGCGCGGCACCGCGCTCTACGATGTGCTGCAAACGCCGCAAACGGAATTGCCGTTTGACGCGTCACAAGGAGCGCTTGGCGAGCTTCTCGAATTCCTGGCACAGCAGAGAAAAACGCTCAAGCGTCAGACGGCGCGCGAAATTCTCTCCGGCCTGATCGAGTGGCTCGAAATTCCGCAACGCGCGGGCGCCCAGGACCAAAAATACGTAAAGCGGCTCGAGGAATTCGCCAAAGAGTGGGAACCCAAAAGCGATACGCGCCGCGCCGCTGAATTCCTCGAATACCTCGAGTATTTTGAGCAGGCCGGCGGAACGCTCAGCCTGGAGGACGACGCGCCGGGAGACGCGGTGCAACTGATGACCGTGCACGGCGCGAAAGGGTTGGAATTTTCACATGTATTTCTTCTGCGCGTAAATCAGGGCGCATTTCCCGCGCGCGAGCGCTCGCCGCTGTTCGAATTCCCCGTGAAACTGATGAAAGAGGAATTGCCTTCGGGACAATTCCACATCCAGGAGGAGCGGCGCCTCTTCTACGTCGCGCTGACACGAGCAGAGCACCGACTTACGATCACGACGTTGTCCGAGAAGAAAGGAAAGGTGCCTACGTTCGTCGAAGACATCCTGATGGACCCGGGAGTGAAACGAAAGGATGTGCTGCAAATTGCGCCGAAGGTACCCGCTCCGAAAAGCGGCACGTCAGCGGACTCCACGAGCGGACGAGCCAACTCTTCGCTATTTCCGGCATCGGTTGCGCCACCCAAGATTTTTACCCGCGTGGCGCGCTGGGCCGAACAGTTTCATCCGGCATCACCCGAGCCGCTGAAGCTGAGCGCTTCGGCCGTAGAGAATTACCACAAATGCCCGCAGCGATATCTGTTCAGCTATCTGTGGTCGCTCAAGGAGGGACCGCGGGCGACGCTGACGTTCGGCAGCATCATGCACACGACCGTCAAGCGTTTCATCGAGCAGCTTCGCAAGGGAGTTAAGCTACCGTTCGAAGAGGTCGCGCGGATTTTCGAAACCGAGTGGAGCTCGGCGGGGTTCGAAGACGAATACCAGGAAGCGGAATATAAAAAGGATGGTCTCGAACAACTTCGCGCATTCCACACAGGGATAATTGCCTCGCCGCCGCAGGTCCGCGAACAGGAGAGAGGCTTCGAACTCCCCTTAGAGAACAACGTCATCATCGCCGGCAGAATCGACGAGATTAATTCACTGGGGCGAAACGATGTGGAGATTGTGGATTACAAAACCGGCAAGCCGAGAAAAGATGCGGACGCGCGAAAAGACCTTCAGTTAAGTCTCTACGCCCTCGCGGCCAGGGAGATTCTGGAACTGAATCCCGTGCGCCTGGTTTTTCACTATTTGCAGAACAACCAGACCCAAGTCACAACCCGCGATTCGAAGCAGCTTGATGAGGCGGAGAAGATCGTGCAGGAAGCTGCGGCCGACATTCGCGCAGGTGAATTTCCGCCAAAGCCGGGATTTGTCTGCCGCAATTGCGCGTACAAACCCCATCTGCCAGCACACGAAGAGGCCCTGAGCGTCTGATCACGGAGGGGGAAGTCAGCTTTACCCCGCCGAATCGCCGAACCCAAATAGCATTCTATTTGCCTGCTGGCAAAACTGCTGCGTAGTAGCCGTCCCGCGTGAGAATCGAGAGCCCTTCGCGCTTCACGCGCACTTCTACGGAATGGTAGTCGGCGCCGCGATCGGTACCGCGGGGAGAATAGGCGAGGGTGTACTGATTGCGGGCTTCCTCGGTTACGCGCGCGTAAAGGTCCTCGAGATCGCCGCGGCGCGAAGCGTAGTACACGTCGCCGCCGGTGTTGTGCGCATAGCGCGCGAGCCGGTCAAGCTTGTCGAATTTTCGATCGATAAAAACAGTGCCTACACCGACTCCGAAAACCGAAATGTTGTAGCGCAGCAGTTGTTGCAGGACCACGTCATATTTATTCTTGTTTTGTTTTGGAGCGTTGACCCCGTCGGAAACGAGGACGATGATCTTGCGGCGTTCCCGCCCGCGGTCTTTGAGAAGCTCCGCGGCGGCATAGACGGCGTCGTCAAGCGCTTTCGTTGGTTTGCCGCCGATCTCGATGGTTGTTGCCGGCGTTGCAGGCCCGCCGGTTACCGATTGCCCGTTAATGGTCGGAGGGTCAAAGGTACCGCTCGGCCTCGCCACCGAAGGTCGGCTTCCCAGCCTCTCGCGCTTGAGTTCGGTGAGGAGCTTGTCCGGGTCCATGCTGAAACCTTTGCCAGGATAAAAGTATTCGTCGAACCGGCAAATGAAGGCTTCGTCTTCCGTGCTCATTCCGCCGACGATGGCTTCCAGGCTGGCTTCTACCTGGGGAGCGTCCTTGGACTTGAGGTCATTGTCGATCAGCACGACCATGGAGAGCGGGAAGGCCTCGGCGGTGAACACCTCGATCTTCTGCTCGACATTGTCCTCGAGGACGCGGAAATCGTCCTGCCTCAAGTCGGCGACAAGCCGGCCCCCGCGGTCTTTCACGGTCACGGGCAAGACTACGTAGTTCACATTCTTTACGATTTTGGCCTGCGCGTCGCTTTGCGGAGGACGGGGGGCCTGCTGGCGGGCGGCTGCGGGGGCAACTGCTTGCCCGGGGTTCTGCGCTTCGAGAATTGCCGTAGGAACCGTCAGCAAGAGAGTGCAGCCGAAACTAAAGACTCTACGTAGACTTTTCATCTTCCTCGGGTGACACTTCCGCTTGTGTAACTCGGTTCGGGAACTGGGGCGCGCATCCTGGAAGCCGCTATGTAGCATCGAAGAATTCGTGACCACCAAACTGTTAGGATATGCGGAGAACGCGAAGCGTTCCACCGCTGTTTCAATACCCCGGCGGGCAATTACCTGCCGGGCATCTCTGAATTTCGCGCGTATGCAGAACAGTGGCTCTTTTCCATCACCGCGTAGAGCGCGACTATCGAGGAAAGTATACATGGCTTCCGTGAAGAACTTCGTGTCTCGTTGCGCTGCCTGGGGTCTGGCAATGGCCTTTGCCGCTCCCGCATTGCCGCAGGAACCCAGCCAGGGCCAGGTGATCCGCCGGCAGGTCAACCTGGTGAATTTGTTCGCCACGGTTCGCGACAATCACAAAAAGATCGTCAGCGACCTGAAGCAAGAAGACTTCAAGGTCCTGGAAGACAACCAGGATCAAAAGATCGCCTTCTTCTCCAAAGAAGTGACGCTCCCTATCACGCTGGGGTTGCTCCTCGACACGTCCGGCAGCGAACAATACATGCTGGGCGCGATTCAGGATGCGGGAGGGCAGTTTCTGAATCGGGTGTTGCGAAAGGGCGACGAAGCGATGGTGATGTCGTTCGATACGGACGTCGACTTACTGTCTGATTTTACAGACGACCGCGCCCAGCTTGACCGCGCGGTGCGCCACGCCCGCATCAATACGCCTGGAGGCGGAATGATAAACCCGGGTCCCGTCCCTACGTCGAACCAACCCGGAACAACGCTGTACGACGCCATTTATCTGGCTTGCAACGAAAAACTGAATACCGAGGCAGGGCGCAAAGCCATTGTCATTGTGACGGACGCGCAGGATGAAGGCAGCAAGGTGCGAATCGAGGAGGCTATCGAAGCCGCGCAGCGAACCGACACTGTCATCCACATCCTCCTGGTGGCGGACCCGCACTTCGGAGGGAATTCGGGCGTGGCGCATAAGCTCGCGGATGAGACCGGCGGACGCATGATTTCCGTCTCCTCGGAAAAAAAGCTGCTGGAAGCATTCGACGAACTTTCCGAAGAGCTGCGGAGCCAGTACACGCTGGGGTACTACCCTTCAAACGCTGAGAAGGACGGAAAGTTCCGCAAAATCAAGGTCGAGGTTGCCAACCACGACATGAAAGTTCTCACGCGCAAAGGCTACTACGCCCCACGGAGTTAGCCGCCGCTTTCTCTAGGTATCTTCAGAAACGATCAGGACGTTTGGGGCGTATTTTGGGCTGCGGCTTGCGCGGCACCATTTCGTCGCGGTTCGCCGTCAGGTATACCAACGACGCCACAATCACGGCCATTTGCTTCATGTCCGGCTCCTGAACGCGCTCGTAGACGTCCATGTTCGAGTGGTGCGTGCGCGTCTCGTACTCGATGGGATCTTGAATGAATTGAAATCCCGGCAGACCCACAGCGTCGAAAGAAAGGTGATCCGTTCCGCCGGTATTCCGGATGCTGAGTGTGTTCATCCCCAAGTTGTGGAACGGCTCCATCCACTGCGTGAAGAGCGGGGCAATCGCTTCGTTGCCCTGCAAATAAATGCCGCGAATTTTCCCGGAGCCGTTGTCCACGTTGTAATAGGCATCGAGCTTCGCCTGTTCCGGCAGGATTTTTATTTTTTCCTTGTCCGGATCCGTATCCGGCTCCCAATCCCCGAAGTGCTGCTTCACGTAAGCGCGGGATCCGAGCAGGCCCTGTTCCTCGCCGGTCCACAATCCGATCCGCACTGTGCGCCGTAACCTGACTCCAGTCACTTTAAGAATGCGCATCGCTTCCAACATCACGCCGGAGCCCGCGCCGTTATCGGTGGCCCCGGTTCCCGCGTGCCACGAATCGAAGTGCGCGCCGATCATCACGACTTCGTCGGCTTTCGCCTTATCCGCGCCGGGAATTTCGCCGATGATGTTGAATGAATTGAGATCGTCCTCGTAAAACTTGTTCTGGATATCCACCTGCAAAGTCACGGGGACTTTCCTTTCGAGCATCCGCGCGATGCGCCCGTAGCTTTCGCTGGCCACCGCCACACGCGGCGGCGCCGGCGGGTCCTTGGGATCGCGTGGGCCTCCGGACTGTACAAACACGGTGCCGTCGTCAGAGCCATCAGAAGTCTCAATCCACGCGGCGACGCCCTCCTCGACCAAAAATTTCTGGATTTTCTGATTCAGCTCGCGGCGCGCCCTGAATTGCGCGAAGCGATCTTCCTCTTTTTTCCCCGGCACGGGTTGCGTGGCCATGTCCGCTAGGTCCGCATCCGTGTAGCGATGCGCCTGGGCCTCATAATGCGCCGTTACTTCCGGCAGCGCCGCCGTCAGGACAAATTTGCCTTTCAGCGTGCCCTTGTACTTCTCGATGTCCTCTTCTTTTTGGATGGGCGACCACACCGCTTCGGCGGTTACCGGACCATTCGTGCCCGGTGTCCACGCTTTGGGATACGCAATCAGCGGAAAGGGCCGCGGCGAAATCACTTGCACGGAAATCCGCTCGTTGGACCACCCTTTGCCGAACGGCCCCCAGGGTTCGAGGTGCACATTCGCAAGCTGCCACTCCTTCATTTTTCCGGTGGTCCAATCGGCGGCCTGCTTGATGTTAGGCGAGTTTGTGAGGCGCGGGCCGTAAACGTCGGTGAGATAACTCATGATGTCCATGATCTGCGAGCGGTTGAAGCCTTCATCCTTGATTTGCTGGATGGCGTTTAAGTCCAGCGCCGTTGGCGCTTGCGCGCCCAGCGGCAAAACCGCCACAAACAAGAACAAAATCAACAGATGTCTACTGTGTTTTCGCAACATGGTCCTCCGTCGCTCAGATTTTCGTGAAGAAATTCTTGAGAATTGGTCCGCGAACCGTCCGTCGAAAAGTGGGACGCCCGCACCCAGCGCCCGGTTTCAAGGCTGAATCTTCAAAAATGGCGCGCCGGCCAGGGGTATATCTCCGATCGGGAAGAAACCTCGAGCCGTATGAATTATCTTTGCAAAAGCTCTGACTCTCACTGAATGAGGGATCCGGTCGGGCTCTGCTCCGGCGCCCCCGTGACGTCCCGGTAGGTGCGTGCGTAATATCCACGACGGGCGCGAACCTGGTAACCCTTATGATCCGGCGTCTCAATGCGAATCTTGTGGTACTTGCCGTTGGCCACGTAATTCAGCGGGCTGTAAGCGATGGAATACTGGTTGCGAAGCTCGTCCCCAATGTCCTGGAAGGATTGATCGAGATCGTCCACGTGATAAGGGAAAAAAGCTCGGCCGCCGGTTTCTTCGGCAAGGTCCTCGAGGATCTGGTCTCCTTCGGTCTTAAGAGCTTTGCGGTCCCCCATCTTGTTGGGATCGGTTTGCGAGAGCGATATCCATTGCGTGCTTGTGCTGATGGCATAGATCACTACGCTGAAGCGCTGTGCCATTTCGATGGCTTCGGCGCGCGTGTGGTTGGAGAGATTGTCGTCGCCGTCGCTGATAAGAATCATCACCCGGCGCACCACGTCCGGCTGGTCGCCCGGGGGCCGGGGCGGGTGACTCAACTGCTTTGCGCAAGCCTCGTAAATCGCATCGTAAATCGCGGTGCCGCCGCCGGCGCGCGTGCTGACGATCTGATCGCGCAGCTTGTCGGCTTCACCGGTGAAGGCCTGGATGACTTGCGGCTCGTCGTCAAAAGTCATGACGAAGGCGGCATCTTTGTTGCGCCGCAGCACGCTGTAGAGAAAATTCGTCGCGGCGTCCTGCTCGAACTTGAGGCGGTCGCGAATGCTGTTGGAAGTGTCCAGGAGCATCCCAATGCGCAGGGGCAGATCTGTCTGGCGGCTGAAAAATCGGATGGATTGCTGGACATTGTTGTCCAAGACCTTGAAATTTTCTTTTTCGAGGTCGGGAACTAGCTTGTTCCGGCGGTTCAGCACGGTGAAGAGAACGTCGACCAGGTTGATGTTGCGAATGATGGTTTGATCGCTGCGCTCGGGCGTTTGCTGGTCCGGGGCCGTGGGGGGCTTCGTCGGCGCAGGCGCCTGCGGGGCCGCGCCGGATTGCGTTCCGCTCCCCTCAGGAGGTTGCTGTGCCCGGGCGGAAAGGCCGCAAAGCAAAAGGGCGAGGCATACGAGACCTGAGATGAATTGACGTCGCATTGAATCCGATTATAGGTAGCCTGCAAGCGCAGCGTCAATGCGGCGCGGGTCTTCGTCCGCAGCGGCGGCCAGCGCTTCCAAAAAAACGCGCAGCTCGGTTGGAAGCGGCGCGCGCAGTTCGCGCCATTTACCCGTGCGCGGGTGAGAAAAGCCCAGTTTGGCGGCGTGAAGAAAATTTCGCCCCAATGCGGGCAGGTCGATCTTTCCCACGTGGAGGTGCCCCGTTGCACCATACAGCGTGTCGCCGACGACGGGGTGCTTCAACGCTGAAAAGTGGACGCGAATTTGATGTGTCCTACCGGTGTGGAGCTGAACTTCGACGAGAGAAGTTGAGTCGATGCGCTCGAGTAGCTTCCAGTCTGTGCGGGCCTCCCGAGCGGTGCGCATTGCCGCGCCCGGCGACATCTTACGGACCACGGCCATGCGCGTCCGCCGCTTGGGGTCGCGACCGATCGCCAACTCGATTCTTCCGCTCGCTTGTGACAAAGCTCCCTGCACGAGCGCAAGGTATGTTTTCTCCACCGTGCGCTGGCGAAACGCCTCTCCCAGTTTCGCGTGGGCCGCGTCATTTTTTGCCACCAGCAGGACCCCCGATGTTCCCTTGTCGATGCGGTGGACGATCCCGGGACGCAATAAGTCATTCGATTGGGAGAGGGACTGCCCCCGTCCAAGCAGCGCGTTGACCAGCGTGCCGCGCGAATTCCCCGCCCCGGCGTGAACCGTCATTCCCGCGGGTTTGTTCACAGCGATCACATCTTCATCTTCGTAGAGCACCTCTAGGGGAATCGATTCCGCTTCCGCGCGAACCGGTGGCCGCTGGCGAGCTTCCACCTCAACGCGCTGGCCGGCTCGCACTTTTTGCGCACCTTTGGCTGGGCGTCCATCCAGCAGGATGAGTCCCGTTTCGATCAATTCCTGAATGCGCGTGCGCGATATTTCCGGACGGCGCGATGCGACCACGCGATCGAGGCGCTGGCCTCCTTCGCTTTCAGAAACGAGAAATGTTTGTGCAGGTTCCGATGGCACGCCGGAGATTCTAGCAGGTTGCCGGGCAGGACTATTGCCGCGGTCACTTGGAAGCTTCGGATGCTTGGCGCTTCACGCCAAAGAGTGCGTCCAGGATGATGAGGGCGGCGCCGATGGCGATGGCCGAATCGGCGACGTTGAAGGCGGGGTAATGGTAGGAGCCGAACCAGACTTCGAAGAAGTCGGTGACGGTACCGTGGAGGATGCGATCGGTGACATTGCCGGTCGCTCCGCCAAGGAGAAGAGCAAGGCCGGCGGCAGTCGGGGAGCCGCCGCTATGCCCGGCGACAAACAGCCATGCGAGCGCTCCTATGACGAGGACGGAGCCAACGATCAAGGCGATGCGCACCCAAGGAGAAGTCAGATCGGAGAAAACACCGAAGGCAATGCCGGGATTGTTGCTATGAACGAGATATATGAAATGGTGAATCAGCGTGCGGCGCCAGCCCTCGGGAGTTTGCGACTCGAACCAGGCCTTGGTGGCGCGATCGGCAAGAACCACGGTGAGGGTAAGCCAGAGCCAGCGCAGGCGTTTCGTAATCAGCAATCCCAGCTCCCAAGTTTTGTTAGCTTTTGCATACTCGCCCTACTCGTAACGCAAAAGCGCACAGCCCAAAGGCTGTGCCACGAAAGCTCAGGCGCCACTGGACGCATGACCCGTGGAACCTTCGATTTCGGCGAGGGCAGCGGTGCAACGCTCGCAAACTGCGGGGTAGCGGGCGTTCTCGCCTACGTGAGTAGAATAATTCCAACAACGCTCGCACTTTTTCCCGTCGGCTTTTTGGATGGTTACTTCGAGAGTGGGGATGAGTTCGGAACGATAGTTCCCTGCCCCGGCGCTGAGGAATTCCACCTGCGAAACGATGAACAGGCCGGGCAAGAGGGAAAGGTAGTGCTTGAGCTTTGTTTTCAATTCCGGATTGGCATTGAGCAAAACCTTGGCCTCCAGGCCTCCATTGATTTTCTTTTCGTTGCGGGCGACTTCGAGCGCTTTCAGCGCCTCGGCGCGGATTTTCGCAAGGAGTTCCCAGGTGGCGATACGATCAGCCGGAATGGCCGTCCTCAAGCTGATTTCTTCGGGAAATTCCGCAATATGGACGCTTTCTGGTTCGCCGGAATATTTCGGCAAGTATTTCCAAATTTCCTCGGCAGTGAAGGTAAGTATGGGCGCGGCAAGGCGCACCAGGGCGCTGGTGATTTTCCAGACGGCGGTCTGGGCGGAGCGTCGTGATTTGTTCTTCGCCGCCTTCGTATAAAGACGATCCTTCAAAACGTCGTAATAGAAAGAGCTGAGATCCACGACGCAGTAGTCGTGAATCGCGTGATAGACGCGGTGGAAATCATAAGATGCGTACCACTCGCGGCATTTTTTCACCAGGTCGGCGGTGCGTTCGAGCATCCAGCGATCGAACTCCTCGAGCTGATCGTTGGGGAGCGCATCGCGCGAAGGATCGAAATCGAAGAGATTGCTGAGGCCGTATCGGAACGTGTTGCGGATCTTGCGATACGCTTCACTGAGCTGAGTCATGACGCGGTCGCTCATCTTCACGTCGGCCTGATATTCGACCGAGGCAACCCACAGGCGGAGGAGGTCGGCGCCCCAGCGCTCGCAGATCTCGATCGGGTAGAGCGCGTTGCCGAGGGACTTGGACATGGGGCGCCCCTGCTCATCGAGTGTCCAGCCGTGGGTTACGACGCTGCGGAACGGCGCATGATCGCGTATACCGGTAGCGACCAGTAGCGAGCTCTGGAACCACCCGCGGTATTGATCAGGGCCTTCGAGGTAAACGTCGGCGGGCCATTCGGCGCCCTTGAGAACAGAGAGATGCGAGCAGCCGGAGTCGAACCAGACGTCGAGAATGTCGTTTTCCTGGCGCCACTTCGCCGCGCCGCACGAACACTTGGTTCCCGGAGGCAGCAGCTCCTCGGGCGTGTGGCTATACCAGGCGTCCGCGCCTTCCTTCTCGAACCATTTAACGACGTTGCGGAGCGCGGTGAAATTTTCGAGGCGTTTGCCGCAGGCGTCACAATAAAAAACGATGATGGGCACGCCCCAAAAACGCTGCCGCGAGACGCACCAGTCGGGGCGCTCCTTAATCATTTCGTACATGCGGTCTTCGCCCCACGCGGGAATCCATTTCACCTTGTGGATTTCCTCGAGGGCTTCCGCACGCAGGGAGTTGCTGGCTCCGTGCGCCGCTAGATCCATTCCGATGAACCACTGCTCGGTGGCCCGGAAGATCACCGGGTTGTGGCAGCGCCAGCAATGCGGATAACTGTGCTTGAACTCCTGATGCCCAAGAAGCGCGCCCCGATCGCCGAGGAGCTTTACGATAATGGGATTGGACTTGAATACGTCCTTGCCTTTGTATTCGGGCAAACCTTCGAGATAGATGCCGCGATCGTCGATGGGCGCATAGGTTTCGAGGCCGTACTTCTGCCCGGAAATGAAGTCGTCGACACCGTGGCCGGGAGCCGTGTGAACGATGCCGCTGCCTTGATCGAGCGTAACGTACGTTGCAAGGATGCCGGGAACTTGTAGAGGCAGGAATGGATGCTGGAACTTCATCCCTTCGAAGTCCCGGCCCTTGAAGGTGGTGCGAACTCGAGCATCCTTGATGCTGCATTCCACTTGCAAAGCGGCAATGCGTTCAGGGGCGAGGAGCAGAGCACCCTTTTCCGTGTCGACCACGGCGTAGTCAAAATCGGGATGGAAGGCCAGCGCGCGATTGTGAGGAAGGGTCCAGGGCGTAGTGGTCCAGATCACCGCGCTGACGCCGGCGCCGATTTTTGCGGCTTCGCCGTGACCTCCCCCGACGACACCGAATTTTACCCAGATCGAAGGGCTGGTGTGATCCTCGTACTCGACTTCCGCCTCGGCGAGCGCGGTACTGTCGTAAATGCACCAGTAGACGGGCTTGCGGCCGCGGTAGACGTAGCCCTTCTCAATGAAATCGAGAAAGGCGCCCGCGATCGTGGCCTCATATTCGTGGCTCATGGTTAGGTAGGGGTGGCTCCAACGGGCGAAAACGCCCAGGCGCTGGAAATCTTTTTTGTGCTGTTCGACGAAGCGCGCGGCAAATTCACGGCACAGTTTGCGGAACTGAGCAGGCGGCACTTTGCCTTTGCCGCCCAGCTCTTTTTCCACTTGCGTTTCGATGGGCAGGCCGTGGCAATCCCAGCCAGGAACGTAGGGAGCGTAGTGACCGGCCATGCTTTTCGTTTTGACGACGAGGTCTTTGAGAATTTTGTTGAGGCCGGTGCCAAGATGGATTTCACCGGTGGGATACGGCGGACCATCGTGAAAAACGAAAAGCGGCTTGCCTTTGCGGGCTTCGAGAATGCGGTCATAAAGACGCGATTCCTGCCAAGCGGCGAGCTGCCTCGGCTCATTCTGCGGAAGATTTGCCTTCATGGGGAAATCGGTCTTAGGCAGATTCAGCGTTTTCTTGAGTTCGAGTGGTTCAGCCATGGAGATGAGAGTTGAGAAATCCCTTCTGTGCCCGACAAGCCGCAAGTTAATGCTGGCTGGGAGTCCCTCCCGTACGAACGGCCAGTTATACGGCGGGAAACATCGGAAAGCAGTGTGACTGGCTATGTTACAATGAACGCGAGTAAGTGTCAGCCCGAGGGATACGCAACCTTTCCAAGCCAGCGTGAATCCTATCGGAGTGGAACACCGGATAAGGGAATTTCGCGTCTAAAGAGGATAGGTAAACTAGTGCCGGGCGCATTCATCGATTTACTGCCAACCGAAAAAAGGAAGCCGCGGGTGTCTGGGGCAAATGCCGAGCCGCCCGTGCCGGTGCCGGCTTCCGCAGTTCCAACTTTCAGCGCCCCCGAGCATGTGATTTCGGATGACTTTTTTTCAAACCTGAAGCAATTCTTGACGGAACGTCCAATCAAAATCCGTGGAGATTTCCGCTCACCGCTGATGCCTGCATCTTTCGGTGAAGGGCTTTCGGACAACCTAAAGGATTTTTTCAGTTCGCGGCCGGTACCTAAAGGGCGGGGGAACAACAGGCTAGAGGTTCAATGGGGCGCGGGATTCGGGGGATTTGGCGACCGCATCAAGGAGCTGTTTTTCCCGAAAAAGCTGCCGCCGCTGCAAGTGACAAGCAAGCCGATCCGTGTAAAGGATATCTGGTCGAAGGATGAGAACTTCGGCTGGACGCAAGTGGTTTCGATGGGGATTCACGCGGCAGTGATCACTTTGCTGGTGGTTCCCATCATCTGGCACCTGGCGCCTCCGACAGAGGCAAAAAACAAAAATGTCGACGTAACGCAGATTGATCTGTCACCTTATATTACGAGATTACCTGCGGGTGCGCAGAAAGCCGGAGGGGGTGGAGGATCGAACGACCGGTCCTTGACTCCAGCGACGAAGGGGAAACCCAAATTTACGTGGACACAGTTCACGCCGCCCCAGGCGAAGATTCAGAATCTGAATCCTAAGCTGGCGATGGATCCGTCGCTGCTGGGGCCGCCGGATTTGAAATTGAACAGCCCGAACCTGCCGAATATTGGCGATCCTCTGGCTTCGGCGATCACTGATTCTCTCGGGAGAGGAAATGGAACGGGCGTTGGCAGCGGGACAGGCGGAGGTTTGGGTCCTGGCGAAGGCGGCGGTACTGGCGGCGGAGTGTTTCGCGCCGGAGTGAACGGCGTAGGTTCGCCACTGTGCATTTACTGCCCTGACCCGCAATACTCCGACGAAGCGCGCAAAGCCAAGTATCAGGGCACTGTGGTGCGGATGTAATCATCACGGCGGACGGCCGCGCCATCAACATCCATGTCGCGAAGGGCCCGGGACTCGGCCTGGAAGAGAAGGCCATCGAAGCGGTGAGGTCGTGGCGCTTCAAGCCGGCGATCGGCCCCAGCGGAAAGCCCGTGGCCGTGAGCATTCCCATCGAAGTGACCTTCCGGTTGTTCTAGGGTATTCCTCCTTACTTCGAACTAAGGCCCATAATTTAATTTACCCAGAACTACGCGCGCCCTTCACAACCCACTAGACAACCAATCTTCTGCAGGTCACTTCTCACTTCGCATTGTGTCCGCTGCCACCCCGGCGAAGCGAGAAAACTAGCGGGCGCGGAGGGATTTTTATGCACGCTCCTACCCCGCAACATATCTTTACTCGGTCTTCCGAACAAGAATCCTGGTTATCGCGCGTGAGCGAAAACTTTCAGCAGCTTCTTATGCCGATTCCGCTTAAAGCCTCTAGCCCGAACGGCGCTCCTTTGCATGTTGTAGACATGGATCACGGGCAAAGCGGCGGCCGCGCACAGATCTACTCGGTGCTGACGCATGCGATAGCGATCTCCCTTTTTCTCTGCCTGGTTGCGCAGACGCGCAATGAAACAATCCGCAAGCATGGAATCGCTCTACACGGACAGGAGATCCTAAGGTATGTGCCACCTCGAGTCGCAAGGCTACTCGGGGACCCTTCGCCTGGGAGAAAAGGCGGGAGCGGTAATGAGAATCCGATTCCAACCACGCGTGGAACTCTGGCGCCGTTTTCCTCCATGCAATTCCTATCGCCGCAGCTGCCACAAAACGAAAAACCAGAGCTTCCTGTTCCGGTGGCCATTTTCGACGCGGAAGCACCACCTTCCAGTACTTCCGTCGCCCACCTAGGTCTGCCCTGGATGCCATCGGAAACAGATTCCGCGGGTCCGGGCAAGAATCATGGAGTCGGGGCAGGTCCCGGGCATGGCGTAGGTGATGAATACGGGAACGATGAAGGCATCGGTACCGACGGCAGACCATACTCTAACGTGGCTTCCTTTCCGGTGTGCACATATTGTCCAGACCCTTCTTACACGGAGGATGCCCGGAAGGGAAAACTGCAAGGCACGGTCACGCTGCGCATCTTGGTTTCAGCGGACGGACGAGCGACTCAAGTCCGGCTTGTGAAAAGACTCAGCAGTGATTTGGATGAGCGCGCGGCCCAAACCGTGAAGAGTTGGCGATTTATTCCTGCAAAGGATGCGGCGCGACGGAGTGTTCCCGCGTGGATGACGGTCGAGGTGCTGTACCGCCTTTTCTAGACGGCGCCCCGCTTCAGGGGTAACATTTTCATCGTGCCTTACGTGTTCACCGAAAACGAGCGCGGACCGGAAACTGCGGCGGCGTCCTCGCGTTACGGAAAACCGCCTCTGAAAGTGGCCGGAATTGGGGTGTTAGGTCCTCCCATTTCTCCCCGAAGGCCAGTTGGGCCACTCAGATGGATACGCGCCCCGCTCTTACTGAAAATCTTAGCTGTGTTGATTCTGTCGGGAATTGGAATCAGTATCTTGCTACTTTTACTTCGTACCCTGTGATTCCCCGGGGAAACGTCCTCTTGAGAAGGTCTGCTCGCAACACACCCAATCTGTTACGATGGCGACCATGAGCAAAGTTAAACGCGGCGCAGCAATGCTGGCCTTGGCGGGCTTTACTTTCGTGGCGGGAGGGTCCCGCGCGCAGACGGCAGGCACGACCGGAAATCTGGAATTCGCGGCCCGGATCTCGCCGACGGCTGCACGGTCAGAGCCAGTGCGCCAATTTACGTTTTTCCTGCTGACGAAAAGCTACGCGGATATCGCAAGAGACGTAGAGGCCAGCGACAAGATCCCTTCACGCGATGAGTTCATTACGGATTTGAAAGTATCCGAGGAGCTCCGGGAGTGGTTGAAGACCCATGACGTCCTCGACCTCACGATCCCGGAGATGGACAGAATGGTGACGCCCGACGACGTCATTCACGTTCCGGAATTTCTGCTGGCTTACCAGCGTTCCAACAGCGGAGGCGTGACAAAGGGGATCCCCAAACCGAGGTACCGGGATGCGGATAAGAAGGAGAACCCTGAGCGCTACGAGCGGCAGCATCAAGAATATCTTACGTCCCTGAAGAAATTTATCTCCTCCAATCCGGAAACGGTGAGCGGGTTCGAATTGGAATTGAGCGGCGTGAATCCCCAAAACAAATGGGCCAAGATTCACGTGGACCACACGAGGAAAGTTTCCAGGCTGGCGCCGGAATTAGCGCAAACAAAGTACCTCGTGGCGAAGGCGGATACGGATCTGGACGGGCGCGCGACGCTTGCAGGGATCGCAGCGGGCAACTACTGGATCAGCACGTTGAATCTGGACGCCGCAGCGGGCGACACGCGGCTCCGCTGGGACGTGGCAATAACGATTCAACCCGGTCAGACGACGCGCCTCGAGCTGACTAACCTGAACGCGATCGACGCCCACGCTGCGACTCCCTGACGCTCGGTTCTTGCGATTGACATGGGCGCACCTCTGCTTTGGCTCGGATTTAATTTATTCGTGCTGGTCGCGATTGCGCTGGACCTCTACGTATTCCATCGCCGGCCGCACAAAATAGAGCTGCGCGAGGCGTTGGTTTGGAGCGTCGCTTGGATCGGATTGTCAGTTCTCTTTGGCGTTGGGATTCTGCGATATTCGGGACACCAACCTGCGCTGGAGTTCTTCACCGGATATCTGATTGAAAAAGCGCTTAGCGTCGATAATCTTTTTATCTTCCTGATCATCTTCCGAACATTTGCCGTTGAGCTGAAGCTGCAACACCGCGTACTCGCCTGGGGAATTCTGGGGGCGCTGGTTATGCGGGGCGCGTTAATCGCGGTGGGCGCGGAGCTGATCGAACACTACTCCTGGGTGCTGTATGTGTTTGGAGCTTTCCTCTTGTATGCGGGCGCGCGGATGTTCTTCACAAAGAAGGAGAACATACGTCCCGAGCAGAATTATGTTTTTCGGTTCGCCCAAAAGCATCTGCGCGTAAGTCGTGAATATCATGGCGAGAGATTCTTCGTGAGGCAAATCGGAGGACGGCTGGCCACACCGCTGTTCTTGGTACTTCTAATTGTCGAAATCACTGATGTGACGTTCGCGATGGATTCGATTCCCGCGGTATTCGGGATCACGCACGATCCTTTCGTCGTGTATACCTCAAACGTATTCGCGATTCTTGGGCTGAGGGCGTTGTATTTCCTCCTTGCGGGAGTTTTGGACCGGTTGCGGTATCTGGACGCAGGGTTGGGGGGAGTGTTGACGTTTGTGGGGGCGAAGATGCTGGCGGAACGATGGGTGCACATCCCGGTGCAGATTTCGCTTGGGGTGGTGTTAGGGATCTTGCTGATCGCGCTTGCCGCTTCGTTGCTGTTCCCGGGAAAGCCGAAAACTTAACCCCTATATCCCCTACTATTTACCATCCTCATTGGGCAGCTTGGATCGGAATTCTTATTTCGAAACGGGTATTGCCCGGCACGGAATTCACGGAGACGCTGCCGTGCATGCCGGTAACGATGCGGTAGACGAAATCCAGTCCCAACCCGGTGCCCTGACCGATAGGTTTGGTGGTAAAAAACGGGTCGAAGATGCGCGACTTCAGTTCGGGAGGAATGCCGGGACCAGTATCCGCAATTTCCACGAAGACATATTCATTGTCGCGCGCGACGCGGATGCGCAGAGTGCCGCCGTCCTTCATCGCGTCGGCCGCATTGTCGATGAGATTGGTCCACACCTGATTGAGCTCGCTGCCGTTAACCATCACCTTGGGCAGGTCGGGCGCATATTCTCGGACCACTGCAATGCCGCGCTTCAGTTTGTGATTCATGATCGTAAGCGTGTTTTCGAGGCCCTTGATGACATCGACTTCCTGCACCAGGGCCTGATCCATGTACGAATATTCTTTTATGGCCTTGATGAGATCAGAGATGCGCGAGGTGCTGTGCTCGAGCTCTTCGGCAATGCGATCCATTTCGAGAAGGGTGGCGAAGCGCGTAAGTTCGGAACCCAGGGCCGAGCCCGCAGCAGCAGCGAACGATTCCAGCTGGGCGTCGGCCAGATTGGCATCGGCAAGCAATGGCGCGAGTTTCCAGGCGTCCTTCACGTTGCGGGATTCGAGCCAGGTTTGAAGGACCTCTTCGCGCTCGACGCGCTCGAATTCATCCTTGTAATTCGGGGGCTTGAGAGCGGCGTGAATTTCGTCCTCGCGTTTTGCGAGCTTCGCGCAATCATCCGGGCCGATCGAAGAGGAGCGGCCCGCGTCGCGCAGGCGAACCAGACAATCACGCAGCGCGGCAGCCGAGCGGCGAGCGGCGGCAGAAGGATTGTTGAGCTCGTGGGCAAGGCCGGCGGATAGCTTCCCGAGGGCGGCCAGCTTATCGCGCTGCTGCCCTACAACTGTATAGTTGCGCACGCGGTCGGTCATGAGCGCGACCAGGCCCTGCGCCAGCTCCGGCATGCGTTGGAGCATTTCCGTAAACTTGCTGGCGGGAAAGGCAAGAACGCGCAGGCGGCCCATAGCACGGGTGGTAAGGGGAACGACCTTCAGCCGCGAAAAAGGCAGGAGACCCGTAACGGTGGGCGCCTGGACGCTTATGACGGGGCTGTCGGGACCGTCGCTCTCGCGGCGGCCACGAAGCTCACCTCCCAGGAGAACCAACATAGTGTCGGCATTCGAGCCCTCGTGAATTACAACTTCCCCGGAAGCGAACTCGCGCAACTCCGACTGAGAGATAAACCATTCCAAATCGGCTTTTTCGAGATTGGTGAAGACCGGCACCTTGCGCAGATCCGCAAGCAAGCTTTCGGTCGACGCGTGAGCTGAATTCTCGGTCATTCGTGTTCTGCCTCCGCTGCCGGCGCGCTACCGTAGCATCCCATCATTGAACCTTAGCAAGATACTGGTGGATGAATTGAACTACCACTGCCCCTTCGCCAACTCCGGAAGCCACTCGCTTGACGGAGCCGTGGCGCACATCGCCGACAACAAAAATTCCAGGCACACTGGATTCGAGCAAGCCGGGATCACGGTCGAGATTCCAGCCATTGGGCCTTTTTCCGTCGCGAAGAAGATCCGGGCCGGAGAGGATGAACCCTCGATCGTCGCGCTGGACTTCGCTGGGGAGCCACTCTGTGCGGGGCTGCGCGCCAATGAAGATGAAGAGGCTCGAAGCGGGAAGCTGCGTGGTTTCGCCGGTGGCCGCGTTTTTGATAGTGATGGCGGTGAGCCGGGTATCGCCATGAACTTCGCTGACGCTTCTTTGCGTCAAGACCTCGATATTAGCTGTCGTTTGAATTTGCTCGATGAGGTAGTGAGACATGGTGCTGGCCAGCGAGTTGCCACGGATAAGCATCACCACTTTCGCGGCAAACTTCGAAAAGTGCATGGCCGCCTGGCCCGCGGAGTTTGCGCCGCCGATAATGTAAACGGTCTCGCCGCGGCAAGCGATCGCTTCAGAAGCGCCGCCGCCATAGTAAACACCCGCGCCCTGCAGGCGCTCGATTCCGGGAACGTCCAAAGTGCGCCACTGGACACCCATGGCAAGAAGCAGGGCGTGGCAGGAAATCTCCGAGCCATTTGCCAACTGGAGGAAGCGATACGGTCCGTCAATGCGAACGCCACGCGCTTCCTGAGGAGAGAGAATCTCGACGTCGAACCGCCGCGCCTGAGCCACAGCACGTCGGGCTAAATCGCTGCCGCTTAAGCCTGAAGGGAATCCCAAATAATTTTCGATACGGGAACTCAGTCCGGCCTGGCCACCGGGTGCTTCGCGCTCGATGATAACGGTATGGAGCCCCTCCGACGCGCCATAAACCGCCGCAGCAAGACCTGCTGGGCCGCCCCCAATGATGGCCAAGTCGTAGAAATTAGTTTGCGCCCGGGTGTGGAGGCCGAGCTTCTCCGCGACTGCAGGAACCGGCGGCTCGGCCAGGCGCACTCCATCGGGAAAAAGTATCAGCGGCAACGTCTCGGCTTCGGGCCCGAGGGATTCAATGAGGCGGTGCACCTCGGGGTCGGAGGCGGCCAGCTCCACGTCAATCCATTGGTAAGGCACTTGATTGCGCGCGAGAAACTCGCGCAGGTCATACGAACGGGAAGACCAGCGCGTCCCGAGGACGCGAATTCCTTCGTAGGGCGGGTGGAACTGAGCGGACCAGTCCTGAAGCAGGTCATCGAGGGCCGGAAAGAGTTTCTCTTCCGGTGGATCCCACGGCTTCATCAAGTAATAGTGGACGCGCGCGGCGTTGATGGCCTCGATCGCCGCGTTAGTGTCAGCGTAGGCGGTGAGGAGCGCGCGCTTGGCCTGCGGATGAATGTCCATGGCTTCCGAGAGGAAGCCGACGCCGTCCATTTGCGGCATACGCTGGTCGGCCAGGAGAAGAGCGACGGGATTATTGCGGGCCTGGAGTTCGCGAAGCGTCTTGAGGCCCGCACTGCCGGAATTGGCGTGCATGACCCGATAGTGCTGGGCGTAGCGGCTGCGAAGATCGCGCTCGATGGCCCGGAGGACTTCAGGGTCGTCGTCAATAGTCAACAGAACGGGTTTTGGCATGGCTTAGTAGGATGTGGGTCCCTGCGACTTGGTTATTTAGTCCGTTTGCGCTTCTATCGGCGCAAACTACACGCTACAATTCTTGCCTCATCCATGTCCAGTCCACTCTCGGCAGCAATTTTCGACCTGAGTTCGAGTGATTCGGTAAAGCGAGCCACGGCAGCGGTGGAGATTTATCGTACTGGGCGGGCTATCGCGGACGATGCAACCACGCTTTGGTGGACGGATGCGGAGCTGGCCGCCTTGCTCGGCGGAGGGGCGCCAAACGTGACCGTGGGTTTGGCGGTCAGCCGGGAAATATTTACGAAAATTCGCGCGGCGAATGGCTTGCCGAGACTGGCCGAAGTGCCGCCGGATCAGGATGCGGAGGAGTTCGAGCTGCATTTCCCCGACGGGGTTACATTGGATATTCTGACGTCGCGGGCGCCCGGAGGAACTGGCGCGATTGCCAAATATCTCGCGAAGTTTAGCGAGGGAGTGCAGCAAGTGGAATTTCGCTGCAGCGACGTGGAACGTGCAACAGAAATTCTGAAAGTGAAATTCGGAGCGAGGCCCGTTTATCCAGAGAGACGGCCGGGGGCGGACGGGACGCATGTGAACTTTTTTCTGGTTTCTTCGGCCAGCAGCAAGGTTCTCATCGAGTTGTACGAACCGGCAGGCGGCACGCACGAATTGTGAGCGCAAATAGCCGAATCAGCTTGATTGCAGGACGTGCCAAGCACGGAGGAACTCGGCAACGGTCCACGCCTGGGCAATGCAGCCGCGGGGCGTGAACGGGGCGTCACCATCAAAAATTTCTCCGAGCGTGCCGAGGCCGTAGGCGTGGATCTGTTGCGCGAGCGGTTCGAGGAAACGCCGGGCCGCGGCGGCGTCGCGATATACCCGGAAATGAGCCGCCGCAAATGGTCCGAGTAGCCAGCCCCAGACGGTGCCTTGATGGTAGGCGCCATCGCGCTGGCGCGGACCGCCTTCATAGCGACCCTGGAAACCGGCTTCCCCGGGAGCAAGGCTGCGCAGGCCATACGATGCAAGCAAGCGCCGGGCGCAAATATCCACGACGGATTTCTGCTGCGGCGGCGTGAGCGGGCTGACGGGCAAGGAAACGGCAAATATCTGATTGGGGCGGAGTGAAGAACCATTGCCGAGACCTGGCGCGTCAATAACATCGAAGCAGCAGGCGCGTTCCGCGTTCCAAAATTTCTGGAAACTTTGCTTGGCCTGGACTGCCAACTCCTCCAAGTTACTGCTGGGTTTCACAAGTTGACGAGCAAAGGCCGCTTGGGTTTCTAACGCATTGATCCACAACGCATTGATCTCGACGGGCTTTCCCGTTCGTGGGGTGACGATCCAGTCATCGATCTTGGCGTCCATCCAGGTAAGTTGAACGCCGGGCCCACCGGCGTAGAGAAGCCCGTCGGCGGGGTCGACATGAATGTTGTACCGGGTGCCCTTGCGATGAGCTTCGATGATGGCGGCAAGGACGGGGAATAACTGCTGCAACATGTCGCGATCTTGAGTTGCGGAGAAATACTGCCGTGCGGCTTCGAAAAACCACAGCGCGGCGTCGACCGTGTTGTACGCAGGATTGCCGCCTGCATCAGGAAAATTGTTGGGGAGCATGCCGCTATCCACATAACGCGCGAAAGCGAGAAGAATTTGGCGCGCAAGTTCGGGGCGGCCGGTAGCAAGGGTGAGACCTGGGAGGGCAATCATGGCGTCGCGGCCCCAGTCGCCGAACCAGTGGTAGCCGGCAATTATGCTATGGCCGTCAAGCTGATGGGGCAAGCCCCGCTTGACGATGAACTGGTCGGCAGCGAGAAGGAGCTGGTCGAGCCATGCGGGACGATCACCAGCCGGATCGGGGTTTTTTATCTGATACGCGCGGAGCAGCTCGGCTTCGCTCTTGGCCGATTCGGCTCTCGCACGCCCACCGTCGAGCAAAGCATCGTCTTTTGTGGATGCCACGAGTGCGACGCTGGCCCCTAGTTCCAGCCTAGTGTGGAAGAGAGCAGCGGAAAGAAGGTCCTCGCCGCTGTCCAACCCGCGTTCTTGTTCTCTCGGGAAGAAGCAGCCGAGGCACCAGTCGTGGCGCGGCTCGCACGATGCGCCGGCGCTTCGCAGATAAAACGGAGTAGCGCTATCAAAGGCGATGACGCGAATGCCGTCGGGAAGAGGCTCGATGCGCATGCGCCACTCGCCGGCGTGCGTAAAGGAATGAAAGTCGCGGTAATTCACTAAACATTTGAAATCAATCTCCACAGAACTACCCGCGCGGACGAGCGTGTACTGAATGAAAGTGGTGTTTTCACCGTGGCGCATCCAGATGCGTTTTTCGAGCAGCGCATCGGCAAAGGCATAGGTCCAAACGGGAGTGGTGCCTTCGAGATGAAAACTTTCGATATGCCGGAACCCCTGTGGTTCGACAGCGCCGCTGGACCAGCGATGGGTGGCCAGGGAATATTGCGCACCATCGTAGCGAAGCGTCTCATCAATCGCGGCGACCAGCTGCGTCCTTCCCAGAGGGGGCTGCAGCGCGGCGACCAATACTCCGTGATAACGGCGGGTGGAGCTTCCAGCGATTGTACCGGACGCAAAGCCGCCGATGCCGTTGGTGACAAGCCACTCACGCGATTCGGCGGCGTCCAGATTCCCGCAGATTTCGCGGCCAAACTCGATCTCCGAGACTGGAGTCACTGCTGCATCCCGGAGGACGAGACTAAGCGCTTGGTCATGAGATGGCGCTGATGGTCTTGGTAGCCCGTGCGGCGGTAAAGCTCGAGGGCCGGATCATTGCCCGGGTCCACTTCAAGATGGAGGGCCTGGACACCCAGTTCGCGCGCGCGTTGTTCGACGAATTGCACGGCACGGCGGCCAATTCCCTGCCGCCGGTATTGTGGCTCAACATACAGTTCGTCGATGAAGGCATCCAGCCCATGATATTCGAAGCTGAAACCCAGAGTGAGCACGATATAGCCCGCCGGAGTCGCTCCATCCAAGAATATCCAGGCTTTGCCAAAAGTAGAGTCGGCGAGAAATGCCCGAAGGGCTTTGCGCACTGCAGGTTCGTCAAAAAAATAAGCTCCCGGCTCCTGTTCGGCCAGTCCGCGCATCATGCGGAGAAGGTCTTCTTCATCCGCTTGCTTGGCGGATCGAAAAAGGATGGAGGCCACGCTACACACCGCTTTGCTCGAGAAGTTTGGCAACCAGGCCGGTCCAGCCAGTCTGATGACTGGCGCCCAGGCCGGCACCGTTGTCGCCGTGAAAATATTCGTGGAACAAGACAAAGTCTTTCCAGTGTGGATCGTTCTGAAAAATCTCGATTCCGCCCGCGACCGGTCGGCGGCCGTCTTTGCCGCGAACGAAAATGTGAACGAGGCGGCGGGAGATTTCGGCGGCAACTTCCCAAAGATCCGCCTCCTTCGCGGAGCGCGCCGGGCACTCGACTTTGAAATCCTCGCCGTAATAGTGATGCAATTTCTGCAGTGATTCGACGAGAAGATAGTTCAGCGGAAACCAAATAGGGCCCCGCCAATTGGAATTGCCGCCGAAAAGCCCGCTGGAGGATTCCGCCGGCTCATAACTCACGCGATTGACCTGACCGTTTACATGGACTTCGTAGGGATGCTCGAGGTGATAGCGGGATAGCGCACGGACGCCGTATGGAGAGAGAAACTCTGTTTCGTCCAGCATACGGCCAAGAATGCGCTTCAATTGTTTGCGATTGACGAGTGAAAGCAACCGGCGCACGCCTTTCGCGGAGCGCTGTGTCATTTCGATGTGCTCGGGCACGTGCGGCGTATTGTCAATAAACCACTGCATGCGGCGTCGAAATCCGGGGAGGCGTTCGATGATTTCCGGTTCGAGGGTTTCCACGGCGAAGAGGGGAATCAAACCAACCATCGAGCGAATCTTGAGGAAGTGCTCTTCCCCATTGGGGAGATGGAGCACGTCGTAATAGAAGCCGTCCTCATCGTCCCAGAGGGCGTGGCCGTGCCTTCCAATATCGTTCATGGCGCCGGCGATGTGAACGAAATGCTCGAAGAATTTGCTGGCCACATCCTCATAGGCGGGATCTTCCTTGGCAAGTTCGAGCGCGATGGCCAGCATGTTGAGGCAATACATGCCCATCCAGCTCGTCCCGTCCGACTGCTCGAGATGGCCCCCGGTGGGCAACGGCGCTGAGCGGTCGAAAACTCCAATGTTGTCTAAGCCCAGGAAGCCGCCTTGGAAGATATTCATGCCTTCGAGGTCTTTGCGATTGACCCACCAAGTGAAATTGAGAAGCAGTTTGTGAAAGACCTTTTCGAGGAACGCGCGGTCGGCAGTGCCACGAACGCGGCGCTCGATCTTGTACACGCGCCAGGCAGCCCAGGCGTGGACGGGAGGATTCACGTCGCCAAAAGCCCATTCGTAGGCGGGAAGCTGCCCATTCGGATGCATGTACCATTCGCGAAGAAGCAAGACGAGCTGCTCCTTCGCAAAATCGGGGTCCACAAGCGCGAGCGAAATGCAGTGAAAACCTAGGTCCCAAGCCGCGAACCAGGGGTACTCCCATTTGTCGGGCATGGAGATGACGTCATCGGTATAGAGGTGCGTCCATTCCTTGTTGCGGCCTTCCCAGCGGCTCTCGGGAGGCTCCGGCCCGGCGGGGTCGCCTTCAAGCCAGGTCCGAACGTCATAATGGTAAAACTGCTTACACCAGAGCATCCCGGCAAAGGCCTGGCGCATGACGGCTTGCGCGTCGGTTGAGAGCTCCTTGGGGATGCGAGCGGCGTAGAATTCATCGGCTTCTTTTTTTCGAATCGCAAAGACGCCGTCGAAACCCGCGCTGAAGTCATTCGTGCCGGGCACGCCTTCGGCGCGATCGGCATGTCCCGGAGAAGTGATTATGCCAACCTGCCCTACGTCCCTGTCCATCCCGCCGAGTGGCTCCGAATCGGTCAGGCGCAATTTGAGAGTTACGCCTTCACCCGGCCCAAGTTTCACAGGGTAGTAGGCGGCCATTTTTGTGCCGGTTTCCTGCGGATTGACAGCCGCCTTGTTGCCGTGAATCAAGTATTCGTGGAACGCGTCCTTCACGTACGGTGAACGATTTTTTCCACCGAAAAGACGCGCGTTGTTGGTTTCGTTTTCGGTGAAGAGCAGTTGAGGCTGGCCGGCGCAGATGAGCCAGCGCTTGCCATATTGCCAGTGTTGCAGTTCGGCGCATAAACTCTGCGGGACACCGGCGGTCTTGCGAACGACAGGCCGCCTAAGATCCTTGCCCCAGGACCACGTGTTCCTGAACCACAAAGAAGGCAAAAGATGGAGTGAGGCTGCCTCGGGCCCGCGATTTATGGCTGTAATCTGGATGAGGATGTCCTCGACATCCGCCTTGGCATACTCGATGAAAACGTCGAAATAACGATTCTCGGCGAACACGCCCGTGTCCAGTAGCTCGAATTCGGGGAACTCGCGTCCGCGGCGGCGGTTCTCTTCAACGAGCTGCCCATAAGGAAACTCCGCCTGCGGATACTTATACAGCGTGCGCATGTAGCTATGCGTGGGGGTGGAGTCCAGATAAAAGTAATACTCCTTGACGTCCTCGGCGTGGTTGCCCTGATTACCCGTGAGACCGAACATTCTCTCTTTTAGAATGGGGTCGCGGCCATTCCAAAGAGCGAGGCCGAAGCAAATCATCTGGTGGCGGTCGCTGATGCCGCCGATGCCGTCTTCACCCCAACGGTAGGCGCGGGAGCGAGCATGGTCGTGCGGGAAATACTCCCAGGCGGTCCCCTCGGCGCTGTAATCCTCGCGCACAGTACCCCACTGGCGTTCGGAGAGATAAGGTCCCCAGCGCTTCCAATGTTTTTTGCGTGTGCGGGCTTCTTCGAGGCGGCGGTCTTCCGTGGTTACGAGTCTTGGCATGGCTGGCAGGTCCTTGGGAGAAAGAGTCGACGATTAATGACCGCGTACACTGGTCAATTCATTATGCTAGTAAATGCGGCCGTGCCCCTTTCGGCGCTTCCCGCAGTATAACGGCCATCCGCCCTAATTCGATGCCCAAGAAGAAATTCTGTCGCGGATTTTCGAGAGAATACGTGGGCGCGCGTGGGGGTTGGCGTTCAAAGATTACGGCGGGTGGTGCAGACGTTGGCCGTTGAGGCAACTCGGGGTGCCGCACCCTTCGGTTTTAAGGGTGCGGACTTTGACTTTTCCTTTTTTGGGCGCACCGCCTCATCCTCCTTCGTTCTCTTCTCATCGCCGTCAATGCGTATCAGTCCTTCCTCTCCCCTGGGCGGATTGCTCAAACGTTGGCCGTTGAGGCAACTTGGGGTGCCGCACCCTTCGGTTTTAAGGGTGCGGACTTTGACTTTTCCTTTTTTGGGCGCACCCGCCTCATCCCCCGTTCGCCCTCTCCTCAACCCCGTCAATCCGTATCAATCCTTTCTCTCCCCTGGCGTAATGCGACCAACTGCTCCACGGCCACTCCTTTGGATGATCCACCAGTTTTCGTACCACGGGATTCGCATGCATGTACTCCAGTTTTTCCCGGAACTTCTTCCGCGAGTAAACGTTGAAATCGTAGAACCGTCTCTGCCAAAACGCCCCTGCCTCCATCGCCCTCCCCGGAAATGCCAGCGACAACTGCCCGGGCACACTCTTCTTCCCGCGAAGCGCGCGGGAAACTTTCTGCTTCAGCACTTGCAGCACTTTCGATGGCGTGATTTTCTTCGGCTTGCTGATCAGCAGATGCACGTGTTCCGGCATCACCACATAACCAAGCAACTGGAAGGCGTGTCGCGTACGCACCTCGTCCAGTATCCGCACAAAGCGGTCCCGCGAGCGCCGCGTCCCCAAAAGCGGCTGTCGCCGGTAGCAACTAAACGTGACGAAATGAAGATCCCCGCGTCCGTAATAGCGTCGCAAAGGGTTGCGCATCGAACTACAACCCGCACCCTTGAAATCGAAGGGTGCGGCACCCACGCCTCCTACCTACAATGGATAGTGCCCGGATGATATACTCCGTTGGT
>Ga0210400_10001118_pt1 | contig 27278 bp, 31 predicted proteins | sample IncBWH26MmetaG_FD_155456 | JGI IMG/M metagenome (GOLD analysis project Ga0210400, IMG submission 155456) | Forest soil microbial communities from Barre Woods Harvard Forest LTER site, Petersham, Massachusetts, United States - Inc-BW-H-26-M | ecosystem: Environmental > Terrestrial > Soil >... | reverse complement strand
CTCGTAGGCGGCTGATGATTTTGGTTTGACCTCATACGCCAGATAGCGGCCGTCCGGCGACCATGTGGGATTGAGTTCGGCGATCTCGCGGGTCTGCGTCAGGTTCACAACTTTGCCGGTTTTCGGGGAGACCAGGAAAATGTCCCACTGCTCGTCGCCGTCATAGTCGGACTGGTAGGCAATCCACTTTCCGTCGGGCGACCACGCGGGCGCGGTCTGGCGCTGGTCGCTGACCGTGAGTTGCACCGGCCATCCGCCTTCGGCGGGGACGAGCCACAAGTTATTTCGTCCGCTCATGTTGGAGATGAAGGCGATGCTCTTGCCATCGGGCGACCACGTGGCGCGTCCCACCTGACGCGTCATGTAGAGCTTTTCGATGGTCAGGCTGCGCGGTTCAATCTGCGCGTTGGGCGTGGACGAAATCTTTTTCGGATCGGTAACGGCCTGCGGGGAAGGCAAGGTCTGGGCGGCGGTTTCGGCGACGGCAATGCTCATAAATATGACGATAGCAAACAGTGTGTAGGCGCGCATGGAAGCTAGAGCCTCGGGCGAGGGTTGAAGGAAAAGTTTAGCAGAGCACGCGGTGTCCTCGCGGCCGCAAATTGCATAGGTCCTTCGCTTCGCTCAGGATGACAAGAGGCTTAGGTTCACGTTCTGAAATGGGAATTTATCTGAAAATATGTTCGTTCGTTACAGACGCGGTGCCCGTTGTTTTGTCATCCTGAGCGAAGCGAAGGACCTATGCAAACGCTGCGTACACCGAAAATCTATTTCGTGTACATCATGACGAATCGATCGAAGACGCTCTACACCGGCGTGACCGGCAATCTGATTCAAAGAGCGCGGCAACACAAGACCGGCGAGGGTCAGGGATTTACGGCGAAGTACAAACTCGATCGTCTCGTCTACTTCGAGCGTTTTGAAGATATACGCAACGCGATCGAGCGCGAAAAGCGGATCAAAGGGGTGGTTGCGGAGCAAGAAGGTCGAACTGATTGTTTCTGTGAATCCGGAGTGGCGCGATTTGAGTCGAGAGTGGTTTGAGCGGCACGAGTTTCAGCCTGACGCAGAAATTGCATAGGTCCTTCGCTTCGCTCAGGATGACAAAGCGTCTGGCAGGCTCCTACACCTTCGCGTTCGGGTGCATCTCCACCGTGCTCCAGGTCTTGTCGCCGGCGTGGCAGATATTTTCCAACGCGCACTCTGCGCATTTGGGTTTGCGGGCGATGCAGAGTTTGCGGCCGTGCCAGATAATCTGGTGCGAGAACAGGATCCACTTTTCGCGCGGGATGATCTTCATCAGGTCCTGCTCGATTTTCTGGGGATCGTTTTGCGTGGTGAGTTCGAGGCGGCGTGAGATGCGGTGGACGTGGGTATCGACGACGACGCCTTCGGCTTTTCCAAACCAGCTTCCCAGCACGACGTTGGCGGTCTTGCGGGCGACACCGGGGAGAGTTAGCAACTTGTCCATTTCATCGGGGACCTGGCCGCCGAAGTCGGCAACGATCTTTTTGGCGGCGCCTACTACCGATTTGGATTTGTTGCGGAAGAATCCGGTGGAGCGGACGTCGGGTTCGAGTTGTTCGGGAGTGAGCGCGGCGAAGGCCTCGACGGTTGGATATTTTCGGAAGAGTTCGGGGGTGACTCGGTTTACATTTGCGTCCGTGGATTGCGCGGAGAGGATGGTGGCGACTACGAGTTCCCAGGCGCTGGAGTGGGTTAGGGCGCAGGTGACTTTGGGGTAGAGTTGGTCGAGGCGGGTGAGGATTTCGGCGACGCGCTCGGGGGCGATGGGATTGTAGGCTTTTAGTTTGCCGGATCGTTTGCCGGACAGAGGTGACGCGGGCTTCGACGCGGATTTCTTGCGCTCCTTGGGGGCTGGACGGGCGAAGGCGTCCGTCCCCACACGGGCATTCTTGCCACCGGTAGCTGCACGGACTTTGTCCTGGCGTCCGGTGCGGGCGGGTTGGCGCGGGACTTGGCCTCGGGGCATGATCGGTCTCCTTGCGCCCAACATCTTAGCAGTTGCCGGCTGCGCACCCGCAGCGTGGCTGGCCCTCCAGAAACCAACTACCGGCGAAGGTGCGCATTGGCCGACCGTAACCTCGGTGGGAATTGACGGGTGCCGCGGCCGCGGGTAGTCTGGAGGTAATCCAGCTAGAGTAATCCAGCGAGAGTCAGGAAGAATTCCGTGGCGGTCAATTCCATCCAACTCGGGCAAGTGTGGCGCAGTGAAGCCGACGGCCAGGATTATCTGGTCACGAAGGTTTACAACGAAGTTTTTTCGCAGTTTGCCATCTTGCGGCCGGCTGGAATCACCGCTCCCGATGTGCCTACGGTTCGGATCAAGGTGACCAAGGGCCCGCAGGGCGCGACCTTGCCGGGCTACGCGTTTACTCAGGAAGGCTCGTTCTAGGTCACTCATTCCAGCGCCGACGGATCTTTCGCGGCTTTAAATAAAACGCGGCTTTCTACCCGTAACATGCGTCACGTGCACATCAGATGACGGAAAATCCTGCCTGTACGAAGGGCAGGGGGGCGGCCATCGTGGGCGGCCCACTGGGGCGGGTCGCGCAATCGTTCGGGGACCGGAGTCACTTTTTGAATATCCCCGTGGACCTCACCTGCCACCCTCGACGGGCGGGCGCTGACTCCACGGCTGATCCAGGGTACAAAACGCCTTTGGTTTTAGTGGCCACCAGAAATAGCAAGGCCAATCACCGCTAGGATAACGGCAGCGATTAGACATCCGCAAAAATAGAGAGCGGCGAGCCCGCCTACCTTCATCGCCACGACTATAGGCTCATCTTCGGCTTCGGCTGGCTTCGGTACTATGGGTCCACTTCTAAACCTCGCGGGAGGAGGCTCTTGCTTTTGTTTATTGGCGCGATCCTTCTTTGCCATGATATAGACGGCAGGAGCCATCACGAGGAATGAGAATCCAGTGATCAGGAAAAAGGGATTGACTGCCCCGGTGACCGCAAAAAGCAAGATCGCCACGACGATCAACCCCAACAAGCCAATGCCCTCCCAAGCCTTCTCAGACATTTCTTTCTTCGCAGGTTGTGCAACCGCTGGTCGATTGAGGAGAAGCTCTGGCTGAGGATCTTGGTAGTACATCGCGAGCGGGTCGGAATTTGGAGTATCTGGCCTCTGCCTCTGTTCCAGAATACTTGGCTCATTAGTTACATTAGGTTTGGGTCGCTTGCGGCGGATGCGAAAGTTTGACACAGGACGCCCCCTCCCCGTGGATGGGGCAGCACGATATCACACGTTTAAGGTGAATAGTAGCTCCATCTTCTTGTTGACGGCCCTCTCATCCGGCAAAGGTCCTCCACGCCCCTAAGCTCCCTCGTCGGTGGGTGCTTGACCGTCGGGCGGACTCAGAATGAAATTTCGGGTTTGCTAACCGCCGACGCAACCCCCGCAAACGTGGCTTGGGTCTACAATCGTCCCTAATGGAACGTTCTGCTCATATCCGTGCACTTGTTTACCAACGCCTACGCAAGCCCATATCTAGTCAAACAGCACAACTGGGGACCTTAGTCACAGAAGTGTTTCAGATGGCCGGAGAAGATTTCGGTGGGCCGAACCGAACGGCAATTGAGGATCAAATCCGGGAGATCGTCTGGGAATTGGCTTTTCAAGGAATCATCGTCCCAGGCTTTGATAGCAGCTCGCAAGCAGGTCTCCCATGGTTCAAGCTTACCGATTGGGGCGAACGCTCGCTTGAGCGGGGTGAATACCTACCGTACGATGCCACACTGTTTATGGAGCGCTTGCGCAACGAGGTTCCCGCTGTTGATCCCTTGATTGTCATGTACCTCACTGAAGGTCTGAGGTGCTTTCGTTTTGGTGCGTTTATCGCCTCAGCGGTTATGGTTGGTGTAGCTACTGAGCAAATGATTCTTCTACTCAAAGACGCGGTCTATAACTCTCTCAATAGCCCAGAGAAGAAAAGTAAGTTTGAGAAGGAAGCTCGGGAAAAGATCAAGCGCATTCACACTGCCATATGGAATAGATTGGACCCTGTACGAGAGAATATGCCGTACGGTCTCAGCGAAGCTATTGGCGTAGAGTTTACCGCAATCTTTGAGATGGTCCGACGAACGAGAAATGGAGCAGGGCATCCCACAGGAACGAATATCGAGCGCCATGAAGCCGAGGCCCTACTCCTTCTGTTTCCTACGCACGTCAAAACCGTTTACGCTGTGATTGGGTGGTTGAAAACTGCAGAGATCTGAGTTTTACTCGTCCTCGGAATCTCTAGGGCGGCGGTTCGGCCGCGAATATCCGATATAGTGGGAGATCAGTTGTCAGTGCCCAGCGCCCAATTGCCAGTTAGCGCGCCGGTAACTGGCAACTGCTTCTTCCTATGACTGAAAAACTTCTTGCCGTTCTCTTTGTCTTCATCAGCAAGGTCATCGCCGTGACCGGCTATGCCGGGATCACGCTGCTCATGGCGATTGAGTCGGCGTGCATTCCGCTGCCTTCGGAGTTGATCATGCCGTTTGGCGGATATCTGGTTTTTAAGGGCACATTCAAGCTGCTGTGGGTGGCGACGGCGGGCGCGATCGGTTGCAATCTGGGGTCGCTGGTTGCATATGAGATTGGATGTTACGGCGGGCGTCCGCTGGTCGAGTGTTACGGGCGCTGGATTTTGATGGGACGCCGCGAACTGGATTGGGCTGACCGGTTCTTCGCGCGCTGGGGATATCTGGCGGTGTTCTTCGGGCGGCTGCTGCCGGTGATCCGGACGTTCATTGCGCTGCCGGCGGGCGTTGCGCGCATGCCGCGGGGACGGTTTCACCTCTATACATTCCTGGGGTCGTGGCCGTGGTGCCTCGGGTTGGCGTATCTGGGGATGAAGCTGGGCGAGAACTGGCGCGGGTTGGGAAAATATTTTCACAAGTTCGACGCGGTCATTGGAATCGTGCTGGTGGTGGGCGTGGCGTATTTTGTTTGGAGCCACTGGCAGAACCGGATCAGCTCGCGGCCGTCCGCGGTCGGCGGTCAGTAACTTTCTCCGAGTCCCTCTCAGGAACTCTCGCCTGCGAGTTTCGCCAGCTGCGAGGCCACGATCTGCCATTTTCCGCCACGCTTCACAACGACATCCATGTAGAAGTAGCGGGCTGGGAAGCGGCGGCCGGCTTGTTCGACAATGTCGTCTTCCGAACCATGGACGATGGCGACGTCGTCGCGCAGGATGCGGATGCGGCGGCCGGTTGAGATCATCGCGATGAGGCGGGTTTTTCTGGACACGAGACTCTCGATCAGGCCGGATTTCGTAATGATCTCGCCGGACTCGTCATACTGCACATAATCGTCGGCATAGATGCGTGAGAGTTCGGGGACATCGACGGCGATGAGGGCGCGGTCGCCGTCTTCGAAGAGCTGCACGATTTGTTGTTCGTCGCTTGCCATCGAGATGGTAGTGTACAAGCATCAATCCCAGACTTCGGAGGAATTTAATGCGCCGCCTTTTCGCCGCCCTGCTTTTCGCAACCCTCGCCCTGCCGATAGCCGCAGCCGCCCAGTCGGCTCCCGCCGCTGCCGACCGGCCGTTTGTGGTGGAGTATTACTACAAAGCGAAGTGGGGGCACGCGGACGAATTTCTGAAGCTGTTCAAGAAGAATCACTATCCGGTGCTGAAAAAAGAAGCCGAGATGGGGCGCATCGCCAAGGTTTGGGTGGACCAGCCGCGTTATCACACCACCGAAGACGGACGCTGGGATTTCCGCGTGACCATCGTGTTTAAGAATGCGACTGTGGCCAACGAGTCGTTCGACGAGGCTGCGCTGCAAAAGCAGATGTATCCCGATCAGGAGACGTTTCAGCGCGAGGAGCAGCGGCGTTTCGAAATTCTCGACGCGCACTGGGATCTTCCGGTGAAGGTCGTGGATGTCGACGCTAAACCTTAAAACCTTCAACACAGAGGACACTGAGGAACACAGAGAAAAGCGCCTTGGTGTTCCTCTGTGTTCCCCTGTGTCCCCTGTGGTTAAGATTTTTCGTCGATCTATTGTTCGTCGATCTTGAGGAAATTCACGACCAACTTTTCGTGCCACTTCCAGGGCAGGATGCGCTTGAGCGCGAGTTGCATTTTGGCGTCGCGGCCCACCAGATAGCGCAATTTGGGATTTGGATTTTGCGCGATTGCGACGATCAGTTTAGCCACGACGATGGGATCGGCCTTGGGGATTTTTTCGACGGCGGACCTCATACGCAGGCTGCGCTGAATGTTGGGCGAGGTTTCCTTCGTAGCCTGCTCTCCCATGACCGCGCCGCGGGTCCAGATGTCAGTCTGAAAGGCTCCCGGCTCGACCAGAACAACTTTGATACCCAGCGCGTTCAGTTCCATGCGCAGCGATTCGCTCCAGCCTTCGAGCGCATGCTTCGACGCCGAATAGCTGCTCACGGTCACCGACCCGTGCAATCCGGCGATGGACGAAACTTGAATGATGTGTCCGGAGTGCTGTCGTCGCATCGTAGGCAACGCGGCCTTGGTCATGGCGACGGCGCCGAAGAAATTGGTCTCGAACTGGAGGCGCAGTTCGTCGAGTTTGATGTCTTCGGCAAACCCGGCTACCGCGAATCCGGCGTTGTTGACCAGAACATCCAGGCGCCCGTAGTCGCGCACGACGGCGTCGACGAATCCCGGAAGCGTGTCGAACCTGGTGACGTCGAGGGCGCGGACGTCTACTCTCGCGCCAACTCCCGCAGCGGCGACGGCCTGGTCGAGGCGTTCGCGCCGCGCCAGATCGCGCATGGTTGCGACCACGCGGAATCCGGCTTTCGCCAGTTCGACGGAGGTGAGCAATCCGAAGCCGCTGGAGGCGCCGGTAATGAGAGCAATCTTTTCAGGAGTTTGGTCAGGCATTGCAATGGTTTACCACAAATCCGTCCCGGACAACGGTTTCCTTCTGTGCAATCCGATGCGCCAACGCTGCAAAAGATGTTAAACATTCGTAACAATCACGAAGGAAATCCTTTATCACGCCCATCAAAATTTGGAATTAGACTTAATCTCTACAAGATCGATAATGTAGAACATGGACACCTTAATATCAGTTGAAGACTCACATGTTGACGTACTGCACGAAATCAGCGAGCGGCTGGGTACAGCGGATGGATTTCAAGAAGTTCTGAGCCGGGTTGTCGAATTTGCCTCTGCGCTGGTGAAGTGCGATTCCTGCCTGATCTATATTCTTGAAGAAGATGAACTGGTGCTGCGGGCTTCGAAGAACCCGCATCCGGATGTAGTCAACCGCCTGAAACTGCGCGTGGGACAGGGCATTACAGGCTGGGTGGCGGAGCATCGCGAGCCGGTGGCGATTCCGGAGGAAGCGGCGCACGATCCGCGCTTTCAGTTTTTCCATGAGTTGCCGGAAGACCATTACGAGGCGTTTCTGTCGGTGCCCTTGATGTGCCGGGGGCGCGTAGTGGGCGTGATCAACCTGCAACACCGTCAGCACCGGGTCTACCGGCGGCGCGAAATTCGCATGATCTCGACGGTGGGATTTCTGGTGGGCGCTGAACTCGAACTGGCGCGGCTCGAGGAAGCGAACTCCACGCTCGCCGAACAATTGCAGACCAGGAAAATTGTGGAGCGCGCTAAGGGCATTCTGCAGCGTGATCTGGGCCTGAACGAAGAACAGGCTTATCTGGCCTTGCAGCGGCAGAGCCGGCAGAAGCGCAAGCCGATGAAGGAGATTGCGGAAGCGATTGTGCTGAGCGACGAGGTGCGGGGGAACTCGCAGATGCAGACGAGCTAGGAAGTAGCGGGGCGAGTTTCAAGCTTTCAGCGTCAACGTCAAGAACAAAATCAAAAGCGGCGGACAGGAGTGTCCGCCCCACACAAAAACTAAGGGCGGATAGCTGGTTAGCTGTCCGCCCTTGTGTTATTGCAAGGCGAGAACTATCGGCTTGCGGAGGCGATGGTTGCGGTCCGGGCAGTCGGTTTCGCTGCGGCGTGTGTCGGAACAGTGAAGTGTAGCGTTATGCCGAACTCTGGCAACTGCATGGCACTGACGTAGGTGCCTTCCGGTGTCGCAGTGAGAAGCAGCCGACTCGTGTCAGTAGGCTTGGCATCGTCCATGTCAGGCACCAGCACCATGAATCCCGCGGGGGCTCCGCTGATCTTGTTGAGAATCAGCGTGCGGGATACGTTCGTGCGATCGAAGGAGAATTGGTACTCTCCCGCCGGCAGTTTGGCGTTTCCCCACTGAACTTCATGGGTGAGGGTGAACTTGCCGCGCGCCGGTTCCTGGGCCGATGCCAGAGAGGGTGCGAAGTTAAAGGCACTGGCCGCGAGGATGGTGGCGTAAACGTAGTTGCGAATCGATTTCATGGAATCTCCTTGTGTCTTCTCTGACTGGCGAGAAGATCGGGTCTGAAGAGCACACTACCGGCGCGAGTCCGGATGGCGTGGGCTCAGATTGCGGTGGAGATCAACGGGGTCACAACGAATTGCATACCGCTGCAGGGCAGGCACGCAAACAGCAGCTTCGCGGGACAGGCTGCAGAGCCGGTTGCGAAGAGAATCCAGTGTGCAACAAGATCAGGGCAGAGTCCAATGCAAAGAATCTATGGAAGCGATCAGCGTGTGGGCGTGACGGAAGTAATGTTTTGTGTTGCTGTGTAAGACTCGTGAAAGCGCGTGTAAAGTTTCGTCGGCGCGCGCACGGTATAAATTCTGCGGGGATACAATGTTGTGAATTTCCGAGTTGAATTCAGTGAGACGAGTTCGATGAGAGCAACGCAGAAGCGAAATTTCTTATCGGCGTGGACCATTCCGATTGCGCTGCTAGGGTTTATCCCCACGGCAGCGCAGGCCGAACGGCTGAAGTCTCCGTGGGACAATCACAAAGTTGAGCTGACCGACGCGGCCTACAAGTGTCCGGAGCCTCCGCCTTTTGCCCGGACGGTGGAGATCAGCTCGTACTACATCGACAAGCATGGATCTATTGCCGACCCGCAGAAGTTTGCCGAGTTCCAGAAGGCTTCTGAGGCTTCGACGCACCTGAGCCAATTCGCGGCGCTGGCCGCGGACGCTTATCTCGCCAAGGGCAGCCGGGCTGCCGCCGTCTGCGTGTATACGCTGCTCGACGCAGCGGCGCGCGCGCACGCGTGGGCCGGGAAGATGCCGACTTTTCAGGGTGTCTATCTGCAGAACTGGATGCTGAGCGCGGTCGCCGTTTCGTATATCAAAGTGCGCGACAGCGGGGTGGGCGCGGCGCCACAGGATGCGCGCATTCGAAAATGGTTTCAGGCACTGACCGGCCGCATTGAGGACTACTTCGGCCCCGGGCTCAAACACGGCGCCAGCGACGCCTGGAATAACCATCTGTACTGGGCCGGCTTGGCGATTGCCGCGGCGGCGATCGCCGATAACCGCCCTAAGGAACTCGAGGCTGGGTTATGGGCTTATCGCATCGGGGTGAGGGCGATTCAGCCGGATGGTTCTCTGGACGCGGAAATGGCTCGCGGCCAGATGGCTCTGCACTATCACCTGTACGCTCTGGGACCACTCATCATCCTGGCGGAGCTGGGTGAATCCAACGGCCTACATTTGTATGCGGAAGCCGACGGGGCCATTCACCGGCTCGTCAATTTTTGCGTTGCCGGACTGGAAGATCCTAGTTTGCTGGAGCAACGCACTGGGGTGAAACAACTCGTCACGCTGCCCTACGCCGGCTCAGATATTGGTTGGGCCGTCCCCTACGTGCGCCGCTTTCCTAATCCGCAACTCTCGACGCTGCTCGCCCAGGCGCCTTGGGTGAGATATACGTCGTGGGGCGGAGCGCCGCCAGAGTAAGTATACCTTTCGGCGAACGCAAGGCGAAGGTGATAATCTGTTCCGCATGAACAGAGGCCGCAAGCTGAGAGCCGTCGATGCGAGGCGCCTCCGCCGGGAGCAGCAGCAGATTCCTCGCTCGTTCTCGCCGCGTTCCGCGGCTGCGTACGGCTCGGAATGACAAGTGTGGGAACGGGATTCCGATCAGGCGAGACGGTGGTTTGGCTAGAGGCTAGGAGCTAGCAGCTAGAAGCTCTGCCCGCTATACTTTCCTTATATGTCCTCGAAGACGTTCTACCTCGAAACTTTTGGGTGCCAGATGAATGTCCACGACTCGGAAAAGGTTGTGGGGACGCTGGTGTCGGAGGGGTATCGGCAGGTGGAGACGGTGGAAGAGGCTGACCTGGTGCTGTACAACACCTGCTCGATCCGCGACAAGGCGGAGCAGAAGGTGTTTAACCGGCTATCCGATTACAAGAAATATAAGAAGCAGGGCAAGACGTTTGGCGTGCTCGGGTGCGTGGCTCAGCAGGAGGGCGAAAAGATTTTCGAGCGCGCGCCTTATGTGTCGCTGGTGGCGGGTTCGGCGTCGTACCGCAGGTTGCCGGAGATGCTGCGGGCGTTGGAAGAGGCGGAGTTGGAAAGCGCGCGGTTGGAAAAAGTACGCCATGAAAACGCGATATTAGAGGCAGGGAATTCCGGAAGCCGAAAGCCGGAAGCCGGAAGCCTGGTCCGAATTACTGGGCTTGACGACCGCGAAACCGACGAGTGCTTTGAGACTGAGTTCACGGCCCGGACGAATCCGCATCGCGGGTATATCACGATCATCGAGGGGTGCGACAAGTTCTGTTCTTATTGCGTGGTGCCGTACACGCGGGGGAAGGAGCGCAGCCGGACTTCAGAGTCGGTGCTGGCCGAGGCGCGGCAGATGGCCGATCTCGGCTACACGGAAATTCAGTTGCTGGGGCAGAACGTGAATTCGTATAAGGACTCGGAAGGGAATTCGCGTCTCAGAAAAACTTTTGCCGAGTTGCTAGCGGCTGTGGGAGAGATTGCCGGGATCAAGCGCGTGCGCTTCACAACTTCTCATCCTCGCGATTTTGGGCGCGACATTGTCGACGCCATCGACGCGGTGCCCACGCTCTGTGACCACGTTCATCTGCCGGTGCAGAGTGGATCGACGCGCATGCTGGACGCCATGCAGCGGCTTTACGATCGCGACCAATATCTCGAACGCATTGCCTGGATGAAGGCGGCGAAGCGCGAAATCAGCATCACGACCGACATGATCGTCGGCTTCCCGGGCGAGACTGAAGCCGATTTCGAGCAGACGCTCAGCCTGCTCGACGAAGTGGGATACGACGCGGTGTTTGCGTTCAAATATTCGCCGCGACCGAATACTCCGTCGCTGAAGCTGGAAGATGCGATCCCTGACGAAGAAAAAGCGCGGCGTCTGGATGTGCTGATGGCGCGCCAGCGTGAGATTCAGATTACCAGCTACAAGAGGTATATCGGCACGGAATGTGAAGTAATGGTTGAAGGCCGTAACGAAGCCCGCGCTCAGTGGATGGGCCGCACGTCGCACAACAAAACGCTGAATTTTACGGCGCCAGGGGAGGCCGTTCTCGATCCAGGTCTCAAACCGGGAATGTACGTTCCAGTGCGCGTTACCGGCAGTTTTCCCAACAGCTTGCTCGGCGAATTGGTGGTATAAGAAACAGCAGATTCCTCGCTCGTACTCGCCGCGTTCCGCGGCTGCGGACGGCTCGGAATGACAAGTATTGATGGGCGCGGCAGGAGATCCCCATGGAAGTAGAAATGACAATCCGCGGGCTATTGATGGATCCGGTTACCAACATGCCGATCGTGGTGTTGAAGGATGTGGGCGGGGATACGGTGTTGCCGATCTGGGTGGGGGTTTATGAGGCGAACGCGATTGCGCTGGAGATGGAGAAGGTCAGCACGCCGCGGCCAATGACGCATGATCTGATCAAGAATGTGTTGACTGGGCTCGAGACGCAGGTGCACAAGGTGGTGGTGACGGAACTGCGCGAGGACACGTTTTATGCGGTCATTTGGCTGGAGCGCGGGGGCGAGGTGATTTCGATTGATTCGCGGCCGTCGGACGCGCTGGCGCTGGCGCTGCGGGTGGATTGTCCGATCTTTGTGGAGGAAGTGGTGCTGAAGACCTCGAAGCTGGCGGCCAACATGACCGACCGGGTGACCAGCGAGGAATTGCGGAAATATCTGGAGGGGCTGGGCGACGACGACATGGGGAAGTACAAGATGTAGATTCTTGGGCGTTTGATGCTTTATTACTCGTAATGATGCGGATGCTATGTAATTGACATCAAACCTAGTGACGTGGCATCATTGCTGGGTCATGAGGACAACGCTCAATCTCGACGACGACGTTCTGGAACTTCTAAAGGATTATGCCGACAGCCGGTCGGTAGCCTTGGGTAAGGCCGCTTCCGACCTGGTGCGCCGGGGCTTGACTGCGCCGGTGCAGACCCGGATGGTCAATGGTTTCCACACCGTAGTGCTCTCAAAAGACGCTCCTAAAATTACGTCGGAAAAAGTTAAAGAACTCCTTGAGGATGAAGTCTAGTGGGAGGCTTCCTTCTAGACGCTAATGTGCTGATCGCGTTGGCTTGGCCGGACCACGAGTTCCATGAAAAAGCGGGACGGTGGTTCGCTCGACATTCGCGTGATGGATGGGCAACCTGTCCTTTTACCCAGGCGGCGTTCGTGAGGATTCTATCGAACCCGGCATTTTCTGCTAAGGCGCTTACGCCGGCTAATGCTGTACGCGTTCTAGAGTCGAATTTGAATTCTCCAACCCATCACTTCTGGCCGGATTCAATCTCGGTTCCGGAGGCGCTGAAGAACAGCATCCAGGGACGGTTGACTGGACAGTTGACTGGACATCGGCAGACGACTGATGCCTACTTGCTCGGCCTGGCGATGCATCATCGGGGCAAGCTGGCAACACTGGACAAGGGAATCGGGGCTTGGGGAGTCGGGGCGGCCGTGGAGTTGATCGCGTAGTAGGCCATGGTCGCGGGTCGCCTACGTGGTTTACATAATACCTGTTATCGGACATTGCGTGAGGCCAAGTGCGAAATAACACCCTTCATGCGAAGACTCAAGATCATCGTCGGGCTAACTATTCTCGTTCTCGTGATGATGGCGGGTTGGCAGATCGGCGCCTGCGAAATCGCCAACATGAACTTGCAAGAGGATATTCGGGACATGGCGTCCCAAGCGGGTGCCCATGTTGGAGTGGTTGTGCCGAGATCAGATGAGGATGTGGGCCGTGACGTAATCCGCAAAGCAAAAGAGCATGGCATTGAGCTTCAGCTTGATCAGGTAACGGTGCGACGAACGAATTCCGGGGAAACATCGACCCTATACGTGGCGGCGGACTATACGGTGCCGGTGAAGCTGGTGTTGTTTTCCTTCAACCTCCATTTCACTCCGTCGAGTGATAGGAAGGGGATTTAGTCCTACGCGGCGCCCACATCATCCTGCGGGGGATGAATCCGGCGGCTTTAAAGGACTACTTCAAGGTGTATTTCAGCAGGCACCAGAGGGCGCGGACGCCGTCTTTCCAACCGATCTTCTTCCCTTCTTCGTAAGTGCGTCCCCAGTAGCTGATGCCGACTTCATAGACGCGGAGGCGGCGCTTGGCGATCTTCACCGTGATCTCAGGCTCGAAGCCGAAACGGTCTTCTTCGATGGGAATGGACTGCAGGATCTCGCGGCGGAAAATCTTGTAGCAGGTCTCCATGTCGCTGAGGTTTATGTTGGTCAGGGCGTTGGAGAGCAGGGTGAGCATCCAGTTGGCGACGGAGTGCCAGAAATAGAGGACGCGGTGGGGGCCAGAGCCGAGGAAGCGGGATCCGTAGACGACGTCGGCCTTGCCTTCAAGTAATGGATGAAGTAAGGCGGGATAGTCGGAGGGATCGTATTCGAGGTCGGCGTCCTGAATGATGACGTAGTCTCCGGTGGCTTCCTGAATACCGCGGCGCAGGGCTGCGCCCTTGCCTATGTTCCTGGGCTGGAAAAGAACTCGGATTTGGGGATGAACCGCTTGCAGACCGGACAGGATCTCGCGGGATCCGTCGCTGGAGCCGTCGTCGACGCAGATCAGTTCGATTTCCAGGGGGACCGCCAGAACGCGAGCGACTACTTGCTGGAGCGTGGCCTGCTCGTTGTAGACGGGCATGACGACGGAGAGTTTCATGGGATAGAGGAACAGTAAAGGGGAAGCGGGTAGGGGTCAAGCGTGGAGGGCGAATGTTGGCCGGGCTGGAGTGAAGGGTGACGGACAAAGCTTGCCCTGAGCAAAGTCGAAGGGAGTGTCCGTCCCACATGGGCATCATACGAGGACGATTTTGGGATGGAAGAGGGTTCCGGCTACGCGGGTGGCGATGGCGATCAGGTCGCGCTGGCCGGCGAAGACTTTGACCTGGGGGGCGCGGGAGACGTCGGGGAGATTGATGGTGCGTCCGCTGCGGATGCGGGCGACGGTGGGTTCGTCGGCGGTGACGGAGGGGAGGTTGGGGAGTAGTTTGCGGGGGTGGATGAAGAGGGGTTCTAAATTCGAAGTGAGCGAAACCCGAGGTCCCTCCACTCCGCTTGCCGTTCCCTTCGGGAGCGGCAAGCTCCGGTCGGGATGACAAACATTTTGATCGGGGCGATAGTGCGTTGCCAGTTCTTCGAGGGTGTGGGCGTCTTCGAGGGTGAATTCGGCTACCGAGGTGCGGCGAAGGGATTCGAGATGGGCGCCGCAGCCTAGTTCCCTGCCCATGTCGTGGGCGACGGAGCGCATGTAGGTTCCGGAGGCGACGCGGGCGCGGAAACGGGCGCGGTCGGTGTCGACGCCGAGGATTTCGAATTCTTTGATTTCGACTTGCACCGGCTTCAGGATTACTTCTTTTTGCTGGCGGGCCAGTTTGTAGGCGGGGACACCTTTAATTTTCTTGGCGGAGAAGGGCGGCGGGATTTGCTCGATGACTCCGCGGAAGCGGGCGGCCAGGGCTTCGATTACGTCAGCGCGCAGGGTGACTTCCTGCGGCGGGGTCGCGGGTTCGCCGTCGGCGTCGTAGGTGTCGGTGGCGAAGCCGAAGCGGATGGTGCCTTCGTACGTTTTCTCCGAGGCGGTGTAAAACTGGGCCAGGCGGGTGAGGCTGCCGGTGATCAGCGGGAGGACTCCGGTGGCCATGGGGTCGAGGGTGCCGAGATGGCCGATGGAGCGCTCGCGGAGAATACGGCGGGCGCGATTGACCACGTCGTGGGAGGTGAGTCCGGCGGGCTTATCGACGATGAGGACGGCGTTCATGGGGACCCGAAGATTGTGTAATTTGGTAATTTAGTAAGTGAGGAATTGAAAACCCGGCCGGAGCCATTCAGTTTTCAATTTACACAATTACGCAATTTCTCAATTATTAACTTCGTAGTGGCTTACCCAGTCTCTCATGTTTCCCATTAAAGACGACCAGCCGCGCTACAGCACGCCGTATGTGAACGGATTTCTGATTGCGATCAACATTGTCATTTTTCTTTTTCAATGGCTGCAGTCGGTATCCGACCCGCAGGGCGCCGATTTGTTCGTTCGCCAGTATGCGGAAATCCCCTCCCATTTGGCGGCATTTCTGGCGGGGTCGCACCGGTACTCTCTGCCGCAGGTCGTTCTTCCCTTCTTTACGTCGATGTTTCTGCACGCGTCGTGGCTGCACGTGCTGGGCAACATGTGGTACCTGTACATTTTCGGGGACAACATTGAGGACTACCTGGGACATTTTTCCTACCTTGTGTTTTATTTGCTGTGCGGGTTGATCGCCATGGCGACGCAGGTCGCGATCTATCCGCATTCGAACCTGCCGACGGTGGGGGCGAGTGGAGCGATTGCGGGGATCCTGGGAGCGTACTTCCTCATTTATCCGCGAGCGCGGGTGTTGACGTGGTTTTTTGTGTTTGTGATGTATCTTCCGGCGTGGATCGTGCTGGGGGAATTTTTCGTGTTGAACTTTTTCTCGGGAGCGGAAACCTTGTCGATGGCACGCGTGGGGCGGGAGACCGGAGGGGTTGCGGTGTGGGCGCATGTGGGGGGATTTGTGGCGGGGCTGGCGATGATCAAGTTGTTTCCGGAACGGCAGAGACGAAATCCTTATGCTTACCGGTAGGGTTGGTCGCGACAAATTCAAAGTCCCCACCCTCTTTCGCAAAGTACGCGAAAGAAGGGTGGGGCAACCGGGCGTTTTTTGTATGGCGTTATTTTTTCGGGCGCGATTCGGGTGGAACCAGGCCGGATAGGCGGTAGTAGACCACCAGTTGGCCGTAGTGTTCGCCGCTGTGCTCGATGAAGCCATAAGCCATATCGCCGATCCTGACCTGCTGATGGGAGAAGGGCTCGACGATCAGTTCGGACATTCCCTTGTCGCCCTTCGCCTGAATGGCGGCGGCACCGTCGGCGAAGGATTTCTTGACGAAGGTGACGATGTCGGCCTTGGTCTTGTATTGATCGCGCTTCGGGTCTTCGCCGGCGGGTGGTTTCTGTCCCATCACCGGATTGGTGAAGTAATAGTTGGCGCCGGCGGCGTGCAGCAGTTGTTCGGCGAAGCTGCGCTGGGCGGGTGTGGGTTTGAAATCGTATTTGTCTTCGGGAAAATCTTCAGCCATGGCGATGAGCTTACGTCCAACGTCGTTCCAGGAATCGAGGACTACCTTGGACGGGCTGTCGGCGGGCTTCACGGGAGCGTCTTTTTTCATGGCGTCCTGAGCGTGCGCCGGTAGAGCGAGAGTTGCGGCAAGCAGGGCTGCGGCGAGAAACGGTGACTTCAGCAAGGTCATAGAGAGTTCCTCCAACGAACGGATTTAGCGGTCGCAATTGTAATTGGACTTGCGGCGGGAGGAAAGGCGAGCAAAGGGCCAAGGCGTCAACCACGAAGGACACTAAGGTTCACGAAGGAAAACCACCGGGATTCTTTAGACTCCATTCGGGCGCTGGCGGATGAGGGACAGGAATTCTGATCTGGTTTCTTCTTCGTTGCGGAAGCATCCCAGCATTGATGACGTGACGGCGGCGGAGTGCTGCTTCTCGACGCCGCGCATCATCATGCAGAGGTGGCGGGCTTCGATGACTACGCCTACGCCTTGGGGCTCGATTACTTTCTGGATCGTTTCTGCGATCTGGGTGGTGAGGCGCTCCTGAATTTGCAGTCGGCGCGAGAACAGTTCGATGAGGCGCGGAATTTTGCTGAGACCGACGACGCGTCCGTTGGGGATGTAGGCGACGTGGACTTTGCCGAAGAACGGCAGCAGGTGATGTTCGCAGAGGCTGAACATTTCCACGTCTTTAACGATGACCATCTCGTCATATTTTTCATGGAAGAGCGCGCCTTTGAGCAGGGCCTCGGGATCTTCCTGGTAGCCCTTGGTCAGGAACTTCATGGCTTTGTGGACGCGTTCGGGAGTGGCGGTGAGGCCTTCGCGGGTGGGATCTTCGCCGAGGCGGACCAGCATTTCGTGGACGAGGTCTTCGAAGGTGGCGCTGGTTAGGGTGGATGCTTCTTTCGTCTGTTCAATCGGGGCTGGTTTCATGGATGACGCCTTTGATCCCTCAGCGGCTAAAAAGCCGCATTCGACTCTTACGCTTGACGGCATGGCTGTGCCGTGCCCTGATACGAATCCTAACCTTCCGGTATGGCTTCCAGTTGCATAGGTCCTTCGGCGCGAAAAACGCGCCTCAGGATGACAACTTAAGAGACTAGCGCCTTGGTTCAGCGGCGCCGGTGTACTCGAAGGAGTTCATCATGGTTTCTTCGAGCCTTACTCCTTCAAGATGCGCCTTCTTGAAGCCACGCTGCAATATTTCGTAGATCTCGATCGAGAGATTTTCCGTGGTGGGAACAAGTTGGGCGAATTCTTGCAGCGTATTTAAATTTTCCAAATGATAGCGGGAGAGCACTTCCCTTTTGACGAAACCGTCGAGATCGACCAGGTTGCAGACCATTCCGGTGCTTTCATCGACTGAGCCGCTGATCGTGACTTCGAGGGTGTAGTTGTGGCCGTGTCCGTGCGGGTTGTTGCATTTGCCGTAGGTGGCGCGGTTTTCTTCCGCGGACATCTCCGCGCTGTGTAATCGGTGCGAGGCGGAGAAACGATAGCGGCGAGTGAGGTGGGCTTTCATAAGTCGGCTTCCGGCATTCGGCTTCCGGACATCACGCTTCTCCGTAGAAATCCACGAAGAGGTCTTGGGTTTCGTAGACTCGCACGCGGTGTAGTTTTGCTTTCTTGAGTTTCGAGTCCAGGCGCTGCCAGATGGCAATCGCCAGATTTTCGGTGGTCGGAATCTTCGTCAAAAATTCGGGGACTTCTTTGTTGAGGAAGCGGTGGTCCATGGCGTCGAGGACTTCGCGGTGCATGATTTCTTTCAGCTGTTTCAAATCGACGACGAAGCCGGAGCGGGGATCGACGTCTCCCTTCACAGTGACTTCTAAAGTGTAGTTATGGCCGTGGCCGTTGGGGTTGTTGCACTTGCCGAAGATGCGGAGGTTTTCTTCCGGCGTGAAGTCGGGGTTGTGGTAGTAGTGCGAGGCGGAGAATTCGGCTTTGCGGGTTAGGTAGACCATAGAAGAGCAGTTGTCAGTGGCCGGTGGCCAGTTGCCAGTCAATCAATAGCGATTTGGAGCTAATTCCGGAGGAGGTTCCAAAGCGTGCTCGGGAATCGACTGCCATTTCGGAGAGCCTATGGTTTCTTCCTCGGGGCAAAAGGTTTTGTTGGGTTCGAAGATGATGATCTTAAAGAGATAGCGTTTCCGCTCCTGCGGATAATACGCGAAGACGAAGGCGACGCCTCTTTTCTTGTCGATCCAGAAGACGAGTGGGCGGTCGCCGCGGGCCGGGTCTGGAGGAGTTAGAAGCGTATATGCGCGCAGGTCTTTGTAGGCGCTCGCAACTTTTTCGGCGTGATCGAAAGTGGTGATGCCTTCGCCGGTGTGAAAGCGGGTGGTGGAGGACTCGATCTGGAAAACTTTTCCTTTCTTGTTCAGCCTGATAAATAGGTCGCCGCGGCCGGTGCGGTTGGTGGAGTCCACCCAATCGAGCGTGGTGCCGCAACTGTTGGTCCATTCCTGGTCTTCACCCTTCTTGGGAAAAAGTTCGAGGGCGCGGTCGCGAGTGTCTCCCAGCTTGAGGGGTCCGACGCTGAGGCCGGGTTCGATGGTTACGTCGCCGGAGAGCGAGGTTGCGTCGGACTCCTGTGAGGTCGCGTGGATCGAGAATGCGAGCAGCAGAAGGGTCGGCAGAATGAGGGTCATCGGTTTCATGAGAGTCGTCCTGCGGTGGTCGGTGTGTGATGGATGACTTCGGGTTCGGGGTTATCTTTGGGTCCGTAGGTTCGGCCTTTCCAGGTTACGCTGCCGTTGGCGTGCGCTTTTTTCGAGCGTAGCAGCAAGTACGCGAACATTGGCATGCCGAAGAGGGTGGCGAGAACGCTCATCTGCAGCGGGAAGTTCGCGCGGTGGATCCGAAATACGAGGAGGATAAGCGCACCCAGAAAAACCGGATCCCATCCCTGATTCTCCAGAACGCCAGCGATTCTCAGAAGCTGAACAACCCATGGCGTGGCCCACAAGAGCAGCGACTTCACGGCGAGCCAGCCGGGGTTCGGAAAGAGCAACGCCAGGTTCTTGGTCCAGCCGTCGCGGAGTTGGCGGTAGTTGCGGTACATGCGGGTGCGGACTCTGTCGGCGGCATAGCGGAAGCGAATCTTCCGGCCTGAGGATTTCACGACGCGGGCCAGCGCGACGTCTTCGAGGATGTCGCCGGCAATCGCCGCGTGGCCTCCGACCGCTTCATAGGTTTCGCGCCGGATCAGGATGTATTGACCGTTTGCGGCAGCGAGTGGCGAGGCCGGGTCGCTCACTTTCGACGGAGAATATTGCCGCGCGAGTTCCGCGAAGACCACCGGCAGGGTCGCCATTTCCCAGAAGGTGACGGCGATCTGCTCCGGGGAATAGGAAACCAATTCGGCGGCGTTTTCGTGGGCTTCGCTTAACGCGGCGGCCAGCGACCCGGGGAGATGGACGGTGTCGGCGTCGGTGAACAGCAGCCATTCGCTGCGGGCTTCGCGGGCGCCGGCGGTGACGGCATTGTTCTTGCCGGTCCACCCCTGTGGCACGGGGCCGGCTTCGATGACTCGCACATCGGGGAAGGACATCGCGATTTCGCGGGTGCGGTCGGTGGAATGGTCGTCGACGACGATGATTTCGAAATTCACGCCGGTCTGCGCGACCAGCGAGCGGAGGCAATCGGCGAGACTGGCTTCCTCGTTGCGCGCGGGGACGATGACGGATACGGTGGAGACCTGCGCGGCTCTTTCTGTCGCGGGCATATGTTTATAGTTTCGGCGTCGAATCCATTATTATAACTGTGTGCGACGCGCTGCCCACTTCCCTTCCGCTGTGATTGCCGGCCTTCTGCTGCTGGCGCTTTCCGGTTGCTACAGTGGAACGCGGCCGCCCCGCATTGGGTCCAGCGCTCCGGATTTTACCGTGCAGGATATGCAGAACAAGGTCACGCTGAGCCAGCTGCGCGGGCAAGTGGTAGTGCTGAATTTCTGGGCGACCTGGTGTGCGCCGTGTGTGGAGGAAGTCCCCTCGCTGGTGGAGATGCAGCGGCGCTTGAAGGCCAAAGGCGTGACCGTGCTCGCAGTCAGCGTGGACGTGGATGACAACGCCTACCGGCAGTTTGTGAGGAATCACAACGTGACCCTGCTGACGGTGCGGGATCCGGACCAGAAGTGCCCTCGGCTGTATGGCACGCATTTATTTCCGGAGACCTACGTGATTGACCGCAACGGGGTGATGCGGCGGAAATTTATTGGGGCGGTGGACTGGACAGAGCCGGAGATTACGGACTTTCTGAGTAAGCTGTAGGGGCGGCTTCCGGCTTCCGCTTTCCGGCTTCCGGATGAATCTTTGTGTGCAGCTTCGAGCAGCGCCCTTTCAATGGTCAACTTAAAGTTCACCTTCAGAGTCAAAAGCGACGGACAGAGCCTGCCCTGAGCGAAGCCGAAGGGAGTGTCCGTCCCACATTTTGTAAAGCCTGTCTGGGGTTCCGGAAGCCGGGAGGCGGAAGCCGGAAGCCGCCTTACAGCTTGGCGTTCCGCAGGCGCAGCGCGTTGGTGATTACGCTGACGCTGCTGAAGCTCATGGCGGCGGCGGCGAAAATCGGGCTGAGCAGGATTCCGAAGAAGGGATATAGGACTCCGGCGGCGATGGGAACTCCGACGGCGTTGTAGATGAACGCGAAGAAAAGATTCTGGCGGATGTTGCGCATGGTGGCCTGGCTCAGCTTGCGCGCGCGGAGGATGCCGGAGAGGTCGCCCTTGACCAGAGTGATGCCGCCGCTTTCAATGGCAACGTCGGTGCCGGTACCCATGGCGATGCCGACATCGGCTTGGGCGAGGGCGGGGGCGTCGTTGATGCCGTCGCCGGCCATGGCGACGACTCTTCCCTGCTGCTGGAGTTTGCGGATGACTTCCAGTTTGCGTTCGGGCAGGACTTCGGCTTCGAACTCGGAGATGTTCGCGCTGCGCGCTACGGCTGCGGCGGTCGCTTGGTTGTCACCGGTGAGCATGACGACGCGCAGACCCTGGGCCATCAAATCGTTGACGATGCGCGAGAGGTTGTACTTCAGCGGATCGCCGGCGCAGAGCCAACCGGCGAACTTGCCGTCCGTGGCAACGTAGATCGCTGTCTCGCCCTGGCTCGGCCAGTTCTCCGGGCGCTGGGGGACGGCGACGCGCTGATCTTGCATGAATTGTTCATTGCCGGCGGCGAGGTGTTTGCCCTCCACTATTCCGCTGACGCCTTTGCCGGGGAAGGACTGAAATTCATTTACTTTGGACAGCTTCAATTTTTTTTCTGTCGCGCCGGCGAGGATCGCGGCGGAGAGGGGATGCTCGCTGGCGCGCTCCAGACTGGCCGCCAACCGGAGAAGTTCGTCGGCGAGAAATGCACCGCGAGGCGTCACGCTGGTGAGGCGCGGCTTGCCTTCGGTGAGTGTGCCGGTTTTGTCGACGACCAGCGTGTCGACTTTCTCGAGGGTCTCTAGGGCTTCGGCGTTCTTGATTAAGACTCCGGCGCGGGCGCCGCGGCCGGTTCCGACCATGATCGCCATGGGAGTGGCGAGTCCGAGGGCGCAGGGGCAGGCGATGATCAGGACTGCGACGGCGTTCACCAACGCGTGCGCGAGACGCGGTTGCGGACCGAATGCTAACCACGTAGCAAATGTGATCGCGGCAATGGCGACAACTGCGGGCACGAACCAGGCGGCAACACGATCGGCGAGTTGCTGGATGGGAGCGCGGCTGCGCTGGGCCTGGCCGACAAGCTGGACAATTCGCGCCAGCAGAGTTTCGGAGCCAACGCGCTCGGCGCGCATGATGAACGATCCGGTCGAGTTGATGGTCGCGCCGATCACTTTGCTGTCGGGAGATTTTTCGACGGGGATGGATTCGCCGGTGATCATGGACTCGTCGACCGAACTGCGGCCTTCGAGGACGACGCCGTCGACGGGGATTTTTTCTCCGGGACGGACGCGCAGGCGGTCGCCGGGCTTTACGTGCTCGAGCGAGATGTCAGCTTCAGTTCCATCTTCGGCGAGCAGGCGCGCGGTTTTCGGGCTGAGATCGAGCAGGGCGCGGATGGCGGCGCTGGTGCGGCTGCGGGCGCGGAGCTCCATGACCTGACCGAGCAGGACCAGCGTGGTGATGGCGGCGGCGGCTTCGAAGTAGACGTCGGGATATCCGCCCCTGTTCCCCGATGCCATGTTGCGCATCGACTCGGGGAAAATCTGCGGGGCGATGGTCGCGACCACGCTGTAGATGTAGGCGACGCCGGTACCGAGGCCGATCAGGGTGAACATGTTGGGGCTGCGGTTGACCAGCGAGGTCCAGAAGCGCTGGAAGAACGGCAGGGCGCACCATAGGACGACGGGCGTGGCGAAGAGCGACTCCACCGCGGGGATCTCCGTGAAGCTCCTGAACCAATGCGGCCAGAGCATGCTTCCCATCGCGAGCTCGAGCAGTGGTGCAGTCAGGACAACGCTGACCCAGAAGCGACGCGTCATGTCGCGGAGTTCGGGATTTTCTTCTTGCGCTGCAGTCACGGTGCGCGGCTCGAGCGCCATGCCGCAGATCGGGCAGGAACCCGGTCCGGGGCGCACGATCTGAGGATGCATGGGGCAGGTGTATTCCGTGCGCGTGGACGCGACGGGAACGTCGGGCTCAAGGGCCATGCCGCAGGTGGGGCAGGCTCCGGGCTTGGATTCGCGGACTTCAGGACACATGGGGCAAACGTAGGCTGAGGACGCAAGGCTAGACCCAAGGTCCCGCGAATGCGCCTTCATTTCGCTATCGCGAAACGAAGGCTCCGCTCGGGATGACAATACTGGTGATGACAATGGCGTAGGAACGGCTTGCGTTTTCACAGGGGACGGCATTCCCAGCATCACCAATCCTGATGACGCGGGCTTATTCAGGTATCCCGCTGGATTCGCTTTGAACTTATCGACGCAGGAAGCGCAGCAGAAGTAGTACTTCTTTCCGGCATGTTCGTAGACGTGCTTGGCCGCGGCGGGATTGACGCTCATCCCGCAGACGGGGTCGCGCTCGAGGGCCGGGGATGGGTTGGAGGCTGTCATGTGCGATCGGTGCCGTGCGCGGCCGAGGCTATTTCGGAAAGCCCAAAGACAAGAATACCCGATACGCGGGTATCGGGTATTAGAGGTGGTGGCTCGACGAAGATTGCTTCTTGGGATGCGAGACGCTGGGCGCGGATAAAGCCACCAGATATTTGCCTTCGTCCTCGTTGATGGGAGCGAAGTCGAGGACGAAGCTGTTTTCGGGCTCGAAGATGATGCGGGCGCGGAAATAATAGACTTTTCCGGGATCGGCGGTGAAGCTGGAGAACCCGGCTCTATCGGAAAGTCGCTTCAACCTCGATTGCCAGCGGGTGCACAGATGGTGCTCGCCGGGATCGACGGAGAAAGCGAGGTAGGAGGCCGGGCGGTCGGCGCCAACCCACTTGCCGTCGAGGCCAACGCGCAGCGTGGGTCCGCCGCCGATTTGATTCCCTCCCTCGCCGAAAACTTCGACGACGTACACCAGGCTCTTGCCGGCTTCGGGTTGGGCGGGCGGTTGATCTTTAGCCGGTTGGGCGTCGAACTGGACTTGCGCGGGGCCGCACGCGGCTTCGGCGGCGGCGAGCGCTGCATCTTGCGCAAGGGCGGCAGTTGCGAAAAATACGACTGCGACGAGAGCGGCTTTCATGGGAACCCTCCGGCTGGAACTGCGTCGCTGGAGGGCGAAGGGCGGCGGTCAGAGCACCAGCTTCCTCGCGGGCGCAGCCTCAACTGAGATCATCATAGTTCTTCGGTAGGCTTTGGGATGTAGAGATTTGTCGCGTTTCCGGGAAAAAGATCAGCGCCCATGCCGTATATTGGTTGGATCACGGCGGACCGGCCGGGAGTTCCCGAATTTCATCCTGGCGAAGGGTTGGAGCGTAATGACTTATCTGGATGTGGTCTTCAATTACGGCGCGATTCCGGGCGAGAATGAACTGCGGGCGATTGATGCGATGCGCGAGGTGTATGGCATCCGGCAGGTGCAATTCAATGCCAAGCAGCGCACGGTGCGGGTGGAATTCGACGCGTCACGCATGAAACAGGACGCGGTGGCGAAGCTGTTGCGCAACGCAGGGATCGATGTGCGGGAAGTGGTGGCGCTGGCCTAAGCAGCTGACCCGTAGTTCAAATATCAAAAATAAAAGGGCGGAGATTATAAGCGGACATTATAAAAAGGCGGACATTATAAAAGGGCGGACATTAAAATGTCCGCCCTACATGGTCAAGGGAGGGCGCTGCAGCGCTAAACTTCGGGTCGCGACGCGAAATGGGGGAGGGCTGTCGTCGCGCCCGTAGTAAAGCAAGGGGTGCTCACAGAAAACCTCTGGCCGAAGTTATTCTCTGAAGCACCCCGTTGCGCGCCACTTCGTCTGTTCTTACTAATGCAAGCCGCATGCCATCCGTAAGCCGTTAAAAATAAACGCCGCTAAGGTATTCGCCTTTGTAGGAATTGCCTTGCCCTAGGAAAGAATTACGTCGGAGATCGAGAGGGCTAGCCCAGAACTAATGTCGAAACCCGAAGATCAGATGTCGAAACCCGAAGATCAGAGTGGCTCTGATCGCAACCGGAGAGAAGTCGGTTTTCAGGCGAACGATTCTTAGTATAAAATCAACGGGCGGTACTTCCTGCCAACCAATACCTGCGCCCTTAGCTCAGTTGGATAGAGCGTCTGGCTACGAACCAGAAGGTCGGGAGTTCGAATCTCTCAGGGCGCACCATCCTCTTAGCTCACCTCCGGGATTGTAAGAATATGGCCGGTGCTTCCGTTCGGATTTCGTAAATTCGAGAGCCAAATCTGACGCCTTGTCAGGTTCTGCGGTCGGATAGTCACGCTTTTCTGCTAGTCTGCTTTTAGCCCTGTTGCTTCTGTCTGCTGTCTTTGGCTTTTCAAATCGGTGGTCCAAATCTGTTCTGTCAAATCAATACCGGAAGGCATTTGTCCGGTGATCGGATTCGCGCGCCATGTCGAATGCAAGTCAGCAGCAAGACGTGTCTGTATTGTCCTCCGCCAAGAACGGACTGGTGTACCTTACGCCCAACGACTGGGCATTGATCGCGGATAAAGCGCTTCGCAAGCAGTTCAAAGCGGGCGAACTGATTGTGCAACAGGGCCGGAGAACTCACGGCGTGTACCTGCTGGTGAAGGGGACGGCTGTGGTGAAGATTCCAGCGCACGGGGCGCCGTTCGGAATCGGTGTGGGCGAGGCCTGCGGCGAGATTTCGTTTCTCGACGAACTGCCGGCCACGGCGAATGTGGTCGCCAATGAAGAAGCCGAGGCCTTCTACCTGGACCGGCCGACGCTGCAGTCGATGTTCGAATTATTTCCGCATCTCGGTTCCCGCTTCTACCATTCGCTGGCCGCGATTCTCTCGCGACGCATGCGCGAACTGATTGGTCCGGCGCCCAAGACCGCGGATTCCAAAGATTAGCCGTGCGACCCGGCGTCGGGTCTCGAATGTGCTAGCCTACAAGACCAGCGCGGGCTGGCGACTACGCAGGCTGCGAGTCCCCGCGGAATTCTCCTTTGGTCGATCCCGTCAATCTCGGACCCATCCATCTCGGTCCCGCAAGTCTACGCTTAGCCCTGCTCTCGGCCGCGGTGCTGGGGTTCCGGCACGGTCTGGACTACGATCACATCGCGGCCATCACCGATATCAGCAGCGTGCAGTTGAAGGCGCGCGACGCCATGCGCTACGGCCTGCTCTACGTAGCAGGGCACGCCACGACTGTGGCAATCCTGGGCTCGGCCGCGGTGGTGTTCCGCATCGCTCTGCCGGCGGCCAGCGATCGCTGGGCGGAACGGTTGGTCGGCATCACTCTTCTGGTCTTGGGACTCTACGTTCTCGGCACGTTTTTCCACCCGTCAACCTCCCACCCGTCAACCGGGCCGTCAACCCACAGTCACGCCCGTCCGCGCACCCGGATCACGCTGCTGATCAATGGGGCGCTGTGGATCTACTGGCGGCTGAGCCGGATTTTCGGAGGCACCCGGGTGGAAGCTCCGCAGGTGTTTAAAGATGGATACGGCTCGCGTTCTACTTTTCTGGTGGGCGTGATTCACGGTCTGGGAGCGGAGACTCCGACGCAGATTCTGTTGTTTCTGATGGCGGCAAATCTGGGCGGCACCGGTGCGGGACTGCTGGGGCTGCTGATGTTCATCGCAGGGTTGCTGGTGATGAATACCCTGATGTGCGGGGCGGCGGCGGGCCTGTTTTCCGCGGACAAGATTCTGATCTGGCTATCCCCAAAGGAAGGTTCAGGGAATGCAGTGGCGCGAGGGCTGAGTTCGCTGCTGACGGCCCTCAGCGCGAACGCTTTACCGGGCCTTACTCTCCTCACCTCGGCCTACAGCATCGTGGTGGGAGCGATCTTCCTGCTGGGATCGGCGGCCAAACTGCCGTCGCTGACGGGATGATCCGGACGTGGTGACGCAAGTGGGCGTGCAAAAATGTGCAGTAGTTTGCACTTTGGCATTCGGGAGAGACTCCAAAGGCATTGCTAACTCATTTGTTTTCATATAGCTTAGCATCGTCCAGTTTTGGACCCTCAGGTGCATATGCTCTCTCGCGGGTTTGTGTCATCCTATGTCCGCTCGGGCGTAGAGTCCTTAAGGTAGAGACACGAGATTTTGGGAGGAAGATACTTATGAAGCGCATCTTGATTCTGGTCCTGCTTGCTTTAGCCCTGCCGATGGCGGCATTTGCCAACAACTCGATCGATTTCACCAACAGCGGCGGCACCTTGTCCGGGAGCAGCGCGGGATTGTCCCTTACCGGATCAGA
>Ga0210400_10001116_pt1 | contig 27365 bp, 24 predicted proteins | sample IncBWH26MmetaG_FD_155456 | JGI IMG/M metagenome (GOLD analysis project Ga0210400, IMG submission 155456) | Forest soil microbial communities from Barre Woods Harvard Forest LTER site, Petersham, Massachusetts, United States - Inc-BW-H-26-M | ecosystem: Environmental > Terrestrial > Soil >... | reverse complement strand
CGGCCACGGAGGGATAACCCACGCCGTCGGCCACCAGGCTGTATCCCTCGGGGCTAAGGGCGCCTTGCATCAGGTTCCAATAGCCCTGGTCCCGCAATAACTGGCCGCCGAAGGTGGCCGTGGCCTTCACCTTGGTCCACTGCGCACCGGTCAGCGTCGGTGCGTTTGGGACGTAGGTCTCGATCCCTTTCAGCAGTAGTTGGGAGGGAGCCATGCCCTGTTCGGTCGGGGGCAGTGAGTACGGCACGATCGAGGGGTCCGAATACTGGCTCATCTGGAATCGGCTGCCCCGCAAGTAGACGTAATTCTGACCATTCCCGGCACTGAACGGGACAGTGGGGAGCTTCAGAGCATTGATCAACTTGGGTACGATCTCCTGGTTCTGCAGGAAACGCATTCCGCCGAACTCCGCCACCAGGTGCGGCGCCCCAGGCGGGACCTCGGACCAGATCCGCCCACCCAGGCGGCCCGAGGCCTCGAAAACGGCCACCGATGGTTTCGACGTAACCGGGCTCTTCGACCGAGGTGTTCCGGTGAGCAGGCGATAAGCGGCGTAGAGACCTGACGGTCCACCCCCGATGACGGCCACGTCGACCTCGGCGCTGGGGGTGCCTGCGCTCGAGGTACTGCCGCAGGCGGCGAGCGACACCGGCCCCAGCGTGCCTACCAGGGTGGCGGCGCCGGCCCAGCGCAGCACCTCACGCCGGGAGACTTCTCGGTGCTGCCGACCCTCTCGGGGATCCTCGGTCACGACTTACCCTCACCCATCCTCAACATCGCGGCCGGTTCGGCCATCTCCGTCACAGCAAAAGGGACGTAGCCAGCAAGTCGATGATGTTACCCACTCGTCCAGGCGGACGTCTCCGTGAGGGGAAGCCCTCGCGACAACGGATCTCCAATACGTGTCCGCCAACTCGCCCAGGTGGGAAGGATGTCCGGGGCTGCACTCTCCTGCCATGGGGCAGCCGTCGCCGACGGCCTGGTCAGCCCTCGTCAGTCCTGGTTAGGTGCCTTCGGGCACGGATCGGAGGGGACGGGCCTACCGACCCGACCGACTGTCCAGGCTGTTCGCGGCCGAACCCCAAGACCAGGTGCCGGTGACTACCAGGTGTCGATGCAGGAGCGCTTCTTTCCCGACCTGACCGGTGGTGGGGGGCTGGACCGCAACGTCTCCACGACCCGACGACGGGTGGTGGCCGGGTCGATGACATCGTCGATCTCGAACACGCTGGCTACATTCAGCGCCTTCCCGTGCTGGTAGGCCCGGTCCACCATGGATTGGAAGGCCGCCTCCCGCTCCTCGGGGTCCTCGATGGCCTCCAGCTCGCGTCGGAAGCCGAGCTGCACCGCGCCCTCCAGGCCCATGCCCCCCAGCTCGCCGGTGGGCCACGCCACGGTGAACAGCGGCGACCGGAAGCTGCCGCCGGCCATGGCTTGCGCCCCCAATCCGTAGCCCTTGCGCACCACCACCGTCATGAAGGGAACCGTCAGGCTGGCTCCCACCACGAACATTCGGCTGACGTGACGGACCTGGGCGGTGGCCTCCGCCTCCGGGCCGACCATGAACCCGGGGGTGTCGCACAGGAACAGCACCGGCAGGTCGTGGGCATCGCAGAGCTGGAGAAAGCGAGCGGCCTTGTCCGCCCCGTCCGCATCGATGGCTCCGCCGAGATGCAGTGGATTGTTGGCGACCACGCCCATCGGGCGCCCCTCGATCCGGACCAGGGCGGTGACCATGCCGAGGCCGAAGCCGGCCCGCAGCTCCAGGACCGACCCGGTGTCGGCCACCCTCGCCACCAAGTCGTGCATGTCGTAGACCCGAACCCGGCTCGGCGGCACCACCTCCCGGAGCCCGAGCTGGTCGGCGCAGTCCCACTGGTCGACCGGACCCTGGAAGTAGGAAAGGTACTGCTTGGCCAGACGGACGGCATCGGCGTCGTCGGAGGCGACCACGTCCACCACCCCGTCGGCCCACTGCACCTCCAGGGGGCCGATCTCCTCAGGGGTGTACGTGCCCAGACCGCCGCCTTCGATCATGGCCGGGCCGGCCATCCCGATCGAGGCGTCGGGCGTGGCGATGATCACGTCGCAACAGCCCAAGAGGGCGGCGTTTCCGGCGAAGCATCGCCCGGAGGCGATGCCGATGGTGGGTACCAGGCCGCTCAATGCCCCGAACAGGGCGAAAGCAGTGGTGTCCAGGCCGGTGACCACCGCCGAATCGGTATCCCCCGGGCGGCCACCGCCTCCCTCGGCGAACAACACCACCGGCAGGCGAAGTCGCTCCACCAGCTCGAAGAGCCGGTCCTTCTTCCGGTGGTTCAGCTGGCCCTGGGTGCCGGCCAGCACCATGTAGTCGTAGGACACGACCGCGCAGCGGCTGAGCTCATCGGGGAACCGGTCGCCATTGACCCGACCGATCCCGGCCACCAGCCCGTCGGCCGGCGTATTGGCGATCAGGTCGTCGAGGCTGCGTCGAGCCCGCTGGGCCGCCACCACCAGGGAGCCGTATTCGGTGAAGCTTCCTGGATCGCACAGGTCGTCGATATTCATCCTGGCCGTGCGCCGTCCCCCTCGGGTCCGACGGGCGACTGCCTCGGGACGGGCGGCATCGAGGGTGCGGGCCTGTCGATCCAGGACCTCGGCCAGCTCCGGCCGCACGCCAGGTTGGGCGATCGGGGTGGCAGGGTGTGGGGCCTGGGCAGGGTCCACGCCGCTGGGTTCGGCCACCTCACCCGCTTCCTCCTCGTCGACGGGCATCTCACCGGCGGTCACCGATACCAGTGGGTCACCCACCGCCACTTGTGCGCCGACGGCCACCTCGACCCGTCGGACTTGACCCGAGACCTCGGCCGATACCACGTACTCCATCTTCATCGACTCGGTGACCACCAAGGTGTCCCCGACGGCGACACGGTCACCCGCACTTACCGACACCTGGACCACCGTCCCCAGCACGGGGGAGCGAGACATCAGGGTGGTCTCGGCCGTGCGGTCGTCGCTCACGGGAAATCCTCTGGGCCACCGATCCGTCCCGGCGGTACACCGGTATCTTCGGCGGCCAGACGCTCAGCTCGGAGTCTCGATCGCCGGACCTTGCCGGCGTCGTCTCGGAGCGGGGTGTCGACGAACTCCACCGTCCGGGGTCGCTTGTAGGCCACCAGACGCTCGGCGGCGAAGGCGTCCAGGTCCTCGAAACTGACCACCGTCGGATCGGCTTCGACGATGGCGTGCACCCTGGAGCCCTTGTCCTCGTCGGGCAGTCCGATCACCGCACACGACAGGACGTTGGGGTGCTCGGCCAGGGTTGCTTCTACCTCAGCCGGATAGACATTGGCCCCACCTACCAGGATCATGTCCTGGGACCGATCGCCCAGATAGAGGTAACCGCCCTCGTCGACCCAGCCCAGGTCGCCGAGCGACTCCCACCCACCGGGGCGGACTCGGGCTTCTGCTCCCACATACCGGTAGGCAGGAGTGGACCGTTTGGAGCGGAGCCAGACCTCACCCTGCTGGCCCGCCGGCAGTACCCGTCCGTCCGGATCGCAGATCTGGACATCGCCCCCCGAAGGGAGCCCTACCGATCCGCGATGTTCGAGCCACTCGGTGCCGGTGATGGTCGTCGCAACCTGCGCCTCGGTGCCGGCATAGAGCTCGAAGATCCGCTCGGGGCCCAACCACTCGATCCATGCCTCCTTCAGCCAAGGGGGACAGGGCTCGGCCAGGTGCCACACCACCCGCAGCGATGAGAGGTCGTAGGCCTGGCGCACCTCGGGTGGCAGCCTCCAGATGCGCTTCATCATGGTGGGGACCAAGTAGACGACGTCGGCCCGGTACTCGGCCACAGCCGCCAGCGTTGCCTCGGCATCGAACCGGGGAAGCAGTACCACATGACTGCCGTGGAGAAGGGCATGACAGGCCCAGACCACCGGACCGTTGTGGTAGAGCGGCCCCGGCATCACCAAACAGCCGTCTGAGCTGAACTGGAGACGGGAGACCGACGAGGGGTCCACCAAGCCGGGGTCGCCGGAGACGATCAATTTGGGTCGACCGGTGGAGCCTCCCGAGGTGGGTGCCTTCCAGGCCGGACTGACCACGTCAGGCAGCTCAACCGGGCCGTCGGGCTCAGGCGGTTGGAAGCCCATAGGCAGGCACGTCCGTCCCGGTAGCCGCTCGGGATCGATCCCGAGTACCAGCACCGGGTCGGCCAGCTCCACCACCGCCTCCAGCTCCCGGAGGGGAAGCCGGGCGCTGACCGGCTGGGGAATGGCACCCAGCTTCCACAGCGCCACCGAGGCCACCACCCATTCGACACTGTTGGGGAGGCACACGGTGACCATGTTCCCGAGACCCACCCCCAGCCGTCGGAACTCCACGGCCAAGGCGTCCGAGCGGCGGTCCAGCTCGGCCCGGGTGAGGGTGGTGTCGCCGCACGTCACCGCCGGAAAGTCGGGTCGCTCAGCGACCAGGTTACGAAGTTGGGCGCTGAAGGAGATCAGGGAGGGCATGGTCTCCGGTTCCGACTTATCCGGCCGCGAACGAGGCGCAACCGCGGACGATCCTCGGCCCGGTGACGGGTCTCAGGCCGACGGCTGTTGGAAGAGTGGGCACGGTTCGTCCTCGCAGGGTAGCGGGACCTGAGCCAATGGGGAGACACCGAGGAAGCCAAAGCCGACACAGTGAAGCGCTATTCCGCGACCGCCGCTGATCGCGTGCACACGAAACGTGCGGCGATCGCCCCAATCAGAGACACTGCCGCGGCCAGGAACCCAACAACAGCACCCCAGTCGAGCGAGTGCGTTCCTGACCCCCTGCAGATTCCACACCCATGTCGCCGTATTCTGGTCAACTCCGTACCACGGGAGCACTGTGCTGGCGGCAGCACCGAGAGCTCCCAACAGGCAGGTAGCGAGGGCAAAGTCCGCCACGGATCGACGGCCGGCCGAGGGGACGACCGGCTTGTCCGTCAATGGTGGATCGTCGAACAACTCGACAGTTCGAGTCGGGTGGATCGATGATATTTCGACACTCTCGCAGTTCAACTTGACCGCTGCCCGTGTTCCGATCCAGTGCTTACGGATTCGGGAGCACCACCCCGGTGAGCTCGGCGCAGGTGTCGAGCAGCCTGTCTTGAACCTCCACTGAGCGGGCTGCCGGATGAACGTCGCGTGGCCGCTGGTGGTAGAAGTAATTCCCGGTGACGGTGGCTGCGGGGTCGTCGCTCACCGCCAGCCAGACCTGGGTCACTGCGGCCAAGGAGAGGTCGTCGGGTGCGCCGGGGCCTCCCATCTTGGTCGGCACCCAGCCGGGCTCAAGAGCGTTGGAGAGCACGCCGGGCCATCGGCGGGCGACGGCGAAGGCCAACACGACGTCGAAGAGCTTGCTGTCTGCGTAGGCCTGGGCCCCGTCCCAGCGGCGTCTGGCCCATTGGAGGTCGTTGAGGTCGGGGTTGCCACTTCTGTGCATGCCCGAGCTGAGGCACACCAGCCGGCTGGGCGGTGCGATCAGGGCGGTCAGCAGGTACGGGGCCAAGACGTTGATGGCGAAGACGTGCGAGAGTCCGTCGACCGTCTCGACGCGCCGGGGCTCTCGGTAGCCGATGCCAGCGTTTTGGATCACGGCGTCATAGGGTCCGATCAAGTTGGCCTGCTTTGCGACTTGGCGGGTCCCCTCGATGCTGGCCAAGTCGCCAACGACGACGTGCTCGGCCCCCGGGAGCGCCCGGCGAGCGTCGTCGGCGCGCTGATCGTTACGCCCGTGCAGGGTGACCGCGTGGCCAAAGTGGGCGAGCAGCTCAGCCGCCATCAACCCGAGGCCGTCGCTCGAACCAGTAACCAGTACCCGTGCCATCTGCTCTCCTTGTTGCATTGCTTGCTGAATCGTCGTCGGTCTCGGTGGCCAAGGGTTTCGGGTTCATGTTCGATCCGCTGGCCTCGTGTTCGCACCAGGGGACCCCCCCGGCACCTCCCCTGACTTTCCCCTTTGGCCGTTGTCCGGGCATCGCACCTGCCGGCCCCGGGCCTCCGGGCAAGCCCTCGGGCGATCCGTACTGGGGCGACGTAGGGTTGATTGTGATCTCGTCCATGGGTGAGCACGACGAACTCTTGCTTGAGCGTGATCGAGAATTGGGGCGGATAGGGGAGTGCCTGCAGCGGGCGGCTCAAGGCCGTGGCGGAGCCCTGGTGGTAGAGGGGCCGGCCGGGATCGGCAAGACGGCGTTGTTGGCGATGGCCCGGGATGTGGCGGATCGAGAGGGATTCAGGGTACTGCGAGCGCGTGGGGCTGAGCTGGAGCGCGAGTTCGCATTCGGGGTAGTGCGCCAACTGGTCGAGCCGGTCGTGGCGGCAGCGTCAAATGAGGAGCGGTCCCAGCTCTTGGATGGGCCGCCCGGGGTGGCGGCGCGGTTGTTGGGTCTTCCTGGCCTGGGTGATGCCGTAGCTACGGCTGCGCCGATTGCGCCGGACCCGTCGTTTGCGGTGCTCCACGGGCTTTACTGGTTGTGCGCCAACCTGACAACCCGACACCCCTTGGCGTTGGTGGTGGATGACGCCCATTGGGCAGACGGTGCATCACTTCGCTTTCTGGCTTTTTTGCTGCCCCGCCTAGAGGAGTTGCATGCCGCAGTGCTGCTCGGAGCACGGCCGGCCGAGGCCGGACAGAGTGGGGAGATGCTGGCCGCCCTGACCATGGATCCGGCCACCGAGGTGGTCACGGTGGGGCCGCTCACGACGAGGGGGGTGGCCACGCTGGTAGCGATCGCCCTGGGTGTCGAGCCCGAACCTGCGTTCGCGGCGGCCTGCTGGGAGGCGACCGGCGGCACGCCGTTCCTAGTACGCACGCTGATCGAAGCTCTGCAAGACAAGCAGATAGCGCCGGTCACCGCGTCGGCAGCCGAGGTACAGGACGTCGCTACCGTCACCTTGAGCCGCTGGGCGATGCTGCGTCTCGTCCGGCTCGGCCCTGACGCGGCGCGCCTGGCTCGGGCGGTGGCCGTTATGGAGCGGACCGAGTTGGACCAGGCGGCCCAGCTGGCCGGACTCCCACCCCCCGACGGAGCACGGGCAGCCGATCTACTGGTCCGGGCGGGCGTGCTGGACGAGGCTCCACTCTGTTTCGCTCATCCCCTCCTGCGCGGCGCCGTCTACCGTGACATGGCGGTGGCCGACCGGGTCGAAGCGCACGGGCGCTCCGCCAGGCTGCTGGCCGAAGCACACGCAAACCCGGCTCGTGTCGCCGAGCACCTTCTAGCCACTGTTCCCAACGGCGACCGCTGGACGGTCGAACAGCTGCGGGCTGCCGCCTGGGAGGCAACGGCACGGGGTGCGCCGGAATCAGCGGTTGCCTACCTACGCCGGGCCTCGTCCGAGCAGTCCTTGCCTGAGCCGGGTCTGTTGCTCGAGCTCGGTCTAGCCGAGTTCAGCGCCGGCCAGCCCGACTGGCACGACAAACTGGCCGAGGCGGTGGAGTCGGCCGGCGACAACAGGACCCGCATCGCGGCCACGCTGCTGTTCGCCAATGCGCTGCGTTGGCATGAGCGGGCCGCTGAGGCGGTCGAGGTATGCGATGGCGTCGCTGCCCGCCTCGACGCCAATGATGTGGAAGGCCGTTTGACGTTGGAGGCCATGGCCGTCGCTTGCGCGGTGGGCGATGCCGTTACCGCGCCGTTGGTGGCCGAACGAGCCGATGCGCTGTTCGTGTGGCTCAGGGAGGGGTCGGTCCCGCGCCAATGCCTGGCGGCGGCGGCGTACGTGGCTGCGCTGGCCAACCAGCCCGCCGACCAAGTGGCCGACCTCGCGCTCCGGGCCATCACCGCCGGGACGCGACCGGTGCCCGAGCCAGGCGACCCGCCCTGGCTACCCGGAGGTGCCTTTCGGCACCCGAGCGCGGTGGTCACGCTGCTCTGGTCTGAGCGCTACGACGTAGCGCAGGCCTTGGCCGACGCGGCCGTGGCCGAGGCCCAGGCTTCGGCCAACGGGATGATCCTTCCAGCCGTGTTGGCCCAACGGGCGTGGCTTGCCTACCGGCGAAGTGATCTCACCGCAGCCGAGTCCGATGCACGCGCCCTGTTCGACGCCCCCGGACCCCCAGCTCCACCCCTGTTGCGCAACCGAGCCGCAAGCGTACTCGTCGAGGTGCTGGTTGAGCGGGGCGACCTCGAAGAGGCCGAGCGGACTCTTGACGCCTTGCCGGTCGACCTCCCCGGCACGTCGCAGACCGCGGTGATACTGCGACATGCTCGGGGCCGCCTTCGGTTCGCCCAGCATCGCTTCGGTGAGGCACTCGGTGACTTGCGGGCGGCCGGCGAGATCGCCACCGCCGGCCTGGCCCGGAGCCCGTGCTACCTCTCGTGGCGTTCCGAGGCCGCCCTGGCCGCTCTGGCCCTCGGTGAACCCGACACGGCGCGACGTCTGAGCGACGAAGAGCTCGAGCTCGCCCGCGCCTTCGGGGCCCCACGAGCGCTGGGCGTGGCGCTGCGGGCCGCCGGGCTTGTCGCCAGCGGCCAGCGTGGCGAGGCCCTACTGCGCGAGGCGATCGAATTCCTTGCCGGCCCCGATACCCGCCTCGAACACGCCCGCGCCCAGGCCGACCTCGGCGCCCTCCTCCGTCGCAGCAACCATCGAGTCGAGGCCCGCCAACTTCTCCGTCAAGCAGTCGACTCCGCCCACCACCTGGGCGCCGAAGCGCTGGCCCAACGGGCCGAGATTGAGCTGCGCGCCACTGGGGCCAGGCCGCGCCGGGCGCTACTGACTGGGCTGGAAGCGCTCACGGCCAGCGAGCGTCGCATCGCCGAATTGGCCGCCGAAGGGCTTACAAACCGCGAGATCGCCCAAACCCTGTTCGTCACTGCCCGCACGGTTGAGGGCCACCTCACCCACGTGTTCTACAAGCTCGACGTCAAGGACCGCACCGCTCTACCGGCCGCTCTTGCCGCGCCCACCAGCGCAGCCCGCGCCTAGCCCCACCGGCGGGTCCGCCCCGCAAATCAGGGGGGTATGTCGGGGGTTCCCACGGTGTGAAGGGGGATCCAGCCAACCCATCATGAGGTATCCGTCTAATAGAGGCGAGATGCCTTTGACAGCGGAGGACTCGGACAAACAAGCGCACATGCGCACAGACGCAGACAGAGGAGCAAGGTCATGACCAGTGCTAGTAGCACCAATGGTCCCACTCGAGTGGCGATCGTGACTGGCGGTTCGGGAGGCATCGGGCAGGCCATCTGCCGACGCCTCGGCGCCGACGGCATGGCCGTCACGGTGAATTACGCCGGTCGTCCTCACGAAGCCGAGTTGATCGTCAAGGCCATCTCGGAATCAGGCGGGCGTGCCATCGCCGTCCGGGCTGACGTCGCCGATGAGGATCAGGTCTCCCAGCTGTTTGACACGACTGAGGAGAGGTTCGGCGGGGTCGACGTGGTCGTGAATGCCGCAGGCATCATGCTCCTCGTACCACTGTCGGACCTCGACCTCGCTGACTTCGACCGGATGCACCGAATCAACCTTCGCGGCACGTTCGTTGTCTGCAGGGAAGCGGCCCGTCGACTTCGCCCGAGAGGAGCCATCGTCAACTTCTCATCGTCAGTGGTGAAACGAGCGGTGCCTTCCTACACGGCATACGCGGCAACCAAGGGTGCCGTGGACGCGATCACGCTGGTCTTGGCCAAGGAGTTGCGAGGCAGGGATATCACGGTCAATGCCGTCGCACCTGGGCCGACAGCCACTCCGCTCTTCCTCGACGGGAAGAGCGAGGAGGAAGTCGATGAGCTCGCCAAGATGGCGCCGCTCGAGCGGCTGGGCACGCCCGACGACACGGCCGAGGTCGTCTCGTTCTTGGCTGGACCAGGACGGTGGGTCAACGGTCAGGTTGTCTACGACAACGGCGGATTGATTTGAGCAGGTGTCAAAGGTTGAACCAGCGGCCACGGCAGAAGCCGAAAGGCTGCCAACGGAGAAGGAGGAAGTTCACATGTCTTCGGAGAAAGTAATCGTCGTAACAGGAGCCTCGAGCGGATTCGGTGCCATGACCGTCCGGGCGCTTTCGGACGCGGGCCACACCGTCTTTGCCGGTATGCGAGACATCGCCGGAAGGAACGCGAAGGCAGCCCAGGAAGCCGCTGACTACGCCGGTGACCACTCGGCGGCCCTGCGTGCGATCGAGATGGATGTCTCCGATCAAGCCTCGGTTGATGCGGCGGTTGAAACCATCATCTCGACCGAGGAGCGCCTGGACGTCATCGTCCACAACGCTGGCCACATGGTGCTTGGTCCGTTGGAGTCGTTTACTACTGACCAGCTCGTGTCCATCTACGACACGAACGTGGTCTCCACCCAACGCCTGAACCGTGCCGCCTTGCCGCACCTCAGGAATCAACGGGACGGACTGGTCGTCTGGGTCGGCTCGACAAGTACCAGAGGGGGAACTCCGCCATACCTGGGTCCGTACTTCGCCGCCAAGGCGGCAGAGGACGCACTTGCCGTGACCTCCGCCGCCGAGCTGGCCCGTTTCGGCGTCGACACCGTCATTATCGTGCCCGGTTCCTTCACCAGGGGAACCAACCATTTCGCCAACGCCGGTCACCCCGAAGATGGGGAGGTCGCAGCTGCCTACGAGCCTCTCTATGGGGGCCTCATGGACCAAGTGTCCAAGAAGCTCGCTGACCTCGCACCCCCAGATCAGGATACCGCAGAAGTGGCGCGAGCCATCGTTCAGGTGGTGGGGATGACCAAGGGAACGCGCCCATTCCGGGTCCACATCGACCCCGCTGACGACGGCGCCGAAACGGTCAACCGGGTGGGTGATCTGGTGCGGCGAGACTTCTATCGCCGCATCGGTCTCGATGACCTGCTTTCGCCGGCCCCTTCTCCCTGACCGCCAACCCGACAGCCTCCGATGAACGGGAGTCCACCATGAGCGTCGAGTCGAAGCGTGTTGTGATCGTCGGAGGGACCTCAGGTATCGGCCTGGCCGTTGCCCAGGCTGCCGCCCATGGGGGGGCGCAGGTGGTGGTGGCTTCGGCGCGTCAGGCGAGCGTCGCCAGGGCGCTCGACGAATTGCCTGCCGGCTCAGTGGGCCGGGTCGTCGATGTGACCGACGGCACCGCCGTCGAGTCGTTCTTCTCCGAGATCGGCGTACTCGATCACCTCGTCTTTACCGCCGGTGAGGCCCTGGTGGTTTCGGCGCTGGGAGAGCTGGAGGTGGAGAGGGCCAGCGCCTTCTTCGATACTCGTTATTTCGGTGCGCTGCGTTCGGTCAAGTCGGCGGCGCCCCGAATCAATCAGGGTGGATCGATCACCCTCACGACCGGGGTGGCGTCTTCCCGGCCCCGCGCTGGGTGGTCGGTCGGGGCGAGCGTATGCGGCGCCATCGAGGCCCTCACTAGGGCGCTGGCGATTGAGTTGGCCCCCATCCGGGTGAACGTCGTCTCTCCCGGCGTGGTGCGCAGCCCCCTGTGGAGATCCATGTGCATCGCCGATCGCGAACACCTCTACGCCGCGGCCGCCGCGCTGCCAGTTGGCCACGTCGGCGAGACCAACGAAATCGCCCAGGCCTACCTGTACTGCATGAACCAGACCTATGGGACCGGGGCCATGATCAGGGTCGACGGCGGAACGGTCCTTGTTTGACTTGGATGGGAAGTTCCCAAGTACTCGGAAATGCCGGTGCGGCGATCGAGGCCAGGCGGACAGATCGTTCGTCATCGTGGATGCCAACGTTGTCGAACCGGAGGAGTGCATCAATCGGCCGATCGGACGAATGCACCGCGCCGCACTCCCACGGTGCCGTCGGCGATCGCTCCAGCGAAGTTGAGCATCCGGACGAAACCGTCCTCCAGGAGCAGCGGCAGGGTAGGGCCCGAGGGAAGACCATCGGCGAACGTCGAGTCGAACCATGAGGTAACCCAACCGGACTCATCGACCCATTCGACCAGCTCGAAGCCCGCTCCGAGAATGGTGTCGCGCAGGTCATCAGAGGTGGCCAGGTAGCTGTCGCTCCCATCCATCGACCACGGCAGGGGCCAGGAGAGCTCCGCGTCCGATGTGCGGCAGACTTCCCACACAGCGAACCTGGCGCGAGGTGCGAGCCGCGGCGCGATCTCGCTGAACCACTGCCGCTTCGCCTCGATATTCATCTGGACGTGCATGGTGTACGCGGCGTCAAATGGCTGCTCGGGCCCGAGGTCGGCGATATCGCTGCGGATGAATCGGACACGATCAGACAGTCCGCAACGGTCGGTCAGCTCGGCGGCCGCCTCGAGGTAGGCCTCGGTGATGTCGACGCCCGTCACCCGGCATCCGGAGGCCGTCGCGACCTGGCGGGCCGGACCACCGAGACCGCACCCGATGTCGAGGACCGTGTCCGACGGTGACAGGGTCAAAGTTGCCAGCAAGCGATCGACGGCCTGAGAACCCCCCGCGTGGTATTGGTCGAGGTACTGCAGTGCTTCGGGTGTCGTCCCAACGGTGGCGCCCTCTGGCACGAGTCGGTCGATTGTGGTGATCAGGTCCTGCTCGGCGTAAGTCATGTCACTCCTCGATGGTGGGAATGTCGTGTGTGGTGGGCAATCGCTGTTACTGATGATTCGAACCGGCGGCCGCTGGCGTAGCGCTTTCCGGTGTTGGTTCGGAAGATCTCAACGCTCTCAGGCGATCGGTTTGGCCCTGGGGCTCTTCCGGTTGCCTTGGTCGGGCCGGCAGGAAGGCAATAGCGACGACTGCCCCGACGATGGTGACGGCTCCGACAACCCGGCAACCGCCGGCCAAGCTGTAGAGGAATGCATTGGTGGCGGAGTGGGCGAGCCCGTGTGCCGCCTGGCCCAACCCGACCTTCGAGAGCTGGTGTGAGGCGATGATCGCTCCTCCGACCGAGCCCTTTGCGCCCGCTACGGCTCGCCCAGGTACTCCCGACGGCAACTGTGACACCAGTCTGCCGGTGTACAGGGACGTGGCCACGCTGCCAATGACCGCCACCCAAGCGTCCCGCCGAAGAGGCGCGTGGCGTCGTTGACGGCCGATCCCACTCCGGCCTTCGCCACCGGTACGGCGCCCATGATCGCTTCGGTGGCGGGAGCGCTGGTGAGACCCATCCCTGACCCGAGGAACACCATCTGGCCGACGATGACAAGGTAGGTGGTGGATGTCGACGCCGTCGAAGCCCACAGAAGCCCGGTGGCAAACAACAACAACCCAGCTCCGACGATCGCCTTGTTCCCCACGCGGACGGCGAGCTTCGTGCCCACCACCGATGTCACGGCTACAGAACCGGCCACCGGTAGCAGCCGGACACCGGTGCCCAGGGGGGTGTATCCCTTCACGATTTGGAAGTACTGGACAACGAGGAAAATAAAACCAGAGAGAGCGAAGAAGGAGATGGCGACCGAGCCACTTGCTGCCGTGAACCGAGGATTGCGAAACAGGGCCACGTCCAGCATGGGGTGCTCCGTACGCTGCTCCACCAACGCGAAGATGGTGAGGAGGGCCACGCCGGCAACGATGGTTCCCAAGGCGGCTGAAGATCTCCATCCCCAGTCCGGCGCTTCGATGACGCCGAAGATCAGCACCGTCATACCTGCCGCTGACAGCAGCAGTCCCCGCCAGTCAATCGGCGGGGTACTCGGATCACGAGAGCCCGGCACCGAATATGCGACCAACATCGCGATGCCGGCCGCGACGACGGCCATGAAGGCAAAGATGCTGCCCCACCAGTAGCGCTCCAGAAGCCACCCGCCGACTATTGGACCAGTCGCTATGCCGATCCCGGTTGTGGCCCCCCACAGTCCAATCGCCATGGCGCGTTCTCCGCGTCCTGTGAAGACGTTGACGAGCAAGGAGAGGGTCGAGGGGAACATCAGTGCTGCTCCGAGGCCCATGAAGGCGCGGGAAGCAATGAGCTCGGCGATGGTCCCGGAGAATGCTCCGGCCAGACTTCCCACGGCGAAGAGGGCCAGCCCGATCAGCAGAACGCCCTTACGGCCCAGTCGGTCGCTCAGACTTCCTGCCGCCAAGACCAGGGCGGCGAACACCAGACTGTAGGCGTCGACGATCCACTGGAGCTGCGTGGTGGATGCCCCCAGGCTGCGCACCAGGGTCGGCAAGGCAACGTTGACGATCGTCACGTCCAGGCTGATGATGAAGGCCGCAAGACACAGCGCCACAAGGATGGCCACCCGGCTTCGCTGTGCAGGCGCCTGAGAACTGACGGGCATGGTGTTCTCCTTTGGAGTCGAATGCTGGGCGGTCGCTGCTTGATATTCTAAAGCAGAGATTGAAATAGTCAAGTAGCGATCCATGAAAATCTCAAGGCCAAGTGATATGATGAGGGGAATGCGTTCCTATGACCAGTACTGCGCAGTGGCCCGAGCGCTCGACATCGTGGGTGACCGCTGGACCCTTCTGATCGTTCGGGAGCTGCTCCTACGGCCCTGTCGCTACGGCGAGTTGCAAGACGGCCTTCCTGGCGTAGCCACCAACCTCTTGGCCGAGCGCTTGCGCCACCTCGAGGAGAGCGGCGTGGTTGCACGCGACGAGCAGGGCCGCTACGAGTTGACACCGTGGGGAAAGGGGCTCGCCACGCCCGTGCGCGAGTTCGCCCGTTGGGCCGCTCTACTTATGGCGGAGAAGCAGAGCGGCGATTCCTTTCGGAGCCGCTGGCTGGAGATTCCGTTTGACTTGATGTTCGGAGGCTTCGACCCGAACCGACCTGACCTCGAGATCGAGGTCAGGGCCGGGGGTGAGGAAGCGGTGACGGTAGTGTCGAGAAGTGGTGAGGTTCGTTCCCATGCCGGGCCCGCCAAGTCGCCGGATATCGTGGTGTCGGGACCGGCGGACGCGGTGATCGGTCTCATGGCCGGCCGTCTCGACGAAGACGCCGCGGTTGAGGAGGGTGTGAGCATCCTCGGAGACTTCGGACAGTTGGCCCAACTGCGTAAGCCCGACTGGCTGAATGAACCGTCATTGTGAATTTCGTTGTCAGGGTGTCGGAGGACGACTCTCGGTCCATTCGCATCCTGCTGTCGGCGCTGGCTTGCCCATGCCTGAGTACGCCTGGCCTTGCCCTGCTTGCTCGCCGGGGTCAAGGGTCACCCCAAGGACGGGGTTCAGCCCCCGGAGCGTGCTTCTACCCTGGCGAGCTTGTCGACTAGGTCACCGAGCACCTGGTCCTGAGCGAGTAGGTGCTCTTGAATCTTGACGGCCTCATGGAGTACCGCGTCGGTATCGTTGTAAGTCGCCTCGGACCGCTTGTCAACTGCAGCGGCCAGCACGTTCTGTCCGACGATGATGACCGTGCATACCGAGTTCGCATCGGTGGTCCGGCCGAAGGGTGGGGAGAAGGCGCCCCGGAGAGGCCAGGGACCGACAGCGACCCGTCGCCAGAACTACCTCGCGGAGAGCTGCCGACCTGTGTGCTGCCACACGGGATGGTCCTTAGGCCACGGTGTCGTAGTCGGTGACGTTGAGCCCCATCTCCTCGGCCACTTGGGCCATGGAGCCATCAATGAGCTTGAGATCGCGGATGGCCAACTGACCGCGGGCAACGGGGGCCGAGTCCTCCTCGAGCCACCGCTCGACGCGGTCGAAGAGGGCCGATGACCGGACATAGATCCCGTCCCGAGGGCCGGTCACGGCGTCGGCCACCGAGTCCAACGACTGGTGGAGCGTGGCCGTGGCCCGTTCGATGTCCGTGCGCATCTCGGCGTCCAGCGGACCGGCCGCTTCGACGTCGGACACGAGGTTGCGGCTGTAGTTGCGGGAGGCGAAGGCGAGGCGCATCCCCCTGCCAGTGGCCTCATCGAGACTGCCGAAGAGGTTGCGACGCAACGGTTGGGCCGTCGCCACCAGTGCCTGATACGAGGCATCAACGGCTCGGACATCGGACCGGAGCGTGCCTTCCATGTCGGATCCGTTGCCCAACAGGTGCCCACTGGCGTGGTCGACGACCAGGCCGACGGCCTGGACATGATCCCGGAAGGCAACGCGCAGGACACGACGCGTGCGCAACGGGAGGACCACCATGACCACGACGATGGCAACGGCGGCACCCACAGCCGTCTCCTCCAGCCGGAGCAACAGCAGGGAGTTGGAGAACTCGTCGAGCTGGACATAGAGCTGGGAGACCATGACCGTGATGGCCACGACCATGAAGGCGTAGTTGATTCGCATCTGGTACAACCCCAAGAACAGGGTGACCAGGATGACGGTGATCGACCAGTAGGCGTGGTGGCCGACGACGTCGACCACCAATGATCCGATACCGATCCCGACGACCGTGCCGGCCACTCGGTAGAGAGCCTTCCTGGCCTGTTCGCCCGAATTGTTCACTCCCATGAAGGTGATGAACGCGGCGATGACGGCCCAATAGAACCGGCGCGCCGACAGGATGTCGCCCACCGCTATGGCCGCGCCGACGGCCACGCCCATCTGGATGGCGGCCCGCGTGTGGGGGGCCAGGCGAATGCGGTCTCCCCACCGGGTGCCGCGCTCGGTCGACGCCGTGGCGCTGACGTGGGCGGAGCCGGGAAGCCACCCGCCAAAGAGCATGACCGCAGGCTCAAAGGTTCCCTTGCCCTCGCCGGTCCTGCCCAGGGCGAGCCATTCGGTCATGGCATCAGCCAGGGATATCACCGAACCGGCGAATCGGTGCGGGACGACAATGGCGGCCCGGTCCTGACCGCCGAGGTCATCGGCGCCCGACCCCGTCTCGGCCACCTGCAGGAGGTGGATCAGGTTGGTGGCGTGGGTCTTTGACCCGGCGGCGTCTTGTCGAACGATGTCGGACAAGGCCAGACGGACCTCGGTGCGCTGGTCGTCAGGTAGATCCAGACGCCTCAGAGCTTCGGCGAATCGGGCGATGTTGCTGAGGGCCAGCTCGACATCGAAGAGACGCTGGTGGAGCAGTTGGCCCGAGGAGCCGTCGGTCACGGCGCTGGGGTTCCCCAACTGGGCGTCGATCATCAGGGCTGCTTCGTTGAGACGGACGAGCTGATGGTGCAGCCGGCGGACATCTCGCTCGGTGTGCTCGGGGTCGTCGAACAGGTCGAGGGCCAGGGCGGCTACCTTCCTCGCCCGGGCGCCATACGACCGCTGGGTGCGCTCCAACGCCTGGGTATGGCGTGGGTAGAAGAAGACAAAGCGAACAGCGATGGCCACGATCACGCCAACACCCATCGCGGCGACGAGCCAGCCCAGGTCGGAAAGGGGGACTGCACCCTGGAGGAAGAACCCGAGGAAGAAGCCAATGAACATCAACAGTCCCGCCACCATCCCACGCGGGCCGAAGCGCCGGAGGTAGGTGCCGGCGGCCAGGATGACGGCGAGCAGGACGAGGCAGATGACTCGGTGAGCGCCGAGGGCGATTCCCAGGGCCAGGGCCGGGATCATGGGAACGGGCAGAAACAAGGTGGTGACCAACTGGCCCTTGGCCCCGGGGTCGATCACGCCGAAGGCGGCGATCATCCCGATCAGGGCGCCCAACAGCATCATGACGACCAGGTACTCATGGTTCACCAAGGCCGCCTTGGCCTCGGCACCGGCGGAGAGCCCGCCGCCGGTGGGGAGCTGGAGCGCGTGGGTGAAGCGCACGAACACCCACTCGGCCTCGAGGATGGCGGCGATGGTGAGCACGCTGAGAAAGGCGCTCCGGAATCGGTTGAGGCCGGGATCGGACCCGAGGAAGCGATCGATCCATTCCCGGCGTCGATCCGCGGCCCCCGAAGGCGCAGCAGCTGAGCGCTCAAGAGCCGGGTCCGATGAGTGCGGTGGGGTCATGGTCACTGCAGGCCGCCCACAATTTCGGCATCTCGGGCGACCATGGCGGTGGCCCGCTCGACGAAGTCGGCGTCGGCGCGCTTGAGCTCGACATAGCTCAGCAGCGCCCGCCGAAAGACCTCGTTGACCGATACTTCGTCGGTCCGAGCCACTATCTCGGCCAGACGAGCCTCCTCGGGGTCCAGCCGAACTGTCATGACCTTGTGATTCATGATAGCATGATAGCATGCAGACGTGATGGCAGCCACTGCTTTGACAGGGGCAATCGATCATCCGCTCCCGGTGAGATCGGTAGCTCCGACGGGCAAGGAGTCGTTGGCCGCGCTGTTCCAACGACCCTCGGTAGAGATCGAGGGTCCTTCGTGATCCTGGGTGGCAGGTACCAGGGAACGCCGATTCACGAAATGTCTTCGTCGTGGCGGTGGGCGCTCCGGCGCCGGTCAGTCGCTGACATGGGCGGTGTTGTCGAGCCAGTGCTGGGCGAGGTCAGTGTCCCCGTCGACGCTGATGTTGGTGGCTTCGCGGTCGGTGAGAGGGAGTCGTCGGGTCAAGGTCAGCAACAGCGATCGTGCCGGGCCGGTCACCGTCACATCGGCCTGCTGGGTTCCGGGCTGCCACACTGCCCCGTCAGGCCGCCGTTCGACGAACCAAGCGCCAGCGTCGCCCGTGATGTCGGTGGCCAGCCACTGTAGGGTCTGCCCGGTGCCCCGGATGGCGTGGGCGGACTCGGGCCGCTGCATCTCCCACGTGGGGGAGGTGAGCATTGCCAGGTGATTGCTGATGAGCGCGGCTGCGATGTCGGCGTCAATGTCGGCCGGTCGGTCCGCCGCGTTGGCTGCGTCAAAGCCGTGGACCACCGCCTCGTTGAGGACGCTGGTCATCCAGAATCGCGTCCCGGACCGCTCGTCCCCCGCGGCGTTGAACACCGGCGCATCGAGCGCGTCAGCGGAGCACGCGCTGGCGACCCGCTGCGCGGACTCCGACAGCCACGCTGGCCACTGGCGGGGGTCGTTGGGTAGTACGGCCATCTCCGTCGGCAGCTGTGTGGGGTCGGTGATGCGCCGCTCGATGATCTCGGCGACCCAGTGCTGGGACTGGCCCATGTGCTCGACCAGGTCGGTGATGGTCCACTCCGGGATTGTCGGCACGGCGGCGTCAGGTCCGGCCGCGGCGGCTGATTCCGCCAGACGTCGGGTGTGTTCGACGATCGCTTGCCGCGCGTGTTCCGCGTTCAGCTCGGTCATCGGATTGCCCTTTCCGTAGGTTCGTTGTGCTGTACAGGACTCGGCGTGCCGGTCAAACTCATCGGTGGTCTGAGGATCGGAGTGTCAGGCGACCGGCTGCTCGTGGCCTCCTACATCCATCTGTTCGACAACTCGGGAACGGTCCGGTCGATGCGCTTCCACTGGGGACAACCACTACGCTCGTCAACAGCCGCCGGCCCGTGGGCCGCCGCGGCGCCGTCAGCTCGAGGAGAACCAGAAAGGACCTACGGGAGAACCATGGCCACCGTCTCGCAGAGCCCGGAGGTTGTCGCCGCAGCACCCGTGGCCCAACCGGTGCTGACGGCACTGACGCCCAGTGCCGTCTTCCTCGTCCTGACAATCGAGGACGGCGGTGAGCCCGTTGTGCAAGACCTCCTCGCCGATCTGTCCGGACTGGCCCGGACGGTCGGCTTTCGTGCTCCCCAGGGCGGACTGGCTGTGGTTGCGGGGGTGGGGTCGGCGGCGTGGGACCGTCTCTTCGCTGGCCCCAGGCCGGCCGATCTCCACCCGTTCCGCGCCCTCGACGGTGATCGGCACCAGGCGCCGGCCACACCCGGCGACCTCCTGTTCCATATCCGGGCCGCCACCATGGACCTGTGTTGGGAGCTGGCCTCCCTGGTCGTGGGCAGGCTGGCCGGTTCGGCCACGGTCGTCGACGAAGTCCAGGGGTTCAAGTACTTCGACGAGCGGGATCTGCTCGGCTTTGTCGACGGGACCGAGAATCCATCTGGATCGGCAGCCGAGGCCGCGGTGACCATCGGGGCAGAGGACCCTGCATTCGCTGGGGGAAGCTACGTGATCGTCCAGAAGTACCTACACGACATGGGCGCCTGGGAGGGCTTGACCGTGGAGGAGCAGGAGCGGGTGGTCGGACGGGCGAAGCTCTCCAACGTCGAGATGGCCGACGACGTCAAGCCGGCCAACTCGCATGTGGCGTTGAACACCATCGAGGAGCCCGATGGCACCCAGCGTCAGATCCTTCGGGACAACATGCCCTTCGGGTCGTTGGGCGCGGGGGAGTTCGGCACGTACTTCATCGGGTACGCCGCCACCCCTGCGGTCACCGAGCTGATGCTCCAGCACATGTTCATCGGGGACCCACCGGGCAACTATGACCGGATCCTCGACTTCTCCACCGCGGTGACCGGCACCCTCTTCTTCGTGCCCACTGCCGACTTTCTTGACGACCCTCCCCCGTTGCCGGGCGAAGCGGGTGGCTCGAGAGCCCTCGCCGGTGGGGAGGCAGCAGCCCCGGGAGCGCCCGGGAACGACCCGGCGCCGCCAGACGAAGGCTCGCTGGGGATCGGCGGGCTGGAGGACAAGCCGGCCTAGAGCCGGGACAGACATCGATGGGGAGGTAGCTATGGCCGAGCCGACATCGTTGGGTCGCCGGGACGGGATCGTTCTCGCCGCCGGCGAGGGCCGTGCCTACCCGATGGGGCGCTTGGCCGCCGTGTTCAAGGCCGACGGCGCCGAGAGCGCCGGCCTGTACTCCATTTCGGAGTGGTGGCTCGAACCACGCACGCCAGGTCCCGGTGCCCATTCGCACCCCGAGGATGACGTGTTCTACGTCATCGAGGGGACAGTGAGCTTCCTCGTCGGTGACAGCTGGGTTGACGCAGCAAAGGGTGCCTTCGTGCTCGCCCCGGGGGGCGTCACCCACGACTTCGAGAATCGCAGCGAGGCGCGCGCCGGCTTTGTCAACATTTCCGTACCAGGCGACTTCGAGCCGCGCATGCCGGATATCGCCACATCGCTCAGCCAGATTGGACCGATGTAGATCCGTTGACCACGGCTGGTCGCGCCCCGTCGATGGATCCCCGCTGCAGGTAGGATCGGACCGGTCGGGACGACCCCTTCTACCCGACCGTCAGGAACAAGGAAGAGCAACGGGCATGGCCAAGAGCGAGGCGCAGGAAAGCAAATCTCCTTCTCAGCTGATAGACGAGCGAGTCTCGGAGCTGGGTGACTGGCGGGGCGAGATGCTCAGCCGGCTCCGCACGTTGATCAAGGAAGCCGATCCCGAAGTCGTCGAGGACTGGAAGTGGCGAGGGGTTCCCACGTGGTACCACGACGGATTGATCTGCACAGGCGAGACGTACAAGGCCGTGGTGAAGATGACCTTCGCCCAAGGGGCGGCGCTCAAGGACCCAACGGGGCTCTTCAACTCCAGTCTTGAGGGGAACGTGAGGCGTGCCATCGATTTCCACGAGGGCGAGAAGATAAACGAGAAGGCGTTGAAGACCCTCGTTCGCGCCGCGGTGACCCTGAACGAGTCCAAAGCCAAGAACTAGTCGGCATCAGTCCCCGTTCCATCTGTCCGGCCCTTCCCGAGGGGTCGGGGCCGGGCTCCGATGGGTCAGGGACTCAGGATCGTGGTCATCTCAAAAGAGCGCCACAACGGTCAGAACGACCAGTGCTGACACGTAGGCAGCCACCGCGGCCATGACACCGGTGGGCAGAGCCGCATAGGAGCCCTGGGCCAGGGCGCGGTGTGACCGAGCGGCCCGGATGGTGCCCCCGATGACGAAGAAGAGGGCCAAGGCACCATATCCCGCCCCGAGCGCCAGGAATCGGGTGCGAGGCAGACCGGAGAGATGGGGAACGAGACCGCCGACGCCGAGGGCTACAGCGGCAGCGGCAATGCCCGTCCGCCACCAGGCCAGCAGTGTCCGCTCCTCGGCGAAGTAGGTTCGGCGAGAGGCCTCCGGGTAGCGATCGGCGGGTTCGTCGTCTGGCACCACTGCCTATCTTCCTGGCCCGCAGCCGCTCGGCTCCTCGACCGCCGGCTCAGGGCACGACGCCTTTGGTCTGACAAGAGAGCAGAGGCTATGAGCTGAGGATGCGCGCCTTCCCCGTCTGGAATTCCTCTTCGGTGATCGTGCCCTTCTCTTTGAGATCGGCCAGTTTGGCGATCTCATCGGCATGACTCGTTCCCCCCGCACTCCCAGCGCCCGCTGTCTCGCGAACATAGGAGTTGAAGGCTTCCTGTTGCCGCTTGGCCTGTTCCACCCCACGCTCGTGCATGCCGCCGCCGCGAACGATGAGGTAGATCAGTGCGCCGAACAAGGGGAGGATGATGATCACGAGGACCCAAATGGCCTTGGACAATCCCCCCATGTCGTGGCTGCGGAAGATGTCTGCGAAAATCAGGAAGATCAAGTAGATCCACACGAAGAAGGCAAAGAACTCCAACATCGACCAGAAGATGTTGAGCAGTGGATAGGACGATGCGAACATTCTTTGCTCCCCGACTTTCAATTGCCGACCTCGTGCGGCCGGGTTCGCACTGATAGTAGACCGGGTTGCTGAAGGCGCGACGGTAAGCGTCTCGGAAGGAGATCTGACATGGCGACCGCAGGAGAGGCCGAAGCCCGGGATGAGGGGCTCACGGCGGAGCCGGACAGTACGGCGGTCCGGACTGCCCTATGGCGGGCCATGCATGTCCAGGTCGACCCGCCGCCCCATGTGATCGAGGACGAGGTGGGTCTCCAGCTGGTGGCGCCGGACGACGGGTGGCGCAGCCGACCGGACATGGACCCCGTCTTTACCAGTGGTTTTCGGGGAGCCATGGTGGCCCGGGCCCGCTTCATCGAGGACCTGATCGCAGACCAGGCTGACCGGGGTGTCGGCCAATATGTCCTCCTGGGCGCCGGCCTCGACAGCTTCGCGCAGCGCAGGCCGGAGCTCGCCTCCCGCCTCCGGATCTTCGAGGTCGACCGGCCCGGTCCCCAGGCCTGGAAGCGCCAGCGCTTGGTCGAGCTCGGATTCGGCGTTCCCGAATGGCTGCGGCTGGTGCCGGTCGACTTCGAGGCCGACTCGTGGTGGGAGGAGCTGGCCACCGCCGGGTTCGAGGCCGACCGACCGGCGGTCATCGCCTCCACCGGAGTCTCCATGTACCTCACCCGGGAGGCAAATGTGGCCACGCTGGGCCAGATCGCATCGTTCGCCCCGGGCTCGACGTTGGCCATGACGTTCCTCGTGCCCATGGAGCTCCTCGACGAGGAGGACCGTCCCGGCCTCCAGATGGCCATGAACGGCGCCCGGGCATCGGGGACGCCCTTCATCAGCTTCTTCCAACCGCCGGACCTGTTGGCCCTGGCCCGCGACGCCGGTTTCCGAGACGCCTCGCACGTGCCCATCTCGGATCTGGCCGAACGGTACTTTGCCGGACGGGCCGACGGCTTCCGGCCGTCGAGCGGCGAGGATCTCCTGGTGGCGACCACCTGACCCCTCCTCGTGTGCGTCGGTTGCAGGGGCACACCGGGCCACGCCAGACATCGAGGTCAACCGGGCGCACCAACCGTCCCGTGTGTTGGGTGGCGGCCTGGCATTGGTAGCCTGCCCAGCCATGGCCAAGAGCGCACTGACCACCCGGGCCGAGGACTTCCCTCGCTGGTATCAAGAGGTGGTCGCCCTGGCCGAGATGGCCGAGAACGGTCCGGTGCGGGGCACCATGGTCATCCGCCCTTGGGGATATGGCATCTGGGAGCTGCTCCAGGCCGAGCTGGACCGGCGCATCAAGGCGGCTGGGGCAGAGAACGCCTACTTCCCGCTCTTCATCCCCGAGTCCTTCCTCAAGCTCGAGGCCGAGCACGTCGAGGGCTTCAGCCCCGAGCTGGCCGTGGTCACCCGGGCCGGGGGCAAGGAGCTGGAGGAGCCGGTGGTGGTCCGCCCCACCAGCGAGACCGTGATCAACCACTACTTCGCCAAGTGGGTCCAGAGCCATCGCGACCTCCCCCTGCTGGTCAACCAGTGGGCCAACGTGGTGCGCTGGGAGCTGCGTCCCCGCCTCTTCCTGCGGACCAGTGAGTTCCTGTGGCAGGAGGGCCATACCGCCCATGCCAGCGAGGCCGAGGCCCGGGCCTACGCGTTGGAGATCCTGCACGACGTGTACGAGGCCACCATGGCCGACGTGGCTGCCATCCCGGTTCTGACCGGGCACAAGACGGCCCGGGAGCGCTTCGCCGGTGCCACCACCACCTGGACCTGCGAGGGGATGATGGGCGACGGCAAGGCCCTCCAGATGGGCACCAGCCACGAGCTGGGGCAGAACTTCGCCAAGGCGTTCGGGATCACCTACTCGACGCGTGAGGGCGGGAACGAATTCGCCTGGCAGACCTCCTGGGGCGTCTCCACCCGACTGATCGGCGCCCTGGTCATGGCCCACGGGGACGACTTCGGGCTCCGCCTGCCCCCGGCCCTGGCCCCCACCGAGGTGGTGGTGCTCATGATCAAAGAGGAGCCGGCCGTGCGGAGCGCGGCGGAGACCCTGGTGGCCGAGCTGCGGGCCGGTGGCCATCGGGTGCGCCTGGACGACCGCACCGAGACCAGCTTTGGCCGGCGCAGCGTGGGCTGGGAGCTGAAAGGCGTCCCGGTCCGGGTGGAGATCGGCCCCCGGGACCTGACCGAGGGCAACGTCACCGTGGTCACCCGGCACACCCGGGACAAGGAGACGGTACCGGCCGCCGGGGTGGTGGCGGCGGTGACCGGCGTCCTGGCCCGGGTCGGCCCCGAGCTGGCGGCCGAGGCCGAGGCGTCCCGGACCGAGCGCACGGTCGACGCCGGATCGTTGGACGAGGTCGTCGAGGCCGGCGCCACCGGTTTTGCCCGTATTCGCCTGGGCGCCCTCGGAGAAGACGGCGAGGACCGCCTGGGTCACCACGCCCTCTCGGTCCGTTGCCTGCAGCGGCCGGACGGCAGCCTGGCCCAACCCGGGGACGCCGAAGGCGATCTCGTGGCCGTGGTCGGCCGGTCGTACTGAGGCAGGGAAGACCAACGGCCGGCGCCGTTCCGGCCGGACCGTTCAGTACGGGGACGCCTGGTTGAAGATGACGGCGAGGCTGACGATCTTGTCGTTGCGGACGCTGAAGTAGTTGGACATGATCAGCTCGTCGGGGAGGTTCGTCTTGTCGTAGGTGCCGTCGTACTTGGCCCGCACGATGGTGTCGCCGTAGTGGTCGATGACCTCTTGCACCTCCATGGTGACGTGGTCGCCGACGAACTCCTTTTCTACGAACCGCCGGATGGCATCGATCCCGACGATCTCCCGGCGGTTGTCGTTCACATAGGCGTCGGGGGCGAACGTGGCCACGATGGCATCGGTGTCCAACGCGTTCATCGCCGCGATGTGGTCGGCGATCACGCCGGGAAGCTCGGTAGCAGACATGGTTTGTTCCTTTCGGTTTCGGTCTCTTCGTTTCGTCTCTGTTGCCAGCTTCGGGCATCCACCGGCGGGAGGATCAAGGGCCCGATTCGCGCTTGTTTCTCCCCTAAGGGGAGATTGCATACTTGAGGGATGCGGCCATGCCTGGCGATCGGCGACTTTTCCCGCGCCACCCACCTAAGTGTCAAGACGCTGCGTCATTACCACCGGATCGGGCTGCTGGAGCCGGCCGATGTCGATCCGGCCACCGGCCACCGGCGTTATTCCACCGATCAGATCCCGACGGCGCAGGTCATCCGCCGCTTTCGGTCTTTGGACATGCCGCTGGAAGAGATCCGGGCGGTCATCGCCACCCCGGACATCGCCAGCCGCAACGAGTTGATCGCCGGCCATCTGGACCGCCTCGAAACCAGCCTGGCCCGGACCCAGGAGGCGGCGGCCTCGTTGCGCGATCTGCTCCAGCCTTCGGGGCCGGCCTCGGCGGCCATCGAGCACCGCAGGATCGAGCCCATACCGGCCGTGGCCATACGCGACGTCGTCGATCTGGAAGACATATCGCCGTGGTACCAGGGTGCCTTCGGGGAGCTCTATGCCACCCTGGCCGCCCAACGGCTGGCGCCGGCCGGGCCAGCGGGCGGTATCTATGCCACCGACCTGTTCGCCTACGAACGGGGTGAGGCGACGGTGTTCATCCCCTGCCTGTCCCCCGTCCGGTCAACCGGGCGGGTCGAGTCCCTCGTCGTGCCCGGGGTCGACCTGGCCCTCATCGAGCATGGCGGCGCCGATACCAATGTCGACCGGGCCTATGGCGCATTGGCCACCTATGTGACCGATCACGCCTTGGCCGTCGAGGGCCCGATCCGCGAGTACTACCTCGTCGGCAGCCACGACTCACCCGATGAAGCACTGTGGCGCACGGAGATCGGTTGGCCCATCTTCACGGTGGCGACCACGCACTAAGCGGAGCGGCCCGCTCGGTACCGCCGACTATGAAGCGGCATCGGCCGTCTGTGGGGAGCAACCCGTGGGCGGGGCGGTGCTGGCGGCCGACGGGGTGGGCGGTGCGTTGTTGGGCGCCACCGAGTCGGCGATCAGTCGGAAGACGGTATCGCTCGTGTTCTGTTCGACCCCCGAGCAGTCGAACGCCCCGGGCTTGAACGTCACCACCACGGCGATAGCGATCTTCTGATTGGGCTGGTACGCCTCGGTGGCGCTGTAGCCACCGAGGAGCGGGTTCTGCATGGTCCACGAGCCCGAGCGCACCACACCGAGGCCAAAGTTGTAGCCCGGGACCTGGGTGAAGCACGACGGTACGCAGTTGGCCTGCTTCTGACCGAAGCCGAGCAGGTTGGGGTCGGTCATGGCATGGAAGCTGGATTTCGACAGCAGCTTGCCCGTGCCGACCGCGACAGCCGTGGTGGCCATGTCATCGATGTTCGACGTCTCGGCCGCTCCGTCGGGCGTTCCCCAGGCCGCATTGAAGTACGTCGAGTCCTCGAAGAACGGGCTCCCGTTCGGTATCCCGAGCTGGACTCGGCGTTCGGAGCTTTGGGAATGAAGGACCGGGCTCGGGATGAACGAGGTCCGATACCCAGCCGTCTGGGTAAGGCCCATCGGCCCCAGGACCATCTTTTGGAGAAGCACGTTCAGGGGCGCCTTGCCCACCATCGACAGGATCTTCCCCAAGATCATGAAATTGGTATGGGCGTAGCTCCAGTTGGTACCGGGAGGGAACTGCACGGGCCGGTCGAAGGCGTAGGCGATGCGTTGCTGATAGGTGAAGATCTGGAACGGATTGGTGTTGAAGGCCGCCGTCCAGCCCGGGTCGGTCTCGAAGTCGGGGTACCCGGTCGTCTGGTTGGCCAACATCTTCAGCGTCACCTGGTTGGACTCGGGCAGGCCGGGCAGCCAGTGGTCGATGGTCTCGTTCAGGGTGACCTTGTGCTCGTCGACGTATTCCATGAGCAGCGTGCTGACGTATTCGAAGGCGACGGCTCCCTGTCGAAAATGCATGTCCGTGGTGGCCGGCGCCCCGTCCATGGAGTCGCCGAACGCCTGGGTGGTGATCACCTTGTTGCCCTGGGTGACCCGGACGATGACCGCTCGGAGTTGATAGGTCGTCATCGCCTTGCGGACGATGGTGGCGATCGCCGCCGCCTGTGAGGGGTTGGACGTGGT
>Ga0210400_10001115_pt1 | contig 27366 bp, 38 predicted proteins | sample IncBWH26MmetaG_FD_155456 | JGI IMG/M metagenome (GOLD analysis project Ga0210400, IMG submission 155456) | Forest soil microbial communities from Barre Woods Harvard Forest LTER site, Petersham, Massachusetts, United States - Inc-BW-H-26-M | ecosystem: Environmental > Terrestrial > Soil >... | reverse complement strand
GTACTCAAGTCATTGACTATGCTGTGAATTGTGGCGCAAGGTGCGAAGGTCCTCGAAGCATTTGCGTCATCTGGTTTCGCGTCGGTCGAGGACACCTCGAGCCTCACAGGCGACGAGACGGAGGAACCGGCGCGAAACCCACCCCTTTGCACTCACCCCAAAATTTTTCAGCCGAGGAAGTTTTGCCTATCTGGGTGTCTCCGCAGCCGCATCTCGGTTTACTCCATCGTGCGCCGCTCGAGGCGGGCGAAGCCGGCACTGCACAAACAATCAAAGCGATGCGCGAGCTCGTCGATCACGCCGTCAGTGATCCGGCATTCGTGCGCCAGGCGAAAGACATCGTTCGCCACGTGCCAAGCTTCGATGAAGTCGGGGAAGTGTACGCGCTCTACCAGTGGGTGAAGCACAACATCCGGTACACGAAGGATCCCGTCACAAAGGAAACGCTTTATCCCCCGCAAGAGTTCTTGAAAATCCGTTCGGGCGACTGTGACGACATCTCGATGCTGATCGGAGCACTCGGGATCGCGCTCGGCTATCCCGCGCGACTGATCACAATCAGCGCAGATGCTTCGAGTCCGCAAGAGTTCTCGCACGTTTATCCCGAACTCGAAGTGCCGGCCGGCTCACGGCAGTGGATCCCGCTCGATTGCGCGTCACCTGGCGCCGAGTTCGGCCTTGAACCGCCGATGTACTACCGTAAACGCGCGTGGTCTCTCACCGATGACAGCTATCAGGACTTGAACGGCTGCAAATGCGGGTCGAATTGCGACTGCGGCGGATCGATCGGCACCGGCCGACTGTGCGGCGCGCTCGCCGGCTACGCGACGGTTGCCGGCTATCAGCGATTCAACGCGATGGCAGGACTCGGCCAGGATGGCATCGATTGGGGATCTATCGTGCAAACCGGCTTGCAGGAAGTCCCCTCGATCATCGCAGTCTCGAGCGGCGCGCCGACCTCGATCAAAAATCCTTACGGCACAGTGCAGACCGGAGTGCCCGGCAGCCCCTACGGATCCTTCGCGACACAGTACACACCCGGCTATGGCGTCCCCTACGCCGGTTACTCGTCACCGAGCGCGGGCACGGCCTGGCTTTCACAAAATTGGCCGATTCTCGGTTTGGGCCTCGTCGCACTGATGATGCTCGGGAGGAAATCCTAGATGGACGGCTACACAAAGGCGCCGTTCAATGCGTGGGCCGGTTGGCGGTTGCGCGTTCCTGGCGGGCCAGTCGGCGGCCAATATCACGGTTACCTCGCCGGCATTCAGCCCGAAGAATTTTGGGGCGGGATCCCGCTCGGCGAAGGCGAAACACTTTCCGATCACGTCTACCGATCGCCGGCGGAAGTTCGACCGCGCGCGAATGCTTCCGGCGGCGCGAACGTAATTCACAGCTATCAGACCTTGCGCACGCCAGGTTACGCGGAAGCACCCGGCAACTACAAAGAACTCGGCGGGCTCGGCCTGCCGGTTGATCCCACGCGCGGAGTCATTCCAACTTGGTTCAAGTGGAGACCTCCAAACACAGTCGCAACCCCAGGCGCGTCGACCGGAGTGCCGAGAATTCCGGTTCGCCAGGCGAGCGGCGATTCAGTTGTCAGGCAGCCGTTCGATCCGAACATCTGTCCATCGTGGGGATGTGGACCGGTTCCCCCGCAGTGGTACTCGGCGCCAGGACCGACCGCGACGGTTCCACAACCCCCACCGCCACAGGTGCCCGTGGTTTCTCCGGTCACCGCGTCGGGCGATTGCGCTGCAGGCTATTACCGGGATGCCGCGGGGAATTGCACGAACGACTGGCGCAACCCTTACTCGCTCTATCTACCGAATGTCGGGCCATCTCCGACAGTTGCAGCTTCGCCGAGCGATTTTTTGCCGAGCCAGGGGCAAACGGTGCCAGGCATCACACCGGCCGCGACGGGAAGCTTTAGCGAGTGGCTCAGTGAGCAAACAATCATTCCCGGTGTTGCGAATCAATGGATCCTCGCCGGCGGCAGTCTGCTCGCATTCCTTCTGCTGAAAGGGAAGCGATGAGCACAGCCGTCGTCACCGCGCCGCAGATCCCGCTCTATCAAGCCGGCGCACAGTATCGTCGGCCGGCACGAGCCCGCATGCAGCACACCGTCGGCGCGCCACAGATCCCGCTCTACCAACTCGGCTATCTCGCAGCTGTGATGCCAGGCCAGATCGTTGCAGCGGGCGCACCAGCTGCAGGCGCGGTCACCGCGGGAATTCTTTCGTCGACGGCCGCGGGCTCGTGGGCCGGGCCGATCGGTGCGGGAGTCGGCTTAGTCGTCGGGCTCATCGGTGGATTGCTCGCCGGCCATGAACTTCGAGCGAAGCAGGCGAGAAACGAAAATTCCGCGGTGAACATAGGCGTCTCGGGTTTCGATTCCGACCTGAAACAGATCCAACAAGCTTTCAAGAGCGGTCAGATCTCCGCATCGGATGCGATCAGCGCAGTCGAGCAGACGATCATGCCCGGCTATTGGACTGTAGTTACACCCCAAATACAGCCAGGGCGAAACGGATGCAACGCCGGCGCGTCGTGCCCACCCGATACAAGTGCACAGGGAAGACAGCCTTGCACCGGCAACATAGGCGCGGCTTGCTGTGTCGGTTGCTATCAACTCGAGCCATCGATCAGCGGACCGAACGGAGTACTCGCCGCACTCAACGGCCAGTCAGGAAGCAAAGGCGGGCCGTACACCGCAGACATTCACATTGTTGCCGGCTCGAGCTATGGCGCGTCGACGCGCGGCGCCTACACTCTCGATTTCACTCCGCCGGCGAGCGCAACGAGTTCTCTCACCAGTTCTCTAACATCGGCGATCACAGGCGCCGGCAGTGGCGGGAGCGGGAGTTCGTTGCTTCCGCTCCTGCTAATCGCCGGCCTGGCACTGGTGGCACTGCGATGAACGTCGTGAGCTCAAGACCGGGCTTCTATCGGCACGGGTACCATCTCGGCGCTCGTCCCGATGGTTTCCGCGATCGCAATCTCGGTCAGTTCGATCCCTCGAGCACGATCATCGGTGATGTGCAATTCGGTCCGCAGGACACCACCCCGCCGGATTACACCGATCCGAATATCACCTTCGGGCCCGGATCTGGCGCACCGGACTATGCGCCAGCTCCGAGCGTGAGTGTTCCGAGACCTCCGTCGTCGCTACCAGGCTTCACATTCCCAGCGAACACGGTGAGTTCGCTTTATCCACCAGGCACACTTCCGCCAGGACCATCACCGCGCGTGAATGTTCCCCTCTCCCCGAGCTCGTTCGGAATGTTTCTTTCGAATAGAAGCCTGATCACTGGTGTGCCGAACTGGCTTGTGCTCGGTGGTGGATTGCTCGCGATCCCGCTGATCGGTGGACTGCTCGAGGGTGGACGGAGGCGCCGGCGCTAAATGGGCTACGTGAACTACGACGAATCGATCTATCGCACCGGTCACCGGATGTTCGGGCTCACCGATCCGTTCACCGCGAGTCATGGCCTGAGCGGGATTAATCACAGTTACGGCGGTTTCGGACCGTGGATGCTGCACGGCAATCAGCCGTTCACCGAGCGCGGCGGTTATCACCTGGGACTCGCCGGCCTCGCGGGAGAATTTCTCGGTGCGCTCGGAACCGCAGCACTTGATGGATCAGTAGTCAACTACAACGGCACGTGGCAGTCGACAGCTACGCAAAGTCCTCAGGATGTAATCAACGCAGTGACCTCGATTCTGCTTTCAGAGGGCTTGCAGGTTACTAAGAGCTCGTCCAATGCGGGGATGTTGGCGAACACGAAACTTTTTGGAGTCGCCGAAGAGCAAACCTTCAATGTCAGCTTGCAGATTTTCGTGAACACCGGTCAGGGCGGATTCGGGGACGCGAACGATGTAGTTGGAATGATCGCAAATGCAGTGTGGCAAGTAACCCAAAAGATGCCGCTAGCCGGTACTGCTCCAACAGTTATTCCGCCCGGTGGTGGTGCTCCCTTAGGTACCGGTCAACCGCCTGGCCCCGGTTCAGATCAACAGTCAACCGACTTTGCAACATGGTTCGAACAAAATGCGCTCTGGATCGGGCTCGGGATCGGTGCGCTCGTGCTCTTGCCGAAAGTCCTATGAACGAGTTGGAACAAATCGCGAACGACTGGCACGAGGGGAAATCGATGCGCGTGCTCAAACTCGGCCACTCGAGAGACTTTCGCCAGCTGCTCGCATACGAGTGTGCGTTTCGTTTGATTGCAGCGTTCACGTCGGAGAGTTATCGCGAGACGCTTCCCGGGCCGGTGTCGCATCCCGAAGTCGAGACCCTGGTGAGAGAGGTAGCGCCCGAGTTAGAACTCACCGAAGAAGAAACAGGCGCGGCCGTCTCGCTCGCATGGAGTGCACTGCGCAACGGTTGGGCGAAAGCACTCGCCGGCCATCCCGAGCACCAGTACATCACCCTCACTCGCGAGGCATTCGCCGCATGACGAAACGAAAAAACGCGGGCGAAGGCTACGGCTACATGTTCCATGGTGCTTTCAAAGACAAGAAAGACGCCGTAGCGAAAGAGCGCAAGACGAAAGGCGCGTGGATCAAACCGACGCTCACGAACCGCGGTTATCGCTACCTCGTGATGAGCCCGCGCGTTAACCCGATCAAGCGGAAGAAAAAGGATCCGAGTATCTACGCGGTCGAGCGCGATGGGCGCGTGATCTCACAGTTCTACGAAAAGAAAGTGAACGCGAAGCGAGCCGCAAAACAGTTGGGCGGAAAAGTCATCAAGGTGAGACCGGGTGACGTCGCAGCCGGCAGCGCACTTACATCGTCATACACAGCGCGGAATCCGCACGAACTTCTGATCATGGGTGCGAACCCGAGCGAGATCGATCGGGAGAACACACAAGAGATCTCGCTTCCCCCTGGCGCAACAATCGTGATCCGCACACCGCGGCAGAATCCGGAAAATCCGGATCGCTACACGTCGAAGCATGCGGAATTGAGCGGCGCACGCTACACTCCGCCGGCACTGATTCAGACGAAACGGCAGAAGCGAGTCGCGAAGATGGTGCGCGGAGCTCGCCGGCACAAATACGACTGGATCCCGAGCGAAGGGATCGCGCCAGGGCAAAACCCCGGAGATGATTCGTTTGTGTACGCAGCACTCGGCGAACTCTATCCCGGAAAAATTCTCAATCAGCTATCGACGAAAGAACTCTCGCAAGTGTTGCAGCGTGCAGCTGTGCTCAAACGCCAGCCGCGGCAGAACATCACCGGGCTCGAGCTTGCGCAGATCGCCGGCGGGATCGGCGGAGTCGTCCCGCTGCTAGGCGGGAGAAAGCGCAAGAACGTCGAACTCGGCACCTACGAAAACGGAGTCTTTCACCCGTGGACGCGCAGACCGAAGTCTCGCCAGAAGAAAGCGATCCGCCGGCAGAACTCGAGCGCCGCAACGATCCGCGAAGACTTCACCGGTGCGCCGTCCGAATACGTGACCTCAGCGAACGAACCGCACATGCCGGCCGGCGACTACGCGCAACTCGGCGAGCTCCTCGCGCTCTACGTGAAGCCGGCGAAGGGCGGGCAGGTGATGCAGATCGACTTCAAACGGCCGCGGCCGAAAGTCGTCACCGACGAGAGTGCACGACAGATCTGGTTTTTCGAAGGCGATCAGGATGTAAGCGATTCGCTCGCGAGTTTTGGCGCGCACGATCGCGGCGCGGGCCTCTATGAACTCGGAGAGGCGCGCCGCATCGACTACAAGCAGCGCAAAGAGCATGTACCGGATCCGGATGTCGATGAGTGGAGACACGAATTTGGTGAAGAGACCGGAGTTCGGCCGACGGTCGTCTTCGATCGCAATCGGAAACGGCTGATCCTTGAGGGCGGAGAGTACGAGATCCGCAGAGAGGGAATTGTGAATTGAGTTCTGCGATGCCCGCTGAAGTGTCGAGCGCGCAGAAGCAAGGGGCGGTCCCGCCACAACCGGGACAACCCTCCTCCCTCGAGCGGAATGGGATCGTCCCCTTTTTGATGCAACTTCGGAGGAAAACGGTTTGAGCGCAGCTGCAGTTTTGACAAGACCGACGTTCACCCTGGCTGATCGTTTACGGATCCAGCAAGAGCGCTCACGCGATCGCGATTACATTCCCGTCGGCCGGCTCACTGCCGTCGTGTTCGAAGCGCAGCGCGACACTCGAGGCTTAAGTCAATCGCGCCCACGCTGGCAGAACCAGCAGCAAGAGAAAAACACTCCCGAGCACATGGCGCCGTTCTCCGAAAAACAGACCGTGCTTTGGTCTTCGATCACGCTCGACTGGCTTTCGCACAAGAATGCGCCGCTCGTCGCGGTCAGTCGCGATCGCCAGGATCTTTTGCTTCCGAACGGCCTCACACCATTGCCGGATATTCCGGATCCGCGCTGGACCCCGAAGAGCCCGTACGACAGCGTGAAGCGGATCCCGCAGCTGCTCACCGGGTGCCCGGTAGTTGGCGATCGGGTGCGCGACAAGATCACCGATCGAGCCGGCCGAGTGTACGGAGTGATTCATCCGGTGCTCGAGCTCTCGATCATGCTCAGTGGAGTGTCGGGAGGCTTCGGACGAATCCGCGGCGCCGTCGACCCGTCCGACGGAACTCACCTGGCGCTTTTAATCGACGACTCAAACCCGCATCAGATGCGCGCCTATTTCGTCGGCGGCCGTTTCCAGATGGGAGGGTAGAGAACACATGGCAGAGAAATCACAACTCGAAGTAGGGCAGCGCGTGAAGTTCTTGCGCATGCACGACAAGGGAACAGCGCTCACCGGCAAGATCACCGCGATTCACGACGATGACGATCTCGTCGAGATCGCAACCGAAGCCGATGGCAGGGTGATCGAAGTCGAGACTGCAGAACAGGCGCACGCAAGCGATGTGACACCGGTCGCGGAAGTAACCGCGGTCGACGAGCCACCGGAAGAAGCATCGGACGAGACCGGCGCGGAATCAAGACCGGGCCGTCGACACCGGCGCGCGGGTTAACCGCGATGGCCGAAGTGAGAGTTTTCAATCCGTCGTCTTACACACCGCGAAGCTACTTCACGGGAGAGGGCGAAGAAAGGAGAACCGTTATGGCACACAAACGTCGTCATCATCACAGGCACCACCGCCGTAGCAACCCGTTCGGAATTTCGAGCGGAGTTGTGAAGGATGCAGCTTACACCGCAGCCGGTGCACTCGGGTCGTTGTGGCTCAGCAGTATGGTACCCAACTTCTCAACCGGATGGGCGGGAGTTGCAGCAACCGGCGGGGCAGCTGTCGTGATGGGCTTTGGCGGAAAGTTCGTCGGCGGAGCAAAGGCGAGTGAAGAACTGCTGAAAGGCGGACTCACCGCAACCATCATCAAGGCTCTGCACGAGCTCGGCGTAGCCAAAAACATCGGTCTAGGCCTCTACGCGCCTAGCTGGTTTGGCATCCCGACTGCCTCTGATCAGTACCTCAGAGCAGCGGCGCCAGGCATGAACTACAACCGCGGCGCGGGAACGATCTATTTCCCCGGGCCGGCCGGTCGACCTGTTCTTCCAGCCGCGCCAGCCGGTGTTTCCGGCCTCGCGTATCACCGGTTTCGCAGCCGCTACGCCGGCAACTACGGCGGGTAGCTCCTGAAACAGCTTCGCGGATCAGGTTTGATCCGCAACCGAATCTGACCTGAAAGGAGGCGGATTAGAAAATGGTCAAAAAAGAAAAATTCCCATCACGCTATAAGTCGCGGTTCGCCAACTGCACGGAGATCGAAGAGCGCGAAGTCGGCCGTCCCAAACTCCGTCATCTGCGCACGAATCCAATCGTCGCAGGGCAACTCGAGTACCTCGTGCAGCCGATCTACGACTTTTACGGTGTGGCTGTGGCTACGGCGGTGACGAAGCAGCAACTCTTCGCACAGCCGATCGGTGCGTCGTACACGCCATCAGGCGGCGCGGCATTCGTGAAGACTCTTTATCACACGAATCTCGTGCAGCCCGGCATGCTCGATGCTCCGAAGAAGATGCTGGTAAAGGCGGTGGCAGTTGTTCTGCGGTCCGATGTTTCCCCGCAGGATCTCGCTTCCTTCATCGGTCTCACCCTGGCACAGCTGACGATCAGCGGAAAAGACTACTGGACCGCACTGGTTTCAAAGTGTCCTGCAGGCGCAGGCGCGTTCACGTCGAACATCTCGACGCAGACGCTCGCAGCCGGCGGAACGCTTTCGAACGCAGGCGCGAACGGTTGGCCTTCTGCACAAAACGTCGCAACCATCACAGATCCCATGCCCCAAATTCCGGGCCTGGATCCGATGGAACCGATTCTCGGGCAGCTGATCGAGCAGAACCAGAACTTCGGAGTCATCCTCGATCCGACGATCTCTGGTGCTGCCGCATTCACCACACTCGCCGCGGCGCCGGCAACGCAGTTTGTTGGAACCGGTGTCAACGTGCACGTGTACCTCGAGGGAGTACTCGCTCGAGCCATCCTGTAGTCGCTTCACGCGGGCTCGCCGCTATCCAGTTTGACGAGCCCGCACCGCGAGCCGGTGCGGGTGTGTTCTCAATTTCTCTCAGGAAAGGAGCGTTCACTTGGACCCGACACAAGCACAAGCAGAAGACCAGTTCGAACGCCAGTATTTTTCCTATGTCCTCGATCGCGTAGTGCCGGCAAACGCCGTGCAGGATCCGAACCAACTCCAGATCTTGAGCGATGCGGATTTCGAATGGTGGTGGACGCTGCTTTCGCGCACGTCGAATCTGCTCAAGGTACTGATGCGCGAACAGGCAACCGGCCGAGACTTCATCGGAACGACGGCGAGCGCGGTAGCGGGCACGGCGACATTCAACGGCATGCAAGTCGATCTATGGGCTGGCACAGCGCTTGCGACTGCAGCTTTCCCGCTGGCAGTGCCTTACATCATGCCGGCAACGCGCGTCTATTCGCTGCTTTTCAGCGACACGAGCGGCGCGCCGAACACGGTCGAAGTCGTGTTCTCAGGTTTCAAACTCTGGCCGCGGCCGAAAGGCTAAGGAGCAGGGAATGCCAGGATCGAAGGCGTATTCACTCGCGTACACGTTGCGCAACCCGCTCGCGCGGATGTTGCCATTACAGCGCGAGCAGATGCAGGTGTACCGGCTCGGCGAGAAACATCCTCCGGCCGGCTCGATGCTCGACCACGCGCCGATGTGGGAAACGGTTCCCTTCGTTCTCGGACCTCTGAAAACGTCACAGGCGCGTGTGAACCTGCAGCGGAATTTCACTCTGCTCGCGATCATGACGACGGCGAGTTCGGTTGTCGCCGGCGGATTCCGCGCGCAGTTCTACGACAAAAAGAAAGACTTGCGATTCGCCGATCGCGGAGTGCAGAAAGCAAACATCGCCGGCAGCATGGGCGGCGGCGGATTCGGCGGCGCGTTCTTTCTTCGTGAGCCATACGTGTTCGATCTTCCCGACTCACAGATTCTCGTAGTCGTACAGAACCTCGAGAGTGTGAACAACACGATCGAAGTCGCTTTCTACGGCCAGGTGCTTCGTTTCAATCAGCCGCATCCGGGTGCAAACGAATTCCCGGGCGGACCGGTCTCGAGTTGGCCCTTCACCGGAGGCACCGGGCAATGAGCAACTACGTGCGTCGATTCGCACCGACGGTGCAACGACCGAAGCCGAAAGGTCTCCGTGGAGGCGGACAGGTTCCACAGTTGCACCCCGTTCTCAATCCCGACCCGGTACCGCCAGGCTCCTCGATCTCCGGTGTCGAGCTTCCGCTTTGGATCAATCCTCCGATTCAATGGGAGAACGTCGACCAGATCGCGTATGTCCTATTGCCGGCACTTAATACCCAGGCGGTGATCATCAGTTTTCAGGTGCCGACCGGTCGAAACGGGATCATCAACAAAGTCGCGAACAACTTCGTCGGTGGTGGATGGACGGAAGGCACGGGCGATGTGATCTGGCGGATCCTCGTCGACGGTGCACCACCGCCAGGCGCGACGAGTTACGACTCGATTCCGGCCTCGCTCGGCTCGCCCGCGAACCCAGTCGGAATCTCAGGCTTCCGCATTTTCGAAAACCAAGTGGTGCAACTCGTCGCGTTCAACAATCCGGCCGGGATCAATGGTGGCATCGTTGTTGCCGGCCAGCTCGTCGGCGGCCGACTACTTGGCTATCTCTATCCGCGCGAACTCGAAGACGAAAACATCTGGATATAGCACGGAGGAATACTTTGCGATCCCCTGATTTCATGCGGTTCCGAGCTCGACCAGGCCAACTCGCCAGGTTCAGGCCTGCAGCTCGTCCGAAAAACGCAAAGCTATACCGTCTTTTCGTGCTTCTGATGATCGGCTTCGTCGCATGCGCTCCACCCCCGAAAGCGCTAGCGCAGTACATCGGCAACGTCGGACTGCAGACCACACAGCAGACCCTCGCGACGACGGTCAACTGCACTGGATCCGCGCAAACTTTCCCGATCTCGAATCTCGGTCAGACGCAGCACTACCTGAGCGCGACGACACAAACTCAGCCGACAATGTTTCAGGCGGAGATCGATGGGATCGACAAACAGGGCAACGTCTATCGAATCTCGGACGTAATGCAGAACGCGTTCACACCGATCATTGCGCAGAGCCAGGGCACCGTCACTGCGTCGGGATACTTCCCGAAGATCCAGGCGAAAGTCACCTGTTCACCGAACACCGCGACATTCACGCTTTCCTACAGCGGCTCGCAGGTGACCTTTAACCAGAACGCCGGCTCCTACATCAACGCGCAGATCGATCACGTCAGTTTTGCGGGCACAGCCGGCAACGCAAACCAGTTCGATACTTACCCGACTCCGTTCGGCTCGAGTGCCGGAACGATCTATTTCGCCTATAGCGGACCGGTTGCCGGCAGCACTCTGATGGTCGAGTGCAACACGAATCAATTCTCACTTCCGAATGGCAGCGCCGCGCTCAGTGTCACACTCGCGAACACCGTAACTCTGCAGACCTTTCAGGTGCCGGATCAGTCCTGCCCGTTTGTGACGGTGAAGTACACGAGCGGAGGCGCCGCAACCTCGATCATTGCCGATTACGTCTACACCCCGCCAGGCCGAAGCGTTCAGGCAACGCAGTACACCCACATCACGGGAACAACCGCCACTGTCATCAAACCATCAGCCGGCTTTCTGCATACGCTCAACATCAATCTCGGGAACGCTGCAGGGACACTATCAGTTTTCGATCTGGCTTCAGCGAGTTGCACCGGCACACCGGCGACGAACACGGTCGCAGTGATCACAACGACTGCAGCTGCTTCACTTCCGACGTTCACCTACGACGTGAACATGCTCAACGGCATTTGCGTGAAAGCTTCGGCCGCGATGGATGTGACGGTTTCGGCTCAGTAGGGAAGGGGGAAATCGATGATCACGACAATTCTGCTGGTTTTTGCGTTTGTCTTTTTCACGCTCGGCACGTTTTTCTCAACCGCGCCGGCTACTCCTGGCGCATGGTATGGGCGTTTCAACGTGGTGAGTGCGGGGCTTGCATGTTGGGTGCTGGCGGAAATCTTTACTCGAAGCGGGCTCCTTGGAAGATGACAGAGGAGGAGATCCGCACCGAGCTCGAGTATCTCGAGCGGATCCTCGACAGCATCGAAAGTTGGACTTTGCGACAGGCAGCAAAAGCGCGCATTGAACGCCTACGGGCAGAACTGAAACGGCGTGGAGTCTTGAAACCTTGAACAAAGGCGAAGTTCTCAACATCTCGGTGTACACACTCGGATGGCTTCTCTTCGTGCTCGCGCAAGCACAGAACTCGGTGAAGTCGAAAACGAACGGGCTCACGAGTCTGCGCGACTGGTTTCGAGGGCATGCGGTGAATCTCGCGACGCGCGCCTTTTTCTCTGCGCTCGGTTACGGCTTCATCATTCACACCGTCGCCGGCAAAGTCGCCGACGTCGGGCTCTCGATCACGTCGACCGCGATCGCCGGTGTCGGCGGATACTCCGCGAACGCTCTGCTCTATCAGTTTTTCGGTTACTTTCCCTGGCTTCGCGTCGAAGTCGCGGACCTTGCACCACCGGATCAGACAGCGACAAATCCCCCGACCGCGCCACCATCGGCGCCGGCGGTGCACTGATGGCGTACTGCCTCGAGGTTCTGATCATCGATGCGGGTGACTCGACGATCAAAGTCGGTCACTGCTTTTACGGCTACACCGAACAGGAAGTGCAGACCTACTACCGCGAGCACTTGCACTCGTGCAGCTATTTCAAAGCGGCGCACGATCAGGGGCGAGTGATCGAGGAGCTCGAGGAGATCGACGACGACGAACTTCCGGAAGTCGAGGACGAGGAAGAAGACGATTACGAGGCAGTCTGATGACTTCCGACATCGTGAACCTGCTCGACCAGGCTGCAACCCGGTACGGAGTTTCCCCGGATCTCGCCGTCGCTGTCGCACAGCAGGAGTCAGGCGGGAATCCGCACGCGGTCTCGAGCGCCGGCGCGCAAGGTGTAATGCAGCTGATGCCGGCAACGGCCGCGGCGCTCGGTGTCTCGAATCCGTTTGATCCGGCACAGAACATCGATGCGGGTGTGCGCTTTCTATCTCAGTTAATAAGTCAGTTCGGGGACACCGCGCTCGCGCTCGCTGCTTACAACTGGGGACCGGGCAACGTTTCGAAATACGGATACAACAACTGGCCTTCCGCGACGGTGAGTTACGTGAGTTCGATCATGAACCGGATCGGGCAAGCGCTCACGCCGGATCCGAGTGTGCCGGCACCGCAAGCGATCACGGATCCGATGAGCGGGGAAGTGCCAGGCGGGATCTATGCGAGCGAACCGAGCGGAACCGGTACCGGCACGGCGCTTTTGATCATTGCAGGGCTAGGAATTCTCACCTGGGCACTCTATCGGTGAGCTCGGGAAAGATGAATGATCTCGCGAAAGCTTATGCACCAAGTCGCTAACAGGCTGCAACTGATTATCGGCTCGATCGATCTCGGTGAGATTGCGCAGGACCCGGAGACTCGGAAGAAGCACTTCGACCAGGCGCGCACACACATTCGCCAACTGACCGACTTTCTGAATGCCCGAGTGCAGCAAGACGATCGGAAAAAGAAATGAATCTGCGCAAACTAAAGTGGTATCTCGTCGCCTACGTTCTGCTCGATCTTCTGATCGGCTATGCGGGAGTGATTCCGCTCGGTACCGCGGCCGCGGCGCAGTTCACGATAGTGACCGGCACGGTGGTCGATCCGAACGGCCTTCCTTACGCAAACGGCACCATCGTTTCAGTGCTGATTCTTCCTGGCGGTACCTCTCCCACACTCAGCGGCTTGCCGTACTCACCGCCGACTCAGCCAGTCGGGCTCGATGCGACAGGAAGCTTCACGATTCAACTTGCGGACAATACTCAGTTGCAGCCAGGCGGAACAACGTGGAACTTCACCGTCTGTTCGGCAACCGGCAGCATACAACCGGCGAGCGGCAAAGGGCCGGTGTGTTTCACACTCGCATCGCCGATCACAATCAGCGGTGCATCGCAGTCGATCACTGCGAATCTGACAGCGGCGGCGCTCGCGCTCACTCAGAATCCCGGCTCAGGAACCGTCACACATAGCGCGGGAACTCTCACACTAAATTGCGTGACCGTTGGAAACGGTGGTGCAGATCTCAAGTGCACAGCGAACACAACCGACAACGGAACGACCTTCAGCACAACCGATGCGAATGGCTTCCTAAGCCCGATATTCAGCACAAACTCGGCGAATCCTGCAGCGTCGGGTGTCTTTCGGATGGCGAACACGCAGTGCATCGGTTGGAGGAACGCCGCGAACAGTGCCGATCTCACGATGTGCACCGACGCGAGCAATAACATCGTGCCAACCGGTACGACTGGCTTCGGTAGCGCAACGAACCGATGGGCGGTTGTCGGAACGAACGGCAACTTTAGCGGCACGACTAGCGTTAACACGCTAACCAATGTCGCGAGCGGCCGACCCTTATACAGCGGATCAGCACCGACCATCTCCTCAGGATTCGGAACCTCCCCGTCGATTGCGAACAACAACGGAAGCGGCGCGTTTCAAGTGAACGTCGGTACAGGAGGCACCGCAACAAACGGTGTGATCTCGACTCCGGTCACAGCGACGACGGGATGGATCTGCGCAGTCAACAATCTAACCGCAGCTCTAGGGCATCGCGCCGATAACACAATTCAGACCGCGTCGACGACAACCACAATCACGATTGAAAATCAGACGAAAAGCAGCGGCGCGGCAGTGGCATGGACAGCGAGCGACATCGTAAATCTACTCTGCTTAGCATTCTGAGAAAGATGAAGAAAAAGATCGGTTTTGCTCTCGTCCTGCTCGTAGGCCAGGCCTTCGCACAATTCACAACGGTGACCGGCACGGTGATCGATCCGCACAGTGTGCCCTATGCACTCGGCACGATCACACCGACCCTCGTCGCAAACAGCACCCCCACACTGAACGGCTTCCCTTACACTCCTCCGACGCAACCCGTCGGGCTCGACAAGAACGGTTCCTTTAGCTTCAACATCGCCGACAACAATCAACTGCAGCCGCCAGGCACGCAATGGAATTTCATCGTGTGCTCGGCAGTCGGCACGACACAGCCCGTCGTCGGAACCGGCTCGCAGTGTTTCACGCTCGCAACTCCGCTCACGATCACCGGCGCGACACAGAACATCTCGACGCAACTCAATGCGGCAGCCCTGGCGCTCACGATTCCGATCGGCGGTGGTGGAATCGGCACGATCACGCCAGGCGCAGCACCGCAGCAAGCGGTCTATTCGGGCACGACCACAATCAGCGGGCAAAACAAACCGGTGTACGACACGCGCGACTCTATGACCTGCAACACTCCGCGCGGATCCACGACCGGAACAAACGTCACCGCTCAGTTTGCGACTCTGCTCAACACGATCGGCACATCGCAGCATGCGACGATTCGCGTCATCGGATCTTCGAACCCTTCCGACACGTGCCTGATCGCAACGCTCGCCATCCCTTCGAACATCACGCTCGATTTCTCCGGCGGTGGAGGTTTCACACTCATCACCGACTCGACGGCGCCAGGAGGAGTCCTATTCGATTCAGGCGGATCTGGCGCGTCCTTCAATACGAACTCGTCTAGCTGCTCGGTGACGGTGACGCCATCAGGTGCCAACGAAACTTATCTGATCTTTACCGCTTTCGGTTTCGGAGCAGGCGCACTCGTGAATTCACCGACGAGCAGCAACTCGAGCGACGTCGTTCTGCTCACTCCATCATTCCAGTCGAACACGAACGCATCGATGCTCACCGACTTGTGGATCGTGGGAAACGTCGGCGCCGGCGCGCGCACTTTCACGTGGAACTATCACGACTCATCCGGCAACCCAACCTTAACTTGGAACGATTGTCACGCGATCGCCGTCTCAGGCGCCGGCATCACACCCGGTCTCGATGGACTCGGCGGATCCACCGCGAACTGTGGCGGATGCACTTCCTCGCCGATGACCGCAACCGCGACTTTTCAATCGGGAAGCTTCCTTCTCGGGTACGGCGGCCAGCATGCGACGACTGAAACGTGCGGAGCGACAGGAGGATTTACGCAGCCGGCCGGCGCAGTCGGGCAAAACGGTACCTCTGGCACCGTTTGCACGATGTTTATAAACAACTCGAGCGCGGGCTCGATCACAGCGAACCAAACACTCTCGTCGACTCCGACCGGGCTCGGTTGGACTTACAGCCTCATCGGTGTGCGCCCGTCGTCGGCTACGCTCAACATGCTCGGAGGCTTGACCGACCCCGACAATCACCAGATTTTCTACAACGCTTTTGCCGGCCAGGGCACCGTCGATTTCACCGGAAACATAGCGAATTTCACCGTCGCGCCCGAATGGTGGGGCGCCGGCATCAACGTTTCAGCCGCAACCAACACCCCCGCGAGCCAGGCAGCAATCTATGCAACCTACGGGAAGGGGCGAACGAATGCATCCGGGCTCTCGAAGTACAACAAGATTCTCTTCCTGAATGCGCCCTATCAGATCAACGACGAACTCAAGTGGTACAACGTCAATAATTTCATCGTCTACTGCAACGCCAGCTTGCACGGCGGATTCGTGCAGACCGCAGTCAACAAGCGAATCATGGACTCGCAGTCGATGGCGTACGGCTCTTTCCACGACTGTCTCTGGCAGGACACCGCGAACTCAACGAACGCTCTGCTCGACATCGACTTTAACGGAGTCACGACGCCAGGCGATTTCGCACCGCAATTCCTGAGCTTCTACGACAACAGCTTTTTCGGCAATGGTAGCGACGACGTCGGACTGCTCGGAGCAAAGAGCGGCGGAGGAGCGCAGTTCTCAAACATCAAACTCGACAACCCGCGCTTCGCCGGCTTTTCAGGAGCCGGCTTTCAGGTAGGCGGGAACGGCATCGGTCGCAACGTCGGCCGTTCGTATGCGACAAACGCGCTCGCAATTTCAGTGATCAATGGCGACTTTCAGAACTGCCCGCTTTACGGAATTGCGACCTACGGCGCCGGCTACGTCGAGACCCACAACACCAGCTTTGAATGCACGAGCCCGTGGGCGAGCTATCTCACTGCACTCGGCACCGCGGTTGACCAGTACTGCGAAGGTCCGCAAGGCCCGTGCATCATGGATCACGTCCGCTCGGAAGATCTGCAACTGATGTGGAGCGCACACCCGGTTATCAACGACAGTCAAAACACCGATCAGAGTTATGCTTTCTTTAATCTCGCCGGCGCGTGCCTCCCCGGAACGACTCTCCCGCTGAATTCGCTTTTCCACGGCTCAGACGTGGGCAGTGATGGCGCGCTCTATCGAGTCACAGTGCACGGTACTGGCTTCGGTGGAACGTGTCTCACCTTTGCGAGCAGCGGCAGTGGCACCACGATCGTCGCCGGCACTCAAACCATTCCCGGTAAGAACACAATCGGAACGTTCACTTTCCAGCCTTCCCCTGAGACCCTCACCCAAGCGGTCTCGGGTGCAACTGCAACGCTCGTGCAGGCGCCAGTGTCAGTCGGTACCATCACCGGCTCAGTGACGAGTGGAACAATCGGTGTCGGCGACACAGTGACGCAAGCGGTCACGGCAGTCACGTGCACCGTGCTTACGCCGGCGCCGACCGGATCCGGAAATCTGCTCGTCAACAACTGCAGCGGCGCGCCCGATAACTCGCACGTCTACACCGACGGCACCACCGGCGGAACCTACACCCCGACGTCGACACCGAGCTTCGCCGCGGCGAATCCCGTCCTGATCGTGGGAACGATCACAGGTGCACCCGACGGCACACACAACTGGACCGGAGGCACGAGCGGCGCCGTCTATGTGCCTTCGGGAGTACCGACCAATACGAACAGCTTCACTGTGAATCAATTCACCGGTGCAGCCGGCGCGCAGATGCAGATCACGATCTGGAATGGTACCGGGGACGGCGAGATCTGTGGACCGATCACCGCGAACACGGCACAAACGATCACCTGTCCGAGCGGATGGACTACGAATTACACAGGAGTCACTACCTCGGTGAGCCCCGATGTCACTTCGCAATTCATCATCGAGCCATGGTGGGGCGGCGGAGTCACGACAAACGGTGATGTGTCTTTCACAAAACTAAACGCCGTGATCATCGGCGGTGACAACTCGAACACCGGCAACATCGCCGGCCAGTGCGTTCTGACGAATGTCGTAGCGAGCGCCGGATACATTCAATGTGCTGGCTTGAGTCGATTCAACGGTCTCTTCGTCACCCGTCCCGACTGGTATCACGTAACGACCAACTTTTTCGGTGCACCCCTGACACCGCTCGATATGCAAGGCGTGCAGGTAATCCGTCCTTATAGTGCTTTTGGCGTACGTGCAAACACTGGCGGGCTCAACTGGACGATCCCAAACCGGAATGGCGCAGCCACGGTTTACACCGCAAACCAACAGCACCAAGCCGGTACCGAGCCGATCATCTGGAGTGCATCTGCAGCTGCTGGCCTCTCTCTAAACGATGTCGGGATCGGCAGCCGATCGTACGCGAGCGGAATCGCTAACGCACTTGCGCATTCGACGTTTCTGAACATGGTGGAAGTGATCGGCGGAACCATCGGACCACCGGCACCACCGAACACGCAAGATCAAAACGGCAATCTCATGCGCATCATGGGAGGACCACCACGCGGCGCCGGCACACCTGGCGACATCGCTTTCGGGAGCGGGCAGACGGGCGCATCCGGTGCCGGTATCAACAACGATGGACTCGATCACTGGCGCATGAAAGGAACAACCGGCAACCTGATCGCGCAGAACGGGGAAGCAGTTCAGCCGGCACTCTATCAGACGCTCACGAATTGCGCGGTCAACAGCGTCTCGCCGGCAGCTTGCGGATCCGCACCGTCGGGTGCTGTGGTGATTCCGACCACGACGACCACGTACACGATCAACACGACGGCCGTGACGGCACACTCGAGAATTCAACTCACCTGGTTGAGCTTCGCATCGGATCTCCCCAGTTCACCCACGTGCGTGCCTCCGGTAGCTACGACCGAGCCGACGGTCTCGGCAGTCTCGGCCGGCGTGAGCTTCACGATCACACTCGGATCGACGACCGGGCAGACGTGCCCGATGTTTCAGATTGTCAATTAGTGCCGGATGATCGGCGATTGCTCTTCCTGAGATGCAGCAACCGCGGCCGCGGCTACCGCCGGCAGAATGTGCAGATCGATCGTTTTGAGGCAGTCAGGGCAATAGACGCAGAAGATCACCCACGCGCCATGTTGCCAGGAGAAGAGCGCCGGCGTAGCGAGATCGGCATCGCAGTGTGGGCAGTGAGGGAAGGGAATTTCGGTTTGCTCGGCCATCACGGCTTCCTCAACATGCAAGAGTAAACTCCCCCGAAAACTGCTAGTAAGAAAATCGCCAAGGCCAGCCAGTTCGATAAGAGCTTCACTCAGATTCTCCCGCGTGCTCGAGATCGAAGTCGCGCACGATCTCTCGCGCGCTTTCTACCGGCTCTTCGCCCCTGGCGATCGCTTCCGCGTGCACTCCCGTCATCCACGCCGGTTGCACATAGACGCGGTACATCTCGCGCTCAAAGCTTACGATAAACTGCCCGCGGCCGAGAGTCGCAATGTCGCGCTTGGTTGGCTTCGCAGTATCGGCCGGAATGTGCTCGAGGGTGCGCTCGATCTCCCGCGGATCCCGCTGCACTCCAAACAGCCAAACCGTAACCTGGCGCAAGAGTACAGAGGAAATGCCGGCGAGATCCTGAGAGTCGCACCAGAGGAAATTTTTCAGCGCGGCACCCTGGCGAATGAGCTCCTCCGCGGCCAGGCGCACCGGTGATCCTCTTTGCTTCGGTGCAAACTTCCAAGCTTCCGGAATCGCGATGATCGTGTGCTCGGCATTGTGGTGCACCCACTCGATCACCGACCGCACGACGAGTGCCTGCAGGGGGAAGTCGTAGTCGGTAAGATCCATCACGTTGAGCCCGGTGCGCAGCTTCAGCTTTTTCGAGTAGGGCAGCCGCTCGATCTCAGGCACCACCATACGCAGGTACTCAAAGAGTTCGGTGTACACGCGCGAAGCGATGCCGCGGGCTTTCTTGAGTGCCGTCTCCGCATTCGCCATCACGTCTCGCAGGCTCTTCGGTTCGTCCCACGATCCTTCCGGACCGGAGTAGTGCTGGCAGATCTTGATGATCTCGGCCAGCTGAAACTTAAGTTTCTCGGAAGCGGTTGCTTCGAGGATCGATTTTATAAAGGGCCAGTCGCAACGATCGCGGAAGTAGGGCGGGATCGGCGAGGCGACCCGGAAGGATCCTTCCCCGCGCTTCGTGACGAAGGCGACGGCACGGAGACCACAGCGCGAGACGAGCCCCTCGAGCGTGGTAGTTTTCCCGCTCGCCTGGCTCTGCCCCGTGATCGCCATGTGCCCGACCGGGATCTCGATCGGCCGGCCGGATCCGAGCTCGTAACCTAGGAGAACGGTGCTCATCGATAGCTTTCGATTGCTACTTTGCTGATGTGCCAGGCGGAGCGATCGACCCCCACGTAAATCGCCACGGTCGGAACGCCGTTTCTCGCGATTGCTGCATAGATCGGCCCACGCTCGTCGCGAGCACGTTTGTAGGCACCCCACGCGAGCGCCATGAATTTAATCGCTTCGATCACAGATGGTTAGAAATTCGCGCGGTTAAAATCTGGATCGCTGAATGTGATTCCAGCAGCACCGGTCATGCCAGGCACCAGGCCGATCGTAAACTCGCCGGCCTCGAGCGCTTTCAGCTTCCGCTCGTACCACTCGACGGCTGCCTCTGCGAACTTCGCCCTATCGGAGTACTCATCCCGGGCACGCATGAGACGCTGCACTTCGGCGAGCACAGCTTCCTGCCGTTCTTTGTTGTAGCAGCGGGCCTCGGCCTGCTCGAGCAGCGTCTTCCCGAGTTCGATGTTTCCCTTCGTTGCGAGCTGATCAGCCATCGTTTCACCCCCTTGTGTGACTTATAAATCACACATCTAGATGGTGGTTCAAAAACATCCCTTTTTGAGCTACTCGAATTGAGAAAATCCCCCCTCTGAAAATAAAGCCTTTACTGCGGTACCTCAGAGGCAGGTTTTTGAGCCACTAGGACAACGCGCTTCGCCGTAGCGACTGAAATCCCCATCTGCTCGGCAATGTGACGCCAGGTGAAGCCGTAACGCCGTAGCGCACGGATCTGCTCGACGTCCGGATTGCGCCGCGGCCGGCCGAGCCGTTTCCCCTTCGCTCTCGCGTTCGCGATCCCCGAGATCACCCGCTCACGGATCAGTGACCGCTCAAATTCTGAAATCGCCGCGAAGATGTGAAACAGCAGCTTCCCGTTCGGAGTCGACGTGTCGACCTGCTCGTGCAGGGAAACGAATTCGATGCCGAGGCGGCCAAACTCCTCGAGCGCGTCAACCAGCTGCTTTGTGGACCTGGCGAAGCGATCGAACCGGTAGACGACAACGACATCGAACTTCCGGTGCCGACAGAGCGCGAGCATGCGATCGAGTTCCGGCCGGCTCACCTTCGCACCCGAGTAACCGGGATCCGCGAAGATCTCGGCCGACCACTTGCGCCGTTCTGCGAATTCGCGCATCTCGCGCAACTGCATCCCCTCGTCTTGCTCGTTTGTCGAAACCCTGGCGTAAAGCGCTGCTCGCATGCCCCAAGCTTAGGGCATCAGAGCCGGCGCAGCGCATTTCGGCTCGTTACCATCTTGAAGCCGTCGGCAAAGACCACCAGGCACGAATTCATCGATCCGCGCGCGAGCACCCGGCACACATACCCTTTGCGCCCCTGGCGATTCCAGCGATAGACGTAGAACTTCATGGCTCAGAGTGACATATACGCTTCGATGAACGCTTTCGCGACTTCCGCACAAATTGCATCGCCGTATCCGCGCAGCTTGAGAACACGGTTGGCAACGCCATGAGCCAGCGGGAATGTTCCGGGTTCAGTTGGGCACCACTCGAAATCCTCACGATTCCATCTCTTGCGGAGTACCCAATCCGCATCTCGCCAGAAACCGTTAACGAAGCTTGTCTCGGCAGCTGATCGGTGCGAGTGCGCTCCGAACCATCCGGATTGATGCCCGTCTTCGGCATTCCCGCCGTGTCTTTCCAGTCGCGTGCGGATGGGCTCGCCCATCCGCACGCCTTCGATCCTGAGTGCAGCGTCAAGCCCCTCTTGCGCGATCCCGCACACTGACTGTCCTCTCCCGTCGGTGTGGGCCAACTCGAGAGATGCGCCGCACTCTCGAGATCGCTTGCGCTGGTTCGGCCGGGTTCGCGCAGGATCTTCGCGAAATCGTGCGAAAACTTCGGCTTCCTCGGAGTGGGCCACGAAGTACAACCGTTGGCGGATGTGCGGTGCGCCAACGCTACACGCTCCAAGTACCGCCTTCCCAACGGCGTACGACGCGCTTTCCAAGTCAGTTTGAACAAGGTCGAGCCAGCCGTATCCAATCGCATCATCAGCTTGCTCTCCAAAGATCGCTGCAGGTTTTCCGATGCGGATGAGTTTCTCCCAAGCCGGCCAGAGGTGGCGAGGGTCATCAAACCCTGTGCCTTTGCCCGCACAGCTGAAGCTAGGACAGGGGCAACTTCCTGTCCAAACAGGTCGGTGATCGGGCCAGCCGGCGAGACGGAGCGCGTAACTCCAGACTCCGATTCCGGCAAAGAAGTGACACTGGTCGTAGGGTCTGAGCTCGTGTGCTTCGATTTCCGTGATGCTTCGCTCATCCACTCTCCCGGGCGCGATCACGCCAGCCTTGATCAATTCGCGCAGCCACGCCGCTTTCTCTTCGTCGTTTTCGTTGTACCAAGCACTCATTGGCACACTAGCGCTTGCTTCGAAGTATCGTTCGCATCGATGTGAGTGTTGGCGCGCCGGCAGATGCAATCGGCGTGCCCGTCGCTTTCTTTTGTGACGGTGCAGTTGTGCACGGTGATGTCACCCGCGCGCGCGCCGGTAACGACTTTCGGTTGCGGTTTCGCTTGGATGATCGGAGGCGCCGGCCGCGGCACCGTCGGTGTCTGCCTCTCACAGCCGACGAGCACGAGCGCAAAGATCAGGATCGAGATTCGCATCGTGGAACACGCTCCATCTGGATTCGATTCGAGTAGAAGTTTCCGAGATCGGCGCCGCAATCCGGACAGAAGCAGCGCGGATTGTCTCGGTGACTAGGCGCCATCGGATTGCGCTTTTCGCGCTCGGCCTCACGATAAGCAAACCCAAGCGTGACGAGCATCCCGCCGGCAACGAGCCCGGCGACATAGAGCATCGCTTGCCCGATCGCGCCGGCGATGTCAGCACCCACGATCGCGAGCGCAGCCGAAAGCACACACAGGATTGCGATCAGTTTAATTCAGTCAACCCCACGTAGAAGCCAACCATGCCGGCACCGAGAACCATCGCCCAAATTGGCCCATGAAACTCGAAACCGCTGGACGAGGACACGATCAGTTCAATCCCCCCGACCAGTAAAACAGCCAACACCCATCGCGATTTCATTCGGCCGGCACCGCGGAAAGTACCCGCTTGATCCGCTCGGCGAGCATCTCGAGTTCGGGGCGAGTGAAAAACATCTCGACCACACGCACCCCGTTCGATGAGTGATCAGTTTCGCGGAGTCCAAAGTGCCAACCGCTCATGTTGATCAAATCGAGATTCCGGTTCCACGTATCGATCACCGGAGTTTTCTCGGGTGAGCCGATCGCTTTCCCGGCCAAGTGCTCCTCGAGCGTGTTCGGCTCGATCGGCCGGTGACCGTTGTTCGGCTTGCGCTGAAAACTCGAGATCGCGCGACGGCTGATTCCAGCTGCGCACTCCTGCTCGCTAAGTTGGCTCACTTTTTCCTCCCAGAAAGAGAACGCGCACGCGCGCGAAAATCTTTCAACTAAGTACAAACCCTAAGATCAAGAACAAGATCAAAATCAAAACATAGAAGCAGAATCAGTAAGTGCTGTGGATCTGTGGACAGATCCGAGTAACTCTCACTCCCGCATGACTCTTCCATCGATGTCGCGTTTGGAAAAATCAGTGGCGGGCTTCGGGTTTCCTGTTTGTGCCTGTGCACAAGTCGCACACTTCCGGTGATACGGCTCGAGCGCTCGGAAAGCCGCGCGGCAACTGAAACAGACCCGATAAATTCCCTGATCGGTGTACATCTGATCGACCGCGGCGCAGTACTCCGAGCAGAACGCGCCACACGCTTCCGGATGTCTCGGCTCGAACTCGTGATTACAGGAACGACATTTCGGCCTAGGCATGCGGTTGTGAGCCCTTCCCGTTCCCTGGCATCGGAAGAACTTTGCGCGATCGCTTCGTTTTGCGTTTGGCGGGCTTCTGAGACGCTTCCGCGATCTCGGAGGCTAACGGGTCCGGACCGGCAACCGCGATCGATTCTGGCGCGTCTGAGCCGGCCTGGCGCTCGGGGAAAAGTGCTGTCTCGACCGCGGAAACTTTCTCGGGATCCGGCGCCGGTGCATCCGATTCGGGTTTCGCGAGCGGAAGAGTTTCCTGGCACTCGGCAAAACTCATATCTTCGACGCGCACGACTTCGCCCGTGTCTATGCGCACGAGGGTTTTCTCGCCCGCTTTCGGATCGTTGTACAGAACTTTGCAGGAGATCCAGCGGTATTCGTAGCCGTTCTGCAGGGTGATGAACGCTTTTTTGATCGATTTGTTCATCCCATCCATGCGCTCGGCGAACTCGTGCGCTTGCTGCTTTTTCTCTTCCTCGAGGGTTTCCCGATCCTGCAGCGAGCGCGCCAGGGCTTCGGCTGTGCGAATCTTCTGCACGTCGGTGAGTAAACACTTGAGATTCTGATCTACGAAGTCGGGGCGGTCTGTTGGCATGCGAGTGAATCCTCCGTGACTTGCCGGCTCGCGATCGAGTACTCGGTGCGCTCTTCCCGATCGGTTCCGACGAAACGTTTGTGTAGATGGAGATCGAACACCCGCGCGTCGTTTTTGATCACACCCGCGCGCACCAGGGCATCGATTGCCACTTTCGAGTAGTTATCGAGATCGTTTTGCCCGCGATTCCGGCCAGGGCCAAGGTAGAACGTGAGCTCGAGCTCGAAATAGTTGCCGGTGACTCTCTGGCAGCCGGCCGAGCGCGCCATGATGCAGACCGCATCAACGAACGCGATCGCATCCGCGGCGCGATACCACCCACCACCGCGGCGCGGTTGCTTGTAGTGATTCACCGACGGCGGAAGTAGAGGGACCGAGAACTTCATGAGAACAGCCCCATAACGGCGCGGAGTGTCGTCGCAATCGCTTGCTCACCGCGGCCATGCGACGTTTCGCTAAAGAAGTGCCACACATCCTCCGGAATCTTGATGCTCACCATGCCCGTCGGACCCGTACAGAGACATCGACCGTGATCCACAGTGTGCCCGCAAAACATCCCGGGCGTGTGCTCATGCAGGCAAAGAGTGCAAACGTCGCTCATGCGCCGAGAACCCGCTTGAGGATCTCCCGAAACTCTGTGTAATCCTCACTCCGATCAGCGATCGCGACGATCCAAGCAGCGTGAATGAGTGCTTGCTCTTTCGTCATCATGGCTAGAGGCGACTGGACGCGAACCTTGTCGCCTTGCATTGCGACCATCTGATGATTCTCGACATCTCCCTCGTACTTGCCGGGCACGTCTAGAGTCTTCATGCGAATAACCCTCCCTGTTCGTCTTTTGTGCGCTGCAGCCCGGTTGTAGATAGCCAGGCCTTCGCGCGCGCATAGTTCTCGTAAAACGCCAAACTCGGATAAGTCGTGTACAGTCCCGCGGCAAGAGTCGGGCGCGCCGTCTTGAGCGCGAAATAGCAGCCTTTGCAAAAGCACTGGCGCGACTGCTTTTGCTTGTGGCACACCGGACACTGCCACTCGTGAAAGCGGCGATTCAGGATCCGCACATGTGCCGGCGTGAGAGTCATTTCGGAAACAACTCATCCTGCTTTTCGTCGACTGCAGGCTCCTCGTGCTTGCGCTCGAGCTCGGCGATGCAGTCGAGACACGGACCGATCCGGCGATCGTCGACTCGGTGCATCGTCTGTTTTCCGCACTTCGGGCACCAGGCTTGCGCGGAAACTGTGTTGCGCGTGTAATGCTGTGCCACTAATTTCTCCATTTCGCGCCGGCGCCGGGCGGCCGGATTCCGGTGTTTAAGGCCTCGACCTCCGTACATCCGGCGCCGCGGTTGCAGCGGCCGTCCCTACGGGCAACTGCAAAGTCTTTGCGGGAATGTCCAGGCACTTGATTGTTGAACGCGCTGCCACGTCTGCCGCGCGCCAAGACAGCATTCCCGCAAACTCAAAGCGATCGTGCCGGCAGCGGTCCGCGCTCGCGGATAAGTTGCTGCGCGCGTTCGATCGTGCGCCAGGCCGATTCGTCACGCATAAGTTCGCGCACTTCTGCGGCCGTCGCCTTTCGCAATCTCAGATCAGAATCGAACTTGAGTATCTGCCCGCAATTCAGGCACACCGAAGTGTCACCGGCTTTCGGATCCGGATCCCCACCATGAACGTTGTCGCAATCGGTCATCCGGTAACCGCACAGACAAACCGAATCAGGAATCTTCACTTCACCCCCACGACGTTGAGATAGGTCGCGTTCCCTTTTTTCACCGCTTTGAGGAGAAACGTCGCTTCGCGCTTCACACAGCGCAGCACAGCAGGGAAGAGCGCGGATTCCCAACACGACGCCTGCAGGATCTTGTCTCGAGCCTGCCACTTGATGACGAGACGATTCCCGACTTTCGTGATCGAGTCCGCGGTGAAGCTGCGCTCGGTGACATCGGGATCTAAAGACCGCGCCGGTTCATGAGGCGAAACCGGCGCGGCTTCCATCACCGCGGCGGGGGGAGGATCCACACGCGGGCCTGGATCCACACGCGGGCCTGGCGCCGCAGACGGCTCGCCGTTTGCCAGCAAAACGAGCCGTTGCGCCAGGGGAACAACATCCGGAAAAGTCTTTTGCGAAACCCCGCCGAGCGCATAGAGCAGGATGTAGCGCTCGAGTTCGGAAATCTTTAAGTCGAGCTGTGCCATGCGGCCTCCGCTTTCGAGCGCGAGCGCAGCACGCGGATCCGGTCAAGTGCCGTCTCGATCTCTTCGCTCGTGAGCTCCCAATGGTTTGAGAGAAAGTTCGCGACAACTTGCTCTTTGAAATCCTGATACCAGAGCAGAGCCGGGCCAGCTTCACCGCAGTGATCGAGCAGGATCGCGAACGCCAGTTGTGCCGGGCCGGATCCGAGATACCCCCACTCGAAGCCGGTCGGGGAATGATTCACGTAGCGGTAGCCAGCATCGAGCATCGAGGCGCACTTCGTTTTCGCGTCGACGACTGAGACGATCGCGTTGCCGTTGTGGCGGGATCCGATGTAAGTGTTCACTATGCGCACCCGGCAGTTCTGCCGTCGTACTGCACCCCGCGGCCGTCGAGATAGACTTCGACCTTGATGCCAGAGCAGCCGTAGTGCATCCCACCGGTGCGCCGCAACATCTCGCCGTAGGTCCGGTAATGAACGGCCCACTCTTCGATTTCCCCGTCGGGATAGCCGTCGTCGTTGTTGTCGTTCGTCGAGCAGAAACCGCGGATCTCTCCCTCCTCGTCGGTGTAGAGCTCGTATCGCTGCCAAACGTCGGGATTCGAAAACCAGGCGTGACGAGCGCTCATAGGATGTGCCTCAGATCGAAGACTTCGCGATCACGCTCGCGCGGCACAAACTCGCGCAACTCGCGATCGAATTCGGTCTGATCTTCGGAATTGGCGACAGCGACACCGGAGACGAGCACGGTGCACTTTGCGCCTTTGTCGGTGATCCCTTCCCACACGCGCACTAA
>Ga0210400_10001114_pt1 | contig 27403 bp, 41 predicted proteins | sample IncBWH26MmetaG_FD_155456 | JGI IMG/M metagenome (GOLD analysis project Ga0210400, IMG submission 155456) | Forest soil microbial communities from Barre Woods Harvard Forest LTER site, Petersham, Massachusetts, United States - Inc-BW-H-26-M | ecosystem: Environmental > Terrestrial > Soil >... | reverse complement strand
AAACAAAAACCGACAGTCTGTAAACTGTCGGTTTTTGTATTTTTGCTCAGATTTTCTGGCGTTTTAGCCTTATCTCTGAGGAGTGCCGTCTTACCTCTTCGCCCACTGAGGTGCTTTCCTTGCGCGCTTAAGTCCAAATTTCTTTCGTTCACGCATTCTTGGATCCCTGGTTAAATATCCTGCTTTTCTTAAACGTTTTCTAAAATTATTATTAAAGTCAACTAATACGCGCGCCGTTCCGTGCCTCACTGCTTCCGCTTGCGCGTTTCTGCCGCCGCCTTTCACTACCACCGTAACCTTAAATTTATCCAAGCATTTCATTTTTCTCATGGAAGCGGTAGAAGTATCTTGGTCTTCTTTCATGGGAAAATATTCTTGGTATGTTTTGCCATTAACTAAAAATTGCTTTTCTCCCCGGGTAAATAAGCGCACCCTGGCCACAGCAGTTTTTCTGCGCCCCGTAGCTTCAAAATAACGATCTGGCTTTGAAGCTAATTCTTTTTCAGTAGGAAAATCCTCTGAAAACGCTTCGTCTGATGTATCTTTTGCGTCAGCCAAAACAACAGGAGTTACTACTTCGTCGGTTTTTTTAACAGTAAGCGTTTCTTTTTCAGCTGGTTCTATTTTTTTTACTTTTGAATTTACCATACTACTTTTCAAACTTTAATCGTTTAATTTGCCGTGCCCGTAATTTGTTTTTTGTTAGCATTCCCATGACCGCTTTTCTCAATAATTCTTCGGGACCTTTTTTAAGGTATATTTCTTTCATGGTAGCTTTTTTCAATCCTCCTAAATACAGGGTGTGGTGATAATATATTTTCTTTTCAAATTTTTTGCCGGTGTATTTTAATCCTTTGACATTTTTTATGATAACAAAGTCGCCAATGTCTTTGTAGGGAGCAAACCCAATTTTATTTTTCCCCCGCAATAAAACCGCAACCTGGGAGGCTAACCTGCCCAATGCTTTATCAGTTGCATCGATAGTGTGTTGTTCCCTTTTGATGATTTCCATGGTTTTTGAATCTATTACTTTACCAGTTCAATAATTACCATTTTCGTCCCATCAGACTTGCGTGGCCCAAGTTTTATAATTCTGGTATATCCTCCTTGCCGTGCTACATAATTTGGCGCAATTTCGTTCATGAGCTTTTTCACCGTAACAGGAGACAACGATTGAGCCAATATCCTGCGGTTTGATATTTTATTATCTTTTGCTCTGGTGATGCATTTTTCAGCTACCACTCTTAATTCTTTGGCCTTTGCCTCGGTCGTTTTTATTTTTTCATGCAAAAAAAGGCTGGTCGCTAACGTATTGAGCAACGCTTTTCGTTGGCTTTTTGGCCTTGATAAAATTCTTCCTTTGTTTCGTTTTCGCATGATTATTCCACCTTTAATTCCACTCCTAATTTTTTTAATTTTCGTTTAACTTCTGAAAGCGCTTTATCTCCCATGCCTTCTAATTCAGAAAGACTTTTTTCCGATTTTTTCAAAATACCTCCCACGGTTTTAATATTATTATCGATTAACGCATTAAGAGTTCTGGTAGATAATTTCAAATCTTCCACACTTATTTTTGTAACTTCAGTTTGTTCGCCCATCACCATACCTTCTGAGGAAGTTTCTAAAGCTACCGGTTTTTTACCTTCAAAAATCAAGGTAAAGTGCGATAGTAATATTTCGCAGGCGCTGTAAAAAGCTTCTTCTGGAGTAAGGGTGCCGTCGGTTTCTATTTCAATGGAAAGCTTATCAAAGTCGGTTCGTTCCCCCACCCGCATATTCTCAACATGAAAATTTACATTTTTAATGGGGGTAAAAATAGCATCGAGGGCGATAACGCCTATTTCCGCTTTTTTTGTTTTGCGATAATCTTTGGGTTCGTATCCTATTCCTTTTTCTATGGTAATTTCCATATCAAACTCGGTTTTTTTATCGGTAATGGTGGCCAAATGCAACTCTGGATTAGCAAGTTCTATTTGAGGAGATAATTCAAAATCAGATCCTTGCACCTTTTTCTCGCCTTTTACCTTAAGAGCAACCTTTTGCATTTGTCCTTCGTGAATCTTAAACCGTAAATTTTTCACATTCAGCAAAATCATAATCACATCTTCTAATACTCCTGGAATCGTGGAAAATTCGTGAGGCACTCCTTTTATTTTCACCTCGGTAACGGCAACGCCCTCCAATGAAGATAACAGCACTCGCCTCAATGAGTTTCCGATGGTAACTCCGTAGCCGGGGTAAAGGCCATCGATTTCAAACACCGCTTGATGTTTATTTTTTTTCGTTACTTTTGGCGGTAATGGAAGTGGAATCATACTTTGTTTTTAGGTGTTAGGTTTTAGGTGTTAGATACGTTTGGTAACGATTATCGAACACCCAACACCCAACGCCTTTGATTATCTTGAATAAAATTCGAAAATTAATGGTATTTGCACCGGCGGATTGACTTCGGCCAAACTTGGGTTTCCCACCACCGTGCACTCAAATTTTTCTTTATTTAAACTTAACCACAGGGGCATTTCCATGTTCTTTAATGTTGCGGATAACTCTTTAAATACTTCTTTTTTTCTTTTATTTTCTTTAATGGAAACCACGTCATCTTTGCTTACCTGGTATGAGGGAATATTCACTGGTTTCCCATTTACTAAAAAATATGCATGGTTAACCAGCTGGCGCGCGTGAGCCCGGGATTTTGAAAATCCCAACCTGAAAATGACATTGTCTAATCTTTTTTCAAGGCGCTTAATAAGCTCATCAGATACGTTTTCCACTTTGCCCATTTTTTCCAAAGTTTCTTTTACGTACCTTTTAAATTGCCGTTCAGACAAACCATACAACCTTTTTAGAGCTTGCTTTTCAGACAACGATTTTTTGTATTCAGAAGTACTCCCTCTGCGTTTTCTTTTTTCTTGGGAAGGAGCACCTTGTCCGGTTGGCTTTATATTTTTAAATTGGTTAGTTTCTGCCATGGATTTTTACACTCGTCTTACTTTTTTAGGCCGTACTCCATTATGAGGAATTGGCGTGATATCTTTAATAGAAACCACATTTAATCCTTGGTTTACCAAGGTTCTTACGGCTGATTCCCTGCCCGCCCCCACACCTTTAATAAATACTTCAATTTTTTCTATCACCAATTTTTTACAAATATTCACAATTGCTTCAGAAACCCTAGAAGCAGCAAATGATGTAGCTTTTTTAGCGCCCTTAAAACCCACGGCTCCAGCTGACTTTGAAGCCAAAACCTGCCCCTTAGCATTGGTAAGGGTGATGATGGTGTTATTATAAGAAGATGATATATAAATTCTTCCTTCGGAAACTCTCTGGGCTAATGCTACCTTAGATTCTTTTTTTAAGGTTGCGTCAACTTTTTCTTTCTCCTTAATGGCATCTTCTTGACTTTCCTCTGTAATATGTTTTTTTCCCATAGTATTTCGTAGCTAAATTTTATGTTGGGGCAGCCGGCGGTTTTCTCCCTGAACCCATGGTTTTTCTCACATTTCCCCGCACGGTTCTGGTATTCGTTTTTGTTCTCTGTCCTCTCACGGGTAACTTTTTTATATGCCTAAGACCTCTCCATGTACCAATATCTTTTAACCTTTTTACATTTACCATTACTTCTCTCCGTAAATCTCCCTCAATTTTATGAGTCTTTTCAATGAATTCCCTCAAATCATTAACTTCTTTTGGGGTTAAATCTTTCGCCTTTTTATTCTTATCAATTTTAGTGGCTTCTAAAATTTCTTTACTCAAAGACCTGCCTACTCCGTAAATGTAGGTGATAGCTATTTCTATTCTTTTATTTTCTGGGATGCTTACTCCCGCAATTCTTGGCACGATTCATGAAACATAAAACATGGAACATGGAACAAAACGACGTTGTATTTCATGTTATGTGTTTTATGGTATGTGATTTTATCCTTGTCGCTGTTTATGTTTTGGATTCTTTTTACAAATAACGTAAAGAACACCGGCTCTTTTTACCACTTTGCAATCATTACAAATTTTTTTTACTGACGGACGAACTTTCATTGTTAATTTGAAATTATTTTAACCGATATACAATTCTCCCTTTACCCATATCATACTCTGTCATTTCTAAGGTCACTTTATCGCCCGGTAAAATCTTAATTCGGTTGAGGCGCATCTTCCCAGACAAGAAACCCTGCACCTGGCTGCCATCGTCCAATACTACCTTAAAAAAGGCGTTTGGTAAAGCCTCTATTACTCTGCCCTCCCTTTTTATAATTTTTCTTGCTCCAATGTCATTGGCCTTTTGGCCAACTGGTAGTGGCGGGTTTGAATTTTGGCCGCTATTTATAGCTTCAGGTAACTCCATGTGTATAAAGCATATGGTATCAAAATAACGTGTAAAGGTCAAGTTTTCGACCTAATTTTAGTAAAGCCAAGATGGCAACTTAAGAAATCCTTATTGAAAATTCAAATTAATCTTAATCCTATTTTTGTCCGAAGGGGCTTTGCTTACCCAAAATGGCCAAAAATTCACTTTCAGTTCCGTGATTTTTCCTTGATACATTTGGTCAATTGTCTGTTTTATTTGGTCGGCGGATTTCATGCCAATCACATTAATTAAGTCATCGGTATTAATATTGGCATAAGTATTAATGGATGAACTGGTATCAAGGGTCAACTTTCCAGAAGATGCATCATTTGGTTCTGGAGTGTAATTAATCTGCAAACTTTTTTCAATGGTAGTGGTATCATTTTGCAGTTGAGAAGCAATGTCGTTGGTAATTAACGTTTCCATATCCTGTTTTTTAAATACCAACGCCGACACCTTTACCGTTACACTTTCATTAAACGTGTCTGCAGTGGCATCGGGTTTTGCATCGGCATTGGCATTAACCACGCTACTAGTAATGGCGCCATCCAATAACACATCGCCCGATCCAAGCTTACTTTTTAACGCATCTTTGGCATTTGATAGTATGCTTTTTGAAAGGGTGTCTTGCGCAGTTTGAATATCATCACTGGTTACTTTTTTAACCTTCCCGGTTTGGCCACCCTGCATAGGAGCGGTTGATTCGCCATATACGCTGTAGTAATACGACGTGCCATTTAATTTTGGTATAGAAAACTTAGAAGCTCCTATGTTATAGTCAGGTCCCGTTTCTTCTGCCTGTACTTGGACTGCAACAGACCCCGGCTTACCGTTTTTTACCGCAGGAACCGTAACCTTCCCCAAGGTTACAAAATATTTTCCAGAATCAGATAGAAAATGGGTGCCGGTTTTCAAAGCAAATGGCATAGAAGGATCAATTTTATTAAATACGGTAATGGTGCCTGTTGCTTTGTCATCGTTTGAGGCGCTTCCTGTTGCCGGAAACACTTGCTGGCCAGTTTTTATTTCTTCAACGTATTGGGCGGGAATTATTTTACCAGAGAGGTCGGGTGATGTAGCCGATGTGTCTATGGTTATTTTTTCTGCAAGGGTTAACGGAATAATTTTTGGGCGAATTTGAACATTTACCTCGGGAAGTTTTACATAAGCAAAAACACCTAATGCCAGTATTACCACCCCAGCTCCCACTAATATCCCCCATAAAGGAGAACGCTTTTTTGGCTTTGGCTTTGGCTTATTTTGAACTTCATGCAAAGATGCCGAGGAGGTTTTTGGAGTTGACTTTTTCTTTGAGCTTTTTCTTTTTTTTGCGCCATCTAAATCTTTGATGGTATCTTCCACTTTGTGCGCCAACTTTGGCGGCATGATATCGTAGATTTTCTTAGCCATAAAATATAAACGGATCTACGAATTGTATTCAAATGCTACCAATACGTTATTCGGGGCATTCGAATGTCATTCGTAGATTAGAATTACCTACTCTAACACTGCTTTGATTCTCCTTACTCCTTGGCTTGATGCTTCTTCTTTGATTATTTTAAATCTGCCAAGTTCGGAAGTATTTTTTACATGCGGACCTCCACAAAATTCTTTACTAAATACATTTCCTTTTTTATCCTCAATAAAATATACCGATACCGTATTACCGTATTTTACACCAAATTCCATTTCAGCACCAATTTTTTGCGCCTCGTCAAGTGGCATTTCTTTTTTAATCACATCTAAGCCAGCGGCAATTTTTTCATTGACCATATCTTCCAGTTTCTTTTTTTCTTCATCGGTTAATTTACGGTCAAACGAAATATCAATTCTTAATCGCTCTGAATTTATATTACTTCCTCGCTGTTTTACCTGTTTTCCAAACATTTCCTGCAACGCCGCCAATAATAAATGATGCGCCGTGTGCAGTTTTACCGTTTCAGGCGAATGATCAGCCAACCCACCCTTAAACATGCCCGCACTGGCGGTGCGCGAAAGCTCTTGGTGGTGCTTTAGTAATTTATCAAATTCGGCGTAGTTAAAATTAGAAACCTTGTATTTCATTACATCTAAAGGCAATCCGTATGTTTGATAAATATAAAAAGCATCTTTAGTGTCTGGATCTTTTATTTTTAATAAATACCTAAGACCTTCTTCCAATGCAAGAGTAAAATCCTTAACCTCTCCCTGAAAAATATTGTAGATTTCATTCTTCCGTAACTCTGGATATTGTTGAACAATAAGATCAAAAATCGTGTAAAAATCCACTTCTTGAACTGGTAATCGCCTTATTAATCTTCTCAATATGTACCCCTGCTCTTTATTTGATGGTTTTATTCCATCCGAAATCAAAAAAGCAATAGCCCTGGAGTGGTCAGCGATAATCCTTTTTTTATGCTCATCAAATTCTTTAGGAAGAGAGGAAAGAATCTGTACAAACAAATCTGTTTCAAAAACGGTTGGCACTTTTTGTACCACCATGGCCAAACGTTCCAACCCCATACCTGTGTCCACGCCCGGCTGTTCTAATTTAGTAAGCTTTTTGCCTTTATCACAAAAAAATTCATTAAAAACGATATTCCAAATTTCAATGCCATTCACGTAAATTTCGGTGGTTGGACCGCATGGCCCTTCAACTCCCGTTGGCCCCCAAAAGTTATCAGCTCCCTCTTTCCTAATATCATTAACACCTAACTTTTTCCAAATATTATACGATTCTTGGTCAAAAGGAACTTCCATAGTACCTTCAAAAACTGTTACATAATCGATTTCCAACCCCACTCCCTCGTTAATAAATTCATGTGCCAATGTTATGGCTTCTTCTTTAAAATACCCCCCAAAACTAAAATTTCCTAGCATTTCAAAAAAGGTTAAATGACGTTCATCACCCACTTCTTCAATATCGGATGTCCTAATACATTTTTGTACCGAAGCCACATTTGGCCCCCAGGGGGATTTTTCTCCCAAGTAATAAGGCTTAAATTGCTGCATGCCGGCAGTGGTAAAAAGCACCGACGGGTCGGTTGACAAAAGTGAAGAACTGGGCACAATTTTATGTGCACGTTTTTCAAAAAATTCTAAAAACTTTGTCCTCAATTCTGAAGAATTCATTGCATAATTTTAGCACGAAACATATTTTTTGCAAAATGGCATTGCAAGAAAAAAACCCAAGATATTTCACTCGGGTTTTGGCTGCGCCTCACATGATGAGGCTAATCTTGGTCAGGAGAATATTGGGCAATGAATTGGTATCCTGGTAATTTCAGACTTACCCACGCAAAACCTATTAAGACTACCCCAGCTGGAATACCAAAAAACCATAGTATCCAAATCCAAAGTTCGTTCATGGCTCTTTCTCCTTAAAAAACTACAAAGGACAAAGTTTTCCTATCCAGACCTACTGATGAAAGGTTTCCGTGATGGAGGACAAATAGTTCAGAACGAAAATTTGCTCTGCAATAGGAAAACCTTTCGTCAGCAGGTCTTATGTATACCTATCCGCCACCACCGAAGCAGCAAAGGAAAATGGTTTGATTCTCGGTTCAAATCCGTTGCTTTTGATGAGTCCTGTTACTTCCCGTACCATTTCTTTTGTTTTACCCTGTTCTCCCACATCGGCATGGATATACTGAAATTGATAGTTAAATGTGGGAGTTGCTTTTCCAAATTCTTTTTCTAATGTTTCACGAAGGGTTAATGCCAATTCACACGACAAATATACTTCCTGTAAAATGCGGTTTTTCCAGTTAATGTGCATAAATCGTTTTAAGTAGGCATCTGGATACTGCATTTTTTTGAGGAAAAATCGGCCGCCAGCTCCTGTACGCAACACCACAATGGCAATGGGAAAAAACGGTTTGTCTGAAGACGGCGAATCGCACCCCACCACAATATCATAAAAAAATTGCGGCTGGGCTGAAATATAGCCATAAATTTCCCTGATGACTTCGTTAAACTCCATGTTTCCTTTGCTGGGGCTAAAAAATTGTCCGCTTTGAATTTCGCTATCCATAATTATGATACTGATGTTACTATATTAACAAATTCTTCTGCATGCAATGAAGCTCCGCCAACCAATAACCCATTCGTTCCGGCATCTTTCACATATTCTGCCGCATTTTTGCTGTTTACACTGCCTCCGTAAAGAATTTTCATATTATTTGCCAATTCCCTGGTATACAACTGTGAAATTATTTTTCTGATAAGTAAGATGCTGCTCATTGTTTGGTTAATTGAACAATTATTTCCAGTGCCAATGGCCCATATTGGCTCGTAAGCAATCACGAGGTTTTTTACCTGGTCGCGCGAAATACTTTTTAATCCTTCGGTAATTTGTTTTTCTAAAACACTTTGCTTGTCTTCATCAATATTTTCACCAATACAAAAAATAGGGTTAAGGCCAGCTTGTAAAATTGCTTTTATTTTTTTGTTGATGATGTCGTTGGTTTCATTAAAGTATTTTCGGCGTTCTGAATGGCCCACAATAACATAATCCACCTTAGAACTTTTAAGCATGTGAGGGGAAATTTCTCCGGTGTATGCTCCTTTTTCTTCAAAGAACACGTTTTGAGCTCCAAAAAGAATAGATGACTTATTTTTATGAGAAAAATCTGTCAGCCATGTAAAAGGCGGGCACAGCACAATCTCAACATTGCTTGCCTTTTTTGTATGTTTTAAAATATTCTGAAATAAATCCTCGGCTTCTTTATAAGTTTGAGGATTCATTTTCCAATTGGCAACAATAAGTGGCTTCATATAACCATTCTATCATATTTTCGCAAAGAAAAAAGCCCTACCGAAGAATAATAGTAAGACCAACTCTATGCTTGGGTAAGAATCTTGCATCCATCTTTAGTGATTGCCACTGTGTGCTCAAAATGAGCCGCCAGGGAGCCGTCTTTGGTGGCAAAGCCATATCCATCTTCAGATTTTTTTAAGGTATAATCCCCCGCGGTTACCATGGGCTCAATGCAAATAACCATGCCTTCTTTTAATTCAATACCCGTGTGTCGTTTGCCAAAATTGGGGATAAACGGATCTTCGTGAACCGCTTTTCCAATGCCGTGTCCGCACAAATTTCTCACCACGCCAAATCCCTGCCCCTCCACAAATCTTTGGATAGTTTCACCAAGGTCGCCAATTTTAACTCCATCTCGGGCTTTTTTCATTCCTATCCTTAACGCCTTTTTGGTGGCTTGCAACAATCTTTTTGTCTCAAAAGAAACTTCTCCCACCGGCACGGTAACCGCCATATCTGTGTTGTATCCTTTGTATAAAACTCCCAAATCCAAACCAACAATGTCTCCGTTTTTTAATGTATAGTTTGAGGGATATCCATGCACCACATTTTCATTTACCGAAGCACACAAAGAATAGGGAAATTTTTGATATCCCTTAAAAGCGGGCTTAGCGCCGTGTTTTACAATGAGAGCCTCGGCGGCTTTGTCCAGTTCTAAAGTGGTAATTCCTGGTTTTGCCATTTTTTCAATTTCAGCCAGAACCGCTGCCAGAATTTTCCCACCCTCGGCCATGATATTTATTTCCTCTTCTGTTTTTAAATGTATCATTTTTTATTTGCAATATCCGACCCTCCAATACTTCATTGCTCCAATAATGTTAATATTTCTGCGTGAACTTTAGCTACACTTCCCTCGCCATTTACTTTATGGACATTAAAATCATTATTTTTAAAATACTCAAATAGCGGCAACGTTCTTTTTTTATATTGGACTAATCTTGTTTTAATGGTTTCGGGGTCGTCTAAATCTTTCCTCTTCATCAAACCGGAACCGTCCAACGGACACAGGGTTAATGTTTCTGTTTCTTTATTAAACAAAATAGAGTGACGCATGAGTTCACAAATTTTACGGTGAGTGTTTCTAAATATCGTAATTTCGGCTGAAATTTCTATGAGCACAATGTGGATATTTTCTTTGCCGTAGAGTTTTTCCATTAGTGGCATTTCCCGTTCGGCTTCATACACGGTTCGTGGCGAACCAGATAAAATAATGCTCTCACCATCATCAAATATTCTTTGAATTTCTTTGACAGTTAAATAGGTGACCCAGGGGGGGCTGTTCAGCTCTCCTAATTTCCAGGTTTTCCGCTCATTCAAAACATCAAATTTCTGCCCGTCGATTTCTACAAATCGTTCTGGAGCGTCTTCAGGCATGTTTTCTGCTTTTTTAAATTCACGTTCTAAAATTTTACTCGTCTCAAACAAATACAACCCCATCTTTTCAGACAGAAGCTCTGATTGTGTTCCCTTTCCTGCTCCCGGCGGCCCGAATAAAATAATAACTTGTTTACTCATAATTTTATTTTAGCAAAATTTAAGAATAATGAAATATTGACATGATTAATTATATGGTATACGATTAAAGCTAAGTCAGATCCTACCTATGTTATAGGAGATAGCAATGAGAAGATTTCTCAAATCAACCGTCTCTGTCTTTATCGGCTCGTTGCCCATCTTAGTACCATGCATCGTGCTGGGTTACCTCTGTTACGATTGTCAAAACCACAGCGAACAGCTCTATAATCTTCTCAAGACAAAAGAAGAAATTATCCGAGCACAAGAGGAAATTCTCGAGAAGAAGGAAGAAATCTTCCAGCTACAATCAAAGCGCATAGATAAGCTGGAAAAAGAGCGCGAAGATCTGCGAAAAATAATCAGAACCAGGTAGCTTTGGCAAAGTAAAAGCCCCGACACGAGTCGAGGCTTCTTTTTTTTGGAAATTAAATAATTTGATAATTGATTGGAAATTAGGAATTAAAAATTAGAAATTCACTTTTTAATCTAGAGATTAAAAAGTGTCATACTCCCTCATCTGCAACTGCGAATCAATCTGGCGCATAGTGTCTAACACCACACTCACAATAATTAACAGCGAGGTGCCGCCAATTAAAAAGGTAAAACCAGTAACTCCCGTCAGCCCGGCCACAATGCTTGGCAACACCGCAATGAGTCCCAATGAAATAGCGCCGGTAAATAATACCCTATTTAAAATATGTTTTAAAAAGTCAGAAGTTGATTTGCCCGGCCTTACACCAGGAATAAATCCGCCCATTTTTTGCAGGTTTTCAGCAATAGTTTTTGGATCAAAGGTAACAGCGGTGTAAAAATAGGTAAATACCACCACCAACAGAAAGTATAATACTCCGTGCACCCACACGTTGTTGAAAAATGCAGCGGTATTGGTAGCCCACACTCCTACAAATCCATGGACTCCGCTTAAAAATCCAGCTACCATGCCCGGAAACAGCAAAATAGAAAGCGCGAAAATAATAGGAATAACTCCCGCGGGATTCACATTTAGGGGCAGGTAGGTTGAAACTCCGCCATACATTTTATTGCCCCGCACCCTTTTAGCATACGATACGGGAATATTTCTGCGGGCTTCCGTAATTAACACTACGCCGCCAATAATCACTATTGACAGCACGAAAAACAAAATATACGAAGGTATTTGCGAAGGATCCCAGCTTACAAATGTCTGGAAAATATTCACGGGTAATCTCGCCACAATACCTGCAAAAATTAACAGGGAAATGCCGTTGCCAATGCCCTGTTCAGTGATAATCTCTCCAATCCACATTAAGAACATTGAGCCAGCAATAATAGTAATAATAGAGCTCACCATGAGAAATGGCGTAAGCCCTGTAATCACTCCTTGCCGGGCAAATAGGGTTAATATGCCATACCCTTCAAATGCGGCTAAAGGAATGGTTAATAATCTGCCATATTGGTTAAATTTGTGCCGGCCAGCTTCGCCTTCTTCCTTGTACATTTTTTCCAAAGCAGGAAAAATCATGGTGAGCAACTGTAAAATAATGGTGGCGGTAATGTAAGGCCCCAAGCCAAGCAACACAATAGAAAAGTTGCTTAACGCTCCGCCTGAAAAGATATTTAGCAACCCAAACACCTGGTTTTGGGCAAAAAATTTCCGTAAGTTTTCTGAACCAATGCCCGGGATAGGAACGTTGGCTGCTATCCTAAACACCACAAACAAAAACAAGACAAAAATGAATTTTTTTCTTAAGTCTTTATTTTTAAAAAGATATACTATTTTGTCGTACCACATTGAAGTCACGGAGGCAGGTCGCTCGCCCTTTACAGGACTCGCTCTTTCAAAACCCTAGGACGGGAATTTTCGTTTCGCGGATAATTCTCGCGTCCCTGCGGTTTTGAATAATTTCCTACACGGGGAAACCGAAGTTTCCCCGACCCCCTTCCAGTTGTATTATTTTTATTTCACTACACCGCCGGCTTTTTCAATCGCCGCCTTGGCACTTTTTGAAATGCTGCAATGTTCTATAATGATTTTTTTGGTTATCTTGCCATCACCCAGTATTTTTACGGTGGCCATATTACCTTTTACCATGCGAACCATTCCTTTTTTCACTAAATTTTGCGGATTTACCAATTCACCATCTTTGAAATTTTTATCGAGCGCATCTAAATTTACCACAGCCGTAGTATTTTCAAACACAAAACTCCGATACCCTTTCAGTTTTGGATATCGTTTAATCAGCTCTCGTATAATAGGCGTCATTTTCCTGCCAGACCTGGCTGTTTGTCCTTTGCCGCCACGTCCTGAATAGGTTCCTTTTTTTCCACCCCTGCCTACTATTTTTCTATCTTTTGATTTGTGCGCTGGTTGTAACTGGTGAGTTTGCATTTTAGTTTAAAGTTTATAAAGTTTGTAAAGTTATAAAGTCAGCACGTGATGAACTTAATTAACTTTTTACTTTCAACTTTCGAAGTGCTTCCATGGTTGCCCGGGCGTTATTTAATTTATTTTTTGATCCTGAAAGAATTTTTGAAGAAATGTTTTTAATACCCACTAAGTCGCAAATCGTCCTCACCGCTCCACCGGCAACCAATCCTCTGCCCTTTTTCTGAGGCTTTAATAAAATCCTTGCAGGGCCCATTTTTGCCTCAACCTGATGAGGAATAGTGCCATCTACAATCACAATGTTTATCATATTTTTTTTGGCTCGTGCGGTGGCTTTTTCTATGGCTTGGGATACATCGCGGCCCTTATCAATGCCAATGCCAATTTTACTTTTTTTATCTCCGGCAACCACCACAGCCCGAAAACTCATCCTTTTTCCACCGCCGGTAACTCTGGTCACCCTGGCCAAATCTAAAAGTTTTGAGTCAATGCCGTCATTGGCTTCTTGCTTTCTGCCACCGAATTTTCTAACCGGCCTAAAACCACCTGCCTGCGCAGGCAGGTCAGTATTTCTTTCTCGTGGTTTATCAGTTACATTTTGTTTTATTTCTTCTGCCATGTTATTTTAAAATTTTAATCCGCCTTCGCGGGCTCCGTCAGCCACAGCTTTTATTCTACCGTGAAACACAAAGCCTCCCCTATCAAACACCACTTTTTCAATTTTTTTGGCTATTGCTTCTTTAGCTATTAATTTCCCCACTTCCAATGCATGCATTACCTTTGTTCCCTTTTTAGCTTTCACATCTGAAATCGCCACCAACACTTTGCCGGTTTCATCATCGATGAGTTGGGCATACACATGCTGGTCGGACTTAAACACACAAAGCCTTGGACGCTCTTTCGTGCCCATAATCTTTGCCCGTATTCTGATATGAATTCTTTGTCGTTTTAGTTGTTTTGGTAACATATGTTATATTTTATAAACTACTTTTTAGCCGCCACCACTTTCTTTCCTTCTTTTCTCCTAATCTTCTCGCCTTGGTATTTAATTCCCTTGCCTTTATATGGCTCTGCTTTTTTGCTTGCCCGTATCTCTGCTGAAACTTGCCCCACTACTTCCTTGCTGATCCCCGAAACAGTAACCACGTTTTTTTCCACCAAAAAAGTAATTCCTTCTGGTTTTTTAATTTTTACCGGGTTTACAAATCCCAAATTCATCACTAATTCATCGCCTTGCACGGCGGCCTTAAAGCCCACTCCTTCAATTTCTAATTTTTTTTCAAAGCCTTTATTCACTCCTTCCACCATATTAAAAATGAGCGCCCGATACAATCCCCATAAACCTCTTTTAGATTTAATCAAGGTTCTTTTTGGCGCAACCAAAACCTTGCCATCTTTCACTTCTACTACAATATCTTCGTGGATGGTTATGGCTAATTCCCCTTTTGGCCCTTTGGTTTTTAAATTCTGGCCATTAATTTCCACGGTCACGCCTTGGGGAATTTCAATTAATTTTTTACCGATTCTACTCATTTTTGTGATGTATGAATTACGATTTATGATTTACGAATTTGACTTAAAGGATTTCTTATTATAATATATTTGTAGCCTTTTAGCAAGTCTTCTCTTTCTTTAAGAGGTATGCCCATGAGATGCGAAATCCAAAATCTTGATGATGGAATCGTTGCACTATTTCCTGAAAATACCGCTGATCAGGATTTTCTCCAAAAACTAGCATCAACAGATCAACTCGTAGCTGTCTGGTGTCCAAATCATCCGGAAATTGTAAGGGCTATGGCTCGATTAGAATCTGTAAGACAAACTGCGGTCTTTCGCTAATGTATAAGTACTTCTCAAACGAAGTGCTCTTTTTTTACCACACTTCTAAAAGAACTTCTCCGCCAAGTTTTGCCTTCTTGGCTTCCATACCAGTCATTAGTCCCTTTGGTGTTGAAATAATGCTCACGCCAAATCCTCCCTTCACTTTCTTAATTTCATTGGCTTTTACATACATCCTCTGGCCGGGCTTTGAAACTCTTTTGGCATCTTCAATGGCTGAAATACCGTTGTCGTATTTTAATGTGATTTTCAATGATTTGCTTTTTCCCTTTGCCGCTTTTTTGGCATCTTTTATAAAACCCGTTTTTGCCAAAATGGCAGCGATTTCATATTTAAAATTTGAAAAAGGAAGCAAAATCTCCTGTTTTTCAACAGCTTTGGCATTCCTAATTTGGTTTAACATATCGGTAATAGGGTCTGTCATAATTTGATTTACTAATTATTTTTTACCAGCTTGATTTTGTTACTCCCGGTATTTCGCCTTTATTTGCCAATTCCCTAAAACAAATCCTGCATAATCCAAACGCCCGCATAAATCCTCGTCTCCTGCCGCACTTAAAACAGCGTCTCTGCAGCCGTGAAGAGAATTTCGGTTTCATTTTTGCTTTTGCTTCTTGTGATGTTTTTGCCATATTGGTAATAGGGAGTCAGTCGCAAATCTTTTTCTCCGCTCCCAGCGGAAAAAAGATTTACTCCTTCAAAACCCACGGTTTTGAATAATTTCCTCCACGGGGAAACTGAGTGTTTCCCCGACCCCCTTCCAGATTCAATTATATTAATTTACTGTTTGGTTATTCATTACTTATCCTCTTTAATTGGAAATCCCATTAATTTGAATAATTCCAATCCTTCTTCTTTACTTTTTGCATTGGTAGAAATAGTTACCTGCAACCCAAAAATCGTTTTTTCTTTTTCAACAAAAATTTCCGGGAAAGAAATATGCTCGCGAAATCCAATACTTAAGTTTCCTTTTTTATCCACCGATGCGCTTTCAAGCCCTTTAAAGTCGCGGGAGCGGGGTAACGACAAATAAATAAATCTTTCTAAAAAATCCCACATTTTGCCTTTTCTTAAAGTAACCATGGCAGCAATTTCAAGCCCTTCTCTCAAACCAAATCCCGCAATTGATTTTTTTGATTTCACTAACCTTGGCTTTTGGCCGGCAATTAACGCCAAATCTCCAATAACCACATTGTGTATTTTTTCGCGTTCTCCTGAAGTTTTATTCACCACCTGCTTGCCAAACGAGCTATTCAGCGTAACTTTTTTAATAGAAGGAACCGCCATCGGATTTTTATATCCAAATTTTTTCATCATCGCGGGAATCACTTCTTTTTTGTATTTTTCTTGTAATTTATCCATGGTTATGTATGCGCAAACTACACTTCTGATTTACACTTTTTGCAAATTCTAACCTTTTTATCTCCATTAATTTGATACCCAATTCTGGCTGCTTTGCCGCATTTAGGACACAAAAATTTTGTATTAGAAATATCTACTGGAGTCGCAACTGAAATAACTTGGCCTTGTTCTCCTTCCCGTTTTGGCTTAATGTGTTTACGTTTTAAATTCATGCCCTCAACCAAAACCCTCCTCTCTTTTACCAGTGATTTCAAAATCTTTGCAGTTCTGCCTTTATCTTTGCCAGCAATTATTAATACATTGTCGCCTTTTTTTAATTTCATATGTAAAAAGTAATTACAATAATTCCGTGGCCATCATGGCTATTTTATCAAAACCCTTATCTTTTACCTCTTTTGCTGCCGGGCCAAACACTCTTCCGCCCTTGGGTAACTTGCCATCTCCTAAAATCACCACGGCATTGTCATCAAATCGTATGTAAGAGCCATCTTGGCGCTTAAATTCTTTTCTTTGGCGAATAATGACTGCTTTTACCACTTCGTGTTTCTTCACCAACTTTCTTGGTTCAGCTTTTTTAACCGTACCAACAATAATATCTCCCAATTGAGCATATCTTTTTTTAGTACCACCGGGAACATTAACACACTGGACTATTTTAGCCCCGGAGTTATCTGCAACTTTTAACATTGATCTTGGTTGAATCATAATCTACAATATCTACAATTTTACATTTTCGAAATCACCCTCCATGTTTTGTCTTTGCTAATGGGCATAGTTTCCTCGATAACCACGTGATCTCCCACATGAAACTCACCTTTTTCATCGTGCGCCTTATATTTTTTGTGGGTTTTATATCTTCGTTTATATTTTGGATGCTCTTTAATTCTCTCCACGTTAACCACTACTGTTTTTTGCATTTTATCAGAAACCACAATTCCGGTTAATTTCTTTTTTGGCATATTATTTCTTTAATTCTAATTCTTTAATAATTGTTAATATTCTGGCAATTTCTTTCTTGGTATTATGCATTTCTTTTACATTCTTTAATTGATTGGCAGAAAATTTGAATCTCAAATCGCTCAATTTTTTGGTATGATCTTGAGCTATCCTTTTTAATTCTTTAATATCTTTTTTTCGTAATTCTTGAATTTTCATGCGTCCTATAATTCTTTTTTAATAAACTTAGTCTTAATGGGAAGTTTTATGCTGGCTCCCTTAAGGGCTTGGCGGGCCACTTCTTCTTTTAATCCATCTATTTCAAAAATAATTCTTCCGGGTTTTATGGGATAAACATAATGGTCAACTCCGCCCTTACCGCCTCCCAAAGGAACTTCTTCTCCCTTAGAGGTCACTGGCTTGTCTGGAAAAATTCTCACCCATAATTTACCTCCTTTTTTCATGTATCTTATGATGTGGCGGCGGGCAGATTCAAGCTGGCGAGCAGTAATCCATTTGGTGCCCATGGCTTTTAACCCAAAACTGCCGAAATTTAATTCCGTAGCCCGTGTTTCCACGCCTTTCGTTCTGCCTTTGTGCCACTTTCGGTGTTTTACTTTTTTGGGCATTAATAATGTCATATGTTTTATTTATTCGAATTTTTCTCCCTTATATATCCAAACCTTAATCCCTATGACTCCATAAGTACAATACGCTTGATACTGCGCATAGTCAATATCTGCCCTAATGGTTTGTAGCGGCAACCTGCCTTGCTTCAACCACTCTTTTCTGGCAATTTCCACCCCATTTAACCGACCCGATACTTCAATCCTTACTCCTTTAACTTCTTTATTTTGCATCACCCGCTCTAATCCCATTTTTAGCACCTGCCTAAAAGGAATCCTTTTTTCAATTTGCTGAGCGGCCCATTGGGCAACCAGCATAGCCGAAGTCCATGGGTTTTTTATTTCTTTAATGTCTATTTTTATTTCCCGTTTCGTTACTTTTCCTAATCCGGATGGGTCTGAAGAAAATACCTTGTCATGCATCTTCTTTTTAATCATGTCTTTTAACGTTTCCACTCCTTTTCCGGCTCTGCCAATGATTAACCCTGGCCTTGCGCTTTCAATAATAATATTTAGCTTATCAGCCGAATGTTCTATTTCTATATTAGCAACAGAGGCTTCCACTAAAATGGTTCTTAAAAAATCTTTAATTAAAAAATCTTCCTCTAAATATTGGGGCATTTTTTTACCGTAAAAACCGCGGACGTTCCAGTCCTCCATGCCTTTTATCCTAAATGATTTTGGGTGTACTTTATGTCCCATGTTATTTTTTCTTTGGTTTAGTATTCTTTTTCACTGTTGTTTTTACTTCTTTTTTTACTTCCGGGGTTATTATTTTTTCTTCCTTCTTTGGATGTATTTCTTTTAACGTTAACGTAATATGCGAAGTCCTTTTCATGATAGGATACGCCCGGCCACGGCTCATGGGATGAGAACGTTTTAACTTTGGCCCTTCATCAACCCTCACTTCAGAAATAACCAGGTTTGATTCATCCAATTGAAAATCGTGTACCGCAGATGCCACCGCGCTATTCAGCAACCGCAAAACCGGTTCAGCTGATCTCTTTACCGTAAATTCAAGCAACGCGCGCGCTTGGATCACACTTTTATTCCTGATTACATCAACCACTTGTCGTGATTTTCTTGGCGCGGTTCTTAAATTACTTAATGTTACTTTTATTTCCATGGTTTATTTTTCAGTTGGTTTTTTTACTTCAGCTGCCGTTTTTGCCGCTTGCCCCTCCTCTGCTTTCTGCTCTAATCCTCGTTGCATTTTGCCTCCGTGTCTTCCAAATTTAGTTGAAGGGGAAAATTCTCCAAGCTTATGCCCTACCATATCTTCTGAAACATACACTACCACATGCTCTTTGCCGTTGTGAACACCAAAGGTAAAACCAACCATTTCGGGAGAAATCGTAGAATGTCGTGCCCACGTTTTAATAATGACTTTTTCGTCCTTTCTGATCTTTGATATTTTTTCCATTAATCTTAGATCTACAAAAGGACCTTTTCTTAAACTGCGTGACATAGTATATAATTTACTTTAATAAATTCTACTTCTTTTTACGTCTGCTAATAATATATTTATTTGTCCACTTTTTCTTATTTCTTGTTTTTACGCCCAACGCCGGCTTTCCCCATGGAGTTTTTGGATGTTTTAATCCAATAGGCTGCCTTCCTTCTCCTCCACCGTGCGGATGGTCAACTGGGTTCATAGCACTTCCCCTCACATGCGGCCTTCTGCCCTTCAGCCGTGATTTTCCTGCTTTGCCAACGGTATAAAACCGATTTTCTGGATTTGAAACCATGCCAATGGTGGCAAAACATTCGCCACTCACTTTTCTTACTTCACTTGAAGGCATTTTTAAGTTGGTATACCCATGTTCTTGCGCCAGTACCTGCGCCGCACTTCCCGCTGACCTTACTAAAATTCCTCCCTTACCGGGCTGTAACTCAATGTTGTAGACATTGGTTCCCACCGAAATATTCTTTAATTTTGTTCTGTTGCCCACCGTTAACGGCGCTTTCTCTGAAAAAATAATACTATCGCCCACTTTTAATCCTTGTGGGGTGATGATATATTGTTTTGTCGTGTCGGTATATTCTATTAATGCAATAAATGCCGTTCTGTTTGGATCATATTCAAGGGCAATCACTTTGGCCGGCATATCCATGTTGGTTTGTGCAAATTCCACCATTCGATACATTTTTTTTACTCCTCCGCCCTTGTGTCGCACCGTAATTCTGCCAGAAGCTTTTGACCTGCCCACACTCCTGCGCACGTATTTTAATAGGCTCTTTTCTGCCCGTTTTTTTGTAAGCAACGAAAAATCAATTCCGGTCATTCCCCTTCTTGATGGAGTTGTAGGTTTATATATTTTCATAGTTTAACTTATCTTACATTTCAATAATTGGCAGGGAGGGAGGAATATGAAAATGTTTTTTCTTATTCCGACCGAGCGAACCAATTATATAAATTTTATAGCACAGCTATAAAATTTCTATTTTCTGACCTTCTTTAATGGTTACTACGGCTTTTATAAATCCTTTTTTAAAACCTTCGGTTCGGCCCAACCTTCTCTTTTTTTTCGGTATTTTTATCATATTCACATTCAGCACATTAACTCCATAAATTCCTTCAACCGATTTTTTAATTTGAGGCTTATTGGCATTGGCATATACCTTAAAGGTATATTTATTCTTTTGGGCTAAATTTGTGGCTTTTTCTGAAATGTGGGGTTCTTTGATAATATTATAAGAAAATTTCCCTTCTTTTTTACTTTGAGGTTGAACAACTTCAGACTTTGGCTTTTTTGTTACTTCTTTTGTAACCGAAACCTTTTCAGTTGTTTTCACCGGTTTAGCTTTTTCTATCTCTTTTTTTCTTTTTAAAAAATCTAACAGTGCCATACTATTTCTATTTTATAAAGGTTTTTTCTATTTCTTTAATTCCGTCTTTGCTTAACAATACATATTTATAGTTCAATAAATCCACCACATTTAAATTTCGTGCTTCCGATACTCCGGTTTTTGCAATGTTTCGTGTTGCTAAAAATACTTTTTTATCTGAATTTGGCGAAATCACTAATCGGCTGGAATTTTTTATCGGCAAACTGGTAATAGTTTTTACCATTTCTTTTGTTTTTGGTTTTTCTATTTCTAATTTATCCAGCACTACCAGCAAATTATTTTTTGCCTTTTCAGATAACACCATAAACAGCGCTTTTCTCCTCATCTTGGTTGGCACATCTTTGGCGTAATTTTTATCATTTCTTGGACCCCCAGAAACTCCTCCGCCTTTCCAAATGGGTGAACGAGTTGATCCGTGCCGTGCTCTTCCCGTGCCCTTCTGCCGCCAAGGTTTTCTACCTCCCCCACGCACTTCGCCTCGAGTTTTAGTATGAGCTGGCACTTGCCGTTTATTGGCAGTTTGTGAAATTAATACTTGGTGCACCAAATCAGCGTTCATTTGAACTTCAAATATTTCTTTAGGCAAGGTTATTTCACCTGCTTCTTTTCCTTCTTGATTATAAACTGCTATTTTCATATTTCTTAATTTCCACGAATTTCTAACAACGTGCCTCGGTGTCCTGGTACTGCACCCTTCAATGCTATCACATTATTTACTGCGTCAACTTTTGCAATTTTCAAATTTTTTACGGTCACTCTTTCAAAACCCATTCTCCCTGGCATTTTTCTTCCTTTAATAACGTGTTGGGGAAATCTTTGGCCTACCGACCCGATAGTTCTGGCTTCGTGCTTGGCTCCGTGAGTGGCATTTCTTCCGTGAAATCCGTGTTTTTTTACTCCGCCCTGAAACCCTTTTCCTTTTGAAGTGGCGGCAATGGTAACCTTATCCCCCTCTTTAAACATTGCCACAGTAACTTCGTCGCCAACATTAGCCACATCCTCGGTGCGACTTTCTCTTACATACCGATACTCTTTCCCTTTCATTGATTTTTTAATTTTGCTTTTCTTTTCAATTTTAATAAATCCAATTTGCAACGCATCATATCCTTCCCGTTCTTTTGATTTTTTTTGCAACACTACGCAAGGCCCGGCTTCAACTAAAGTTACCGGAACAATATTTCCTTTTTCATCAAACATCTGGGACATTTCAATTTTTTTCCCTAAAATAAATTTCATAATATTAACTAAAAACTGGGCAATTGCCCAGTTTGTTGGCAATGTTGTTACCCCGCCTTCTATGCTCTCGAAAAATAACTTTTTATTATTCTATTCTGCATATATTTTGAAAAACTATTTGCAAAATTTCGACAGCTTAGAAGGCGGGGAAGTTAACGATTGTCTAATGATGTTATATTGTAACTATCCTACTATATTTTAATAGAAATATCAACCCCCGACGGTAAATTCAAATCTCGCAACGCTTCAATAATCTCTTCATTAGGGCTTATGATATCAATAATTCTCTTGTGAACCCGCATTTCAAATTGCTCGCGCGCATTTTTATGCACGAAGGTTGACCTGTTTACCGTGTATTTTAGAATTTCTGTTGGCAAAGGAACCGGCCCCACCACCTCCACTCCATACCGGTTTGCAATATCAATAATCTGCCTCACCGAGTTATCAATGATTTTATGGTCGTACGCCTTCAATTTTATCCTAAGCTTAGGAAGCACTGCTGCTTGAACAGTTTCTTTTGCCGCATCTGCTTGAGGCGCTTTCTTTACTGTTTTTTTTGTGGTAGGTGCTTTTTTAACAGGCATTTCAATCAGAATTATTTTATAATTTTAGTTACCACTCCCGCTCCCACGGTTTTGCCTCCTTCCCTAATGGCAAATTTAGACTTTTCTTCCAGAGCCACCGGCACAATTAATTTAATCGTTAAATTTGCCGTGTCTCCGGGCATCACCATTTCGGTTCCCGCTGGCAAAGTTACGTCGCCGGTAATATCTGAAGTTCTAATGTAAAGCTGCGGTTTGTATCCGGTGAAAAATGGAGTGTGCCTTCCGCCTTCATCTTTGCTTAACACGTACACTTCGCTTTCAAATTCAGTGTGAGGGGTAATTGAGCCGGGTTTTGCCAGCACTTGGCCTCGTTCAATATCTTCTTTTTTGGTGCCGCGCAGCAAAATGCCCACATTATCTCCCGCTTGACCTTGGTCTAAGCTCTTTTGAAACATTTCAACCGAAACCGCCACAGTTTTTTGGGCTGGCCTAATACCTACAATTTCCACTTCATCATTTTGCTTTATCACGCCTCGTTCAATTCTGCCAGTAGCAACCGTTCCTCTTCCTTCAATAGAAAAAACGTCTTCAATGGCCATTAAAAATGGTTTGTCCAATTCTCGTACCGGTTCAGGAATATAGTTGTCGCACGCATCAAGCAATTCTACAATTGGCTTGGCGGCGGCATCATCAACTGAAGCAGCTGATAATGCTTTTAAGGCAGACCCTCTGATAATTGGCGTTTCATCTCCTGGATAACCGTATTTTTTTAGTAATTCGCGCACTTCCGATTCAACTAAATCCAAAATTTCAGGATCGTCTACCATGTCCACTTTATTCATAAATACCACCAATGATGGCAATCCAACCTGTCGTGCCAGCAAAATATGTTCTTTGGTTTGGGGCATTGGGCCATCTGGAGCAGAGACCAGCAAAATTCCGCCGTCCATTTGAGCGGCTCCCGTAATCATGTTTTTAATGTAGTCGGCGTGTCCTGGACAATCAATTAAAGCATAGTGCCTTTTTGGCGTTTCAGTTTCCAAATGGGTAATAGAAATCGTTACCCCACGAGCTTTTTCTTCCGGAGAAGCATCAATTTTATCCACATCGGCTTCTGTATGCTTAAAACCGCGCAGTCCAGAAACTTTCATGATTGCGGCCGACAAAGTGGTTTTTCCATGGTCAACGTGACCAATGGTACCGATGTTTACGTGAGGTTTTGACCTCTCAAATTTCTCTGCCATATGAGTGTGAATTTCGAATGTTGAATTTTGAATTTCGAATAAATTTTTAATGATTTAATTTCGAATTCCAAAACTCAAATTGCAAATTAATTTTTTAATACTTTTTAATTCTATTATATTATCAAAAATAAGTCAACTACTTCACTTTGCCCTCAATAATCTGCTGGCTAACATTATTAGGTACAACCTCATATTTGTTGAATTCCATGGTAAACGAAGCACGGCCTTCAGTTAAACTGCGCAATGCTGTTGCGTATCCAAACATTTCACTTAATGGCACCATGGCATCTAATATTTTCATCCCTAATCTTTCTTTGGTTTCTTCAATCTTGCCTCGGCGTGAATTTAAATCTGAGATCACCGTTCCAAAAAAGGCTTCAGGGGTTATTACTTCGGTTTTCATAATGGGCTCTAAAATAACAGGCTTAGCGCGTTTTGCCGCAGTTTGAAACGCCATAGAGCCGGCAATCTTAAAAGCAAATTCAGATGAGTCAACTTCGTGGAAGCTGCCATCAAAGAGTGTCACTTCAACATCAACCATGGGATAACCGGCCACAATTCCTTTATCCATGGCTTCCACAATTCCCTTTTCGGTTGGTTTGATAAATTCTTTGGGAATAGCACCTCCTTTAATTTCATCAATAAATTCAAAACCAGCTCCCCGTTCTTTGGGCTTAACGCGAAGCCACACATGACCGTATTGCCCTTTTCCTCCCGATTGGCGCACATACTTTTCTTCGGCCTCCGATTCTCCAGTAATTGTTTCTTTATAAGCAACCTGCGGCCTGCCAAACGAAGCATCCACATTAAATTCTCGCCGTAATCTATCAGCAATAATATCTAAGTGCAGTTCTCCCATGCCAGAAATAATAGTTTCGCCCGTTTCAATGTCTTCTTTAATTCTAAAAGTTGGGTCTTCTTGCGTCAGTTTTCTAATCGACATAATTAATTTTTCTTGATCGGCTTTGGTTTTTGGCTCAACCCGCATGGCAATCACTGGCTCCGGAAACGAAATTTTTTCTAACACAATAGGATTTGTTTTGTCGCATAACGTGTGGCCAGTACTGGTATCTTTTAATCCAACCGTTGCCCCAATTTCTCCTGCATACAACACATCAAGCTCTTCGCGCGAGTTCGACTTCATCCTCAAAATGCGGGAAATTCTTTCCTGCTCGCCAGTTACCGAATTTAACACATACGTGCCTTTATTTAACGTGCCAGAATATACTCTAAAAAAGGTCAGCTGGCCAACAAACGGGTCGGTGGCAACTTTAAACACCAAGGCGGCAAAAGGTTCATCATCGGTAAATTTTCGTTCAATTTCTGCTCCCGTTTTTGGGTCGGTTCCTTTTACCTGACCAATATCTAATGGGCTAGGCAAATAATCAATAACGGCATCCAAAATTAATTGCGTACCTTTGTTTTTCAAAGCGCTGCCGCAAAATACGGGTACCAGTTTAAATGCCAAACAAGCTTTGCGCAATACCGGCATGAGTTCTTCGCGGGTTGGTTCTTGCCCTTCCAGCACTTTATTAAGCAATGTTTCATCTTCGGCGGCAATGCGTTCCACCATTTTTTGATGCCATTCTTTGGCTTTTTCCATCATATCCGCCGGAATTTCGCGTTCTTCTACCTTTTCTCCTTTCTCGCCTTCAAAATAAATAGCTTTCATTTTCAGCAAATCAATAATGGCTGAAAGATTTTCTTCTTCGCCAATAGGAATGTTCATGGCCACCGCATTTGGTGTTAATTTATCTAAAATACTTTGGTAACTTTTTTCAAAGCTTCCGCCCATGCGGTCTAATTTATTAATAAAACAAACCCGAGGCGTGCCATATTTGTCTGCTTGCCTCCATACCGTTTCCGATTGAGGTTCAACACCAGCCACACCATCAAACACCACTACAGCCCCGTCCAGCACGCGTAACGAGCGCTGCACTTCGGCCGTAAAATCAATGTGGCCGGGAGTATCAATGAGGTTCATTTGAATGCCTTTCCAGTGCATGGTAATGGCGGCAGCGGTAATAGTAATACCGCGCTCTCGTTCTTGGGGCATCCAGTCCATCACCGTGTCACCTTCGTGTACCTCCCCAATTTTATGGGAAACTCCGGTATAAAAAAGCAGCCGCTCTGATACAGTGGTTTTTCCCGCATCGATGTGGGCGATAATTCCAAAGTTTCTTAATTTTTCTAGAGGATACTGGCGAGGCATTGACAAATTTTTTTATAATTGATAGAGTGAAAAAAAGGAGGTGTGCTATATCTACTCCGAAATGCGCACAGTGCGGCTGGCCTCAAGTTGGATGCAATTATTTCTGTCCACAATGTGGTGCAAGGCAGCCATTACCTGCAACAGTTGGAGAGCTAATTGAAAAACAAGGAAGTGACTTTGAGGAATGGCATGATGTCAACCCAGAGAGTTATCACCAAGAGATCAGCGGGAAATTCTGCACAAAATGTGGCAAAAAGCTCAAATGAGCCTGGGCGCCGGAAAGCAAACGGCGTCTTTTTTTTATTCGTATATCCGTATTTGATTCGTATTTCGTAGCCTATCTGGCAAAGTGTGCAAAAGCTTTATTTGCTTCCGCCATTCGGTGGGTGTCGTTTTTCTTTTTCATGGCGTTGCCTTCGTTATTTGCCGCACTCATCAGCTCTTCGCTTAATTTTACGGCCATGCCTTTGCCTTTTTTGCTTCGGGCGGCATCTAAAATCCATTTTATGGCTAAATCCAATTTTCTTTCCTGCCGTACTTCCATGGGCACCTGATACGTTGCTCCTCCAATTCTTTTTGGCTTTACTTCTAAAAGAGGTGAAACATTTTCAATGGCTTTATTAAAAACTTCCAATGGCTCTTTTTGGGTTTTTTCCTTCACAATATTAAAAGAATCGTACACAATTCGTTGTGCAATGGTTTTTTTGCCAGATTTCATGACTTTGTTGATAAATTGAGCAACCACCAAGTCGTTGTACACTGAATCTGGAGATAATTTATGTTTTTTATAAGCTCTTCGCATTATATGTAATTTTACTTCTTTAACTTTGTTCCATACCTGCTTCTTCCTTGCTTTCTATTTTCAACTCCAGCAGTATCTAAAATTCCGCGCACAATGTGATATCTCACTCCCGGTAAATCTTTAACCCTTCCGCCCCTGATCAATACCACCGAATGCTCTTGCAAATTATGTCCTTCGCCAGGAATGTAAGCTGTAACTTCCATGCCATTTGATAACTTTACTCTGGCAACTTTTCTTAAGGCCGAGTTTGGTTTTCTTGGCGTTTGGGTGAACACTTTAATGCATACTCCCCGTTTAAATGGCGATGGATAATTTGATGGCCTGTTTTTTAATACGTTAAAACCAAAATGCAAAGCTACACCTTTTTTCTTGGCTTTAATGCTTTTTCTGGGTTTTTTAATAAGTTGATGAATTGTTGGCATCGTTAAAATAAAATTAAAAGCGCACTTGCGCTTAATGTAATAATGAGTTTAGCAAAAGTTTTAAACAGTGTCAACTACATTCCCGTAATGATATGGAAAATATATCCAGCAATGGAAGTTAATATTGACCCACCCATTAAAACAAAAATCAATAATATGAAAATTCCATATTTTTGCAAAAATACTTTCATATAGTCAAATTGTTGAGGGATAAATCTAAACAAAACCCAATGACCGTCAAGCGGCGGAATAGGTATTAAGTTAAAAACCGCCAGTAATATATTCATCAACACCACAATAGAAAAGATT
>Ga0210400_10001113_pt1 | contig 27411 bp, 26 predicted proteins | sample IncBWH26MmetaG_FD_155456 | JGI IMG/M metagenome (GOLD analysis project Ga0210400, IMG submission 155456) | Forest soil microbial communities from Barre Woods Harvard Forest LTER site, Petersham, Massachusetts, United States - Inc-BW-H-26-M | ecosystem: Environmental > Terrestrial > Soil >... | reverse complement strand
AACGATGACCGCATCGACGCCAAGCCTGCGAAAGGGCTGGATGGAGACTTCGACCGCAAGTTGCGGCGTCTTGCAAACCTCAAGGAATGCATGCTTTGCGCGGATTTCGCGGTATTCCGGAAGATACCGGCCCGCCTGGCGCATCATCCAGACGGGAACCCGCGGAAGTGTTTCTCCGCGGCAGGCGCGAAGGAATAACTCTTTTCGGTTAATCGATGCCGTTTGTTGGGTCATATTTCGTCTGACACATCAAGGATAGCAAATCCCAGCCGGTCTTGCTGATACGAGTACCAGGGCGGTATCCAAATGTGCTAGCGCCTGCAAGGGTGGGCTATACTCAAAAGGATGAAGAATCAGGTGGGTCCTGTGGAGAAGGGCAGTTGAGCATTCGCTGTGGGGCGGGATGAGCCAGGAGCTTAAGAACCAAGAATGAATCATTTATTCCCTATTTTGACCGTGCTTGCCTATCTCTTGAGTTTTGGACTGTATGTTCGCTTCCTGGCTTCGGGGAAGAAACTCACGGGTAGATTAGGCACGCTGTTCTTGGGGCTGGGCCTTGTGGCGCACTATTTTGCGCTATTGGAGAGGTCCCGCGGTTTGCACACGGTTCCGTACCATGACTTGTACGGATCCATGTCGCTGTTCGGCTGGCTTCTAGCATTGACGTATCTGGGCTTGGAGTTGTATCACCGGCAGCAATCTGTGGGGGCCTTCGTCATGCCCTTTATTCTGGCGTTCTTTCTCGCCGCGCATCTGGCCCCGGCTGACCGGCTTTCGCCGCCCGCGGCGCACGGAGCCACGTTTGCGTTTCACGTTACGTTGAGCATCCTCGCGTATGCGGCATTCGCGCTCTCTTTTGTTCTCAGCCTGATATTTCTGGGAGAGGAACGCCTGCTTCGAAGCCACAAACTTGGCAACATGGTCTGGCGGTTGCCTCCGCTCGAATTGCTGGAGCGCATGAGCCAGTCGAGCGTTCTGGTGGGCCTGGTTTCCATTGCGATAGGAACAGCATTGGGATTCGTCTGGGTGGACCGGCTGAGCAGCGAATATTCGTTTTACGATCCGAAGTACGTGGTCACGCTGCTCGTGCTCCTGCTGTATGTGCTGTACCTCCGTCTGGCGGGCACTGGGGCGTGGCGCGGGGCGCGGGCTTCGAGATTGTGCATTTTCAATTTCTTGATCGTGGTGCTGAGCTTTACGGTCGTAAATCTATATCTCTCGCATAGTCACCGCTACTTTTAGGAGCGATCGAACATCGGTATGGAAATTGTTCTTGTGGGACTGAATCACCGGACGGCGCCCGTTGAGGTGCGTGAGAGGGTGTCTTTCACGACCGAGCAAGCCCGGCGGGCGGCTGAAGAGCTCCGCGCGCGCGGAATTCTCGAAGAGACGCTGGTGCTCTCCACATGCAATCGCAGCGAAGTGTATGGCGTGCCGCCGGAATCCTCCCATGAGTGTGCCCCGGGACTCTCTACTTTTCTGAGCGAGTTCCATTCGGTGCGGCCGGATATCCTCGGCGTGTCGCTCTATCACCACTACGATCAAGAGGCCGTGAGGCATCTCTTTCGAGTTTCCGCGGGACTCGATTCTATGATGCTGGGCGAAGCGGAGATACTGGGACAGGTGCGCGAAGCGTATCGCTTCGCGCACGAGCAAGGCGCGACGGGGCCGGTACTGAATCGCCTCTTCCAGGGAGCCCTGGAAGTCGGAAAGCGCGTGCGCACGGAAACGGAGCTTGGCACGCGGCCGATGTCCGTGGCTTCTGCCGGGGTGAAACTGGCGGAACGCATCTTTGGAAAACTAAACGAGCGCAAGGCGCTGGTATTGGGGGCAGGCACGATCAGCGAGCAAGTGGTCTCTCAACTCCGGGATCGTGGGATCGCGCAGCTCCAGGTGATGAACCGTTCGCGCGACCGCGCGGACGAGCTGGCCGAGCAGTTCGGCGGAAAGGTCGTTGGGTGGGGTGAGTGGGGAACAGCGCTGCAATCGCCGGATGTGGTGGTGTCGTCGGTCAGCGCTGATGAACCAGTTCTGCGCCGCGATATCGTTGAGCGAGCGATGGCGGCGCGCGGAAATCGCGCGTTGTTTCTGATGGACCTAGGCGTGCCCCGGAATATTGACCCCAGCGTTGGGGAGCTCTACAACGTCTACGTTTACAACACGGATGACTTGAGCGAAATCGTGCAGCAGAACCGCAACGCTCGCGAGAGCGAGGTTCCCCGGGCCCAGGGCATCGTCGACGAGCATGTGACCAAATTCCTCTCCTGGCAGGCGAGCGTCGAGCTGGTCGGGCTTGTTGATGCGTTGCGCGTGAAGATGCGGGAGGAACGTGCTTCATTCATTCGCTCACGCATGGAGCCGATGAAGCACCTGACGGAGGCGGATCGCGCCCATGTGGAGAAATTGATGGATGAAATGCTGGAGAAGCTGCTCTTGGGGCCGGCGGAACGCTTGCGAGGCGAGAAAGAACTCCGGCGGAAGATTCAAAACGTCGAAGCATTGCGCGATCTGTTTCTTTCGAACCGGGAGAAGCCGTGAGAATCCTGCGGATTGGCACGCGCGGCAGCATGCTTGCCAAATGGCAGGCGGAATCCGTTCGCAAGAAACTGTTTGCCGTCAGCGGAATGGAAGCGGAAATCGTCATCATTAAGACCAGCGGCGACAAAATGCAGCAGGCGCCCCTGACGCAGATTGGCGGAAAGGGAATTTTTATCAAGGAGCTGGAGGAAGCGCTGCTGGAGGAATCGATCGACCTTGCGGTGCATAGCGTCAAGGACGTGCCGACCGACATTCCTTCCCGGCTCATGTTTCCAGCGGTCTGCCGGCGCGATGATGTGCGCGATTGTCTGGTGGGCTGCACGCTGGCGAATCTGCGGCATGGAGCGCGCGTTGGAACGAGCAGTCTGCGGCGGCAAGCGCAGTTGAGACATCTCCGGCCGGACCTCGATCTCCGCGACCTGCGTGGAAACGTAGACACTCGATTGAGAAAAGTGGAAAGCGGAGAATATGAAGCGGTGATGGTTGCCAAAGCGGGCCTGGATCGCCTCGGATTGAGCCAGCGGATTTCGGAGGTGCTCTCGCCGGAAATCTGCATGCCGGCCGTGGGGCAAGGCGCCATCGCGGTAGAGTGCCGGTTGAAGGACACGGAAGCGGGCGACCTCTTGGCGCCTTTGGACGATGCGGAGACCCGCACGGCGATCATTGCGGAGCGCGCACTCCTGTCTGCGTTGCAGGGCGGATGCCAGGTGCCTATGGGGGCTTGGGCGCGCATCGAGCGCAGCGAACTATTGCTCGACGCGTGTGTTTGTTCGGTGGATGGGGCGCAATACGTGAAGCAGCGCGCCACCGCTCCACCAGATCAGGCGGTGCAACTTGGAGAGCACATGGCGCGGGTGCTCATCGAGGCGGGCGCGCAGTCGATTCTGGAAGAAGTGAGCCGCCAGCGTGCCTGAAGCTTCTCCAAGCGCCTTGGCCGGCAAGCGAATTGTGATAACACGTTCGGCGGCGCAGAGTGAGGTTCTGGCGAAGGAACTCTCTGTGCTTGGAGCTATTCCCGTAGTTCTTCCGCTGGTGGCGTTCGCAGACCCGGAAGACTTCGCGCCGCTTGATAAAGCGATCGCGGAAATCCAACAATTTGATTGGATCATTTTCACAAGCGCGCAAGCGGTTCGAGCGGTGGTGAAGCGCAGCGAGAATCTGAAGCGTAGCCTGATTGACTCAGGGAGCAGGCTGCGAATCGCTTCCGTCGGTCCAGTAACCGCCGAGGCTGCTCGGCAGGCCGGACTTCCCGTCGAATATGTTGCGGAGACGCACACCGGCGCAGCGCTGGCGGAGGAGCTGGGGAAGCAGCTTCGTGGAGCGAAAGTTTTCTTGCCACGGAGCGATCGAGCGAATCCGGATTTGCCGGGGGCGTTGAAGCGCCACGGCGCGCAGGTCACGGAAGTGATCGCCTACCGAACGCTTCGGCCAAACGACGCGGAGCAACGAAATTTGGGACAGCTAGCCGAGGGTTCGGCGGACGCGGTCCTATTTTTCAGCCCCTCGGCCGTCCAGCATTTCGCTGCGCTGTTTGGGGGCGAGCAACTGCTCGCTCTACAAAATGAGCTGACCATTACGGCGGTTGGACCCGTCACCGCGAACGCGTTGCGCGAAGCAGGTGTCGGGCGCATTGTGGTGGCAGGAGACACTATGGCAGCGGCGGTCGTCGAAGCGTTGGAAAAACATTTTGCAGGTACCGTGAAACAGGCGCCGGCAGGAGCAAAGAGAGCATGAGTTTTCCCATCCATCGACCGCGGCGCTTGCGGCGGAGCGAGGCGCTGCGCGGTCTTATTCGCGAGACGCGCCTTACCACGGCGGGTCTTATGTATCCGATGTTCGTGTGCCCGGGCACAAAGGTGCGCCAGGAAGTCAGCTCCATGCCCGGTGTCTATCAGCAGTCGGTCGATCAGATCGTGGAAGAAGGTCGTGAAGTTGAGTCCCTGGGGATTCCGGGGATAATTTTATTTGGATTGCCCGAATCCAAGGACCCACGCGGCGCCAGTTCACTCAGCGCCCAGGGTGTGGTCCAGCGCGCCATTGAAGGGATTCGCAAAGCAAAATTGAAACTTCTTGTGATTACCGACGTCTGCCTCTGCGAATACACGGACCATGGCCATTGTGGGGTCGTGGAGAACGGCGAAGTGGTCAACGATTCCACGGTGACGATTCTTGCCCAGCAGGCGCTCTCGCACGCGCGCGCTGGCGCGGATATCGTCGCGCCGTCAGACATGATGGACGGGCGTGTGGGGGCCATTCGTGAAACGCTGGATGAACATAAGTTCGAGAACATTGCCATTCTTTCTTATGCCGCGAAATACTGCTCCGGCTTCTACGGGCCTTTCCGGGAAGCGGCTCAATCCGCTCCCCAGTTTGGCGACCGGCGAAGTTATCAGATGGACCCGGCCAATGCGCGGGAAGCTTTGAAAGAAGTGGAGCTTGATCTCGAAGAGGGCGCGGATATGGTTATGGTTAAGCCCGCGTTGGCGTACCTGGATGTTATCCGGCGGGTGCGCGATGCCTTTGATGTTCCGGTCGGCGCTTACAACGTCAGCGGAGAGTACGCCATGGTCAAAGCTGCGGCGCAGAAGGGTTGGTTGGATGAAAAGCGAGTTGTACTGGAGATTCTCACGGGCATCCAGCGCGCCGGAGCTGACATTATTCTTACCTACCATGCCAAGGATGTCGCGCGCTGGCTGAAGGCGTGCTAATTTAATCGAGAAAACATGAGTACAGCGCAAACCCGAGTGAAACGCGAGCGCAAACGTTCGCGCGAGATTTTCGAGCGCGCCGAGAAGGTGTTGGTCGGCGGCGTGAACAGTCCCGTCCGGGCGTTCCGGTCCGTCGGTGGAGAGCCGCTGATCATCGAGCGCGGCAGCGGGCAACACCTGTACGACGCGGACGGAAACGAGCTGCTCGATTTTGTGTGCTCTTGGGGCGCAATGATCGTGGGACATGCGAATCCTGCTATCAGCGAGGCAATCGCCGACCAGGCACGCCGCGGGACAAGTTTTGGTGTGACGACCGAGCTGGAGCTTGAGCTTGCTACGCTGATTACACGGGCAATTCCTTTCATTGAAAAGATTCGGTTTGTCTCCAGCGGCACGGAAGCAACGATGAGCGCCGTACGGCTGGCGCGAGGAGTGACGAAGCGCGACTTCATCGTCAAATTTGAGGGCTGTTATCACGGACACGCGGACAGCTTCCTGTCGCAGGCGGGTTCTGGTCTCGCTACGCTCGGAATTGCCGAATGTCCGGGAGTGCCCGCTGCGCTGGCCGCTTTGACATTGAACGTAGCCTATAACGATCTCCACGCGGTCGAACGCGTATTTCTCCAGCATAAGGATAAAATCGCTGCGATCATCGTCGAGCCCATCGCCGCCAACATGGGAGTTGTTCCTCCGGAGACGGGTTTCTTGAGGGGATTACATGAAATCGCCAAGAAGAACGGCGCGCTCCTGATTGTCGATGAGGTGATCACAGGATTTCGTCTGCACCATGGTTCCGTGCAAGAACTCTTAGGAATCGAAGCGGATCTTACGACGCTCGGGAAAATCATCGGTGGCGGCGTTCCCGTAGCGGCCTATGGCGGGCGCGCAGAATTGATGGACCATGTTGCGCCGCTCGGGCCGGTGTATCAGGCGGGCACGCTCGCGGGAAACCCCCTGGCGATGAGGGCTGGCATTGCTGCTCTCAAACAGCTGACAAAGCCTGGGTTGTACGACGAAATGACGCAACTGGCCCGACGGCTGGTCTTTGGTCTCCGCGCGGAACTGGCAGATGCAGGAATTCCTGCGCAGATCAATGCCATCGGCTCCCTCTCGACGGTTTTCTTCACACCGGGGCCGGTAAGAAATTACGCGGATGCCAAGCGCTCCGACACCAAGCGATACGCCAAATTTTTCCGCGAAATGCTCGACCGGGGCATATTTTTGGCGCCGTCACAGTTCGAGGCTGCTTTTGTTTCTGCGGCCCACACGTCCCAGGATATTGACCGTACGCTGGCGGCGGCGCACGAATCGTTGCAGGTCATTTCTTCTGATTCTGCGGTCTGATTCCCGGAGAAGGCGAGTAGAGGGATGAGCGAAGGTATCGAACTCCCCGAGAGCCATCACGGGTCCGAGGACCATCCGTTGGTCCTCCCCGTGTCGATTACCATCTCGATTCTGGCGGTATTAGTGGCCGGTGCGTCGTTGCTGGGTCACCGGGCGCACACCGAAGGGTTGCGCCTTGAAACTCAGGCCGCCAGCCGCTGGACACAGTACCAGGCGAAGAGCGTCCGCCTTCACGAAGCCCAGGGATTCTCCGACGTGGTGAAGTTGATGGCACCGCTGAACAAGCAGATGGGCGAAGAACTGAAAGAGAAATACGCAAAGGAAGTCGAGCATTACGAGGGCGACAAAGTCGATGTCAGCAAAGAGGCGAAAAATTTGGAAGATGAGCGCGATTTGACGGTTCGCCAAGCCGATCGATTTGATGGTGGGGAGGCGCTTCTGGAACTAGGGTTGGTCATCTGCTCGATCACGCTTTTGACCAAGCGGAAGGGATTCTGGTTCGGCGGCGTGCTCATCGGCGCCGTGGGGATGGCCTTCGCGGCGACAGGCTTCTTCCTTCACTAAACTAAGCACGTGCCGGCGGTTGTGAACCTCTCAGCAGTGCGATTTCCTGTGTCAGACGTTCCAGCTTCCCAACCAATTCCTGATGGCGCACGTCCTCGCCTGTTGGCTTTTTCCCGACAAATGTGAGCGTCCCGCCGGGCTCGAGCACGCATTGTTGGACTTCAGAGAGCGAATCGAAGCCTTGCTTGCGTGCAGCCGCTTCGAGCTGCGACACGGTGATCAGCTCCTTCTTCAAATTCTGCGTGCGCACCTTGCCGCCTTCGACTAAGACATCAGCTCTTCCTTCGACCAACTGGTCGAGTTTCCTGTGATCGTAGAGGAAGCGAACGACGAGATAGTTGGTTGCCAGAAGGGAAGTAGCGCCAATGATTCCGCCGAGGACGCTGTTATCCTCGCCGATGATGGCGTTCTGCACCGTATTCGAGAGCGTCAGCAGGACGACTAGATCGAACGGATTGAGCTGGACGAGCTCGCGCTTCCCGGAGAGCCTGAGGCTGACCACCAGGAAGGCATAAACGATGATCGGCCGAAGTATCTTTTCCGCCAGGGGAAGCCCCATGACGAACATATCTTTCCAAATATCGTGCATAGCAGAATTGCCTCCTCGGGGGTGCCCGCGCAGACAGTGACGAAGGCGCGTCCGCGTTGTCAGAGAACGGAGGGAGCGTAACATGCGCGGAATGGTAGTAAAAGCCGGCTATTGTGAGAAGCTATCCTGTCTCTCGGGCAGTCAATTTTTCGCGCCGTTCACGAAATCCTGAAGCAATCGTGAAGTCATGCGCATATGTCCCACCACCTAAGACGGCCGGCCGATTCCTAACGAATCTTCGGATGTTTCTTGTGCCAGTCGGTATGCAGTTGGAAGGTCCGTCCTGCCTGGATAACCGCAAAATCGTCACCCGCTCTGCCCACAAATTGCAGCCCGACCGGGAGATTCTTCTCGGTGAATCCGCAAGGAACGGACATTGCCGGAAGCCCGCAGATATTGCCGATGCCGCCGAGAGGATCGGGAAAAGCCAGATCGGTCTCGAGATTCAACGTCAGAGGCGTTGCTGAAATGGGCTGCGCGGCGGTGGCGATGATATCGAACGTCTCAAACAGAGCATCCATTTTCTTTTGGACGATCTCCCTCACCTTTAGGGCCTGCAGATAGTCCGCAGCGGAATACTGCTCGTTCACATAGCCGGCGATTTGTCCCAGCGGATCGGACAATTGGCTCACTCGCCCGGAGCGAATCAGTGATCGAAAAGAAGCAGCACTCTCCACGGCAACGATGATGCTGCCGGCATCCTCCCAGGGGCCAACAGGCAAGGCGACATCCTTCAAGCTCGAAAAATATGTCTTGAGGACCCTCTTTGCGGTTTCGATGGGCTTTGCAACGCCAGGTGCAAGAGATTTCCATGCATTCGTGAGCCAGCCGATCTTTAGTGGCCGCGAATGCAATTCCATGGACGGCGAATAGGTGAACGCGCCTTTATCAATGGGCACCGTTCCCCGGTCCTTTAAGTCGTGACCCGCGATCGCGGCGAAAATGCGTGCACAGTCCTCGGCGCTGCGAGCCATCGGGCCGATCTTGTCCATCGAAGGCGCCAGCGCCATCGCACCGTAACGACTGACGCGTCCATAGGTAGGCCGCAGTCCGCTCACGCCACAGAAAGCCGAAGGGCAGATGATCGAACCCCAAGTTTCCGTGCCGATAGCAAAGGCCGCCAGGCCAGCGGCCACGATAGCGCCTGAGCCGGAGGAAGAGCCGCAAGTCCAGCACGTGGTGTCCCAGGGATTCCTGGCCTCGCCCTGCAAGGACGCGGAGGCGAAGCGGTAGCCCATTCCGCCGGCGAGTTCTACCATGGATGCTTTGCCGAGCATCACCGCGCCCACGCGTTTCAGATGGTCGATCACGGTGGCGTTGTAATCGAATACCTGGTTCGCATAGGGCTTGGCGCCCCAGGTGGTCGGAAGGCCTTTCACTGCCAGCAGATCTTTCGCGGCGTAAGGAATCCCGTGCAGCGGGCCACGGTAATGGCCACGCTGGATCTCTTTTTCGGCTGCCTTGGCTTGCTCAAGGGCAATCTCGGGAGTCAAGAGCGCGTAGGCGTTAAATCGCGGCCCGAATTTTTGGCTGCGGTCGAGATATGCCTGCGTAAGATCGACGGGCGAGAGTTTCTTTGACTCAATGCGTTTTGCTAGTTCGCTTACAGAGAGATAAAAAATCTCTTCGCCAGGCATTCGTGATGCTCCTCAGGAATTCTTCGGCACAGTGGTCGGTTTCGGTTTTGCCGGCACCGGCGAGGGGTTCTTTTCGCGCTCCATCAAAGGTTTCAAGTAAAGCCCCGGCCCGTCTCCATTCTCCGTCGCAAACGCGCGCAGGCGATCAAGCGGTGGCTGCGCTTCGGTTGCCAATCGCCGAATATCGGCTTTCTGAGCGTCAGAGAGCCGGTCGCCGTATTGGGCGAAAATAGACTGAATCCGTGATTCAACCTCGGCATGGCCTTCCGGTGATAGCTTTGGCGCATTCGCGGGCTGCTGGGTCGGCAGCGGTGCGCCGATAGACTCAGGAGTCAGAAGATTTGACGGCGCCAGCGACGCCGCCGCGGAAACAAAAGCTGCGCGCCGCGCAAATTCACGGCGAGAAATAGCCAAGTCGCTCTTGTTGCCCATCGCGAGTCCCCCTTGATTAGAACAAGAAATGCAAAACGATAAGTGAAACACGCAAAGTGAGGCTACTGAATCCGTGTTCGAGCGTCAACTGTCCGCGCGATGAGACGACCGATCTGAGGAAGCAGGAGCCCGGAGCCCAGCTTTCGCCTGGCTAGCGGACTTCCGTGAGCGTGCGAATCTGTGTTTCCAGAGCTTGATTGTATTGCCGCTCGATTTGAAGCTCCGCTTGTAGCTTCTTTACCAGCAAATCCAAATGGGCAATCTCGACGCGAAGCTTCTGGACGTCGGCCACCGTCGGAGCAGGCCGGACCGGGGTGGCGATCGATTGCTGGGGGTCGTGCTGTGGCTGCGAAGGCTGCCGAGGGGTGAACGCCTCGGCAAGCGCTCGTGGCCAGGCAGACTCCGGTGTAGCAGCGGCTGGCGGTGGAGGCGCGACACTGCGGGGCGCGACTGGAACCGGGGCCGGCGAAAATAGATTGCTCAAAGCATTCGAAGGTGTTGAGCGCTCAGCCACCGGCACGGGCGTGGCGCTCTTAGGCTCCAGGAGGCTCTTCACCCGCGCAATCAATTCCTGGGGCTGAAAGGGTTTGCGAATCAGTTCATCTGCTTTAACCGAAACCGCTTTGTCGGCGACGCTCTTATTGACTACGCCGGACATCAACACGACCGGCGTTTGGCTGAATTCCGGATGCTGCTTGATTTGGCTGCAGACGGAGTAGCCGTCTTGATCGGGCATGATCACGTCGGTGATCACCACGTCGGGGCGGTTGTGTTCGAATTGTGCCAGTGCCGAGGCCGCGTCGGCAAAAGTAATCACATTGATATTCTCGCGGCGAAAAGCGATCTTGATGACTTCGCGCATGGTGGCACTGTCATCGATGAAGTAGACGGTGGGTGTCCGCTTGGCCAGAGTTTCGCCCAGGGGCGGAACGGTCATCGCTTCGCTCATTGTGCTTCCTTGTCCGCCATGTCACGCGTTCCTTCATCGAATTCGCGCATGGCATCCAGCATAAGATCGGTGGCCGAGCGCAGCACGGTGCGCTGTGTCGAGGTGGTCCCGTAGGAGAATTTGTAGACCCCCTCGGTGCTGTTTCCGCAGTTTTTCAAAATATGAATGACGGCTTCATCGCCAAACAAAGTGCCGCACTCTGCGTGCGTGATCTCCCCGGCGTCGTAGAACAGCACACCGTCCGTTGCACCGGCGTTGATGTGCAATGCGCCCGTCTGATGCGCGTGCCCTAGCATCTGCATCACGCCCGTGAGGTCGTGGTGCGTCAAGTTGCCGCTGAGACTTGTGTCGGACTGGGCAAGCATCTGCGTGGGTTGAAACCCCTCCGCTTTGCTGACGATGATCTGCTTTATATGGGCAGCAATCACCGCAGGTTGCCGGTTGCGGTCGATGTAATCGTCGCAGCCGGCCTGAAATGCTTCCATCAACGCGCGCTGGCTTCCATCGCCAAGCGCGATAACGGGCAGATTGGAGTTCTTTGAGTCCGCGTGAATGATCCTTGCAATTTCCAGAGCACCCATCTCCCGCATGTTTGTCGCGCAGAGAATGGCAGAGGGCGTGTCGTATTCGAGCGTGGTGAGCGCGAAACCGGCTTGCGTACTGGTCACGACCTCAAAGCCTTCGCGCTTCAACGCATCGCCAAGCCGCTTTGTAAAATATACGTTGCTGTCGATGAGAAGAATTTTCGCGGAACGTCCGGCGGGGATCACGGTCGCGCCTCCGGTCTTTGCAGCGCCGCGGCTTCCGCGAGCACATGTTCCGGCCCGGGCGTGATGGCGTCGAGATTCAAGACTTCGATCACATCGCCGTCATGCGACAGCCACCCCGCGACGTGAGGCGCATCGGATTCGACCGCCGCCATCATCTCCGCTTTGATCAATTCGCATTCACCCGTAACCGGCACCGCTACCCATTCCCGCTGCGCTCCATAGTTGCGCACGGCGATCAGGTAAAAGCGGCGGGAAGTCAGGCGTTTCCCGAGCAACATTTCGGAAACGTCGCATACCGGAACGATCCGGCCTCGTCGCAGGATCACACCTTCCAATTTCGGTGTTCGGTGGGGAAAGCGAAAAACACGGCTTGGAGCAACGAGTTCGGCAATCTGGTTCGCCGAGACGGCGAACCTCCGTTCGCCCAGCCGCAGCAGGACGAAGGATTGCAGTTCGAGTTCGGTCGATACCGTCATTGCGCGGCGCTTGTCCTCTCAAGATTCTCGCTTGCCGTCTTGTCCGCTTCCAAAAGAGCGGCATCAAGCAGAGTCAGCTCTTCGGGCGACAAAAACCCTTCCGGATGCACTACTGGTACGACCGTCTGATCGAGTGCCGTCAGTCCGCGGTACCATTGCCGCTCTTCGTGACAGAAGGAGAGTGGAAGCGCCTGCAGCCGCGTCATAGTCGTCATCTTCTCAATGCCATCGATCAATAGGGCCGTGCGCGTCTTGCGCAGCACAAATAACTGTGCTCCCTCCGCCGCATGCAATCCAAAATGCATGGCGCCGTTGACGATGAAGAGTGACCTGTCCCCGCGCCGCAGGACGTGGCGAACTTTTCGAAGCCCGGGCGCACTGATTTCGGTCGCCCCGCCTGACATGCTGTCCGCGCTGCGCACCTCTTGTACCGAAGCGGAAGAGATGGCGAACAATTGGCCGCTGACGCGGAACAGAATGATCTGTTCCGTTTTTGCCGGACTCGCCTTCACTGGGGTCGCCAGCCGCATCAGCGAACTCCCGCTGGCGCCGTGCGGCAGATTCCCAGGACACGCTTTTCGATGGCGGCATATATGTCGTCGATCCCAAGCACCTGATCGACAGCCCCGGCCTTGATGGCCTCGGCGGGCATGCCGAAAATCACGGACGTTGCTTCGTCCTGCGCCACCACCAGACCTCCCGCCGTCTTGATGGCCTTGGCCCCACTAGCCCCATCGTTACCCATGCCTGTTAGAACGCCCGCAATGCTCAATGGGCCGGCGAAGGCCGCAACGGATTCCATGGTAGCGTCAATATTCGGCAGATAACCATTGATGCGGCCGCTGGTCCCGTCAAGCTGGATTCGACCGGTGGACGTAACTCGAAGATGCTGACCGCCTGGACAGATATAGAGCGTTCCTGGCTGGAGCGACTCATTGGCTTCCGCTTCTTTCACGCGGATTCCGGTGAATTCGGCGAGTTGGGCGGCGTATTGCGTTGTGAACGCTGCGGGCATGTGCTGCACCAGAATTACTGCGGCAGGGAAGTCTCTCGTGAACCCTGGAGCGATGCGCATAACAGTCGCTGGCCCGCCCGTCGACGCACCCAGCACGACTACCGGGAAGGGCTGATCTAGTCCAGAGGTCGGCGCGAGGCGGGTGCTCACCGGTGCGGGGGGCGGAGTCTTGGACCCGATGGCATTCTGAATCGTCGAGGCCAGGCGTGAAGCGGTGCGCACGACACGCACTTTGGCTGCCATCCGCACCTTGCGCAGAAGGTCTTCCTTCACACTCTGCATGTCGAGGTCGATGGCGCTTGATGGCTTGGCTACAAATTCAATCGCGCCGAGTTCCAGCGCTCGAAGAGTGCTCGCAGCGCCTTCGTGCGATTCCGAGCTGACGATGACGATGGGCCGCGGATTGGTGGTCATGATTTCGGCAGTGGCCTGAAGTCCGTCTACGTGAGGCATATTGATGTCCATGGTGATGACATCAGGCTTCAGTGATTCCGCCAGCGCAACGGCTTCGCGGCCGTCCTTGGCGTTGCCCACGACCTGCAGATGCTCGTCAGCGTTGAAAATACTCTCGAGGACCTTCCGCATGAATGCAGAATCCTCCACGACAAGCACGCGAATTTTTTTGTTGTTGGGCGCCATTGTTCGCTTACGCTACCGGCGCGACGGTGCGTGGCGCCTCCGTTCCTATAAGTTGTTCGACCGCCGCGATCAATTGATCCTCCTGCACCGGCTTGGTCAGGAATGCGGTGGCGCCTTCCTTAATCGCGCGATCGCGATGCTTTGCCCCCGCGCGCGACGTAACCACCATCACGGGAATGCGCCGCGTCGAAGGGCTCTGGCGCAGTTGCACCATCAATTCGTAACCTGTCATGCGCGGCATTTCGAGGTCGGTGATAACCAGATGGCAGCCGTGCTGCGTCACCAGTTCGGCCGCTTCCAGCCCATCCGCCGCCAGTTTCACGCGGTAGCCGTTCTTCTCGAGCATTCGGCCGACGAATTTACGCACGCTGATGGAGTCGTCCGCCACCACGATGACGCGCTCTTGCTCGACGCGGTCGATGGCCTCGGATGGAATGCTTCCGCGGGCAATCGCCGTCGAGCCCGGCGCAAAAATTCGCGCGGCGCTGGCGCTCGCCTGTATGGGCCGGCGCTCGCTCGGCTCTGTCGCCACCATGCGGTTCAAATCGATCAGCAGAATAAGGCTGCCATCGGGCGCAATCGTCGTACCCGGGAAGAGTTTTACCCGGCGCAAGTATTCGCCCAGGTTCTTGATAACGATTTCGTCCTTGCCAAGAACTTCTTCCACAACAAGACCAATCTTCCGGTTTCCTGCGTTTGCCACCACCATCCGGAAGTAACCATTCATCGGTTCGAGAGGCGGCAACCCCAAATACGTATCTAAACGCACGACCTCGGTAACCACGTCGCGTACCTTGGTCAGCAACTTACCGCCGATGTCCTCGATTTCATCGGCGCGCAGCCGGCGGATTTCCTCGACGACTGCTAATGGCAGCGCGAAATTCGTCGCGCCACAACGCACGAATAGAGCCGGGGAAATAATCAGGGTGAGAGGGACCTTGAGCGTAAACTTCGTGCCCTTGCCGCGCGTGCTCTGAATATCGATTTCGCCGTTAAGCGCGTTAAGGTTTGCGCGCACCACATCGAGCCCGACGCCACGCCCAGCCAGTTCCGTTTTCACGGGGGCGGTTGAAAACCCGGGATGGAAAAGCATCTCCCGAAGATCGCGTTCCGTGAGCCGGTCGGCAGTCTCCTCGGAAACTAGCCCGCGTTCGATCGCGCTTTGCTTCACGCGCTCGTAATTGATTCCACCGCCGTCATCCTCGACCTCGATGTAAATGTGGTTGCCGCGGTGATAGGCACGCAACATGATATTCCCGGTGGAGGATTTGCCGGCGGCGGTGCGGTCACCGCTGTGCTCGATGCCATGCGCCACGGAGTTGCGCACCAGGTGCACCAGCGGATCGGAAATCTGCTGAATGATATTGTTGTCGAGCTCGGTTTCACTTCCGGAAAGATCCAGCTCCACATGCTTGCCGGTCGAATTCGCCGCATCGCGAACGGCGCGCGACAATCGCGAATAGAGCGTGCCAATCGGAACCATTCGCGCGGCCGTAATCTCGTCCTGCAGGTGATGCGCCAATTTCGTGAATTCGTCGATATCGCCTTCAACGCGCCCGATGAACCCTTGCAGTTGCGAGAGTACCTCGTTGACGTCCGCTGAAATCTCAGCCATCGACCGCGACAAGATATTGAAATCGTCGTAGCGGTCCATTTCCAGCTCGCTGAATTCGGACCAGAACGATGTGTCGCCCGCAGCCGCGCTCGTAAGCATCTTTGGTGTCGGCTCGGACTTCCACGTTCCCTGGGCGCCGCGGTTGTTGCTGATGCGGTTGAATTCGTACTTTTCCTGGAATTCGGCGACTTTGCCCTGCAGCCGCTCTTTCGAGAAGCTCAGCGTATCGACGAGCTTTTCGAGTTCCGCGACGCGGCCGACCATGCGTGTACGATTAATGACCAGTTCACCGACTGTATTCATCATGCGGTCAAGCCGGGCCAGCGCAATTCGAACCGATTTTGCGGTCGAAGTGCCGCTTGCGGATTGTTTCCCAGGCTTTTTCGCGGGTGTGGCGATTTTTGTTGTGGGTTCGATTTCGCGCGCTTGCCGAAGTTCCGCCGTCCTCGCGGACTCGGCCGAAACTTCCGCATCTTCCGCGTCGGCCGGAGCAAATTCCGCGACGCGGCCCAACAGCGAATCGACGCCCGTTCGCATCTCGACTTCGCTGGCCCACTGGCGGTGAAGCGTCTTCTTCAAAACGTCCACAGACTCAAGACACAAATCCACGACCGCCGGCGATGGTTCAATTTCTCCATCGCGCAAACGGCCGATCAAATCCTCGACGCGGTGTGCAATTGCTCCCAATCTCTTCAGTCCGACTTGCGCTGCGGAACCTTTTACGGTGTGAATGGCGCGAAAGAGCTTATTGATCTCTTCCGTACTGTTGTTGCCTTCCAGCGAAATGAGGCAATCGCTGACGACCTGGAGATGCTCTTCCGCTTCCGGCTGGAAGAACTCAAGGATCTCGTCCGGCACCTCTTCATCCAGCGGCAGCGCGTCAAAGTAAGAGCCCGTCGCCGCGGCGGTAATGGGCTCGTCGAGTTCCTCCACAGCGAATCGCTCACGCACTTCTGGCTGGGAAAGATTTAGTGGCGGTGGTTCCGTCGGAAACGCGAAGCGATAGCGCTCCTTGAAAACGGCGATATCATCGATACTCTCTTTGCCCGTGTCGCTGATTTCCAGAAGAACCGTTTCCAGCAGCGAAATTCCATCGGAAAGGAATTCCGTCAGCGGCCCGTGGAGATCGCTGCCCAGTGTCGCGTTCAGTGCGTATTGAAAGACGTGCGCGAGTTTGCCGGCAATTTCAGAGAACCGCGGAAATCCATAGCTCGCCGAAGTGCCGCTCAGCGTGTGGGCCGAGATGTAAAGCCGTTCCAGGTCTTCGCGGCGGGGCTCCACGTCCTGAAGCACGCTCACATACTCACGCAAATACTGCAGGTTCTCCGAGGCTTCCTGGAGGAACAGCTCGACGGCTTCGCGATCCAGCGTGCTCACGCTCGCCCCTCCGCCACGAGTTCCGGTTTCTGTAATTCATCCGCGGTCGGCTTCCGGTAGAGAATGCAATCGTTCAACACAATCGCTTGGAACTTCACCGGCATCTTGGAGATCGACTCCGAGTGCCCGAGGAACAGATAGCCGCCCGGTTCCAGCGTGTCGAAGAACCGTTGCACCAGCGAGCGCCGGCGCTCTTCGGAAAAGTAGATCAGTACGTTCATGCAAAAAATCATGTCCATGCGGCCGACGTATACCGCCGAGGCAAGGTTCATCTGCGCAAACGAAACCATCTTGCGAAGCCGCGGTTTTACCTGGTGCCCGCCGCTGACCTCTGTAAAGTGATTTGCCAGTTGCAATTCGCTCACGCTGGCTATGCTGCGCCCTTTGTAGATCCCGCGTTCGGCGTGCTTCAGGGCGTGACGTCCGACATCGGTTGCAAGTATTTCGACGTTCCAGGCATCCGCGAATGACAGTGAATCCGCGATCGTGATGCCGATCGAATAGGGCTCTTCACCCGTTGAGCAGCCGGCGCTCCAGATCCTCAGGGTGCGGGGATTCTTCCAGAATTTCTTCGTGTGTAGCTCAGGCAGTACGCGCTTCTCGAAGGCTTCGTACACACTGGGATACCGAAAGAAGCTGGTTTCCTGCGTCAGCAGCCGCTCGAGCAGTTCCTCGTATTCGACGTTGGATTTGCGCATGGCGCGCAGAAGTTCCGTGCCGCGTTCGATTCCTTTTGCGCGCAGGTGTTCACGCACACGCGTTGAGAAGAAGCGCTCGCGCGATTCATCGAAGCAAATCCCCGTCCGCTCCTCGATCAACATGCGAATCTCGTTCAGCTCATGTTCGCTCAGCCCGTGCAACTGTCCCTGGCGTTCGCTCATCGTGCTCCCGTATTCTGGGTCTCGTTCTTCCTTCCGCCGCCTGGCGAAGAAGAGCGTCGCTGCTTAACGAAGAGCGCCGGCCGGGACGGGCCGCTCGGAGTCTTCACGCGCTGCCGCCGCTTTGGATGACGCGCGGAATTGCGCCAGCGCCTCGTTCAATTGATCCGACAGTTTGACGAGTTGGCTTACCGTTGCCACTGTCCCGCGCGTTCCTTGCGATGTCTGCCGCGTAATGCTGGAAATGATTTGCATGGCGTGCGCTACACCCTCGGTTCCGCGGACCTGCTGCTTCGAGGCCAGAGAGATTTCCTGCACGAGTTCCGCAGACTGGCGCACCACGTTGGAAATGGCATCCAGCGCGCGCCCTGCCTGATCGGCAAGTTGTGCGCCGCCTTCCACTTCCTTCGTGCCTTCTTCCATGACGACCACTGCTTCGTTCGTCTCCGCCTGAATCGCTTTGATGAGGGCCGCAATGTCCTTCGTCGCGCTGCGGCTGTGTTCGGCGAGCTTGCGGACTTCGTCGGCGACGACCGCAAAGCCTCGTCCTGCTTCTCCAGCGCGTGCTGCCTCGATCGCCGCATTCAACGCCAACAGGTTCGTCTGCTCCGTGATGTCGTTAATGACGTTGATGATCTCCGAAATTTCCAGCGAGCGGTCGCCGAGAGATTTGATTTTCTTGGCGGTTGCCTGCACCGATGCGCGGATTCGCTGCATGCCCTCGAGTGTGTCGCGGACCGCTCGGTTGCCCTGTTCGGCGGCATCCAACGCGCGGCGGGCCGCCTCGGCGCTCGCTTCGGCGTTGTTCGAGACCTGTTTCATGGAGACCGTCAGTTCTTCGACGGCGCTCGATGTGTTGGTAATTTCCTGGTCTTGCTGTGTAGCGCCCGCCTGCATTTCATCGGCGGCTACGAGGATGTTGTTGGAGCAGGCGGTCACTTCCATGGCCGCTTTGCGGACGCGCTCGAGAACCTTGGTGAAGTTGTCGAGCATGTAGTTGATCGAATCCGTAACGTTTCCAAGCGCATCGTTGGTAACCTTGCCGCGCTGCGCCAAATCTCCGCGGGCTACCTGGTTGATGACGCTGAGCAACTCAGTGATGCTGCGCTGCAGCGCGTCGTTGGCGTCCTGATTGGTCGTGGCCTTGGACACCTTGGCGACCGCGCGGTTCAGGTTATCCGCAATGTAGCCGAGCTCGTCGTTCGAATTGACCTCTGCGCGCGCGCGCGGATCCCCGGCCGCAAAGCGTTCGGAGAATTCTGCGAGGGCCTTCACCGGCCCCAGCAACGCACCGAACCTCCACGCTAAGACTACGGCCGTCGCCAACGCAAGTACGACGGCCAAGAGTACCGTCCCCCCGGCGGGCGAGCCGAAGTCGAACAAAGACGCATCACCGGCCTTCTTCCCGGCGCTAAACGCGAGTCCGAGAACGATGAAGCCGACTACGCCGTTCACCAGGACCAGCGTCCAGATTGTGGAACTCAGTCGCGATTTCATGCCACCCTCCAAATCTCTTCCGCGGAGCCCGCGCCGTCGATCGGCGTCGTCTCCACCAAACTCAAATGCTGGGCCCCGGAAAAACCTCGAGCAGCCGTCGCAAATCGATCACCAGCGCCAGGCGGTCGTCATGCCGCAACATTCCGATGCAATGCGGCACATTTTCCGGCGCTTGCTCGAGCAAATCCTCGGTATTCACCGAATAAGTTCCGATGACCTCGTCAGCGGCGATGCCGATCCGAATGTCCTCGTGATGAGTCTCGCTGCGCAGGGAGGCGACCACCACGTGCTTGGGCAACAATCCTTGCCGGCGGCCTTCCGTAATCGCAATGTCTATTAACGGCACGATCGCGCCGCGCAAATTGAAGATTCCCACCAGGTATGCCGGGCCAAGCGGGAGCCTCGTCAGTAACGGCCAATCAAGGACTTCCTCGACGTCCAAGACCGGCAGACAGAAGCGCTCGCGTCCGCTGCGGAAAACGCAATACTGCGATTCCGGCGGTCGCTCTTCGATCGGCCCAAGAGCTTCGAGCAGATCGCCGGTATCGGCGTCCGCGGGAAGGGGCTCGAGATGAAAGTCTTCGCTCATCGTCGTTTCTTTGGCTCAGAAACTCTCATGCAAACCGCCGCACCGCGCGCAGCAGATCTTCCCGTGTGAAAGGCTTCGTGACGTATCCATCCGCGCCTTGCTGCTGGCCCCAATACTTGTCGCTCGCCGTATCTTTCGAGGTCACCAGGATCACCGGAATCATGTTGAATTCCGCGTTCCCCTTCAGGTCGCGGCAAATCTGAAACCCGTTTCGGTCCGGCATTACTACATCGAGAAGAATCACGCTGGGCCGCTCATTCGTAATGGTTTCCTCGACGCGCCTGGGATCGTGCAACGCAATCGGCCAATAGCCTTCCTTTTCCAGCAAGCCTTGCATCAGCCTGACCTCAGCGGGCGAGTCGTCAACGATTAGAACTTTTTTATGCACAGCCGTGCTTTCTCCATACTTGTCCACAGAGCAGAGGTGCACGTCGGCAGCCAGCTTTTGCATTCCGTGTTCTCCCGTGTCATTTCAGGCCAACTATCTATAAATGAGCAGGTTGCAGCGATGTCGGAGGACCTCAGCGACGGCGCGGAGTTGGCATTGTTGTCTCTTCCGTCTCAGCTTGAGATGCATTCTCAGCTTCCCGCATCTCGCTCGCAAGCGATGAGAAACGCTGCATCACTTCGTTGATTCGCAGCGCCATGCTGTGCATGGTCTTAATCTGCGCCAGCGACTGCGAGGAAAGCTGTCCGGGCTCCAGCAGCAGCAATTCGGCATTTCCCAGCATGGAGGTCAGCGCGTTGTTCACGCTGTGCTTCATGTCCAACATGTATCGCCCGAGCGTGGCGTGGTTCTCGTTCCTGGCGGCATTCCGCTCCGCCTGCCGTGCGGTCTGCAGAGCTTTCGCCCGGCGCAGCGATTCTCCGGCCACCAGTAAAAGCGTCTGCGCCCAGTCTTCGCGAAGCGGGATATGCACGAGTCTTGGATACTTGGTGCGCAACTGCCCGAATTCTTGGGAATCTGCCGGAACGCAAAGGATGACCGCGGTTGTCGGGTCGAGAGATCGCAGCACGCTGGTAATTTTTCCATCGCGCACGGGCCCCACCACGACCAGGTCGTGAGTTGGTGCATCTTGTTCGCGCCACGAATCGCTATTGAGGACAGTAATGTTCGGAGCCTGGCGTTCGGCCTGCCAGCAGGCCGTCAACAGCCGGGCAAATTCGGTTTCGTCGGTGAGAATGACTACGTTGGCGTGTCGCAATGAAAACCCGCTCCGTGAAGTTTCTGTCCGGCCTAGCCGGATCAGTTCGCCATCAGCTACAGTTTTTCTGCTTCGTCCAGCGCCGAGAGCAGACGTTTCGTGCTGATCCCGAGGTTTACCGCTGCTTCCGTATCCTTCGCCCGCTTGGCGACATCCACGCGCTCTTGCAATCGAGTGACTTCCACGCGTGCAATGTTCATCGCTCGGTCGAGCGACGTGGCATTCCCCGTTTCCTTGGCGGATTCTGTTGCTGCGGTGACCAGCGCCCGGGCCACAACGGCCCGCCGCAAATCCTCCGCGGACGGCCCGTCTTCGCTGACGAACGCCGTTACTTCCCATGACGACATCAGAATTCGCGCTCCGCCGATCTTGACCGTGGTCATCGACCTTCCACGCGAAGGCGGTGTGGCGATCAGTTGCTCCCAGACTTGCTCCATGCAGTTTTCAAAATCCAGCACGACAACGGCATCCCCCGCCTCCGTCGCAGGTGTTGCAGGACGCTCCTTCGCTTTCGCGTTGGCATGGGAAGTTGTGGATTCCGCCGCGGACTTCTTCGCTGCCGGGAAAGGCTTTCCTGTCTCTACTTCTGTGGGTTGAGGGACGTCTTCGCCCGATTTTACGAGTGCCTTCTCGATCGCCTGCTCTACGTCCGTTCGCAACCCAAGTAGCTTTTCGAAGGCCTGGCTGACCGACCGTTCCGTATAGTCTTTTTGGAAGGGCTGCTTCCACTCATCGGCCATCGCACAAATCTTTGTAAGTGGTTCGGTGGCCGACAGTCCGAAATGGTGGCAGTCGATGACGTGTGCACCGGCGGATTGCAGTTGGCCGAGTCCGGCGCGGATGGCGATCAAGTCTGCGTGCATCAGCTCGATCAGCGTGCGGCGCATTAGGAAATTAAACCGGATGAAAGCCACCAGCGCCGCGGGATCGTAGAACATCCCGCCCGCCGTTTCCTTCACCTTGCGGCCCTGCTCGATGAAATTTGTCTTGAGCATCTCCCGGAGACTGCGGAAGCCCCGCAGCGCTTCAATCATTTGTTCCAGCGGCGCGCACCACGCGAGCAAGTCGGGATCTACATCTCCGAGCACCGGTTGCATGACCTGCGCGACATCCGCCGGTTCGATCTGTTTGTGATAAATCTTTGCAGGGGCGCATAGCGCAAAGTACTGCACGAGCAGGAAGTCAATCTTGTCACGATCGACATTGCTTTTCATTGTCTTGCGCAGATGACGCTGGATCAGCGCGCGCAGTCCCGCTTCGCTGGCGTTCAGCGTGGTCATCTGCAGGAGATGACGGAGCTGATGCACCATCACGCGCTGGTCCATCGAATCGAGCCACTCGTGCACTTTGTTGAAGATTTCCAGATCCGCTATTTCAGGGAGGTTCCGCTTCGGTTGCGGAAACGGAATTTCGAATTCCAGTTGTTTCGCGAGCGCCAGATAGATCGGAAACACCGAACGCGCTTCCTTCCATTGCGCCTGCCGCGGGCCTTCCGATTTAGCTGGAGCGGGGATATTCAGCGTTGTCATCGTTTTGTTCACGGCTCCGTCACCACCCAGTCGCAGGGGCCATGTAGGAATCGGACGGCCACCGCTTTGCGTCCTTCGTGATACTGCACGCCGACGACGGTGGCCTCCGCCGGCCGCCCTTCAACGGTGGCCTCGATGCGCACGCGATCATCGAATTCCAGCGGCAAGGTGGAAAGAAAAATGGCGTGCTCCGGGCCGCCAAATTCCACGATTGCAGCCTCGCGAAGACTAGCTCTGCCTCCGCGCGACGCGGTCACCTGCACTGGAATTCGAACGGGCCTTGCCTGTGGAAAGAATCGCGCCAACTGCTCTGCGCAGTCTTGCTCGTTCGCTGTGAGTGCCAGGCCGTCGGATTTTCCCACATCGCCTCTCGCCCTACCGGTCAGGATCCCTCCGCTCTCTTGTGGCGAGACAAACCACTCGCCGCAACAGACGCAGACTTCCGATGACAGAGATGCACGCTGGACGCCAAAGGGCTGGAAAGGTGCGGCTGTTGCAAGTTGCAGAAATGGCGAGGCTTAGGTTTTTCTCAGAGCGTTTTTTTGGCTCACCCGTCTCACCGTGAAACGTTTTCGTCTCACTGCATGACGGTCCTGAATTCTCGGAGTATTTGGCTTGAGACGCTTCTGTTACTACTGGGGCGCCGCTTGAGGGTCGGCCCCACCACTTGTCGAACCCGCCTTTAATGCAATGTTGTAGCGCTTCAATTTTCGGTACAGCGTCGCACGGCTGATCCCTAGCATCTTTCCCGCCAGGGCTTTGTCGCCGTTTGCCTGTTCGAACACGCGCAGAATCGTCATCCGTTCCATGTCCGCCAGCGCCGTGGTAGACAGTGAGGTACCGTCTTGAGACGCCCCGACGCCGGAGTCTGCCTGCTCGCTGCGAATGGCAGGCGGCAGATCGGCGACGTCAATGATTTTCCCGTCACCCAGCGTCACTGCTCGCGCGATGCAATTCTCCAGCTCGCGGACGTTCCCGGGCCAGTCATAGTGCAGCAGGCTCTTCATCGCCGCAGCCGTGACCTGAATCTGCGAGCCCTTGGCGTAACGATCCAGGAAATGATGAACCAGGACCGGAATGTCCGACCGGCGCTCCCTCAGGGGAGGAAGGTGCACGGTCACCACATTCAATCGAAAATACAGGTCCTTTCGGAATGTTCCGGCGCGATAAGAGGCCTCCAGATCGCGATTCGTCGCCGCGATTACGCGAACATCGACGCTTATCTTCTCGTTGCTGCCCACCGGCCGCACTTCTTTTTCCTGCAACACGCGCAGCAATTTCGCCTGCATTTCCAGGGGCAGCTCCCCAATCTCGTCCAGGAAGATCGTTCCTCCATCCGCGGCCTGAAAGAGCCCGGCCTTCGATTTCGTTGCTCCCGTAAACGCACCTCGTTCGTATCCGAAGAGTTCGCTCTCCATGAGTGTCGGCACAAGCGAGCCGCAATCGACTGCTACGAAAGGTGTTTTGGCCATGGCCCCACGGAAGTGAATCGCACGCGCCGCCAGCTCCTTTCCGGTGCCGCTTTCGCCAGAGATCAGCACCGGCGTCCGGGTATCTTTCAGTCGGGAAATCATGCGCAGCACGTCCTGGATATTCGCGGAACTGCCGATGATGCCGTCGAGGTTTTCCTCCGTCGTCACCCGCTCGCGCAAGAACTCATTTTCCGTGACTAGACGGACCTTTTCAGCCATGCGCTGCAGCAGCAGCCGCATCTTTTCCACGCGAAACGGTTTTTCGATGTAGTCGTAGGCACCCAGTTTCATGGCATCCACTGCGGATTCGATCGAGCCGTGGCCGGTCATGATGGCGACTTCGGTGTGCGGGAGGAGCACTCTCGTCTGCTTTAGCAACTCGACCCCGGACATGTTGGGTAGTTTCAGGTCGGTGAGAAGTAAATCCGGAGTATCGGAATCGAGTCGCGCCAGCGCGGCCTCCCCGCTTTCCGCCTCAGCGCAGGCATATCCCAGCGTGTTTCCGATCGTCATGCACAGGCGGCGGATGCTCTGTTCATCATCCACCACCAGCAATCGTGTTTTCATCTCGTCGCTCATGGTTTACCGAATGTCTTTTCCACCATTGATATGAGTTGTTGTACCCGAAAAGGCTTTTCGATGCACGGTGTCCCGCTTTGCGCCAGGAACGCCTGCGTATCGCTGTTTGCCGTGTCACCGCTGATGAGAATGATTCGCCTTTTCAGTTCCGGGCAGTTTTTCTGAATCCACCCGTGAACTTCCGCCCCATTCACCGCTCCTGGCATTCGAATGTCGGAAATCACGCCGGCGTACCGTCCATTCGAAAGCCGCTGCAATCCTTCCGCGCCCGACGAAGCATTCACCACCGCGTATCCCTTGCGCTCCAGGGCCGCGCGCAGAAAGGCGATTACCGACGGCTCGTCTTCGATCAGCAGGATCGGCCCTCCCGTCCACAACGCCTTTTGCGCGTTCATCGCCCTGCTTCTTTCGTGGCGGCGGCCGCCAGCGCGGCTTCCGTCGCCACTGGAATGCGCACCACAAAAGTGCTTCCCGCTCCGCCTTCATTGTTCCAGCATTGAATTTCCCCGCCATGCGCCCGCACGATCCCGTAACAAATGCTCAGTCCGAGCCCCGTGCCTTTCCCGGCCTGCTTGGTTGTGTAAAAAGGATCAAAAATTCGCTGCGAATCGATAATCCCCGTTCCATTGTCGCTGATCGCCACTTCGATCATCTCAGCCTGCCGCCGTGTATGAATTCTGATGTGGCCGCGCTGCCCCGCATCCTGCACCGCATCGTATGCATTGTTCAGAATATTCAGAAACACTTGCTGCAGTTGTTGTGAGTCGCCCAGTGCCGCCGCCAGCGTCTCTTCAAAATCTTCCACCACCTCGACGCCATGGCTGGCGAAATCATAACTCCGCAGCTTGATGGTCTGTCTCAAGACGCTGTTTACCTGCACCAGCTCCCGCTGCACCGGTCTCTGCCGCGCGAAACTCAGCAAATCCTGCACGATATCTTTCGTTCGCTGCGTTTCCTGCAGGATGATCTGCAAATCTTCCCGCGCCGACCCTGGCACCTCGGGATTCTCCAGCAGCAGGTCCGTGAACCCCAAGATCGCCGCAAGCGGGTTATTGACTTCATGCGCCACCCCGGAAACCAGCCGCCCAATCGTGGCCATTTTTTCGCTGTGGGCCAGCTTTGCTTGCAGCAACGCTGCGTCCGTGATGTCCGTCATCACTACCACCACGCTGTTTACCGCATTCTGTTCGTCTCTCATGGGGCTAAGGCTGATCGAGAAATGCCCCATCGACCCGTCGCTCCGCCGCACCCGCAGCTCAAGGTTTTCCACTTGCTGCCCGTTCGCCGTTGTTTCCAACGCCGCGTCGAAATCTTCCCGGTGCGAAGTCTCTACCCAGTCCACCAGCCGGTGTCCGATCAATTCGCCTTCCTGGTAGCCAATTTCGTAGCACCGCCGGTTGGCGTAGCTGATCAGCCCCGCCGTATCCAGCACCAGAATCATGCTCTGCGTCGTATTCAGGATCTTCTGGTTAAAATCGCGTTCCCGCTGCAGTTGCGATTGAAACGTCTTCTGCTCCGTAACGTCCAGCATCAGCCCGCGAATCTGCGCGATGCGCCCCCGGGCATCGCGGACGGCGGTGATATTTTGCAGCGTGTGCAGCAGCGTTCCATCCTTACGCCTCAGCGTCTCTTCGTAATTGCGCAAGACCCCTCTTTCTGAAAGGGCCCGCAGGAATTTTTCACGAGCTTCCGGCACGGGATACAAATGCGGGCTGACGTCCGCGCGCAGCAATTCCTCTCGCGACGCGTATCCCAGCATGCGCACCATCGCGTCATTCACGTCCAGGAATCTCCCGTCCGGCGTGGCGAAAAACAATCCTTCCTGGATGCTGTCAAACAGCTCACGATACCGCCGTTCCGCCTCCCGCCGGTCCGTAATGTCCTTAAGAACATGAATGGTCCGCGTATCGTCGTCAGAAACGCCCGGCGTTCGCGAAGTGGAAACGAGAAAAATGCGCTCCGCCGATGCGGCCACGTACTCTTCCTTCGATCGCTGTGTATCCCGGCAGAACGGGCAGGGGAGATCGCTTCCCGTTTCCGCGATCCGCCTGAGACTGCTCATGGCCTCCCCTACCAGAGCCACCGGCGGCACGCCAAGGTGGGACGCGAGCGAGCGGTTCGTTCGAACGATTTTCCACGCGCGGTCGTGCACCACGATGTAATCACTGATGGCGTCGATGTCTTCCACCCATTGCCGTTTGGAGCGCTCCAGTTGCGAGAATCGCCGGAAATTCTCCAGCGAAAGCGCCGCATGACTCGCCAGCGCATTCAGCAATCGTTTCTCATTCGCACCCAGCGTCTTTCGGTCCCGGATTAGGCAGAGTGTTCCCAGCCTTTCATCGTCGCTCGCCGCGATCCGTACAAACACAATCGTTCCCGCCTCTTCTGGAAAGGGCATGCCTGCGGCAATCTCCTTGGGGATCGCTCGCGTCTCCACGTCGTTCTGGGTTGCCCGCGCGCACGAAATGAGCCAGTCTGTACCGGCTTCCGTTGTAGCGCCGCCGCTTCCCGGCATGGCGTGAAGTTCCGTTTCGCGTCCACGGTAAACGGCCACGCCTCCCCAGATAGCATCCAGCATTCGCATCGAACGCAACGCAAACTGTTCCAGAAAATCCGGGAGATCTCGCGACTGCGCCGCCTCCACCGCCAGTTCCATTAGTTCCTCGGCCTGTCTTGACATCGCCAGGTGCAGCTCCGCCCTTCCGCGCTGACGCGTAGGATGATGCGACGGTCTTGGCTTTATTCTGCGCATCGACCAGAGGGAGGCGTCATGCGTCTCAAGTTGCGAGGCGCTGCCCACTCCAACCCTACCGGGGAGTCTCAATGTGAGTCAATCGCCCGGCAGTGTCATGTAGCGAAATTGCCTATAGTGGCGGGCGCACCCTATTCTCTCCGTGTCTCAGCCTGAGACCTCAGCCTGTCGAGTCCCGTCCGCCTGAGACAAATGGTACTGCAAAGCGCAGTCGCCATCGTGTTCTAAATCTTCCATAACTTACTGTTCTTCTGTTA